>Ga0210395_10000591_pt1 | contig 27614 bp, 22 predicted proteins | sample IncBWH4OmetaG_FD_150861 | JGI IMG/M metagenome (GOLD analysis project Ga0210395, IMG submission 150861) | Forest soil microbial communities from Barre Woods Harvard Forest LTER site, Petersham, Massachusetts, United States - Inc-BW-H-4-O ... | reverse complement strand
TCTGAACGCGAAATTCCTGCATGGCATCGATGGAAACCAGTCCGTTGGTGCCGCCTTGCGCGGTATATCCCGGTAACGCTCCACCGAGAGACTGGCCGAGGCCGCCGGTTACTGCGCCAAAATTCGCACTCACACCGTCCACCGTGAAATAGTTCGCGTCGCTATACTGCCCATTCACGCCGAACTGGCCCGCCCCGAGATTTGGCGAGGTGAAGACTACGCCCGGCACCAGCGCGATCAAAGACTGGAAGCTGCGGCCATTCAGCGGCATATTTTCCACGAACTGGTTGTCCACCACGGTACTGACAGAGACCGAGTCGGTTTGCAACCCGAAATTCTCGACGGTTATGCTTTCTGACGTGGGACCGAGTGCGAGCCTGAAATTCTCATTGACCGCATCCTGTACGAACAACTGCAGGCTGGGCTGGATAACGGTGCGAAAGCCTTCTTTCTGGATGGCTAGCTTGTAGGTGGCCGGACGTAGGTCGGAGAGTACGTAGATCCCGTCCTCGTTGGTAGTCGTAGTAGTGGAGGTGTTGGTCTCGAGGTTGGTGATCGTACACTCGGCACCGACGATCACTGCGTCGGTCGGGTCCGTCACCCTGCCGGAAATCCGGGCGCTTTCGGTTTGTGCGAAGCCAACAACCGAGGTGACAAAACAAATCAGGACGAGCGCGGGGTACCTCATCAAGAACTCTCCCTGGGGCTCGCACGCCGTAATTAGTGCTTGCGCTAAAGCGGTAAAGCATATTCTTACAACCAGACCGATGCGACTGGGTAAACTGACAGGGGTACCGGCGAAGGCAAGACCGCGGCAGCCGCGTGTTCACCAGTCCTTAGGAACTCGGCTGCGGACGCTCCTCAGTCATTTTGGACTGGAAGTTTTGCCAGTTGTTGGCTTGTCCCATATCGCGCATCCTTTCCCAGGAGAAAAACCGACCGCCAAGTGTGCGCCGTCGGAAGCGGATTCTTTTCACTGCCATCGCTGACACCATCTATACCCTCCTCGATCCTCAACCGGACGGAGGGTCCGTTGTTTTTGGAAGCCCCTCATGTCGCTCGGGGCTTGTCGCTCGGGGCTCCCGATGGCATGTGCCTCTTCCGACGATCGGAAACTTGTTATGAATATCCGTGCCGGTATTCTTTGTTTTACTCTTCTGTTCACGTTGCCTCTCTTCGCGCGTGAGAAGTCCGACGTCATAGTCATGAGCAATGGCGATCGCTTAACCGGTGAAATTAAAGGCCTCAATTCCGGTGTGCTCTTCGTGAACTTCGATTACATCGGCGGCACAAGCTCGGTTCAATGGTCCAAGGTGCATCACCTGGAGAGCAAGCAATTGTTTGTAGTGAAGACCGAGGACGGCTCAGTTTACAGCGGGACGCTGCACACTATGGAAAGCCCAGCCGGGCGGCCGATGCAAATTGAGATCTGGGATGGTACCGAGCGGGTGGAAACGGTCGCGCAACCACACATCGTTGAGGTTAATCAGACCTCCGACAGTTTCTGGCAGCGTCTCAATGGGACAATCAATTCGGGGATCCAGTATTCCAAGGGCAATCAAACCACCCAGTACAACCTGACTTCATCCGTTGAATATCCGCGAGAACGGTGGTCTGCGGGGGCGAACCTAAGCTCCTCATTGGCCTCCAGTAGCGGGGACAGCAGCACCTCTACCCGAAATTCCTTAGCCTTCGATGCTCTTCGTCTATTGCGCTGGAATAACTGGTACTACGCAGGCACCACTACCTTCCTGCAGAGTTCGACGCAGGATATCCGACTTCAGACGAACCTCAGCGGAGGCATCGGGCGTTATTTAAAGAACACTAACCATGCCAAGATTTCACTGCTTGCCGGCTTCGCTTGGCAGAACACAAGCTATTCGCAATCTACTAATTCGCTAGCCAGTCCAAACATCGCGGCTGCAGTGGTGGCCGCCGAATTGAAGCTCTTCAGATTCGACAAAACCAACCTGGACGTTTCTGCCACCGTATTCCCAGCGCTGACACAACCGGGGCGTGTCTTTTTCAACACGAACGCGACGTATTACGTAAAGCTCTTTCGCCACCTGACTTGGAACGTCTCGTTCTACGGCAATTGGGACAACCAGCCGCCCTCGCGCTTCTCAGGGAGCGACTATGGAACAAGTTCCGGACTCGGCTGGAAGTTCGGTAACAGATAGCCCGTTCTCGCCTTCCGGATACAGCAACTGGGGATCGATCCTGGCCAACCGGCCAACGTTTGGAACTGGCATTAATGGCAGTATCCACGAAAGGACCGACGGCTCACCATTAACCACGATGAGCGCTTTCCACGAGGGTTAGCAAATTGAAGCTTACTACCTTTCTTGTCCTGGCGATCGCACTGGCGCCGCTGTCACCTCTCTATGCGCAGGATGACTGCGCTGGAGTATGCAAAGTGAATACCAACTTGGCCATGGTGGTCAACGTGCCTGTCAGTTCGACTGCGCATGTCGCTGGCGTCGGCTGGGGTGTGGTGGGCGGAATCGGTTATAACTTCAACCAGCACAACGCAGTCATTGGCGAGTTCTTGTGGAACAGAATGTATCCTTCCGGAGGAGTATTGCAACAGTTCCAGACGGGACCTTCAGAGTCTAGCAACCTCAAGGGGAACAGCAACCTGTATGCTCTCTCTGGAAATTACCGCTACGAAATGCGTGGCCGGTTGCTGGGCGCGTATCTCATTGGCGGCGGCGGCTGGTATTTCCGCAAGAACTGGCTCTCCAGGGACATCACTGCGGGCCCCGGCACCGTATGCACACCGGCGTGGCAGTGGTGGGGATTCACTTGTACGTCGGGTACGGTAACCGCCAGCCAGACACTCGCAACCTCCAGCACAAATGCGTGGGGCGCGAACGCCGGCATAGGGTTCACAGTAAGAGTGGGCGAAGGTCCCTACCGGCTCTATACCGAGACGCGCTACTATTATGCCCCAACCAGAAACGTGAACACACAGTTCATCGCAGTCAGCGTGGGAATTCGGTACTAAAGGCGAGATCCCGCAGTCCGCGCCGGCTTGCCGCTATGCTCAAGTTACTGCTGATCTTCGTTCCCGCCGCCATCCTGCTGACCTTTCTGTCCCCCTCATCCCACATACTCATCTTCTTTGCAGCGTGCCTCGCGATTGTTCCGCTCGCGGGCTGCCTAGGACGCGCTACCGAGGAACTGAGCCACAGCACGAACCAAGGGATCGGTGGTCTGGTGAATGCGACGTTCGGGAACGCGACGGAGCTGATCATTGCCATCGCGGCTCTCCAAAAGGGACTTTATCCGGTGGTGAAAGCGTCGCTCACGGGCTCGCTGATCGGAAACCTGCTGCTGGTACTAGGGGGCGCGATTCTCGCCGGAGGTATCAAACACGAGCGCCAGCGCTTTAACGTAACCGCCGCGCGGGCGCAGGTGACCCTGCTCACACTAGCGACGATCGGCATGATAATGCCGGCAGCGTTCCACTATCTGGCGGGACCCGGCGGGGGCAGCCGGGAGAATGACCTGAGCCTCGCGGTCTCGCTGGTGCTGCTGCTGGCGTATGGGGCGCATTTGGTTTTCTCACTCCGCACACACAAGCATCTATTCGCGGGTATCCCGGCCGATCCCGGCACGGCAGCATGGAGCGTGAAGAAGTCAATCCTGATCCTGGTGGGCGCCACAGCGCTAATCGCTTGGGTGAGCGGGATACTGGTTGGCTCGGTGGACGAAGCGGCATCGACGTTAGGGCTGACACGAGTCTTTATTGGCGTGATTGTCGTGGCGGTGGTCGGCAATGCTGCGGAACACAGCACAGCTGTGATGATGGCGATCAAGAACCGGATGGAGCTTTCGATCGGTATCGCAATCGGCAGCAGTTTGCAGATCGCCCTCTTCGTCGCGCCTGTTCTGGTCGCGGTAAGCCACTTCATCGGACCTCGACCGATGGACCTGGTATTCACGCCAGCCGAGGTGCTGGCGATTTTTCTCGCGGTGTTGATCAGCGGTCACATCACGTCCGATGGCGAATCCAACTGGCTAGAAGGTGCCCTGCTTCTGGCGGTCTATACGATCCTGGCGATCGTGTTTTTCTTCCTGCCGGAGGCCGTAAGTTAAGAAGGCAATCCTAACGGAGATTCTTCTGAAATTGATTCTCCGAAGACCAGTTCTGCTGGTTTAGTGAGGTCGACGGCGCGCGACTCCTCCAGAACTTTTCTGCCGACTTGCCCGTTCTGATTTCTGGTACTGTTGCGTGCGCTGCGTTCCTGTCTGGCGTGCCTGGGCGTCTCGATCGAGCTGTTGAAGTGTCCCGGAAGAGATTCCTGGCTGTTGTGACGCAACAGCTCCATTGCCTGTACCCTGAGCGGGACGCAGCTGTGCCTGGGATCCTTGCCGTTGGCTCGTATTCTGGGCATGCGGGGTAGGCTTGGGACCAGTATCCGTCCAACCGCCGTTCTCATATTTCTGCCAACTCCCGCTGGAGTCCTTGCGATAGACATCACCATTCTTGCCGGCGTACATATTGTCGTTCTTGCCCTGTGCGACGAAGCCGCTGTTTCCATTTCTGCCGGCGTAACCGACGCCGCGTGCTCCTTCAGAGGTTCGAAACCCAGCCGCAGTCCCTTGCGAGTTGGATCGATGCGCGGTCTGGGCCCACTGGTCCCCACGTACCGCAACCGAACTGCCCCAGCTGCCATACGCGTTCGAGCCCTGCCGGGTCGCACCATAGACGCCGGTGTACGGGTTGTAGGTTCGAGCTGCGGTCACACTGCCGTACGGTCCATAGGCCGAGACCGATCTGCCGTATCGGCCTGTCGACGGGTTGTACCAGGCTGCACCGGTCACCCCTCCGTACGGCCCATAAGCACCTCGCGCAACGCCATAAGTGCCAGAGTAAGGGTGATAGAAAGCGCCGACTCCATAGGTAACTGGGTACGGCCGATAAATGGGATACCCGTAGGGTGGGTAGTAGTAGTACGGCGGATAGTAGTAGCCCGTGCCGTACGCGATCGTCAGGCCGACCATCGTACCTACCAAGAACATTCCGAGGTATCCAGCTGTTTGGTCGCACTCGACAGTAGTTGGAGATGTTTGCGTTTGCGTCACGTATGTGACGTTATAGACTGGTGAACTTGGCGGAATCGTGTAGATCTCTTTGGGAACAGAGCTTGCCACTTTCCACGGACCGTTCGGGGTGGTGGACATGAACCAAACGGCCTGAAAACAGAGATAATAAATGTCTCCGACCTTGATGATCTTGTCTTGAGTATTGGTGGCGTAGGAGAGTGTCGTCGTTTCGATCGGCTTGAACTGTGGGTCTCCGTCGTACTGAACTTTTACCTTGGCCTCGGCTTCTGGGATATTCACAATCGCACTAGTGGGGATCTGTGCCAGGAGCACGGCATCCTGTGCCTCCTGAGTCCCGGGCACCGATGCGAGAACTTCGGAGCGAGGACTATTCGACGGTATTTTGGAAAAATCCGAGGGCAAATCCTCGCTCGCATAGCTCCATGGGCCATCGAGCGAGGCGGAACGGAACCATCTACCTGAAACCAGGAAGTAATATTTCTGTTCGTCTGTTTGGACAAACACATTGCTCTGCGTATTGGTTGCGTACGTCAGTTGCGCGCCCGGAATTTTTGCATAAACCGGAGCGCCTTTGAACTCGATCACTTCCGCCGGAACGTTACTGAAGAAGACGGTGGGCGCGGCGCCAGCCGGGCCCTGCGGCGGTATCGCTTTCTTCACCTCTTCCCAGTTCTGATCCGCGGGAAGCTTGTCCATCTCCTTCGGAAGTTGTGCTACAGCAGTCCATGGACCTTCGAGCTTGACAGCCGTCAGCCATTGCTTTCCGTTCAGCAGGTAATATTTCTTTCCGGTCTTATCGAACAGAACGGTCCAGTTGGCGTTAACCACAAACTCTAGCTTCGTCTTTTCGATGGGGGCGCGAACCTCCTTGTCATCGACCAGCAATAGAACGGTGGGGCCTTTGCTGACAAATATTTTCGGAGGGTTGTTCTCGACCTTCACCGGAGGTCCCGACACCTTGTCCTCTTCCCCTTCGGCCGCCAAGCGGTCGAGAGAGATCGTTATCGTGTTGTCAGACTTGAAGAACGTGCGGACCAGCTCCTCTAGTTTCGTCGCGGTCGCCTCGTCCGCCGAGGGGAATCGTGCGTCGATGACCTTGATGTTGCTGATTAAGACGGTGCGGGTTTCCTTGTTGGCATCGGTACGTGCCCGGATCGAAACCACGCCCGGTGTTGGCTTTCCTCCGGCGGGAGTTACCGAGATAGCCATTCGCGCATTCAGGGCACGGTAATCCGACCACTGATCAATCTGGGGCTGGTAGTAAACAATACGCGCGCCATTCTGCGTCATCTCACGCGGCCAGCCAAGATCCTCCCCGAACACGATGCTGGGGACGCTAAAAAGAAGGAGCAAATAAGCAACTACCTTTCTCACTCCACACTCTTCCCCTAAGGTAAATCTGGTTGTCATCGCCGGGCCCCCACTCAGATTGAATGTCGATGTTTGCGGAAAAGGCAGAACCATCGCATCGCGGTTCCGCGCAATCTGGCTTTTCGTCGTATACCTCGACTGCACATGTAGGTCTACTGGGAAAATTACCAGCCAGGATTCGCTGAACGTCGCGCTACAATGCTTGCCTATCTGAAAACGCGAGAGGACAGATGTGAAACGTGACGTTCTCACTCGCCGAGAGAGGCAGGAAAAGACGTGAGTACATCTTTTTTGAATCAAGCAGAGTCCAGACGGCGATTCTTGCAGATGGGCGCAGCCGGGGCGGTTGCCGGCTTGCTGACGGGCGGCCTGGAACTTGCGCTACCGCCGGCAGTGCGGGCGCAGAGTGCACTTACTCCAGATGCGGCGTTGGCTGAGTTGATGGCCGGCAACCAGCGATTCATTACAGGTCGCATGACTTCCAATGAGCACGATCTGGCGATTCTTAAAGAAAAGACGATTGACAAGCAGGAGCCGTTTGCCGCCTTGCTGTCGTGCGCCGATTCTCGCGTACCTGTCGAACTCATCTTCGATCAGACTATCGGCCATCTTTTTGTTACACGGATTGCGGGAAATTTCGTCACCCCGGAAATCATTGCCAGCCTTGAATATGGCGCGGCGGTGCTGGGGACCGAGGTGATTTTGGTCATGGGCCACGCTAACTGTGGCGCGGTGAAGGCGACGATCCAGGGGAAGGAAGTTCCCGGACAAATCAGCGCGCTTTTTCCGCACATCCAGCCCGCGGTCGATCAGGCGGGACCGAATCTTGAAGCGACTACTAAAGCGAATGCTAAGATCCAGGCGGCGCTGTTGCGGGAGTCCTCGACCGTGATCTCAAGCATGGTAAAGCAAGGTAAGGTGAAGGTCGTTGCCGGTTACTATGACGTTGGTACCGGCGCAGTGACGATTCTCGACTGAGCGGATACTTGGGTTGTTCGGAATAAGTTTTGACAGCTAATCCAAAGGCGCTGGGTCGTCCCCGTCCGGAGTACAAAAGTTACTTGCGCAAGAGCCCCCCAACCATCAGATAATAGAAGCATTCAATTGGGGGATTCTCGATTCCTAGGGTAACCATCAAGACCGGCCTCACGACTCCGGACGGACGAGAAGAACTGCTCACCGAATACCTCTGTGACCACGAGGACTGCCCCAATATTGCCACCCAGGTGCTCGGATGCTTCAGAGACCTTCGCCTGGCCTCTGTTGTTTGCGAGGAACACGCGCCTAAGCCTCGGCAATAACAACCGCGACGGCCAGAACAGGCTTTGAGCGCAGCCGCGCTGTGAGTTCTTACAGTTGCCTCCCTGAGTCGGTAATCCTAAAAGAACAATCATGAGAAGAACTTCTCTCTGGATGTGTCTTTCCATTGGGTTACTGTCGTTGGCGTCCCAGATTCCCTGCATCGCCCAAGACGCTGACTCACTCAAGACGCAACTTCATGTACTGGCGCGGTACTCCGCGGTCGCGTTCGGCCAGGCCGGCGCTGTCGCTGGCAGGAGCTTCGGCCTCTCGGTTTATGTGCAGGAATTAACCAGCGACGGGGAAGTCCAAGAACTCGCGGCGACGCTGAAGCACAAAGGCCAAGACGGACTGGTGAGCGCGTTAGAGGATATCAAGGACAAAGGCCGCGTGGCTCCTACGGGCTCGGTTGGTACCGGGATGCGCGTCATCCGCATCCACCCCGCCAAGGACGGTGGCCAGCGTATCGTGCTGGTGACCAACCGTCCGATCTCGTTCCCCGAGCTGTATAACGGCACGCGTTCCCGCGATTATCAGTTCGGAATCGTCGTACTCAACGTCGACAAGGATGGCAAAGGAATCGGTTCCTTCGCGCCCCTCTGCAAGATCAAGTTCAACAAGAAGAACGAGCTAGAGATAGAGCACTACGGTCAGAAACCATTTCGCCTCGCGAACGTATATCGGGATCAATAAGTCAGCGTTAAGTGCTTCCCAAGGGTCTTGAATCGCACTGTCGGTGGTCCAACTACGGTCAAGGATGGAGACAGCAAGGATGCAACGGCTATCGGAGTTTTCATCGTCACCAGCACGAGCTTCAGCTGCTGGCGCTTTCGGGCGGGCCCCCTCTTTAGGTTTCTATCCAGTATGCAAGCCTGCCACTGTGTTATTTGACAGTTGCGCGACCAATCTCAGCGATTTACCTTCGGGTTCCGTTAGGACGGATCGGTTCGAAGGGCTTGAGGACGAGCAGACGAAGCGATCCTGTGGCAAATGGAGGACATATGAGGCGGGCGATTGTTTTCGGAGTTTTGATTCTGGCAGGAACACTTATGCCGATGGGCACGCTTGCCCAGGTCCTGGAGAGCAAGTCGGATGCGCAGGACCAAAACTTGCGCGCTGATATAGAGCTGCTCCGCTCGGACGTGCGAGCTGACAAGACGAAGATCATGGCGGCGATGATGCAGCTTGATGACAAAGACGCTGCGATCTTCTGGCCCATCTATCGCGAGTACGAATCGGAGCTGTCCAAGCTGTATGACGCAAAGGTGGCAGGCATCCTGGACTACGCCGACAACTACCTGCAGATGAGCGACGTCAAGGCGGACGACCTGGCAACACGGGCACTGCAATGGGAAGACCAGCGCACGGACCTGAAGAAGAAATACTATGGGAGCTTTAAGAAGGCGCTCTCTCCGATCAAAGCAGCGCGGTTCCTCCAGGTGGAGAATCAACTGCTGCTGATCGTGGATCTGCAAATCGCATCCTCGCTGCCCATTGTCGAGGAAAGCGAAACGTCAGAAAAGTGAGGAGACAATGAAGACACGAAGATTGATCCTGCCAGCAGTTCTAATCGTCGGCGTAGTGGCCCACGCCGATATCATCCGGTTCCGCAACGGCGATTCCATCCAGGGCACGGTGGTTAGCGCAAACTCAAAAGAGGTGCGGCTCACCGACTCGACAGGCAACGGCTTCTCCTTCGCGACGCCGGATGTCGAAGCCGTATTCTTCTCACCACCACCATCACCACCGCCGCCCACCGCTGCTCCGGCGCCTCCAACGCCAATGCAGGCTACGCTTCCTGCGGGCAGCACTATCTCCGTTCGGCTCATCGACGCTATAGACGTGGACAAGACAGCCGCGGGCGAAACGTTCCGCGCCAGCCTTGACGAGCCAATCATCCTTAACGGCCAGGTCGTCGTGCCCCGTGGGGCACCCGCGATGCTAGAGGCGGCAAAAGTCGAACAGTCGGGAAAGATGAGCGGCAGCGACAAAATCACTCTCAAACTAAACACCATCACGATTAAGAACCGTGAGTACCAGGTGGTCGCCAGCTACGCCGAGCAAAAGGGTTCGGGAGAAGGCAAGAAGACCGCCAAGAAAGTCGTGGGTGGCGCGGGTCTGGGAGCGCTCATCGGCGGGATTGCTGGAGGAGGCAAAGGAGCCGGGATCGGCGCTCTCTCCGGCGCTGCCCTGGGAACTGCGGTCTCCGCCGGCGGGGAAGAGCATTTGAAGGTTCCATCCGAAACGCGGCTTCAGTTCGAGCTTCGTGCGGCGGTGAACGTCATCTACTGACAGTATGCGCCCATGGATCGAAATGGCGTCAGTGGGAATCGAGTTGCTGGCGGTTGCAATCATCGCCGGCTCGGTCACCTTCGGTTCGCTGCGCTTTCTTCTGCATCTGTCAAAACAAAAGGCAGATCCTTTCCGCACGTACAAGATACTGATTGGCCGCTCGCTCTTGCTGGCGCTTGAGTTCTTGGTTGCGGCGGATGTGATCCGTACGGTGGCCCTGGAGCTAACACCCAGAAATATCGGCGTGCTGGGCGGCTTGGTCGTGATCCGGACGTTCTTGAGCTGGTCCATCGTGGTCGAGACCGAGGGGGATTGGCCATGGCGCTTGGGAGCGCGCCACGGCTCTGAATGACGCAATTGCGAGCTCGATTGGAAAACTGTCGTTCCGTCCAAGAAAGGCGCACAGAGCCACGCTGTAAGTTTTGACAGTTGTCGGAATGCGGCGGGGGAACTAGCTTCAATCGCGTTGAGACAGGTTCTTCCCGCGCTTTTTCAACCTTTGACAAATACTCCCGAATTTCGAAATGAAAGGAAGCTTCCGTATGAGTGACCAGGACAATGTTCAGCGTTCAGTTCTCCCTATTCCCGATCCACCGCGCTCGGGCTTGATCTTGTACGATGCCAAGGATCCTGAAAACAAATACCCGGCGATTACCCAGCTGCGCCCGCCCAAGGGAGCGCCTAACGTTCTGCTCATCCTGATCGACGATGCTGGCTTTGGATCCTCCAGCGCTTTCGGTGGTCCGTGCAACACGCCGAGCGCCGAGCGCTTAGCGGCTGGTGGACTTAAATTCAACCGCTTCCACACCACGGCGCTGTGCTCACCCACGCGACAGGCTCTGTTGACCGGCCGCAACCATCACACGGTAGCCATGGGCGGGATCACCGAAATCGCTACCGGGTCTCCTGGCTATAGCTCAATCCTCCCGAACAACTGTTCGCCTCTTGCCCGGACCTTGAAGCTGAACGGGTACGCGACGGCGCAGTTCGGCAAGTGCCATGAAGTGCCGGTCTGGCAGACCAGTCCGGCCGGGCCGTTCGATGCGTGGCCCACTGGAGGAGGAGGATTCGAATACTTCTACGGGTTCATCGGCGGCGAGGCCCACCAATGGTACCCGTCGCTGTATGAAGGCACGTCGCCGGTCGAAGTGAAGAAGACGCCCGAAGAGGGCTACCACTTGGTGGAAGACATGACGGAAAAGGCCATCAACTGGATTGGGCAAGAGAAGGCGCTGATGCCCGATAAGCCGTTCTTCGTCTACTTCGCGCCGGGCGCGACCCACGCTCCGCACCACGTTCCGAAAGAATGGGCGGATAAGTACAAAGGCAAATTCGATCAAGGTTGGGATAAGCTGCGCGAAGAAACATTCGCCCGCCAGAAAAAGCTAGGTGTCATTCCGCCGGATTGCCAACTCACGCCAAGGCACAAAGAAATCCCGTCATGGGATGACATGCCTGCCGCCCTTAAGCCGGTGCTCATCCGGCAGATGGAAGTTTACGCCGGGTTCATGGAGTACGTCGATTACAACGTCGGCCGCCTGGTAGATTCGATAAAGCAGCTGGGCATCCTCGACGACACGCTGATCTACTACATCATCGGTGACAATGGCGCGTCCGCTGAGGGCACACTGAACGGCACCTACAACGAGATGATCAACTTCAACGGCGCCTCGGCACTGGAGACACCGGAGTTCCTGATGGCTCACCTGGACAAGCTGGGCGGGCCCGAATCCTACAACCACTATGCCGTGGGCTGGGCGCATGCCATGAATACGCCGTACCAGTGGACCAAGCAGGTCGCTTCGCACTGGGGCGGCACGCGCAACGGGACGATCGTTCACTGGCCCAGTGGGATCAAAGGGAAGGGCGAAATCCGTGGCCAGTTTACTCACTGCATCGACGTCGCGCCGACCATTCTCGAAGTGGCGGGTCTGCCACAACCCACGTTCGTGAACGGCATCCAGCAACATCCGATCGAGGGTGTCAGCATGGCGTATGCGTTCAACGACCCCAAGGCTGCTGAGCGCCACGAAACGCAGTACTTCGAGATGTTCGGCAATCGCGGCATTTACCACAATGGCTGGACCGCAGTCACGCGGCACAAGACGCCGTGGCTGCTCATCGGCGAGAAAACCCCAGCGTTCGATGACGACGTTTGGGAACTCTATGACACTACGAAAGACTGGAGCCAGGCAAAGGACCTGTCCAAGCAAATGCCGGAGAAGTTGCATGACCTGCAACGTCTGTGGCTCATCGAGGCGACTCGTTATAACGTACTTCCTCTCGATGACAACCTCGGGGCACGGATTAACTCGGATACAGCAGGCCGTCCGCAGTTGATCACGGGTAAATCGCAGATCCTGTTTGGCAGCATGGGTCGTCTGTCGGAAAATTCCGTGCTCAACCTGAAAAATAAGTCGCACGCGGTGACAGCAGGGATCGTTGTACCGACAACGGGTGCCGAAGGAGTGATCGTCGCCCAGGGCGGCAACATTGGAGGCTGGAGCCTCTATGCCAAGGACGGCAAGCTCAAATACTGCTACAACCTGCTCGTCATTCACCAGTTCTATGCCGAATCAAGCGGACCGCTGACTCCAGGTGACCACCAGGTGCGCATGGAGTTTGCGTATGCGGGTGGCGGCCTGGGCAAGGGTGGCACCGCGACGTTGTTCGTGGACGGCAAGAAAGTCGGCGAGGGCAAGGTTGCAGCCACTGCAGCCATGATCTTCTCTGCCGATGATGGCTGCGACGTTGGGTGCGATACGGGATCTCCGGTCTCACCGGACTACGGATCGCGCGGGAACGAGTTTACGGGCCACATCAAGGGCGTGCAACTCGCCATTGCCGAGGACGCCGTAAGCCTCGATCATCTCGTTTCGGCGGAGGAAGCCATCCACATCGCGATGTCGAGACAGTAAACACAGATGCAATTCCTTTCCTTTAGACCCGCCCAAGGTTTCTCTTGGGCGGGCTTTTTTGGTCAGACCCCGAATGTTGTGCTGAATGGCCACGGCGCTCGATCTAGTCCTGGCGCCGTGGGAGAAGTGAGGGGGATGCGATGTTGGAAGCGATCGTAGAGATGCTCAAGCGTGCAGTCGAGCAACTCCTTGGACGGGCGAGCGGGCCTTTGCACCTCCGATTGGTGCTTCAGCCGATCGTGGCCACGGTTATCGCGGTCCGAGCTGGGCTTAAGGACGCCCGCGAAGGCCAGCCGGCGTTCTTCTGGACCGTGCTGACCAACCCGGCCGAACGGCAGCGCTTGCTCCATTCTGGTTGGAAGGACATCGTCAAGATATTCGTGGTCGCTGTCGTGCTCGACGCCGTGTATCAGGTCGTCGAATTCCGTGCGTTCTACGCGGTTCAAGCGTTGATCGTGGCCATCGTGTTAGCCATCGTGCCTTACGTGCTGCTCCGTGGCCCCGTTACGCGCCTCAAGCGCCGACTTTCGAGGAGCACATCCGAGCTCGCGATGGAAAAACCTAAGGAAACGATCTCACATCGTTGAGCATCTTCATAAACTCTCGGAGTTCGCCTGAGCTGCTACTGGCAAATCTGACAGCGCAGTACTTACGGCGGGATATAAAGTGACACTTCAACCCGATTCAGAGGTCAAAACAACGTCGACGCCAGGACCACTTGATTTTTCGCTGGTCTTAGGTGGTCCTCTTTATCAACTATTCCGGCGCGCGCATCTCTCCGGGGACACTTTGGAACTTCTTCGCCGGCGGACCCTGGCCATCACGATATTCACGTGGTTGCCACTCCTGCTCTTGTCTGTGATCGAGGGACACGCACTTGGCGGGAGCATTAAGATCTCCTTCCTGCGCGACGTGGAGGCTCACGTCCGGTTCCTGATCGCATTGCCGGTTCTCCTCGGCGCGGAGCTCGTGGTGCACATTCGCCTTGGTTCAGTCGTACGACGGTTTGTGGAGAGAGAGATCGTTGTCGCAGAGGATAGGCCGAAATTCGACGCCGCAGTCAAATCAGCGCGCCGCATTCGCGACTCAGTTGCCGTGGAAATGGGGTTGCTGATCTTAGCCTATACGGCCGGGGTCTGGATTTGGCGCAGCGAAGTGGCTTTGGGCTCAGCTACGTGGTATGCCCTACCAGACGCGATGCGGTTGCATCTCACTAAGGCGGGCTACTGGTACGCATTTGTCAGCATTCCCATTTTTCAGTTCATTCTGCTGCGCTGGTATATGCGGCTCGTGCTTTGGTTCTGGCTTCTGTGGAAGTTTTCCAAGCTGAACCTGCACCTCTCTGCCGCGCATCCTGATCGAGCCGGCGGTATCGGCTTTCTCGGCACGAATTCCGATGCTTTTGCGCCCATCCTCTTTGCTCAAGGTTCAATGCTCGCGGGAGTAATCGCCAGTCGAGTCCTGTATCAGGGGCAAAATCTCATGGCCTTTAGGATGCAGGCAGCTGGATTCGCCCTGTTCTTCGTTCTTTTTATCCTCGGCCCGCTGGTCATGTTTACTCCACAACTGGACCGTGCCAAGCGTGCCGGCGGGGCCTATTATGGTTTCCTGGCCAGCCGATACGTGTTCAGGTTTGAGGCGAAGTGGATTCCAAGTAGCGTCCCCGGTACCGGCGAACTGCTCACGGATGACATCCAGGGAATGGCAGATCTTGGCAATAGCTACTCGGCCGTGCGCCGGATGCGAATCGTTCCCTTCGCACTTGAGGATGTCACGTTCCTCGCCGCCACCACCGTTCTGCCTCTCCTGCCTTTAGTGCTGACGAGGTTTTCGCCGGAGCAAGTGCTGGTCGGTCTGGTAAAGATCCTTTTCCGATGAAGGAACCATCTCATGCCGAATTCCGGCCAGCAAGTCGACCCTTGCTCGAACTAAGCCATTCCAGTTGTAGACTGCCAGTTTTGCCAGTTGCACGGGGAAGCCGCTGCTTGTAGATTCCGGCTGTTCGTATGGGCACAGGTCCGTCTTTCAAACGGATTTTGGGCTCAGACTCGCTCAAACCAACAGGCACAACGAGGTTAGAACATCTGCGATGAGAACCCTTCGCATGCGCAATCTCCTACGTTTCGCGTGTGGAGCTGCTGTTCTCGTAGCGTCCTTGCCATGTCTGAGCGCGGAGCAACAGCCCGACATCCAGAGTCTGATCACCAGCGGGAACCTGGAGGGCATGCGGTGGCCGAACTTCATCGACTATCGGCCCTCGCTCCTGAAGTTCTACGAGCCGACGGCATATGCTCCCGCCTGGGTCCAGAGCTCGCAGCCCTTGCCACAGGCGCTGTCGCTGATCGAAGTTTTCAAAACTGCAGGAAAGAAAGGCCTCGACCCGGAGGATTACGAGGCTTCGCGGTGGGACGAGAGAATTCGAATGCTGCAAGGATCGCCCAATAGCCCAGCGGTGTCGCGTTTTGACGTCGCGCTCACCGTCTGTGCCATGCGCTACATATCCGATCTGCGCATTGGACGGATCGACCCGCAACATTTCAAGTTCGGACTGAGCGTCGAACAGAAGAAGTACGACCTGGCCCAATTTCTGCGTGACCGGATCCTGACCACTCCGAATCCGGAAGCAGCCTTGGACGAGGTGGAGCCTCCGTTTGCCGGTTATCGCCGGACCGAGCAGGCCCTGGCACGCTACATCGAGTTGGCGAGCAACGACGACGTGGAAAAGCTTCCTGACGTTACGACGCCCATCGAGCCGGGCCAGTCCTACGCGGGCGTCCCTCGGCTAACGCGCTTCTTGAGACTCGTGGGTGATCTGCCAGCGGATGCCACTCCTTCCAGCGATTCTCAAATCTACAGCGGCGCGCTGGTGGATGCGGTCAAACGCTTCCAGCGTCGCCACGGCCTCGATGCCGATGGACGCCTCGGTCCTGCCACTATCAAACAATTGAATGTGCCGCTGCGGGATCGAGTCCTGCAACTACAGCTCACGTTGGAGCGTTGGCGCTGGTTGCCGGCGGAATTTTCCGTGCCCCCGATCATCGTGAATATTCCCGATTTCCGCCTGCGCGCCCTCGATGAAAACAACCAGGTTGTGATGGATATGCGCGTGGTGGTCGGCAAGGCCATGCGCACGCAGACACCTGTCTTCAGCCGAGATATGACCTACGTGGTGCTGCGTCCGTACTGGAACGTTCCCCCCAGTATTCTCCGCAGCGAGATTGTCCCCGCCATCCAGCGCGACCGGAGTTACATTGCCCGCAAGAACTACGAGGTCGCCACGCACGACGGGAAGGTTGTTACGTCAGGAAACATTTCCGATGACGTTTTGGCCCAGTTGCGGGCAGGAAAGCTAATGGTGCGGCAGAAGCCCGGCCCGACCAATGCCCTCGGCTTGGTAAAGCTGATTTTCCCTAACGAGCACAATGTCTATCTTCACAGCACTCCTTCTCAGAGTCTGTTTTCGCGCTCCCGCCGTGATTTCAGTCACGGCTGCATTCGGGTCGAGAAACCCGCTGAACTCGCCGCATGGGCGCTGCGTAATAATCCGGGGTGGACGCTGGAGCGAGTACAGGGAGGAATGCAGAGCGGAAAAGACAACGTCACCGTGAATTTGGTGAAGCGTGTCCCAGTCTTCATCGTGTACGGGACGGCACTCGCCTACGAAAACGGCGATGTTCACTTCAGCGATGACATTTACGGACACGATGCCAGCCTGGCGAAGGTCCTCGCCAAGGGTTATCCGTATCCATAGTCTCGTGCCGAACTACCAAAGCCGGACACGCCCCACATCGACGTGCACGAAATCCGAAGCCGCATGGTAGCCAACACCACCGCGATGCAGCGCCAACGCAGCATCTCGCGGTTGTGCTGGCCTACAATCGCATCGTCGTCGTGCGCTACAGGCGCGTGGAAAGTGGCCGCGGATCTCCGACACGGGCAAGAGCAGAAAGAGGAATCGGCCCTCAACAGGTTCGTAGATGTCGAACACCGTCCGCACTCGTTCCACCACTGCCGGTGGAACCCGTGGTGAAACAGCTTGACGCCGTGATGATCGATCCTGGTTAATCCTCGCCTGATCAGCACCGGCTTGCTCTAGGTAGTTTTTTCTGGTTGTAAAGGTATTTCTCCCGGTTATCAGCATCTCTCCTGGCGTCTTCGATCGGGTTGCTTCATGACAGTTGTACAGCCTGACATTTTGCGAGCCTGTCAGCTTTGACAGTTGTCCACCCGATAAGGGGCCTGTAGCGTTCGCGTGTGACGATCAGAATCGAAGGCGCACTTTGACCAGTCGCGCTATTTAAGTCAATACCTCGGAGGCAAAAGTGGCACAAATCAATAGCAAGAAACATTCGGCCGTGGTTTACCGGCAACATTTGGACATCGAGAAAGCAGTCAACATTCCCAAGAACCGTGGTTTGAAAATCAGAAATCTGGCCATCACCTTGGTCGGCTGCCTTTTACTAAGTGTCGTCGCAGTGACAGCTCAAGAAGTCCTCGCCAGCCCTTTTTCAACTATGCAACAGGTGCCGGTCGCTCCCAACGTTTTGCCAAAGATACAATTCACGCCCGCCAACAAAGGCCAGACTGGCAATCCCAAGCAAGTGGGTGAAAGTGGTGTCTTCGCTCTCACTGCGGCGCATCAGGATCCCGCTGTCGTCACCGCCTCGGGCGGGATCCTTCGAATCACGCTTGATGAGGCTCAGCAGCGGGCGGCAGGGGCGAGCAGTCCCCTCGTGCATCTCGGGGAGCTCCAGGTAGAGGCGGCGAAACAGCACCGGCTTGGCGTGGAGTCACTTTATTTTCCGAACCTCGGTTCTCAGTTTGACAACCTTCACTTCAACAAGCAACCGGGGACGGTGGTCGCGTTTCAAGGTCCTCTTGGCAACCAGCGTGAGATTGGCGTGAACATATTTAAGAAGGATCAGACCGTGGTTAACCTCTCTGCGGTTCAACCGGTCACACCGCTTATGGCAATCCATCAACTCGTGAAAATCGCCCGCGCAGACGAGAATATCGCCAGAGCAAAGGCGGGGATGCCGGTGGCGGAAACGGCGAGCAGAATCGAGCAAAACTACTACGAGTTACTCGTCGCCCAACGGGAACTAATCGGCGCGGAAGCAGAGTCCAAGAAGATCCAAGGCAAATGGCTGACGGCGAGCACGGGGGTCACAACTGTCTCCACAGAGCAAGAGAAGGACATGATCAGCGCCGAACAGGATGTGGTGGCTCCGACCAGCAAGGTGAAAGAGTTGACCGCTTCACTCAACGAACTGCTGGGTCTGCCGGAAGGAACGAGACTAGAACTCGTCCCGCCCGAGCCTCTTGTCGAAAACATATCGCTCGAAGAAGTCAACGACAAAGCAATGGTGTCGAATCCCGAGGTGGTGGAGGCGGAGCAAACCGCGGTAAAGGCGCACGCAGCCAACAAAATATCAAAGATGGAGTATGGTCCGAACGTCGCCATCGTCGCTGGTTACGCAAATCAAACCGCTATATCAAACTTTCTTTTTGCGCGGCCTGAAGGCTATCTCGGCGTCATTGCCACCTACACCATTTTTGATTTCGGCAAGCGCGAGCATGGAGTGAAGGAAAGCAGAGCAAACGCCGAAGCCGCAGATCTGGGAGTACAATTGACCAAGGCCAAAGTGGCGGCGTCGATCAAGAACAGCTACTTCGAACTTCAACGCTCTCGCCAACTTACTCAGCTAGCCCGCCGAATGGCAGCCGCCACCCGACTTGTTGAAGCGAGCTACCAACCAGATAATCCGGAAGTCGAATCGGCACGGGCAAAAGTGGAAGCGGACATGTTTCGGGCCGAGCTCGAATATCGTCAGGCATTCGCCCGCTTGAAGAGTCTGATGGGTGAGCGGTAAAGCACATATATTTATTTAGCTCGATTTGTCGCGTGCCTTCTGGTATTGAGCGCTTCGCTCTTGCGCGCACAAGAGACGCACAACACAATGGCAGCGTGATCCCTCAGACGTCCAAAGACATGACCGCGTCCGGGTGACCTGCTCCCCGTCTTTTGTCTACAGGTAAGGAATCTTTGGTGGCGATTGGGTGAGGTTATTCAATGTTTCACAGAAACCGATTATCTCTCTGCCGGCTCGCGACCGTGATGTTCCTTTTTCCGCTCCTCGCGATTTCAACAACTGGCAGTGCGCCAGAGCCTGGCGGAAGCCGCGCTGCGAAGCTGGCAAAGGCCTGCAAGAAGAATGGCGGCACCTGGTTGGATAAGTATTGGGAGTGTGAGTATGCTCCCCAACAGTGGTGTGCCTCAGCCGGCGGACGGTTCGATGAGTGCGCTTCCGCTTGTCGCCACAGCCCTGACCCGGCAACTCCGTGCACGATGCAGTGCGTTCCGATCTGTACTTTCTCTGACAACGGAGTACACTAGGCTGCGGAAAGAAGATTGCTGAGGCCGTGAACAGATGCGTCCGGTTCCGAGCTACTCGCGGTCGTCAGTAATCCGTCAGCGCTGTCAACATGACCAGTCGTAATTCCGCAAGTTAGGATCCATTCACTTCGGTAAAAAGGAACTGGTCCGAAAAATTGCCGTGCCTGCTGGCTTTGACACAGCAGCAGCGCCTCTCAAACAGTTATGGAGGAAATCTATATGAAGAGCAGTTGGATGCTAGCAGGTCTGCTTGTTGCCGTGATTTCGCTGCCGGCGTTTGGACAAAAAAAGGAGGAAGATCGAGTTGCGAACGCTGGAAAGGTAATGCAGGAAATCACGAATATTCCCGACGACATTCCGCAGGATGTACTCGACAAGGCGGATTGCGTCGTAGTTTTGCCCTCCGTGGTCAAATTTGCCATAGGAATTGGCGGAAGTTACGGCCGTGGGGTGATGACTTGCCGCGGTGGCAAGGATTTCCAGGGTCCCTGGGGAGCTCCAGCCATGATGGCGCTTGAGGGTGGCAGCTTTGGCTTGCAGTTGGGCGGACAAGCGACCGATTTCGTTCTGCTGCTGATGAGCCCTCGGTCAGCCCAGAACATCCTCGTCAGCAAGGTCAAGCTGGGTGGCGATGCCTCCGCTGCCGCGGGTCCAGTGGGCCGGACCGCTTCCGCCGAGACCGACGTAACATTGCGGGCCGAGATCCTCTCCTATTCTCGATCTAGGGGACTATTTGCCGGGATCTCTCTCGCCGGCTCGACCCTTCGCGCCGACAATGACGCGAATAAGAGCCTCTACGGAAAAGACGTAAGCGCACAGGACATCGTTTTCAATCGTGCGGTGCCGGCACCCGCGTCTGCCGAGTTGTTGCTGGCTACGCTTAACAAGAAGTCTCCCAAGAACAAATCGAAAAACTAGCATCCTCTAGATAGGATAGATAGGGGGCTGGATAGGAAAAGAGGGGCCGTCATTTGTCCCGATCACTGGGTGCGGTCCCGTCTCTTTCCTGGAACTCCGATGTAACCCTGATAGGCAAGCAGCAGTTGCGCGCAGAGCGTATACTGCCGTCAACCACTGGCGCACCCGGGAAAGATAAACATGATGTCCCGCCCGAACTCCGCCATCTCCCGCTCATTCCCAGAGCGCAGGCCTTCGCCGAGCCCTACCAATAACAATAGCGTGATTCGAAAGGACAAACTGCCATGATTCGGAGAACAGTTTCGGCAAGCCCACTGACTATGAGATTCTGCCCCTTGCTGCTGCTCGTTCTTCTCGCAGTAGGTGCGCCTGCCTCGGCTCAAAATCAAAAGAAGACAAGTGCGCCCGCAGCTACCCCGTCTCATCAGAGTAACCCGGCCCCGACGGCGCAGCGCGCCGCACCAGCGCCGCACGCCGCCCCAGCGCCGCGTCCGAGCGGAGGCCACAGCGGCGCTCAACAGCCCCAGAAGCCAAGCAGTGCGAACGCCAACAAAGGCGGCGCGACGGGCACAAATAAAGCCGCTCCGGCCAATGCCAACAGAGGCAATCCGCCGGCTACTAATAAAGCTGCTCCCGCCACCTCCAACAGAAGCAATCCGCCAGCTACTAATAAAGCTGCTCCCGCCACCGCCAACAGAAGCAATCCGCCAGCTGCGAACAAAGGCGCTCCTACCCAGGCCAACAAAGGCACGACGGGCGGAAACAAGACTGCTCCGGCCAATGCCAACAAAGGCAATCCATCCGGCCCGAACAAAAGCGCGCCGACTCACGCCAACAAAGGTACGACGGGCGGGAACAAGACTTCTCCGGCCAACGCCAACAAAGGCAATCCAAGCGGCCCGAACAAAAGCGCTCCTACCCACGCCAACAAAGGCACGACGGGCGGGAACAAGACTGCTCCGGCCAACGCCCACAAAGGCAATCCAGCCAGCCCGAACAAAGGCGCCCCCGCCAATGCCCACAAAGGTACGCCTGGCGGGAACAAGACTGCTCCGGCCAATGCCCACAAAGGCAATCCCTCGGGCGCGAACAAGACCCTTCCGGCGAACGCCCATCGAGGTAATCCGGCGGGCCCGAACAAAGGAGGCAGCCGGTATCAACCGGCGGGAAGCAAGACGGTTGTCCTGAAACAAGGCGGGACCGCAGTTTACCGTGGGAATGGTCAGGTGCGCACCATCCAGACTCACGGGATGACGATCAACCGCGGCATGCACGGCAGCACGCGAATCGTCAGCACCCGCCACGGAACTACAGTAGTGAGCTATGGAAGGGGCGTGGGCTACAGTCAGCGCTCCTACTATAGCCACGGTGGACGAGTCTATGTCCAGCGGACCTACTACTCGGGCGGCCGCTACTACGCGTATGGCTATCGCAGCTACACCTGGGGTGGACGTCCTTATTACGGTTACGCTCCTCCCTATTATTGGGGTCCCAGATACTACGGATGGGCTTACAATCCTTGGCCCGCGCCGGTTTATTACTCGTGGGGCTGGGGCCCGGCGCCGTGGTATGGCTACTACGGCCCTTACTTCGCGCCGTACCCGGTCTATCCGACGGCTGCGTTCTGGCTAACGGATTACTTGATCGCAGCAAATCTGCAGGCTGCTTATGCGGCTCAGCTTGCTGCCCAGAGCAGAGACGCAGGCCCCGAGCCACTGACAGCGGATTCGGCCAGCGAGATCGCTTCGTTATGGACGACCGATCCGCTGATTGCAGCGAATCTCGTCCCCGCGGACATGGCGTACATGCTGGGTGAGCAAGCGCAGGCAGCAACTGGCAACGCAACCCAACTCAGTCCTGAAGTGAAGCAGGCAATCTCAGATGAAATGAAGAACGAAATCGCGGCGGAGCAGGCCGCGGCGGCAAGCGGAAAGAAAGATACTCCGAGCACAGATCAGATACCGGCGGCGCTCGATCCTAAAATACGCATCTTCGTAGTATCGAGCGACGAGGATCTGACCACCTCAGACGGCGTGGAGTGCGCGCTCACTCCCGGCGATGTCGTCTATCGTACCGGCGACAAACCGGACGAAGACAATATGGTGGACGCAACCGTCAAGAGCAGCAAGAAGGATGAATGCGCCGTCGGCGCGACCGTCGGCGTCGATACCGGGGACCTGCAAGAAATGCACAATCAACTGCGGATTCAGATGGATGCCGGACTTAAGGAACTAGCTGATAAGCAGGGGAAAGACGGAATCCCAGCCGCTCCCGACACCAAGACTCAAGCTGGTGAGGTTCCGCCTCCTAAGCCAGATGAGAGCGTCGGAACCGAGTTGCAAGAGCAGCAAAAGGAGGCTGCGCAGGCGGAAGCGCAGCTGCCGAACTGAACGGGCGATAAGAAAACTCCAGGGAGCCGAGTCCCGAGGCTTAGTGGATAGAGTCCCGTAATTGTTCCAGTGCCTTGTCCGCGGAACTCAGCCGGATAAGGCCCGAACGGGGATAATCCAGGTCGCTCACGGTATAGACGGTGATCGCGATGCATGCCGCATACAGCAGCATGTGCAACCAACTTCGCTTTCTTCTCTTAGCCATGGCATATCCCGCGATTACGCAGCTCGACAGCGCGACCCAAACCAGCAAACAGAAGACCAGCCCAGGCAGGTGTGAGTTGATCGCAATCGTGCGAGCCGTGGCGATGTCGGTCATTTCGTTCAGTGCGGGAAGCAGCAGCCGGGCTGTATTCTGCGTGGCATCGTTGCGGCTGGCGGCCACGGCCCGCACCCAGATTTGATGCTGCAATTTCCCAGCCTGCGCCACCCCCTGGTAAAAGGCTTTCATGTCCGGGATGTGCGCATACGCATCCACGCGGGCATCCACGTATTCGCGGAACAACTGCCGCATCTCCGGCTGATCAGGAGCGGGAAGTTCGTCCAGTCGGAGATACGCTGTGCCGATGGCGTTGGCTTCCGCGATGATCAGCTGGCGGCGGGCGTCGAAGCGCGCCGTGGCTCCGGAAAAGCTGAAGCCGAGCAGGAGGCCGAGCAGCGCAAAAATTGCCGCTTCGATCGTGCCGATCCCATCGTGAGCCGCTGGGTGCTCTTCAACTTTGCTCCGCCCCACTCGATATCCGACTTCGAGGCAGGCCAACATCGATACAAAAAGAAGCGTCGAGATGGCGATCGCCAGTTCAGCGGCAGACATTTTGAGACGGAATGGAAATCGAACCGTGACGGTTCCAGGTCGAATCCTGACCGAATCCTATCGCACTTGCACCAACAATTCACTCCAAGTTATGAACTGGTACATATTTCTTCTTGCGCAAGTAGCTTCGGAACCAGAACGGTCTCATCTTGCTCAATTACGCGGCGCGGGCGGCGGCCATGGCGTCGTATTCTTCTTGCGACTGTGCGGGCAGCAAAACCCACAGAGTGTAAATGCCCACTGCTGTACCGAAGGGAATATTGAACAGCGAGATGAAGCCCAGCACCAGCGCGATGATGCGAGCCCAGGGTTCGCGCTGCATCAAGCCCCATCCGGCAATGAACCCGCAAGCCGCTTTCGCCAGGACGAAAATACCGACCACGCTCAGCAGCGGACGCAGAAACGCGGTGGGTGCATCCGGCGCACCGAGCTCATGCAGATGAGCAAACAACGTATTGGCGAGGACGTACAAGACCACGCCACCAATGGTGTTAAACGCGGAGATCGCGAGCCAGAGAATCCCCAGCATCTGAAGGTGCCCCTGGACGCGTCCCGCGCGTTGCGGCATTACGGCCATTGGCCCAACGATTTGCTTGCCACACTTGCTGCAGAAAGTCTGTCCGAGTTGCACCGTCGTGCCGCATCCATCGCAGAACATGATTTCCTCCTGACGCCTCCTGAGACGGCGCCCATTGCCCCAACACACTTCTAACCCATCATCCCAAGAAATAATACGCAAACGCCAAGCAAGAGTTCAGTGGAAAGTGTCGCGAATCGGTTCAAGCAAAACGAAAAGGCCACCCGGCAACAGGGCGGCCTTTTCTTTTCAAGGGAGAATAGTTCCAACGGAGGCAAAAGATCCCGTCAAAACTTTCTGGACAAAATCTTATGAGCCGAAAAAGCAGGGTGTCAAGCAATTTTTGGTAAATAAATGTCTTTAGTTTCAGTGACTTACATAACCAATCAACAATCAGTCAAATTGTTCCAATTTGAGACGAAAAGCGACCGGAACAGCCTTAAGCCAATATTACTCAGGCACTTAAGAACCGTCAGAGGTCCTTGGTCCCAGCCGGAGGGCGAACCGGAGAGGCTGGCGCAGCGCCTCCCAACTGAAGCGAAATGAACTCGGTTTGCTCGGCCTCGGGAACTCGACCGGGGAAACACTTGCGCAGAAGAACAGGCAGAAACACCCGAGCGCCGCCGAACGCCAATCCGGCAGCCAGTGAGATCGCACCCACGATGATGCACAGAAGAATGATGTTGACCAGCAGGTTGGCGATATTGTCTTTCTTGTCGAAATACGTGTTCTCGTTCCAGGTAACGCTAGGCGACCAGTTCACCGCGCCCAACAAAGTTTGCGCGTCGCTCTGGGAAATCGGGCCCGCGGCAATGGCAAGGATCGGCCCGGTGCGCTTGGCGAAAAACGGTCCAACATTTTCGATAGCATCCACACCCGCCTGAGGTAGAGGAGCATGATTCGCAGCGTCAATGCGACGCAGATGCTCAGCCGCCAACGCGGGCGTGGGATACTCGATCAGCATCAGCGTGGCTCCTCTGCCAGAGGTGGAGTATTGCCCGAGCACGACTTCGGGACTGGCGCTGAAATCGACCATATCCGCGGACAGCGGAGACCCGATAGCTTCCAGAGCCACCGGCCCCTCCGCGTATTTCTCCGTGTTCCGGGAGTAGCCGTGGTGCGGCATGGCAGCCAGGATGGGAGGCAGGTTGCCGGCATTTCCGCCGGGGTGCGGCAGCATGCCAGCGAGTTCGCGCAGTCCCGCCGCCGACATCACAGACAACTCGCTGAATACGGCTTCGATCACGATGTTGCCGCGATAAAAAAGAACTCGCTGATTCAGCGACGCGCCCTGGTCCCCAATCTCTTCCCGCGCCATATCTGGCTGCAGATAAAAGGTGTAGGCCCCGAAAGCTCCGCTGGCGTCGGCGAAGCGAGCGGCGCGGATTTTCAGCGCGCGCCCGTCGTCACTCTTGTAAGCAGCGGCCTCGAAATCAGTGAAACCGTATTCCTTGAGCAGTGCCGCATTGGTGGGGTCCGCGGAAGCGGCATCTTTGCTGGACTGCGCCGCACCTTGAATCTGCCACCCCGCAAATTGCTTCGGAAGGATGGGCGCGCCGGGAGAATCCGCGCCCGGGCCGGCTGCGAAAACCGCGCTAACGCCGACCGAACAAACTATGAGAGCTAATATGAGTGCACATCTTGAAGCGCGCATGAATACACGGCTAGGCACAGAATCCACTCTATTATTAGACCACAGAGGACAGGAAAAGGTTTCCGGACAGGCGATTAGCGGGAGCCAAACGCTGCGCGAAGGATGGCACCGGCCATCATAAGTAATCCAATAATTGTCGCCACAAACCCGATCGAAATCAGAAATCCTCCAAAAGCAGTACTAGGCCCACACGGCCCAAAACCAGATGCAAATGTGAGGGCAAAGGCAGCCATGCCAAGACCGAAAGAAAGCGCGCCGAAGGCAGCAAGGCGTTTCACGGGCAACATGCTAACAGGATTAGGAAAATTAGTCCGAGTATTCGCCGAGAACTACTGTCCAGCGGCTTTATCGATCTTGCTGGCGACCTTGACCCCGCTCAGTCCATTCACATAGTTGGCGATACCGCGGTAGAGCGACTCGGCGATGCGCTGGCGGTATTCGCTGGTCTCGAGGTGGTGCTCGTCGGTGGGATTGCTGACAAAAGAAACCTCAGCCAGGATCGAAGGCATATTGGCCCCAATCAGCACAATAAACGGCGCCTTCTTCACGCCCCGGTCGCGAATACCCGGGCTCTTGGCGGCGAGGCCAGTGTGTAGCGACTGCTCCACGTCTCCGGCGAATTCCCGCGACTCTTCAATCTTCTCCTTGAGCGCAATCTTCTTCACCAGGTCCTGCAACTCGTAAATGGATTTCTCCGAAACCGCATTCTCGCGCGCCGCCACCTCCAGCGCTTCGGGCGACGAGGTGAAATTCAAATAGTAGGTCTCGACTCCCCGAGCGTCGGGGTCGTGGCTCGAGTTGGCGTGGATCGAGACGAACAGATCGGCGCGCGCCTGGTTCGCAATCGCAGTGCGAGTTTCCAGCGGGATAAAGGTATCGTCCTTGCGCGTATATACCACCTCGGCTCCCAGTCGCGTCTCCAGCAGCTTGCCCAAACGCCGGCCGACATCGAGCACCAGATCTTTTTCTTCCAGGCCGTTGGGGCCGATGGTGCCGGTATCGTGGCCTCCGTGCCCCGGGTCAATCACGATCTTGCCGATTTTCAGTCCCAAAGCGCGAATCAGCGAACGGTCGCCGCCTGCAGTGGGTTTCGCTTCACGAATATCCAGACTGGAAGTGCTTCGCGACCTGCCGGAAGCGAGAGCGTGCACGCCTGGCCTGGGCCCGGACCCTCCCGAATTACTTGGTATTGCACTCACAGTCGCATCGGAAGAATCAGATTCGCCGTCGAGATCGCTGGCTACCGGTTTTTTCGCTGAAACGGCATCCCGCTTCGCCGCGCCGGCCGCGGGAGCGCTGGGTTCAGGATCGTCATCATCGGCTTCCACAATTTTCTTCACCACGGTCGTTGTTGGTTTCTTGCTCGCAACAGTAGTCACCGACGTCTGCGTGTCATCGCTGGAATCCGTACTCGCGGTTTTGGGCGTGGTCTTCGACAAGGGCGCGCCTTCACCTAGTGCCGAGGCAACTTCGCTCCCGTCATAGGCTTTGCTCTGCTTCGCCCGCCCGTTTCTGCCATGAATGTCGATGATCAGGCGATAGGGATTCGGTAAAAGGAAGGAGTCGTAATCGGAAAGGTTGTCGACCTCGAGCACAACCCGCGTGCGGCCCGGCGCAAACTGGGCCACACGAACTTTCTTCAGGAAGCCGTCATCCACATCAAAGCTCTTGCCGACCAGCGTGGAGGCGAGCTTGGTATCGCGCAGATCGAAAAAGATCCGCGCCGGACCATCGAGCCGCTGCGACGAGAACTTCACGTCGCTTTCGAGGTCAATCGCAACCCGCGTGTAGTCGGGAGTAGACCAGTGCCGGATGCCGGTCACCCGCGGCAGACGCCCGGAACGCGGCTCCGAAGACTTGTCCCCGCCCGAGTCTGCAATCAAAGCGGAGCCGTCTCCGCCGTCTTTCGCG
>Ga0210395_10000590_pt1 | contig 27800 bp, 26 predicted proteins | sample IncBWH4OmetaG_FD_150861 | JGI IMG/M metagenome (GOLD analysis project Ga0210395, IMG submission 150861) | Forest soil microbial communities from Barre Woods Harvard Forest LTER site, Petersham, Massachusetts, United States - Inc-BW-H-4-O ... | reverse complement strand
CGCTCCCCTTCGAATGCGCGCCAAGATCTATCGGCGGCGATCGCGTGATGAAAAATAGCGTTGCTCGAGTGCCTGCTGTTTTGCCCCGCTTTCGGCCTCGTCGGGCACCTCGGGTGCCGGATAGGGCCGATCCTGGCGGCTTTCGACAAAGGCGTCCCACGCTTTCACTCCGCTCGACTGGAACGCGGTCATGAAGTCCCACAGCGCCGCCCAGGTGACATGGTGGGTGAAGCTCGGGTACCAGGCGATGGTGACGCCGAGCGCCTGGTGTTCGTCGAGATCGAGATAGCGGCCGAGCTTCCCCTTCATGAATGAAAACGGCCCTGGCACCGCGGCGCGCGCCGCTTGAATTTCATCGACTGAATGAGGCGACTCGAACTGCACCCAGTCGACGCCGGCCTCCTCGCGGTATGCCCGCAACCGGCCGATCGTGTTGTCGAGAGTGCCATCGGCGGCATCGCGCGCGTAGCATTGCGCCATCACGACAAAATTCGGGTCGAGTTCGTTCTTCATGTCGACCGCGGCACGATAGCGCGCGATCGCCTGGTCCAGCGGCACGACTTCGACACCGGCACTCTGCGTCTTGCGCTTGCCTTCGATCGGCTGGTCGTCGATGCGTATCCCGGCAATGCCGGCGCGGATGCATTCCCGCACCATGCGGCGCACCGCCATGATGCCGCCGTGGCCGGTGTCGCCGTCGATGATCACCGGGATCGAGACACTGTCGGCGATCCAGCCGGCAATCGTCACGCATTCGGTCATCGTCGCCGTCCCGACATCGGCAAGACCGGTGTACGCGCCCACCACCCCGCCGGTGCCGACAAACAGCGCCTCGCAACCGGCCTTCTCCATGATCCGCGCGTGCGCCGCGGTCGGCGGGTGCAGGACCGCCAAAACCTTGTCCTGGCGATGGATCAGTTCCTGCAGCCGCGCCGATGCGGAATGTGCCTTTGCGCCCATGACCGTCGCTCCTATTTCGAGCCTGCCAGCGACCAGAATACCCCAGCCCGCCCTTCGTCGCACCGCCCCGCACTCGAGATGTCGAACCTCGCGACCCAGCAAAATCAGGGCGCCGGCCGCCCCGCCGAATAAGCACGGCCGGCATGGCATCGAAAGGCGTCGGCGCCGCTGGGCCCTCACCGCTCTTGCCCCTATCGGAGGTCTGCACCGCGGAAGCAGTAAGGTTTTCGCGTAACCGACCCGAAACGATCGGTCATCGCGACGGATGTCACAGCGCTAGCCGACACTGCGGTGTCACGATTTTTGACACCGGGTCCGCGTTGAGACGATGACAAAATGTTCCGCTGGAATAACAGGTTAGACAACATGAGAAACCGCAGGCAGCAGACGCATTTCTGAATTAACCGTAGGATATGCTTACACTTTGCGTCTCGCGATTAACGAAATTGTTGCTAACCAACTGGAGAATAACACATGGCATAAGGTGTGCTCTGTACCATGTCACCAACCCACAAGGGAAAGTTAACATGATCAGACGCACTCTGCCACTCCTCGCTGCCGCGACGGCCGTCATGGCCGTGGCGGCGCTGGAACCAGCGCCGGCAGACGCCGCCTCGGTGACCTTTGCCTATGGCTCGCTGTCGGACGGCGCCACCGACGCTCAGATCCAGAGTTACATGAACTCGCAGCTCGGTTTGCACGGATCGGTGACGGTAACCGGTGCGGTCGGTTCCGACAGCTACAACGCTGACGGACATGTCACCGGGCCGGTCACCGGCTCCGGCCGCCACGCGACCTATTCGTCCGACACCCTGGCCAATACCGACGGCACCTTTATCATGAACAATAGCGAGGGAAATCCGGCGTCCAATGACATCCTGATGTCGTTCAGCGGGCTGGCGATTTCCAGCATCAGTTTCGATCTCGAAATCTTCCCCGACGACAGCTGCACTTCCCTTTCCGGCGATAATTGCGGCGGTCGCAACAACCCGAACCAGCCCGACTTAACCTTGTTGGCAAACGGCAGCCAGGTCAAACCGTGGCTGGGCCTGACGCCGGATACCGGCGGCAGCAGCAACGGCATCGACGCTTCGCCCTATCCCGATTCGCCGGCCATGAACGACGGAGAAACTGCGCCGCAGCTGCTCGGGTCGAGCGGGGTCGTGGACCTCCCGGCGGACACGACGACGCTCGACTTCCAGGACTGGCCGGCGACGATCGCAATCGACAATCTGGTGGTCACTTTCAACACCGACCCGCCGCCCCCCTCGGTGCCGGAGCCCAGCACGATCGCCTTGCTCGGCACGGCGCTCCTCGGGTTGGGGTTGTTCCGGCGCCTGCCTCGAGCAGTGTAAAAGACACCGTCATCCGATTGAGCGAGTGGCGGCGCCTCCGGGCGCCGTTTTTTGATCAGAGACGACCCGTTCGAGGTCAGCTCCGCCACTCCAATATGCGGGGCTTGATCGGGTTCTCGAATGGGCGCCCTTCGGCGCGGGCGCGGCGGTATTCGTGCTTCAGCCGGTAATACCATTTGGCCTGGGTGTCGGCGTCGTCGATCAGCATCAGCGGCGGGTCCCAGCGCAGGCCTTGGCTCTGGCGCTCCATGATGGCGCGGTCCTGGTGCAAAAAGGCGCGGACATAGGGCCGCAGCAATGGCTTCAACACGCTGAGCCAGGGTGCCGCCCAATAGACGCAATGGTTGATCTCGGTCGTCTTGTCGTCGATCGGGGTGATCGCGGTCAGATTGCAGACGGCGTGGCGGCCGGCGCGGATGTGCTCGATGCGCACACCGGGCAGACGAAAGACGATCTCGGTTTCGGGGGCGCCGCCCAACAGCCGATAGGCGCGCGAATTGGCCGACGGCGCGTGCCGGGTCATCGTGAAGCCCCAGGGCGAGGGGGCGAACGCCTTGGCCTTGGCGTGGATCGAATGGCGCGACCGCCACCACCACGCGCGATGCACAAAGGGCCCGTGCGCCGGGTCCATCAGCCCGACGACGGCGTGGTCGATCGCCGCGGTGAAGCGTACGCTTTCGACGAGGCGCGGTGCTGCGTTCTCGAACCCGTCGAGATCGGGGACGCCGGGCGCGGCCGTCGGATCGTCGCCAAAGTACACCCAGATGTTCCCGTTCGCCTCCAGCACCGGATAGAAGCGGACCCGGACCCGGCCGGGCGCGAAGGGCTGGCCCGGAACCAACGCCGGGATCGCGGTGCAGTGCCCGCCGGTGTCGAAGCGCCAGCCGTGATAGCAGCACTCGATCTCCCGCCCGTCGAAACGGCCGGCGGTGAGCGGCATGCCGCGATGCGGGCAGATGTCGCGCAGTGCGAATGGCATGCCCGCGGCATCGCGCCCGATCAGCAATGGCTCGCCCAGCATGATTTTTGCCAGCATCGCCCCGGGCTTCAGGCGCGTGCCGGCGACCGCGAAATACCACGCCTCGCGCAACGGCGCGGCGTTGTCCTCCGCCCCATTCCCCGCAGATATCTGTTGCCGGCCGGACCCCATTGGCCTGAGAGTCGTGTTTCCGGATCCGGCAGGCAAGGGTGAAGGCGGCGATGACGACGATGCCGAGGAGCATGGACGAGGCCCCGCTTCTCGTCGATACGGTAAGCGAGGCCGGCGTGCTGCGCCTGACCCTGAACCGGCCGCAGGCGCGCAATGCGCTGTCGATCGGGCTGATGCAGGCGCTGATCGGGGCGCTCCGCCGTGCCGCAAAGGACCCGCGGGCGCGGGTCGTCGTGATCGCCGGCGCCGGCCGCGCCTTTTGCGCCGGTCACGATCTGCGCGAACTCCGCGCCGATCCGCGGCGCGAGACCTACGAGCGCATCTTCGCGCTGTGCAGCGAATTGATGCTGACGATTACCTGGCTACCGAAGCCGGTCATCGCCGAGGTCCATGGTGTCGCAACGGCGGCCGGTTGCCAGCTGGTCGCGAGCTGCGATCTAGCGGTCGCCGCCGAAGAGGCACGGTTTGCGACCCCCGGCGTCAATATCGGGCTGTTCTGCTCGACGCCGATGGTGGCGCTGAGCCGCGCGGTCGGGCGCAAACCGGCAATGGAGATGCTGCTGACCGGCGATCCGGTCGACGCGGCGCGGGCATGCGCGATCGGCCTTGTCAACCGTGTCGTGCCCAGTGCCGGATTGCGCGCGGCGGTCGATGCGCTCGCCCGCCAGATCGCCGGCAAATCCGCCTTCACCGTGGCGATCGGCAAGGCGGCGTTTTATCGCCAGGCCGAACTCGATCTGGCCGCTGCCTATCGCTATGCGGCGGAGGTCATGACCACGAACATGCTGGCAGCGGACGCCGAAGAGGGCATCGACGCGTTTCTCGCTAAGCGCATGCCGGCGTGGCAGGACCGTTAGATCAACGCCGGAACAGAACAATCAAACGTTGCGTCATAGGTACCGGCATAGCCCTGGCGAGCCATCGTGAGCAGCAGGAGCAGGCAACAGCGCAGCATTCGCTTTTCGCGACACCGCCTGCGTGCCGCGCTTGTCCTGGTCCTCGTGATTGCAATTCCCGACCGCCGCGGCTTCGCCGGTGATTTCTGGGATCCTAGCGGTACCTTGGCACTTCCACAGGTACAGAATTTTGTCTGCCAATATTCCGGTGCTTTGTGTAAACGACAAAACAGAATCAGACTTGTTACTTTAGATTATGTCCAGAATAGCGCGGCCGGTGATGGCTGGACAGAATTCACGAGTATCGGTTCCGGGTTGCCGGCGGGCTTTTTCCCTGAAGATTGTCTGGATTCTGAACAAATCACGGATCGGTTGCGCGACGGCAATTTCGACGGCAATGTGCTGCGTATCACGAATACATCCTCAGTTGGCAATTTCAGCGGCATTTGGGAGTTTCGTCCCATGCAAGACTGGGCATTGTCAGGCCAGCCGAGCCCGGTTTTTACGATAGAAGCCGTCCCTCAACGAGAGATCGTTTTCGACTTTATCAGCAGCATGCGGCACGAAGCCCCGAGGGACATAGTGATGACGGTCCACATTCAGGTGTATCAGGATGGTACGCCACGCCCCGACTACGAGAAGACCTACCAATTAAAATTTCGACAAGGGGAGGATGAATTCAGCAACACTTGTCTGCTACCGACGTTTGGTGCGGGAAATTACGATATAAACTTTTTGATCTCGGATGATTTGTACGGCGAGGATGAACCGATTTCGGTTCATCTCAGCGTAAACAACCGCTGAACCAGCCGCACCGCAGCGCGCAGCGATCGTCTTCCCTTAGCCGAAGGCCCCGGAGGCCCGCAAATGAACCATGACAGCTACACGGACAGCTATCTGCGCGACATCCTGACGAATGTGCGCACGATCGCGGTCGTCGGCGCCAGCCCGCGGCGCGAGCGCCCGAGCCACAGGGTGATGGCTTACCTTCAGCGGCATGGCTACCGGGCGATCCCGGTCAACCCGAATGCAGCGGGTCAGACGATCAACGGCGAGAAATGCTACGCCGCCCTCGCCGCCATGCCCGAGGCGATCGACATGGTCGACGTGTTTCGCCGCAGCGAGACGGCGGGTGCCGCCGTCGACGCGGCGATCGCCATCGGCGCCAAATTCGTGTGGCTGCAGCTCGGCGTGCGCGACGATGCCGCTGCCGCCCGCGCCGAAGCCCGAGGCATCCAGGTCGTGATGGATCGCTGCCCGGCGATCGAGATCCCCCGGCTCGGCCTCCCGCCGCGCTGAACTCGGGAATCGCTAGCCGAGCGCGGCCACATACGGGGCCAAAAACTCGCGTAGCACCGGCGACCATTTGGCGTGCTCGGGGCCGCTCGCCGAATGGCCGAGATCGCTGTCGAGCTCGAAATAGCGGGCATCGACCCCGGCGGCGGCGAGATCCTTGATGACACCCGGCGCCAAGGTCGGCGGAAACAGCACGTCTGTGCGGCACAGCACATAGAGGATTTTAGCGCGGATCTTGGCGAAATCCTTGACCGTGTCGAAACCGATCGTGGCCCGGCGCAGGATCACCAGCGAGTTCGCGTCCCAGTTCCGCGCCCAGTCGGCGGCCAGCTGGCGGATCGCCCGCTCGCGCGCCGTCTTGTCCGGAAAGCGCGCGGCCAGCTGCTCGCCATAGCCGTAGCGCATCAGGGTCTCGAACCGCATCTGTTCCAGCACCGTTTTGGCGGCGCCCCGCCCGTAGTAATGCCCGCCATGCCATTCGGGATCGGTGGCGAGCCGGGCTTGGAGCTCGGCGAGGCTCCGTTCCGCGTTTTGCGAGCGGGGTGCGGTCACCACCGCGGCGACCGCATCCATCATCAGGGGATAGGCGACGGCCCATTGGAACGCCTGATAGCCGCCATAGGACGGGCCGGCGACGGCGACCAGATGGCGCACGCCGAGGTTGTCGAGCAATGCCTTTTGCGCGGCGACGATGTCGCGCACCGCGATCGCCGGAAAATCGGCGCCATAGGGCTTGCCGGTACGCGGATCGAGGCTCGCCCCGTTGGTCGAGCCAAAAGACGAGCCCAGCATGTTCGAGGCGACGACGTAGAGGCGGTCGGTGTCGATCGCCTTGCCCGGGCCGATCAGCCCGTCCCACCAGCCCGGCTGATTGGCGTTGGCCGGGTTCTGCCCGGCGGCGTGATGGCTGCTGGTGTAGCCGTGGGTGACCAGCACCGCATTTCGGCCGTCGGCCGCGAGCCGGCCATAGGTCTCGTAGGCGATGTTGACCTCGGGCATGACCTCGCCGTTCTGCAGGCGAAAGTCGCGGATCGGGAAATTCCGGTCTTCGACGGCGCCGATATCGGCGGTTTGAGCCGCGGCGGCAGCGGGCATGGCCTTCTCCTCCTTGACGGTCGGGAATTTTGCCATGCGGCCGCCGCAAATGTCACGGTCGCGCTTCCCGCGCGCCGGCTTTGGCGCTTACAGTGGCGCTGTGATTCGCGCGACCTGCCTGCTTGCGATCGTCCTGCTGCTTGCCGCCTGCGGCGGCGGCCCCGCGCCCTCGCCCAACGATCAGATTAGCGCCAGCTTCCCGCCGGGCGGCATCACCGGCCAGATCGAGATCGCCGCTACCGATCGCCTCCCGCTGCGCGAGGCCGAGCTCGTCGCACCCGACGGGCAGGCGACGCCCGCCCTGTCGATCACCGCCAACCCGGCGCCGACCGATACGTTTTCGCAGGGGTTCCCGGCCGGTCCCTCTTCCGGCCCCAGCTTTGGGGTTGCGAACATCGGGTCGAACGCGCTCAGCCCCGGTGTCGTCGGTGCAGCGCCCACCACCCAAACAAAGCTGTTGGCGATCCAGTCGAGCGCCTCGATCCAACTGCCCGACCCGGTCGCCTATCGGCGCGATTGGCAAAAATACCGAATCCGATTGCGGCTGGGCGACCCGCCACAGGCCGAAACCCGCGAGATTGCTGCTCCCGAACCGCCGCCGCTTCAGCCATAGCCCGTCCCGGCGGTTGAGGATGGAATGGGCCTGACCGAGACCAGCACAGCACTCGGCTTATGCCTGCTGGTACTCGCCATTGCGGTTGTCCTCGACCGGCGCCCCTATCGGCCGGGTAAGCGCAATTTTGTCATGCTGATGGTCATCGCACTCGCGGCGAGCCTGGTGCTCGGCCGCCATCTCCTGACCCTCGTGCTGTAGCGCGGGCGGGCCATAATCCCCGCAGCCTCAGCGTCACACCGGCGGCGAAGCTTGTGCGGTCGAGAAGATAATCGTTTGAACATCTACCCTCACAACCCCATTTAACCAATATCGTGTTTCGACCAGGGCACGGCTCTACGCGGTGTGCTCGCGGGCAAACCGAACAGCGCTTCCCGAAATTGAAATGTGATCTGTGCCGGCGAGGGCGCCGGGGCAGGATTTTTCTTAAGGAAGCTCTATGACTATCGGTACCGTGAAGTGGTTTAATTCGCAAAAGGGCTATGGATTCATCCAGCCCGAAGACGGCTCGAAGGACGTGTTCGTCCATATCTCCGCCGTCGAGCGTTCGGGGCTGGGCCATCTCGTCGAAGGCCAGCGGATCAGCTATCAGCTCGAACGCGGCCAGCAGGGCAAAACCTCGGCGGTCGACCTCCAAGCCGCGTAACGCCTACATTGGTGCGGGCGGCGCCGGGTGCGGCGCCCGCACCGTTTTTGTTGGGAGCTGGCGATGTCAGAGCATAAATTCCGCGTCGGCCAGGCCGTCGAATTCTTCCCCGATCCAGGCGTCGACCGGGCGAGCCGGGGCCGCTACACGATCCTCCGCCTGCTCCCGCTCGAGGGAAGCACGCCGCAGTATCGGCTCAAGAACACCGCCGACGGGCATGAGCGGATGGCCCGCGAGACCCAATTGGATCGCCGATAATCCGCGCGGCCGGCGGCGGCCGTGGAACGGGCGGCGGGAGAAAGGCATCATGTTCGTTCGACTAAAACTGGAAGAATCCCGCGACGGCCTCGTCGCCACGATTTCCGAGCGCGATGCCGACGGCAAGATCGCCGGCCCGCCGATGATCTTGCTGGTGCGAACCAAAGAGGAAGCCAAAAAGAAGGCGAGTGCCGTGGCCAAGGGCCTAGGGCTGACCAGCTACCGGATCATCGACAAATCCCAACCGGCCCCGCGGCAAACACAGCCCGCGCCCGACCGCGCGCAATAACCCGTCGCGCATAAGCAAGCTAGTCGTACACTTCTGACGCTTCACACCCACAAACTTTACCTCCTGCGTCATGCCCGCGAAAGCGGGTATCCAGGGCCGGCAGTGCGAGTACTTGCCCCTGGACCCCCGCTTTCGCGGGGGTGACGGATTGAGAGGGGGCGGGAGTTTTGTCAGGTTCGTACCATCTAGTTCCACCGTATAGCGTGGCGCGGGGTTTACTCACCGAGAACTGGACGGGCGACCCCAAGGACCTAGCGATCACCCGAATTTCAATTTCGCCGGTATTGGATTACGGCCTTGTTCGCCGGGACGACAATTCGACGAATTGCAGTGGCTCGACAGGGGCAGGGTCGATGCCGCAAAGGTCCCCGCGCTGGACAACTTCGTTGCTTTTACAGCGGGGTCGCGAGCAGGGTCGGCACCGCGAAGGTGTCGAGCAGGACGAGCTTGTCACGGATTTTGAGGCCGCCGGCTCCGCGCTCCAGGCGGTCGCGGTAGAGGCCGGTCGCGAACAGGTGCGTGGCACCCTCCTGGTCGGTCTGGTAAATTGCGAACGGCGCCTCGACCGCGAGCCCGTCGGCGCCCAGCAGCCGCGGCACGCCGATCACATGGCGGTCGTTGTGGATGTTGTATTTGTTGGCCTCGCGCAACGCCATGACGCGGTCTTCGAGCATCGCGCGGCTGTCGCAAAAGATCAGCCCGACCGGCAGGCCCTGCTCAAAATTTTCGCGCGGCACGACGTTGTACCGGCACTCGGCGGCGAAGAGGCCGAGCCATTCGTTGTATTGCGCCATGTCGAGCAACGCGCCGTATTCGGCGAGAAGATCGTGGATCGCAAAGCGGTCGGCGTTCATCGCACCGCACCCGGCGGCTCGATGCTCAACAGCTCGGCGTAATACGACCAGAAGCCGCGCAACGGCACGTCGGTGACGCGATAATCGCGGTCGGAAATGACGCCGGCGCCGCCCAATTCGATGACCGAGCTGCGGTCGGGGTCGGGCTTTGTCGCGCGGTGGACGATCTCGATCGCCTCGCCATCCTCCATCGAGACGAGCCCGGCTGGGCCGACGAGATTGGCCTGGCGCAGCCGGTGACGCGTCATCTCGGGCGGGTCGTCGGCATAGCCGAGCATCGTCTGAAATACCTCGAACTCGTCGACGCCGCGCGGCCGGATCTGGCGCACCGCGAGGCTGTTCGAAATCTGCACGAAGACCGAGGACGGAAACACCGAGGTCACGACAAGGTTGAGGTTGTCGTCGCGCTCGCGGCGGAAGGCCACGAGATCGGGCTCCTGCAACGACAGAAAGTCGTTGCGCACCCTGGCATTGGCATAGGTCTCGCGGGCGAAGTCGTCGCTGTCGCTGTCGGCCTCGGCCCAGGTGATGTTGTGGCGGTGGCGCCCGTCCATCGTGACGCCGCCTTTTTGGGTCGACCGGTCGAGGCCAAAGGTCACCAGAAACTCGTGCAACAGGCTCGCATGGTAATTGTCGCGGGTGTTCTCGGCGTAGAGCTTCCAGTTCGCACGGATGCGCTGGCGATTGTAGCCGAGCACCTTGACCGGACGGGCAAAAAGCCGCTTGAGCTGTGCGGTGATCGGGGTCCCGAGAAAATCCTCGAGCGGCTCGGCATCCTCGGCGAGGGTGCCGAAAATGGCGGAGCCGACCGCGCCGACCCGCAATGGGCGCAGGCCGTGCGCGCCGATGTCAAAGCTCGGGTCGAGCCCGCCCTTGCCGCGGATGCCGCGGCGGAACGGGATCGCGTTGAGCCGCCCGTCGAGCCCGTAGCACCATTGGTGGTAGATGCAGATGTGCTCGCGCGCATTGCCGGAAAGCTCGCGCCGCACCAGCGCGCCGCGATGGGCGCAGCGGTTGACAAAGGCGCGAACGGCGCCATTGTCGTCGCGGTTGAAGACGACTGGGGTCTCGCCGACCGAGGTCGCGCGAAAATCGCCGGGGTTCGGGATTTCTGCGTCGAGCCCGAGGTAATTCCACACCGGCCCCTGAAAGATCCGCTGCTGCTCGCGCTCGTAGATCGCGGCGTCATGGTAGAGGCGGTACGGCACCCGGCTGTAGTCGAGCGCCGGCCAGATCTTGTCGGTCACCATCATCGTTCCCGTCCCGCCACAAACCAAACACCACCCGCTAGGCTAGTTTATCGGCGGGTTTGCGGCAATCTCCGGCAGCATGCCGGTCAGCAATGTGTCCGTCAGCGGCAACGTGAGTTCGAGAGAAAGGATTGCCGGGAAACGATCGGTCGAGCGTGTCCTGATTGGGTCATCGCGCGGCCATCGCCTCGGTTACCTGGCTGAGGGGCGCTGCGATCAGATGCAGCCGCGCGGTCAGCAGCACCGCGACGGTTGCGAGCCCGAGGGCGAGGCCCCACCACAGGCCCACCGCACCATAGCCGAGCGGGAAGGCGAGCACCCATCCTCCGGCAAAGCCGGCGCCCCAATAGCCGAAGCCGGCGAGCAGCAACGGGATCACGGCGTCCTTGTAGCCGCGCAATGCGCCGGCGGCGACCACCTGCATCCCATCGAATACCTGGAACAGCGCGGCGATCGCGATCAGTTGCCGCGCGATCTCGACGGTCGCGCGATTGGCCGGGTCGGCGGTGTCGACATAAGCGGCGATGATGGCCTGCGGGAATATCCACAGCACGACCGCGGCGGCGCTCATAAAACCGATCGCGATAGCGAGTGCCACAAATCCGGCGCGGCGCGCGGCGAGTGCCCGGCCGGCGCCGAGCTGGTAGGCGACCCGGACCGTGGCCGCCTGGCCGAGCCCCAGCGGCACCATGAAGCTGATGCTCGCGCAATTGATGACGAGCTGGTGCGCCGCGAGCGCCGCCGTCCCCAGCAGCCCCATCAAGACCCCGGCGGCGAGAAAGACGCCGGCCTCGATCCCACGCATCGCGCCGATCGGCAGGCCGAGACGAAGGATGTTCCTGATCTCGGTGCGACTCATGGCAAAGGTGGCGCGCAGCACATGCAAACTCGCCAGACCCGGCAGGAAGCGGGTGCACAGCGCCAGACCGGCCAGCGTCAGCCACAGATTGATAGCGCTCGCATAACCCGAACCGGTCACCCCGAGCGCGGGCATGCCGAGATGGCCGAAGATCAGCAACCAGTTCAGCATCGTGTTGCTGACGACGCAGACGAGGAGCACCGCCATCACCGGACGGGCATGCGACAGCGCGGCGAGCAGGCTGCGCAACACCGCAAATCCGAGAAAAGCGGGCGCACCCCAGGCAAGCGCGCGCAGATAGCGGCCGATTTCAGCGGCGAGCGCCGCATCGTAGCCGAGCGCCTGGAGCAGGCGGTCCAAACTGGTCAACAGAGCGACAAAGGGCAGCGCCAACAAGATGGCGAGCACCAACCCGGCGCCGGCGATGCGGCCCGCGGCGACGCGATCGCCAGCGCCGAGCGCATGCGCCGCGAGCGGCGCCACCGCGAAGAGGATGCCTTGCAGCATGATGCCGCCGGTGAAGAAAAGCATCCCGCCGAGCCCCGCGGCGGCGAGCGGCATGGCGCCCAGACGCCCGACCATCACCGTGTTGGTGACGCCCATCGCCATCTGCGCGAGATTGGCCGCGGCGAGCGGTGCCGCGAGCGCGAGGGTCGCGCGGAATTCCGCAGCGATGGCGGACCCTGCAACCCCGTGCGGCCGCTGATCGGCGCGATCGACCGGTTCCATCTGGCTCTCTCTCGGCTCTGTCACGGTGCGGCGCCGATGTCCGAGCGAGACCTAAAAAAGAAAAGGTCCCGACCGGTACCGGCGGGACCCCGTATCGTCGCGTGTCAGCGGTATTCAGTGCACGCGCATACCCTCGGCCCCCGCGGCGGCGCCGCGCGAATGGGCGGTCTTCATCGTCGATGCGCAAATCATGGGCGGTTCTTAGATCAAGGCGGCGCGCGGGTCAACAGCCGCGGCAAGATTAACCGGCCTTCGGTCTTTCCGGGGCCGGTGCAGCCGGGCCATAAGCACCGCGCGCGCGTGCCGCAAATACTCCTCCAGCGTAGCCTGGAGGCGCTCGTAAAGAAGACGGTCGAAGCCCTCGCCGCCATGCCCTCGCGCGGCTGCGGACCCGGTCGAGTTCGGCTTTTTTGTTGGCGATTGCGGCGCGCCGTTTGTCCATGATCCAATCCTCGGACAATAACATGGCCCGCCGGTTGCTCTCGTAGCCTTTTGCCCGTTCCGCGCCTATCCTGCGTGTGCTGACAGAGCCAACAGAGCTTTGCGGGAGGAAATGATGGCGCTCGACCTCGAAGCTGCCGTGATGCGCAAGGTGGCGGTGCGGTTTCTGCCCCTGCTCGGTCTTTGCTACTGCATCAATGTGCTGGACCGTTTCAACGTCTCGATCGCGGCGCTGACGATGAACAAGGCGCTGGGATTGTCGGCAACGACTTACGGGCTCGGCGCCGGCGCTTTTTTCTGGAGCTACGTACTGTTTCAAATGCCGGCGAACGCGGCGCTGTCGCGTATCGGCGCGCGGCGTTGGATTACGTTGATCGCCGTCGCCTGGGGGCTGTGCTCGGCAGGGACGGCGCTGGCGACAGGGGTCAGGAGCTTTGTCGTTGCCCGCTTTCTGCTCGGGATGGCCGAAGCGGGGTTCTTCCCCGGGATCGCCTTTTTCATGACCCGCTGGTTCCCGTCGCGCTACCGCGGCCGGGCAATGGGGGTGTTCTTCGCGGTCGGCGCCTCGGCCGGCATTCTCGTCGGCCCGGTATCGGCCAATCTGCTCCGCCTCGACGGATGGTTCGGCATCGCCGGCTGGCAGTGGGTGTTTCTCGCCGAGGGCCTGCCGACCTTGGCATTGGCGGCATTGCTGCCGTTTGTGCTGCGCGACGCGCCGGCCGACGCCGAATGGCTGGAGCGGCCGGAACGACAGTGGCTCGAGAGCAAATTGCAAGGCGAACGCGACGCCGCGATCGGCCGCCATTTGCCGACGACGCGGGCGATCATGAGCCCGCAACTGACGATGCTGACCGGCATCTCGCTGCTGACCGGCTTTGGCGTCTACGGCAAAGGCTTTTTTCTGCCGCTGATGCTCAAGACGTTCGGCTTCACCAATGTGGCGATCGGCTATTGGACCTCGGTGCCGGCCGTCGCCGGGGTGGCCGGGATGATCCTGTTCTCGCAAAGCTCCGACCGCACCGGCGAGCGGGTATGGCACCTCGTGGCGCCGCTGCTGATCGGCGGCTTCGGCCTGATATTGGCCGGCATGACGATCGGCACCCATGCGCCGTTGGCGATCGCCGCCTTTGCCATCGCCGCGTTCGGCATCTCCGGTTCCTTGCCGGTGTTCTGGAACCTGCCGACCGCGTTTCTCGGCGCGACGGCCGCCGCGGGCGGCATTGCCTTTATCAACTCGGTCGGCAACATCTCGGGCTATGCCGCACCGCAACTCGTCGGGGTATTGCACGACTTCAGCGGCTCCTACCGAATGCCGATGCTGGCGATGGGGGCGATGGTGACGGTAGCGGGCATCCTGGTGCCGATGGCGACCCGCCTGCGCCCGGCCTCGGCCCCGCTCGCCCAAGAGGCGTGACCTCCGCGCGTTGACTGCGCCCGCGCGGTTCGAGGCCGATTGATCGAGGTGTGAAGACTTTGTTTCGCCGCTACAAAGCCGTCCACTTGCCTCCGGCATCTCCTGAATTCCCGTATAACCGGGAAATAACCGCGAATTTTATTCGCTCGATCTCCGATTTATTAGATAGTTCAATAGGTTGATGAAAATAATTGTCACAATAACCGGGAATTTGGCTTCACTTAATCGGGAAGTCTTTTCGCTGAACCGGGAGTTGACGCGAACTGACCCAAAAGGGCGCTCGTCGCCGCCCAAGCTCCGGTCCTACCGTCGCCCGCCCCCATCGATTGCCGCCTGCACCATCCCTGTAACTCATAAGCAACAAAAATCTCCTCCCCGGCACCACCACCTCGCCCCCCGACAAGTGCAACGATGCGACGCGAATATGGCAATTCCATCGTCGCGATGCTCACGGGACGGCATGACGTGCCCCATGGCGTGCGCCACGCGCGCAGAAACCCCTCAAAAACGCAGCACGCGATCTCCCGGGACCTCGTCAGGGACGCTTGCCGCATAACGTTCGATCTGGAAAAATGTCACGCGACCGTTAACGTCACAATCGTTGAAGGTGTCCGGATGATTTGCCCTCCGAGCTTTTGGACATCGGACAAAGAGCGAATTTGCTCCGTAGATAAATCGTCTGGGATAATCACAATGTTGAAATCAACTGTACGCTTATACTGATCTCCTGGTTTACTGTTAGGTGGATTCCCGAGTCGCAGATGTGTACTGGAGAATTGCACCGGTATCGCAATATTAATTATCCCACCAGTGATCGTAAACGGGTCGCTTTTATCAATACCGATATCAGTAATTCTATCAAGATTTACATATTCTACTTCTAATATTAACATCAATTTGAAGTTATATTGGTACTTAAGCAAGAGATCAGAATTTACTCTTACATAAAAGGCGCCGTTATCAGCAACGCCCCAACTGTCAACGAGCATATCTCGAAAAGCTGGAGATGGAGATGCTGTATCAGAACGAGCTGCCATAGGTGGCGGCGCGTAGCAGACCTGAGAGACGCCATAAAGGTAAGCTAAAAGCCGAGGTTTGCATGCTAGCGCCAACCACGCCGAGGTTACAATCACAAAGATGAAAGCCAGGGTTGCTACGATAATAAGAGTGTAACCCGAGAGCTTGACGACCACGTCTATCGATTTTTCTATGCGTGAAAAGATATAAAAGATAACCATTGCAATAATAGCGGCCAAAATAGCCACTACAGTCAACCAACTAAGACTATTGATTAAAGCGATTATCCCAACCGTGACGCTCGCTGCGACGACCCCCCCAAAATACCGGGCCGCAGGAACGACCCTGACAGCGCGATCAAGAAGGTTAACCAGCAAGGTCAATTTGCTGGATGGTTTGACTCCACCCAGAGTCTTCATAGCGCGAGCCGTGAAATCATGCTTTGGGGGACATTGTAACTCCGGGCGACGCCGCGCTGTGTCTCGCCAGCTTCGAGGCGCTTGCGGGCTCTGTCTGCTGGTGCGGTGTCAGCAGGCGTAGGGCGGAAAAGCGGCAGCGCATTCCGCCTTGACCCGATGACGAGCATAATCCGCGCATGCTCGACTATCGCCGCAATCGGGTTCCGGGTGGAACCTTCTTCTTCACGGTGAACCTTCGTGACCGCCACTCGCATCTCTTGGTGATGCAAATCGACCTCTTGCGCCAGGCCGTTCGACAGGTGCGCGCCCGCGCACCTTTCCGCATCGACGCCAGGGTTGTCCCGCCCGACCACATGCACTGCTTGTGGACCCTGCCGGAAGGCGATGCCGACTTCCCCGGCCGGTGGCGCGCAATCAAGATCGCTTTCGCGAAATCTTTGCTCCGCGACGAACCGCGATCGCCCGGCGCGGCGAGCGCGGCATCTGGCCACGGCGCCGCTGGGAGCACACGATCCGCGACGATCGCGATTTTGCGGCTCACTTCGACTACACCCATTTCAACCCGGTCAAGCACGGTCTGGTGCAACACCCTACGGACTGGCCGCATTCTTCGTTTCATCGGTGTGTGGCCGCCGGGCTGTATCCTGCCGGGTGGATCGGCAGCAGCGGCGCACCACTGGAGACGGGCGAGCGGCAATGAGATCGAAACCGCCCGATCGCGGGCGGCGAAATGCGCTGCGCTTTTCCACCCTACGCTTGCTTTTCAACACCAACGTGCTTGGCGTTCTCCTCGCGACCCGGGAAGCGGTAAAGCACTTCGGTTCATCGGCAGCGATTTCGAGCGGCAGGCGGTGCAGCAGACTCCGCACGGCCGGTCCGGACAGCCGACCGACATCGCCCCAGCTGTGGTGTTTCTGGCTTCGGACGATGCCCGCTGGGTGACCGGGGAGACGCTCGCCGTGTCGGGCGGCATGTGAAGCCGCCGATGGTCAATTTAAGACGCTCGCCTCGCTATGGGAGAGTCCCCGTCCTTGGAGCGCTTCGACATGGGGCCCGCCGTGGATAACCGCCGCTTGTGGCTCCGAATTGGAATCGCGTGAGCGCTGCCGGCGAAATTTACCAAGTCACAGCTTCGTTTTCTTCCTGCAGCGTCAACAAGCTGGCGTTGCCGCCGGCGGCGGTGGTGTCGGTCGAGGTTGTGCGCTCGACCGCGAAACGGTGTAGGTAGCGCGGGCCGCCGGCTTTGGGGCCGGTGCCGGACAGCCGCTCGCCGCCAAAAGGCCGCACGCCGACGACGGCGCCGATCATGTTGCGGTTGACGTAATTGTTGCCGATGCGCATTCGGCCGAGGATATGGCGGATATTTTCATCGATGCGGCTATGGATGCCGAGGGTCAGCCCGTAGCCGGTCGCGTCGATCTCGTCGAGCGCCCGGTCGAGCCGGTCGGCCGGCCAACGCACGACATGCAGGATCGGGCCGAACACCTCATGGTTGAGCAGTTGGGCGCCTGCGATCTCATAGGCGCGCGGGGCGAAAAAGGTGCCGTGCGCGGCACCCGATGGCAGGCGGCATTGGTAAAGAAGTCGGCCTTCGCGGTCCATATGGGCGGCGTGCCGTTGGAGCGCCTCGCGGGCGGCGGCGTCGATGACCGGGCCGACATCGGTAGCGAGCAGCGCCGGATCGCCGACCGCGAGTTCGGCCATCGCCCCCGTCAGCATCTCGATCAGCCGATCGGCGATGTCGGCCTGGACATAGAGCAGCCGCAACGACGAGCAGCGCTGCCCGGCGCTCTCGAAAGCCGAGATCAGCACGTCGGTCACGACCTGCTCGGGCAAGGCCGATGAATCGACGATCATCGCGTTCTGCCCGCCGGTCTCGGCGATCAGCGGGACGAGCGGACCGGGGCGCTTGGCCAGAGTCAGCGCGATCGCGCGCGCGGTCTCGGTCGAGCCGGTAAAGGCGACGCCGGCGATCCGCGGATCGGCGACGAGCGGCGCCCCGACCAGTTCACCTGTGCCCGGGAGCAGGTGCAGCACGTCGGCGGGCATGCCGGCTTCGTGCAACAGATACACCGCGGCGGCGGCGGTGAGCGGGGTCTGCTCGGCCGGCTTGGCGACGACCGCGTTGCCGGCGGCGAGTGCTGCGGCGACCTGACCGGTGAAGATCGCGAGCGGAAAATTCCACGGCGAAATGCAGGCAAAGACGCCACGCCCGTGCAATTCGATCTGGTTGCGCTCGCCGGTTGGGCCGGGCAGGAGCTCGGGGGCGGCGAAATCGGTGCGGGCGCGCAGCGCGTAATAGCGCAGGCAATCGACCGCTTCGCGCAATTCGGCGACCGCCGCCGGGATCGTGCGCCCGCCCTCGCGGATGACCCGCGCGATCAGCTCGGCGCCGTGACTTTGGTAGAGGTCGGCGGCGTGTTCGAGGATCGCGGCGCGCTCCGCGGCCGGGCGGCGGTCCCAGGCCGGGGCGGCGTGATGGGCGCGGTCGAGCGCCCGGCCGAGTTGTTTCGGCCCCGACTGAACCACGCTTCCGACCTGGCGGCGATGGTCGCTCGGGTCGAAGACCGGTGCGGCCTCGCCGGACTGCTCGACGCCGCCGATGACCGGCGCGGCATGCCACGGCTGATGGAGCGCGGCGGCGAGGTCGTCGCGCAATGCGCTTAGGGCCGGCGGGTCGGCGAGGTCGATGCCACGCGAATTCTGCCGCGCCGGGGCGTAGAGGTCGGCGGGCAACGGGATATGCGGATGCGGCTTTACCGGCAGCCGGGCGAGACGCGTCACCGGATCGGCAATGATCTCCTCGATCGGCTGCTTGTCGTCGACGATGCGGTTGACAAAGGAGGTGTTGGCGCCGTTTTCGAGCAATCGGCGCACGAGATAGGCGAGCAGTTCCTCGTGGCTGCCAACCGGCGCATAGACCCGGCACACCCGGCGCGGCCGGTCCTCGCCCTCCGGTCCGAGGATTTCGTCGTAAAGCGCCTCGCCCATGCCGTGCAGGCGCTGGAATTCCCAGTCTTGGCGGCCGACGGCGAGTTCGAGCACCGCGGCGGCGGTATGCGCGTTGTGGGTCGCGAATTGCGGATAAAAGGCGCTGCCGGCGGCGAGCAGCCGGCGGGCGGCGGCGAGATAGGAGACGTCGGTCGCGAGCTTGCGGGTATAGACCGGGTAGCCGTCGAGCCCGCGCTCCTGGCTGCGCTTCACTTCGCTGTCCCAATAGGCGCCTTTGACGAGCCGCACCATCAGCCGGCGCCGTCCGCGGCGCGCAAGGTCGGCGAGCCAGTCGATCAACGGCAAGGCGCGCTTTTGATAGGCCTGGACAGCAAGGCCGAGCCCGTCCCATTGGGCCAATTCGGGGGCGAGCGCCAACGCCTCGATCAGGTCGAGCGACAAGTCGAACCGGTCGGCTTCCTCGGCGTCGATCGTGAAGCCGATCCCGGCCGCGCGCGCATCGTGGGCGAGCGCCAGCAATGGCGGCGTCATTTCGGCCAATACGCGCTCGCGGTGCGCCATCTCGTAGCGCGGGTGCAATGCCGACAGCTTGACCGAGATGCCCGGCGCCTCCTCGACAGTGCCTCCGCCCGCTGCACGCCCGATCGCGGCGACGGCGTTTTCGTAAGCGGCGAGATAGCGGGCGGCGTCGGAAGCGGTGTGCGCCGCTTCGCCGAGCATGTCGTAGGAGTGGCGATAGCCGTCGCGTTCGGCCGGCCGGGCGCGGTCGAGCGCCTCCTCGATCGTGCGCCCCATGACGAATTGGCGCGCGAGAATGCGCATCGCCGCGGTCACCGCCTGGCGCACCACCGGCTCGCCCGAGCGCATCGCGAAATGGCGTAATGCCGCGCGCAAATCGTGCGCTGCCGGTTCGGCGCGCAGGAGGCGCCCGGTCAGCATCAATGCCCAAGTCGAGGCGTTGACAAAGATCGAATCCGACTGGCCGAGATGGCGCGCCCAATCGGCCTCGCCGAGCTTGTCGCGGATCAGCCGGTCGACCGTTTCGGCGTCGGGGATGCGTAGCAACGCCTCGGCGAGGCACAGGAGCGCCACCCCCTCCTGCGAGGACAGCGCGTATTCGTGCAAAAAGGCGTCGATGCCGCCCTTGCCGTGGCGCTCGCGGCGCACCGCGACGACGAGCCCGCGGGCGATGTCGGCGATCCGGTCGCGGGCATCGGGCGGGATTTCGGCGGCGGCGAGGATTTCGGCGTCCGCCGCGGTCTCGTCGAGCCGGGTGTGGTCGCGGATCGCGGCGCGCAACGGCGAAGCGGGCGGCAGCGGAGCGGGGAACACGACATCCATGGCGGCGCCTTCTTTCCAGCACCGCGCCGTTGTCGGGCAAGCGGGCAAAGCCTTGGTTGCCGCACGGCGCCGATATGCCCCAGATGTGGGGTGCGGCAGCGGCCTGCGGCAGACCCGCTGTCAGGCCTCGAAACGCAGGATTTCGACGCAGGGCGGCCGGGTCAGCACCTCGCTGAAGGCGTGCATCCAGTTGCCGGTCTCCTCGGTCGAACCGACGCCGCGGTTGCGGAACTGTTCGAGCTGGTCGAGCCCTTTCAGCTCGACCTCGAATTGCAGTGCCGAGTGGTTGCCGTGGCCGCGGGTCAGCGGCACCAGCAGCCGGGCATGGAGACCGCTCTTGCGCGCCGCTTCGACCTCGCGGCGGATGAATTCGATCGCCCGCTGGCGGTCGACCGGCAGCACGTCGTAGCAAAACCGGGCGAGATACATGGCGTCACTCCTGGCGAGAGGGGCGGGGGCTTGGGCGGGATTCGGCCGCGGCGCGCGGCGCCGAAGCCGGCCGCCTGGTTCGTCAACACCCGGGATTGCCCGGCGATGCATCGGCGACGGCGGAAAAATCCGGCGCCGATGCTGTGCGTCAGCACGCGCCGGCGAGCCTTGCGGAGCGCGCGGCAAAACCGCATACACAGCCGCCTGCCCGGCGGTCCGGGCATCGTCATCCGCGGGGGAACAGAATGATCTCAAGGTTTCGACGAGTGGCTTTTGCGATATTGGCAGTGTCAGCGCTGGCGCTTTCGGCCGAGGCGTATGCGCAGGCCCCGTCGGGCGCCCCTGCCGCGACCCCGGCGCCGGCCGCCGCCACCGCCCCGCCGGCTGCCCCGACAGAAGCGAAGGCGCATCCGCGTTATCTGATCTATTTCAATGAATTCAGCGCCTATTTGTCGCCGCGGGCCAAGACGATCATCGCCAAGGCAGCCAAGCAGGCGAAGGCGACCGGCGCCCAATCGATCACCGTCCAGGCGCGGGCGAGTGCCACCGGCACGGTGCAGACCAACAAGTACCTCGCGATGACGCGCGCTTCGATCGTCGCCGACGAGCTCGAGGCGGACGGCATCGAGCCGCAAATGGTGCAGCAGGAGCCGATCGGACAAACCGGGTCGAGCGACCCCTCGGTATTCAACCGGCGCGTCGACATCATTATCGAGCATTGAGCGCCGGGGCACGATGGCTGCGACATCGCTGGTCGTCACGTTCGAGCTGAGCCCGCGCAGCCGCGCGATCATCGCCGAGGAGCTGGGCGGCGCCGGCGATGCGGTCTATCTGCAAGATCTCGGATTGAGCGAGCGCGCCGCGGCGCTCGGCCGCGCCGGGGCGGTGCTGGCCTACGACACGGCGGTCGAGCTGACGCCCGAAGAGCTGCCGCTGCTCGCCGGCGCGCGGCTGTTGCAATTCACCACCGCCGGCATCGACTGGATCCCGCTCAATGTTCTACCGCCGGAATTGCCGGTCGCGTGCAACGGCGGCGCCTCGGCCGAGCCGATGGCCGAGCACATCCTGGCGCTGGCGCTCGCCGCGGCGAAACGGCTTTTTGCCGAACATGCTGCGCTGAAGCGCGGCGAGTTCAACCAGCGCAGCCGAAACCGCATGCTGCAGGGCGGGGTGTGCGGCATCCTCGGCTTTGGCGGGGTCGGGGTTGCGATGGCGCGGCTGATGCGCGCGATCGGCATGCGGGTGCATGCGGTGAACCGCCGCGGTGCTGCCGACGAACCGGTCGACTGGATCGGCGCGCCCGACCGGCTCGACGCGATGCTGCGGGCCGCAGATGTACTGGTCGTCGCCGCGGCGCTGACAAAGTCGAGCGAGGGGATGATCGGCGCCCGCGAACTGGCGCTGATGAAAGAGGACGCGATCCTCGTCAATGTGGCGCGCGGCGAGATCGTCGACGAGGCGGCGCTTTATGCGCATCTCAGCGCGCACCCGGATTTTACCGCTTGCATCGACGCGTGGTGGGTCGAGCCCGTGCGACACGGCAAGTTCGCGATGGGCCACCCGTTTCTCGACCTGCCCAATGTCATCGGCTCGCCGCACAATTCGGCCGGCGGCGGGGTGTGGCGCGACGTGGCGCTGCGCCGTGCGGTCGCCAATTGCCGTCGCGCGCTTCTCGGCGAGCCGCCCGAGCACCTGATCGGACCGGACGAGCGGATGATGTAGTCGCGGAACCGCGACAATTTTCGCCCGGGGGCATTCGCAGCCCGTCGCCGACTCGCACCTCCGCCCGACACGAGCACCGCGGTCTTCGCCGAAGAGGCGGGATGTTCTCGGCATCCGCTTGTTCGCCGCCGAGCAGCAGCGCGCGGTCAAACGCCGGTTGAGTTTTGCCGCGCGACAGTCGCCCCGCGCGCGCGGCAAGTAGTCGCGGCGCGAAACCCGCGGGAACCTTGCCTAAACCATGTCGTTGAGAAGGCGGCTTTGGCGCGCGCCAAAATGTAACGCCTTGTTTTTACGCACTCAACCGCTCAGGACGACGATGAAGATTGCGCAGGTTTCGCCGCTGATGGAAGCGGTCCCGCCCCGGCTCTATGGCGGCACCGAACGGATCGTCGCCTACCTGAGCGACGAACTCACCGCGCTAGGCCACGACGTTACGCTTTTCGCCTCGGGCGACAGCGTCACCAAAGCGAACCTCGAACCGGTGTGGCCATGTGCGCTGCGGCTCGACGCCGGTATCCGCGACTATCTCGCGCCGCACATCATCATGCTGGAAAACCTGGCGCGCCGAACCGGCGAATTCGATGTCGTCCATCTCCACGTTGATTATCTCGCTTATCCGATCATGCGGCGCGCGGAAATGCCCTATCTGGCGACCCTGCATGGCCGGCTCGACCTGCCTGAGCTGCGCCGCATCTATGATGTCTTTTCCGAAGCCCCGGTCGTATCGATTTCCGACGCCCAGCGCCAACCGCTGCCGCAGGCGAATTACCTTGCGACGATCCACCCCGGCATCCCCGCGCAGTTGTTGTCACCGTGTTTTAGAGAGGCGGACTATCTAGCCTTCCTCGGCCGCATTTCACCGGAAAAGGCGCCGGATGCGGCGATCCGGATCGCCGCGAAGGCTGGTAAGCACCTGAAGATCGCCGCGAAAGTCGACCGGGTAGACGAGCAATATTTCGCCGAGCGCATCGAACCGTTGCTCGCCGAGCCCCATGTCGAATTCGTCGGCGAGATCGGCGACGACCAGAAAGCCGAATTCCTCGGCAAGGCCGCGGCGCTGTTGTTTCCGATTGCTTGGCGCGAACCTTTTGGCCTCGCGATGATCGAGGCAATGGCGTGTGGCACCCCGGTCATCGCGTTTCGCAACGGCTCGGTTCCGGAAATCGTCGACGATGGCGTGACCGGCTTTATCGTCGATGACGAGGCTCAGGGGGCAGCCGCCGTGCGGCGGCTGGATCGGCTCGACCGCGCCCGGATCCGGCGCGTCTTCGAGGAACGCTTTACCGCGCGCCGAATGGCCGAGGAATATCTCGATGTCTATCGCCGTTTGATCGCTCGAGACCGGCCGCTGCGGCGGGCGGTCTGAGCAACCGGCGGCAACGCCGGTCGGGCGCATCGGCGCTGCTTGCGCGGCCCCACCGCGCTGGGCTTGACGGCTCGCCGATCGAATTCCACAGGCAGAAGGAGGTCACCCCTGTCTTCACCGGAATGGGCGACCCGCGGACCCGGCAGGTTCCTCCTACATTATGTGCGCCGGCGATTGGCGAGCCATGTTGTCGTCATCGCTTCGGTGTTGGCCGCGGTCGGCTGTGCCGTTGGCTCGCAATACGGAGTCAAAAATCTCGTCGACGCTCTTTCGAACGGTGGCGGCAGCGGGGAACTGTGGTCGGCGGTCGCTGTGTTGCTCGCGCTTGTCGCCGGCGACAATTTGCTGTGGCGGCTTGGCGGCTGGGTCGCCGCGCGAGCCTTTGTCAAGGTCGGCGGCGATTTGCGGATCGATCTGTTCGATCATCTGTCGGGGCACGGCTCGCGTTACTTCACCGAGCGCTTCCCGGGAGCCGTCGCCGGCCGGGTCACCACCGCCGCCAATGCGGCGTTCACCCTCGAAAATTCGCTGGCCTGGACGACTTTGCCGCCAGCCGCCGCGGTCGTCACCAGCATCGCGGTGCTCGGTCTCGTCAACTGGCCGATGATGGCGGCGTTGTCGACGGCCGCGGTGGTGATCGGCGGCGTCATCTGGCGGTTTGCCGCGCGCAGCCGTCACCTGCACGACCGCGTCGCGGCGCGGGCCGCCGTCGTGTCAGGAGACCTGACCGACGTGATCGCCAATATCGGCCTCGTCCGGGCCTTCGCCGCCGCCGGCCGCGAGCGCCGCCGGCTGACCGGAAGGATCGTGCGCGAAATGACGGCGCAGCAGGCGAGCCTGCGCGCGCTCGAACGGCTGCGGCTGTTTCACGCGGTCTGCGTCTTTGCCGTCGCGGCGGGCGCGCTCGTCTGGTCGGTCCTGTTGTGGCGCCGTGGCGTCATCACCACCGGCGACGTCGTGCTGACGACGACCTTGGGCTTCACGGTGCTGCACGCATCGCGCGATCTCGCGATGGCCATGGTCGACCTGACACAGCATTTCGCCAGGCTTGGCGAGGCGATACGGGTACTCTACCTGCCGCACGAAATGACGGACGCGCCCAACGCCCGACCGTTGATCAATCTCGGCGGATCGGTCACCTTTCTCAATGTCGGCTTCAGCTATCCCGACGACGCGCGGGTGTTGCAGGATTTCACCCTGCATATACCGGCGGGTCAAAAGGTCGGGTTGGTTGGCCGCTCGGGGGCCGGCAAAAGCACCGTTCTGGCATTGCTGCAGCGGCTCTACGACCCCGAGCGCGGTCATGTGCTGATCGACGAGCAGGACATCGCCGAGGTCACGCTGGAAAGCCTGCGCCGAGCGATTGCCGTCGTCCATCAGGATGTCGCCCTGTTCCACCGCTCGGTCGCCGAGAATTTACGATATGGCCGGCCGGGCGCCAGCGACGAGGAAGTGCAGCGCGCCGCCGACGCCGCTTTTTGCACGGAGTTCATTACCCGTTTGCCGCAGGGCTTTGCGACGATCGTCGGCGAGCGCGGCTCGAAGCTGTCGGGCGGACAGCGCCAGCGGCTGGCGATCGCGCGCGCCTTTCTGTGCGAGGCGCCGATCGTCTTGCTCGACGAAGCGACCTCGTCGCTCGACAGCGAATCGGAAGAGCTGGTTCAGGAGGCGCTGAGCCGGCTGGTCAACGGGCGCACCGTGATCGCGGTCGCCCACCGCCTGTCGACTCTGCGTGCGTTCGACCGCATCGTCGTGATGGAACGCGGCACGATCGTCGAGGATGGGGCGCCGGCCGAGCTGCTGCGGCGCCCGAGCGTCTACAGCCGGATGGAGCAACGGCAGCAGAGGCCGGCCGATCGGTCATGATCCCGCTGACGCGCTTCAGGCGAAAGGCGTTGCCGCTGGCCGCTGTCCTCGCGCTGGCAAGCGTTACGGGCTCGGGCCGGGCTGCGTCTGGTGATGCTGCGTCGTCGTCGGGCCGAGCCGCGCAGAGTGGATCGGCGGTCGCATCCGGCGGTAACTCCGCTCCGCCCACCGCCGTGACGAAGCCGCCCGCACAGGCAGTGACGAAGCCGGCGGTGACGAAGCCGTCCCCGCCGACGCCCGCGAATCTAGAAGCGCTGCCCGCAAGCGCTTATACCGGGATTCTCGGCAAGAAAATAATCGGGCCCGACGGCAAGGAACTGGGGCTTGTCGTCGACGTCGTCGTCGACGCGCAAGGGGGCCCGCACGCGGCAGTCATCGACTTCGGCGGATTTCTCGGCGTCGGAAGCCGAAAGATCGCGGTCGACTGGCGGCTGTTGAAGCTGACGCCGGGCGCGCCCGATTGGAAAATCTCGTTGAACATCAGCCGCGACGAAATTCAGGGAGCCCCGGAATTCAAGCCCGATGCGGCCTCCGGCCAAATGGTCGGACCGCCGCCGCAGGGTCCGCCTTCGCACGATGTCGACAGATGACCGGGTTGCCGGGATAGGCTCGGCCGGCAAGGGCAGGGGGCGACCCGCCGCGACGCCTGCCGAGCGCTCGCTCGACTGGCTCAACCTGTTTGTCGGCAACATTCAGACCGGCTTTGGCCCGTTTATCGCGGTTTATCTGACGACGCAGGGCTGGACCGAAACCTCGATCGGTCTGGCGCTGAGCCTCGGCACGGTCGCCGCGATGGCGAGCCAGATCCCGGCCGGAGCGCTGGTCGACGCGATCCGCGGCAAGGCCTGGGTCGTTCTCCTCAGCATTCTCGCCTTCAGCATCAGCGCCTTGTTGTTCGCCGTGCAGCCGGCGCCGCTGGCGGTGTACGTCGCCGAGATCCTGCACAGCTTTTCGAGCTGTACCTTGGGCCCGGCCATCGCCGCGATCAGCCTTGCCGTCGCGGGACCCTCGGTCCTCGGGCTGCGGTTTGGCCGCAACGCGCGGTTTGCCGCGATCGGCAACGGAATCGGCGCCGTGCTGATGGGGGCCTGCGGCTATTATGTGTCCGAGCGCGCGGTTTTTTTTCTGACGGCGGCGCTGACGCTGCCGGCGCTGGTCCCGCTTTTGCCATTGGCGCGCCTCGATTATTCGCCCCCGGCCGCCGGCGCGCCCCAGGCTGAGCACGCAAGCCCGCTCCGGGCACTCGGCGACCGGAGGCTTTTGATCTTCGCCTGCTGCGTCCTGCTGTTCACCCTCGGCAACGCCGCAATGCTGCCGCTGATCGGCAACACCTTGACCAAGACCGTCGGCAGCGAGGCGAGCCTCGTCATCGCCGCCTGCATCGTGGTACCGCAATTGATCGTGGCGCTCGCCTCACCGGCGATCGGCCGCCTTGCAGAAGCGAGAGGGCGGCGCATCGTCCTGCTGCTCGGGTTTTTGACCCTGCCGATCCGCGGTCTGGTGTTCGCCGCGGCGGCCTCGCCGGTCCCGCTCGTCCTGGTCCAGGCGTTGGACGGCATCGCCGGCGCCAGCCTCGGCGTCATGGTCCCGCTGGTCACCAGCGACGTCGCCGGCCGGTCGGGGCATTACAATCTGGCGCTCGGCTTTGTCGGCTTTGCGATCGGGATCGGCGCCACGGCGAGCACCACCGTCGCCGGCTGGATCGGCGACCGCCTTGGCCAGCCGGTCGCCTTTGCCAGCCTCGCCGTCTTCGGCCTTGCCGCCACCCTGCTAGTGTTGAGCGCGATGCCGGAGACAAAGCCGCCCCATCCCCGCCCCGGCGCGATGGCGCCGCGCCGCCGTAGGTCCGAATAGAGACGCGGCCCTCACCCACCCGGCCGCAACAGCTCCGGCGGGTGGCGGACAACCGTGCGGCGGCCGTGCTTGAAGACGGCGAGCGGCGCGCGGATCTGGGCGATAGCCTGCTCTGGGCTTGCCGCGTCGATGACGACGATGTCGGCCGGGTTGCCGAGGGCGATGCCGTAATCCTGCAGTCCCAGCAACCGGGCCGAGCGCTCGGTCAGCATCGCGAAGCATTCGCGCAATTGCTCGGGCCGGCCCACCTGCAACACATTGGCGTGCAGATTGGCCATGCGGATCAACGAGCAGTCGCCATAGGGGGTGACCGGGTTCAGCACGTTGTTGGTCGACAACGAGCAGTTGACGCCGTGCTCGACGAGGAAATTGGCGTCGGCCACACCCCGGCGGATGTTGTGGTCCTGGTCGCGGCCCATCACGAACAGATCGGTCAATGGCAATACGGTGACCGCGACCCCAGCATCGGCCATGCGCCGGGCAATCGCCGCGAGCCGGTCGGGCGGCATTGTCGACAATTTCGCCATATGGCCGACCGTGACCCGCCCGCCGCGGCGGTATTGCTCGGCCAAATCGCAGACGAGGGGCACGTCGAGTTCGTCCGGCCCGTCGCCGACATCGAGATGGAGGTCGACATCGGCGTCGTACTGATGCGCCAGCTCGAAGATGCGGCGGATCTGGCCCTGATGGTCGGGATCGTAGCGCGGCGCGCCGCCGATCGCCTTGGCG
>Ga0210395_10000588_pt1 | contig 27833 bp, 26 predicted proteins | sample IncBWH4OmetaG_FD_150861 | JGI IMG/M metagenome (GOLD analysis project Ga0210395, IMG submission 150861) | Forest soil microbial communities from Barre Woods Harvard Forest LTER site, Petersham, Massachusetts, United States - Inc-BW-H-4-O ... | reverse complement strand
CAAGTCGCGCACGAGCGCGCCTGCTTCCGCGTGGGCTACACGTTTGCCGGTGTCTACGTCAACCCGTTTCATTGCTGACAGGTCGATCACCACGCCGCCGTCGCACATCCCGTACCCGATCCGGCTGTGGCCGCCGCCCCGTACCGCAAGAGGTAGATTCTTGGTCTGAGCAAATTCTAGCGCGCGTGCGACATCGGACGCGCCAGCGCAGCGCACGATCACCGCCGGACGCCGATCGAATGCCCGGTTGAAGATTGAGCGTGCCGCTTCGTACTCGGAGCCGTCCGGTGTGATTACGTGGCCGACAATGTCAGCAGATAACTTGCGGATTGTTTCCGCATCGAGCGGAGCGCCATTCTGTTCGTCCGCGCAGAAAAGGTGATGCGATTCACCAATCGCCGCAAGCGGGTATGCGTAGAGCGCAGCTGCAAACACCGTTTGCCGGACGAAGTGTCTTCGGGTGAGAGGCGCCATAGTCAGCTTACCCATCTCTCCGACGTAGTCTTACCGGTGAACTCCGACTGCGAAGCCTACGCCTCCTCGATCCCGCCGTCAATTTCCTTTCGCACCTGTCGATCGATCCTTCGAGGCAAGTCTTTTGGTCCCCGAGTGTGGGGACAATCCGGAAGTGATTCGACCTGCCTGATTACCGGAGACCAGTTCCGGTTGATGTGCGTTAACCAGGAGTTGCGCGCTGCGGTTCACGAGATCCGTGAACGAGCTGCCACAAGCGCATTTGATTTCGCTAGGGCCTGCTCTGGCGGCAGATTCGTTGTGTACGGCCGAGGAGAAGCGTACGATCTGCCAGACCGAGGTCCAAATCGGATATTCCGGCTCAATCCGATTCAACGAGGAGGAAGCATGTTTATCGGGCGAGCGGGTTTGTTAATTTTCTTCGTATTGCTCCCTGTCGTAACAGTCGCACAGACAAAGCAACCTGCAAAAGAGACTCCCGCGAGGGTTTCCAGCGACCCGATGATTGTAGAGCCGGGATCGGAAAAGTGGGGCGAAGTTCCTGCGGCGGCGCTGGTTGGTACGCCATCCGTGGAAATGGGCGGAACATTGCGCCTCGCCGTCATCCAAGGCGACCCAACTAAAGCTGGACGAACGTATACACTGCGCCTCTCGTGTACCGACGGACTCAAGATCGCTCCTCACTGGCACCCGACGACGGAAAACGTTACGGTGGTAAAGGGCGCGGCGGCTGTTGGTATGGGATCGAAGTGGGATGACGCGGCCCTCAAAGACGTGCCGTTAGGCGGGTATTTCTCGGCAGGACCGCAAATGCGACACTTCGCGGAATGCAAAGGCGACACGATCCTGCAGGTACACGGCATTGCACCCTTTGTGGTGAATTTTGTCAGTCCTGACGAAAGCGAACCGCGGAAAAAGCCAAAGTAGGCCACGGTGAATAGCTATTGCGGATCAGGACAAAGTGCCCGTCGCAGCCAGGGATTTCGATGACTTCGCAGGCAAATCGCTTCCCTAGGCGACGCTCCAGTTAAATGACGAGTCGTCTATGATTGGCCAAACCATCGCGCACTACCGCATCAACGCAGAACTCGGCCGCGGCGGGATGGGCGTCGTTTATCGCGCGCATGACGAGCGGTTGCTCCGCTCCGTAGCCATCAAAATCCTGTCCGATGTGTCCCGCGGGTCGGAGGAAACGCGCTCGCGCATGCTGGCGGAAGCACGAGCCGCTTCCAACCTGCATCATCCCGGAATTACCACCATCTACGAAGTCGGCGAGGATGGCGACAGCATCTTTTTGGTGATGGAGCTGGTCGAGGGCCGCACATTGCGGTCCCTCCTTTCCGACGGACCGCTGGAGCCGAAACGCATCGTCGAACTCGGCACGCAGCTCGCCGAGGCTCTCGAAGCAGCCCATTCTCGCGGCGTCTTTCATGGCGACATCAAACCGGAAAACATCGTGGTGCAACCGGATGGGCGCGCGAAGCTGCTCGATTTCGGTGTAGCCCGCCGCGGCGTCGATGAATCCGTCACGAAGACGATCAGCGCGCCACCTGAGGCCGAAGTAACACCCGGCATTCAGGGGACTATTGCCTATCTGGCGCCCGAGCAATTGCGCTGCGAGCCTGCCGATGGCCGCGCCGATCTTTATTCGCTCGGCGTCGTGTTCTATGAACTTGCCAGCGGTCGGCGGCCGTTTTCCGCCCCGACTGTCGCCGCGCTCATTTCCCAGATTGTTTCCGGCTCCGCGGCGCATTTGAAGGATGTCGCGCCCGGCGCACCCGGCGCGTTTTGCTCCATTGTCGACAAGGTTCTCGAGAAGGATCCGGCAGAGCGCTTTCAAAGCGCCCGAAATCTTCGGCGCGAGCTCACCAACTTGGGTCGCGAGCTCGAACTCGGGGCCTTCCTCCCAGCGGCTCTTGCCGGCCAGCGTTCCGTTGCAGTGCTCCCCTTCAAGCTCCTGACGCCGAATCCGAGCGATGAATACCTGAGCATGGCCCTGGCGGACGCCGTGATTAATCACCTCAGCTCCAGCGGCGAGCTGCTCGTTCGCCCGGCCCAGTCCGTATCGCGTTATGCCCAACGCGAAACCGACCCGCTCGCCGCCGCGCGCGATCTAAACGTACACGTGGTCGTGGACGGCAGCATTCAAAAACTCGGCAATAAGCTGCGTGTGCACGTCCGCGCTTGGAACGCAGCCGATGGTTCGGCCCTGCTTTCCGCCAAGCACGATAGCGACGCCGCGGACCTCTTCCATCTGCAGGACTCGATCGCCGAGCGCGTTGGCACGTCACTAGGGCTCAAAGTGCATCCGGATGGCGAAGCGACCGAACCTCCGACGAAAAATCCAATTGCCTACGAGCTCTACTTGCGTGCCGCCGACCGGCTAATTCGTCTGAACAGTTGGGACAACCGCGCAGCAGTGGACATGCTCGAGAACGCCACCAAGCTCGATCCGAAATTCGCCGAAGCCTGGGCCCGCCTGGCTGAAGCGCTCATGCTTATTGGAACTACTTCCAGCTCTTCGCCGCACTGGGTGCGCGACGCTGAGAAAGCCCTAAGGAAAGCCATCTCCCTTGATCCCGATAATGCCGAAGCCCATTGCGCGGAAGGCCGGATCCTGTGGACTCCTGCGAAGAGATTTCAGAATGGCCCGGCATTGCGGGCTCTTTCGCGGGCATTGCGCATCAATCCGGGTTGCCAGCCCGCGCGCCTCTGGCAAGCGCTGATCTTCAATCACATTGGCATGTTGAAAGAGGCCAAACAGGGATTGCTTATGGCTCTCGCCGCGCGGCCTGACGATGCGTTCACGAATGTTTTTCTCGGCCACACGGCCATGAACGGATGGAATTTCGAAGAAGCCGAGGAGTGTCTCGACCGCGCTCTTCGTTACGATCCGGTGAACATCTGGGCCAACGTGTTCCAGCCGACGGTCTTGATTTACGCCGGAAAGCTCGATGGGGCCGAGGCGCGAATTCGCGCGGCGCAGAATACGCTGCCGGCCGATTCGTGGCTGATCTCCTGCGAAGCGCTTCTCTCAGTGCTGCGCGGCGAGCGAGCCAAGGCCGCGCGTCTCGTGCATATGGCGTTGCAGGCCAAGACCAAGCCGCTGCTTCACACTCATCACATGTGGCACACCGCCGCCGCTACCCTCGCTCTTCTTGGGAAACCGACACCCGCGATCGAATTGTTGGAGAAGGCAGGAAGCTTCGGCTTGCCCAATTACGAATTGTTCCGCGACGATAAGTTCCTCCAGCCTCTAAAGGGCAAGCAGCGTTACGAGCGTCTTCTCGCCAAGCTGAAACGCGAAGGTGACGCCTACCGGCGCGAGTTTGCCCAGGCGTCTTGAGACGAGCCGAAAGCGCAAACAAAAGCATCCTTTGAAGGACGTTATCCCAGAATGTAGGAACAACTTTGGACCAATCGCAGAGTCTAACCGGACAAATGCCGTAAGGCGCAAGGAGTATACTTGCAGCCGCTGGGACATAGACTTAAGCCGGGACGATACCGAACCCCGGATTGCTGTCGGCGCTGTATCGGTGGGAGGAACTTGATGCGATCCAAGATGATTGTCACTTTGGTCTTTGTATCCAGTCTTTCAGTATTTGCAACCTCCATCGCTGCTCAAGGTCAGCCGCAGAATCCTCCGGCCCAGCCTCCGCCCGCCCAGTCCGCGCAGGGCCAGCAACGTATCGGTCCGGTCACCATCGGCGCGGGGACGATTACACCAGACATGATGCAGATGATGGGACCCATGTTGCGGGTCTCTCAGAACGTAGGACCGCACCGCCAAGAATCTGGCGGCCCCCTTCAGAGGGTTTCCCGGCTGCTGACGGCGCTGGACGACACCCGCGTCCGAACGATGCTCGGCCTCACGGACCAGCAGGCCGATAGCCTCCGGAAGCTCGTCGTCGATACCGAAACGTTCACGATCAAGACGGGGGCGGTCATCGCAGTGGATTCGATTGATCTGCGCGAGCTTCTTCGCGCCGACAAGCCGGACAGAGTCGCAGTGATGAGCAAAGGCGACGAGATTTCCAAATCTACCTCGGAGTTGATAAATCGCTACCTCGACGCGATGTTGGCCGCGAAGGCGATTCTAACGCCGCAGCAACAGAAGATGATTCGTGCGTATATGGAGAGCGGCGCTCCGGCCTTCCCAACTCCTCCCGTTCGCCCATGAGCGGGGCGCTGCGAAAGTTAAGGGGCCTGATTAACTAATCAGTTGGGACGAATCAGTCGGAAGATGGATCGGGTGAAGTAGCGGAATCGATGTCGATGTCGATTCCAGTGGCTCGTTGGAAGGGGAGCGCGTAGCAGTTGCCATCAGCGTCATAGTTGGACTGGCAACTGGCTGTGCCTTCCCGTCTTCGAGGTGACTGGGCGAATTGCCAGATCGATGCAAATGGGACACCGCTGTGTTGCGGTGACGGCAAATTCCCTGAGACGGTGCAACCAGGGGATGGAGGACACGAATCGTTGTAAACAAAGAAAACGATTTTCCTTCCGCCAGCGTTTTCTCGTAAATCGTTCGCGGTAATAACTGTTACCCCGCCTATCTCTCTTGCAGGAATGCCGGAGCAATAAACCCCAGATCGATATCCGGAGCTATTGACGCCATCGATCCAGGCGTACACATACGCCCGCTGCTCGGTAAGCATTCGTCCGCCTTCCTCCTGGTCGAGAAAAATGATGGTTCCCGCTGGAAATCCCTCCGTCCTCGCCGCTTCGACAGCAATGGCTGCATCGTTCGTGCCAAGCCTCATTGGATTGGAGAAAGACTTGAGTTCGCTATAGAGTCGCCCGTTGAACAAGACCAGGAATCCAAAACCCCTCAAACGTAGAGCATCACGTTTTCCTTGCCACGTGTTCGAGGTTTCACCCGGCGGCATGTTGAGCCAATATCCGCAAAAGGAGAAGGTCTTCCGCAACGCTCCAAGCGCGGCATCACCAGGATATTTGTTCCGATCAAAGCCGAGATAGGAACGCGAAATGGCTCTCGCTGGTCCTGTTGCTTGGGCACTCTCGAGAATCCGGGCACTCAGCGAGGCAAGGCTGAGGGCGAAGGATATCGCCCCCAAGACAAGTAAAAATGATCGTCGCATGACTGAGCGAATCTTACGTCAGGCGCAAATCGGAGTCACGTGCCCGATAATGCGCTAACCGGTTATCCGATCCGAGGTTGTGATAAATTCGGGCCGTGTCGTGTGCATCGTTGATGAAGGACCAAACGAACGCTGTGAACGGCTGGCGGAATGGACTCTGACCCTAAAAAGCCAAGAAGATTAGCCCCGATTTGGAGAGCGATTGTTGAGGTCGGTTTCATAACCTTCCTGTTTTATTCCAATCTCTTGATGGGGGAGTTCACTCGTGCAAATGGCCGCGGGAAAACGTGGACTTTCGCAATTGAAGACGTTTTCTCAGAGACCAATTTTGCGATCGCCATCATTTCTGGCCTGGTGGGCTACGTGGTCTTTGAATATCTGCGAAAGAAACTCTAGAGCAAGTCCCGTCTGAGCCGGCAGCAAGAATCGGAGGGGTGGCGTAACGGCGAGCTAGAAGCCGGAAGATCCGGATGCGCGACCACTTGTCCGAAACTGCCGATTGGCCCTCAAAGGAGAGCTTTCATGAATATTGAACGGCGCCGCGCCCCTCGCTACCAGCTTGTCGCTGAAGCCGAGATCATAAGCCCGTTGTCTGACGTATACCTGGGAGCACACACGTCTGATGTGAGTCTGTTTGGTTGTTTCATGAATACGAACTTTTCGCTGCCGCTAGGAACTGAGATCCGACTGCGGCTCAAGTACGAGCAAACAACCCTCATAACTAGCGGAGCGGTAGCTCGTTCTGAGCCGTCGATGGGGTTTGGGGTCAGCTTTACGAACATGAAAGAAACGCAGAAGATATTGTTGCAGAAGTGGCTGCAGGAACTGTCTTCAAACCAAGCGCCAAATAAGACCTCCTAATAAAACAACCCTGTGACTCCCAATCTCCCGCAACGTTTACTCGGGCTTGCTGCCCCGACTTTCCTCGTCATCAGTTGTGGCCTCACCAAACGTTTGCGTCCAGCGAGTCATGGCCTGGCACTTGATGCAGTACAACAGAACACCGTGAGCAGCTTCGAAATCATCCAACCTAGGTGATTCCAGCTGAACCAGTTCGGAGTTCTGACAACAACCGCAGACGAGGAACACACGATCGTCCGTTTCTTCCAGATCGGACGTCGAGGGAAACTCGGTTTCCCATAGATTAGACTGCGGGTCCACAAACTCCACGGCGTACACGTAGCCTTCGGTCTCCTCTCCAATCTTTCCAGCAATCCGAACACTCGCCTCCGTGCCAGTGTCCAAACGGCGGATAACCATCTCTCGCTCTGGAATTAACTTCCGTTTCGAGAGGATCGAAGCCCCGCACTGACTCAGCGTCAATGTCCGAGTGTTCTCCAAGAACTGTTGTCCTGTGTCGCTAGTTTCGGCTAACTGGACGGGTATTTGGGCAGACAAGCGGCCACTTCTACGGCGACGACCCCGGCGTAGCTTTCGTTCGGGCATGGATGAGCCTATATTCGAGCAATCATCGTTGCGATTCAAGTGGGAGAACATTTCCGGCGAGGATTCCCCACATTTAAATGAAAGTTCAGAACAAGAAGCAGCGGCTCTCTCCTTTCAAAGGGATTCGCAACCCGAAGTCTGTCCGAGTTCGGGCGAGAGCCGTTGCCTCTTCCCAAGTTTCAACTAAACCCGGGGCATCCTCCTCACATTGGTTCGCATTGCTAATACTTGACTAGGTCTGCCGTTCCATCCGACCATCTGGCCACGGGAATCATGAATACGTCGATCGGTTCCGGATCGCCATGGAACTGTGGATTCAGCATGACGGGAGAGTGGGGCAGATCTGCACCCCAAACGGCGCTGTCGATGAGTGGAGTGTAAATCATCAGGTGAGCTATCCAGTTGTGTTGGCCGTCATCGGTAAGGTACTGATCTTTCGACATCATGTAGCTCATGGCTCCAGGCTCCAGAGGCGGCAACTTCTGCTTTATGAATGTCTTGATGCCCTCGATGATCTGAACTTTGGATTGACCGGCCAATACCATCTCCGTTCTTTTATACGTCATCGGCAGAATGGAGCGAGCAGCCGGCGGATTGAAGCAGAGCGGGCCTCGAAGTTTAGGGTTCCAAAAATTGACGGCAAATTCACCATCGAATGGGCCCATCCACCCTCGCTCCACGACACACACGAAACCGTTCTTACCTTTGACTGCGGTTTCGTAGCCATGCTTTCCCAGGACGAGGACTTCGGCATCGCGCGAGATAGCCTCCGGGGCCGCGCTCCGCGCCATGGCAATCTCGGCATTGCGCTCCATTAAGTATTGATCAAGCGGAGCCATGCTTGGATAGGGTTCTTTGGCCTCCTGCGCTTGCGCTTGCCGCAACTCGCCGAGCCCGATAACCAGCGTAAGAGTTCCCAATGCGATCATGGCGACTATTTTTTGGCCCATTTGGTTCATTGAATCCTCCTGGGGAACTAAAAGACCAATACATACCCGTATGGATGTCTTAACTCAACTGATTGACGCGCGAACCATCCAATTGAAGCGCCACTTCACATCTCCGGTAATCAGGCATGTTCACGACGGACGTCTGGTTCGAAGAATGATTCGTTGTGATCCTTCGTGCCCTTAGTGAGCGATCATGGACCGAAAACAGTAGAACCTCTAGCGTCGGGCCGGCTCATCAGCCCGGCAGCATGAAGCCATCGAAGTAGGCGGCGAGCTGCCTGTAGTCGTCCAGCGGCAGCACATGCGCGACATACTGGTCCGGTCGTACCACGATCATGCATCCCGCCTCCCGATCGATGCCGCGCATCGCAAAGATGTCCTGGCCACCCTTGAGATCGGAGCAGAACATCTTTTCGTAGTCGTGAAGTCCGTACCGTCCTTTCGAAGGGAGTAGCAGCGCTGGCATAGTCTCAATGGCGAGCTCGCGATGGGCATGCTGGAACACTGCGCGGACATCGATCACCGCGTCGATATCCTCGCCGGAGCGCGTGTACTTCCGCACCGGAGATTCAGGGGCCGTGGCGAGAAAGTCACACAGCCTGCGGATAGCGGAATTTGCGGCCACTGGATCCCCTGCTCCGGCAAACGCGAATATCCGAAAGCGCCCATCCGCCTTAACCACGTGGCCCAACTGAAGCGGCTTGCCGTCCGCGAGACGGATGACCGGCGCGGAATGGAAGCGTTTCCCAACAACAAATCCTTCGGCCAGATGCTGGCAATCCGATGCGCCGGTCAGGATCGACGGACGGTAGTGCGTCGCTGTTCCCGCGGTATAGCGCCCGTGCCTGACGAAATATTCCTGGGTCCTTGCGGGATCCGCGCCTCCGCCCTCGCCACGTGTTGATGCAAGCAGTGCGGCCCACTCGCGATCGAAATCGATCAATTCCTTGGCGATGGCTCGCCGCTCCGCAGAGTAACTGTGCAGGAGCGATGGCGAGCACCGCCTGCGGAGGACTGCGACGAGCTTCCAACCAAGATTGAACGCATCCTGCATTGAGACGTTCATGCCCTGCCCCGCCTTTGGGCTATGGGTGTGGCAGGCATCGCCAGCGATAAACACGCTGGGCAGCCGCGTCGCGATTTCGTCCTCGGGCGCGTCGTCAAACTTGTCGGCCAAGCGCTGGCCAATCTCGTAGACCGACCACCAGGGGACCTCTTTCACCTCAAGCGTGAAGGGGTTGAGAATCCGCCGCGCCTTCGCAATCAGGTCGTCGAGCGTGGTATTGCGGCTTGCGACCCGCTCGCCGACGTCGAGTTTCGTCAGCTCGACATACACGCGGACGAGATATCCGCCTTCCCGGGGGATGATAAGGATGCTGCCCTCATGAGCAGATTGGATCAGCGACTTGCAGCGGATGTCCGGGAAGTTGGTGATCGCCAGCACATCCATGACGCCCCACGCGTGATTGGCCGACTCGCCGCGCAACTCGCGCCCGATCGAGGTGCGCACCGTGCTGCGCGCGCCGTCGCAGCCGACCACGTAGCGCGCGCTGACCGTCTCCGTCTGTCCCGCGTGCGTGGGGTCGATCCGCTCGAGCATCACGATCGCCCGCTCACCACGACCCGCCGCCGGCTGAACGGACACAACGCGCCGCGCGTAATACGGCTCCACTTTTGCGGCCGACCGGCGCATGAAGTCGAGATAGAAATCATGCACGCGTGCCTGGTTCAGGACGACGTGCGGAAACTCCGACAGCCCGTCTTCGACGTCCTGCACCCAGCCGCTGCGGGCGATGTTCTCGTGCTTTTTGTTGTCCGGCTTCCAGAACGTTGTCTCGTTGATCCAGCAGGATTCTTTCAGCACACGTTCGCTGAAGTTAAACGCGTGGAACATCTCCATGGTGCGGCAGGCAATGCCGTCGGCTTGGCCGAGGAGCATCCGGCCCGGCTTCTGTTCGACAATGCAGGTCGTAATATCTGGAAACGCGGACAATTGCGCCGCCAGCGTCAGACCTGCCGGTCCGCAGCCCACGATCAGGACATCGACATCCCCGGGGACCGAATCCTGTGCGCCCGACGCGGAATATCGCTCGGACGGATCAGCGATCTCGGGATCTCCCGGCTCGAATCCGCTCAGATGAAACTGCACGATACCTCCGCATCAGCGGGTTGTCTTACCGCTCATTGTTGCCAGTGCCTGTTCCCGGCTGTCCGAGCTTCAGATTACCGCATTTGCTGCGTTTCAGCTGGCTGCCCGTTATAAAGCAAAAAAGCCGGTGGGCAACACTCAACTCCCGATTAACCGGGCCTTCTCCTGCGAATCAGACAACTACTTCAGCTTTGCGTATTCGGTTTTAGCTTGCTTGAGGATGGGGATGTCGGGGTCGGCGTCTTGCCACAGCGCGAGGAAATCCTGGTAGGCCGTCTTCGCCTTGGCCGTGTCGCCCGAGAGTGCATAGGCGCGGCCGAGGCCAAGATGCGCGAGGGCACCGATGGGTTCGATGACTACAATCCCGCGATGCTCGAGGATTTTCTGGAATTCAGCGGCGGCTTCGCTGCCCTGATGCGCAGCCAGATAGGCTTCGCCACGCACAAAAACGGGGTACAAGGCGGTCCAAGGGTATGCAAAGGATGTCATCTGCCCTAGCTCATACGGTGTAGCGGCTCTGAGACTCTCAAGGGCCTCAGCAGCATTTCCGCGGCTGATCGCAAGCTTCGCGCGGAGGGTTGGGAGGTAGTTGAGCTGCCAGATTGTGTTTTCCGGGAACCGCTTTCCCAAATCGCCCGTCAACGATTGCGCTCGTCTCTCATCCCCCGCATACGCCAAAGTGAGCACAGCGCCGTACTGCACATCGACGCTGGTCGAGCGAACGATTGCCAAAGTGGCATGCCGACGTGCGTCGTCCGCGTTGCCGAACAAGGCTTCCCGGAGGCCAGACATGGCAGAGTACGTTGCGGCAGATTCCTTTTCTCCTGCCCGTTCGGCGAAATCCACCGCCCGTTGCGAAAATTCCCGGGCGTCGCTAAGCCGCCCGGAATAGGCGGCACTCTCGGCTTCCAAACTCAGTAGTTTGTCCTCGATCCCCGACTGGCCCGCCGACGATGCTACCTGCTGCGCCATCCCCGCCGAATCGTTCTCCAAAAATGCAATCTGATAAAGAGGAAGAGGGTAGTAAGCGTCATCAAGTTTGCGTTCGAGAGCTCCTCCATACGCGGCCTTCGCTTCATCGAGGCGATTCAGAGCGATGTAGTTGTACATGAGAGGGAGGTAGGAGACTGGAAAGTCCGGATTCACACGGATTGCCTCCCCGGCTTCTTCAACTGCTTTCTCATACTGTCCAAAGGCCGGGAGAATTAACGCGGACAAGAAATCATGCGGTAACTCCGCTCGGGGATAAGCCTGTATCCAAAGCTCGCAGGTCTGTTGCGCATTTTCGAAGTTCCCGGTGACCTCCAGATCGAAATTAGCTGAGATGAAATACTTCTCCAGCTCGCTGGTTCGGTCGCGCAGTTCGTATGCCTTTCGGATGTAGTTGGCTGCCAACCCAGATTCTCCAACATCTCCGTACACGCGGCCCAGCCATGCGTAGGCGAGTGCGAAATTCGGGTCGAGTTCGATGGCATGCTTGAAAAATGGGATTGTCGCGGCAAACCCTGTCGTGAATAAGACTCTCCGGCCCATGCTGAAAGCTTCGAGGGCTTCCAGCGACGGCGTGGTGGCCTGTTCAAGAGGCGTATCAAATTTCTGCACTGTGCTCAGCGATTCACCTAGTTCGTTCCGAATTGCGGAAGCTGTGTGTCCCAGAGCATCAAGCACGTGGTTCTTGTCGCTCGCCTGTGCTTCCGTGCTCGCCAGCGTTGCGTCGCTTACGCAGTTGACCGCCCTGAGGGTCAGAAGGTACTGCGCGCCAATCTGTGCTATCGAACCGTCGAGGACTGCGGCGCTCCCCGTTCGCTGGCAGAGTTCCCGCGAAATCTCCGGCGTGAGCTTCGCATCCGGTTTCTGGTCCATCATCTTCAGGGTTCGCTGGACTTGCTCGTCGGAGATAATGCTCAAGAACGGTGATTGCTCCAGTTGTACGGAAAGCCCCTGCCGCAACGTGCCGTCGAAGACGGCATCGCCCGTCGTATTCGTGAACTCCGCGAGGACAATCGAGTCCTTTTCGCTCAGTTTCGGAGGGCGGTGGAAATAGAAGTAACTGCCGGCGAGAAGCGCCACGACCGCGATTGCAGCCGATACAATCACCTTCCAGCGGATTCCTAGCGGCCCGCGTGCATGATTCGAAGTACTCCCCGATTGGTCCAGCGGGGCGATAAATCGGTAACCCACGCGGGCGAGAGTTTCAATGTAGAGCGGATGATCTGCCGAATCTCCCAAGGCCGCGCGCAGATTCTTTACGGCGTTATTCATACCGTGCTCAAAGTCCACGAAAGTATCGGCCGCCCACAAGCGCTGGCGTAGTTCTTCGCGGGTGACCACGTCGCCTGTATGTTCCAAAAGGATGGCGAGGATGTCGAAGGGCTGACCGGGCAACCTCACCCGAACGCCGTGTTTGCGAAGTTCGCGCGAGGCGAAACTCACTTCGAATGAGCCGAAGCGCACGCTCGGGGGTCGACTTTGAGGTTGAGACATTGCTAACCCGTAATCCGCCGCGAAGTCTAGCACCAATAGAAACCCGCGAAAGGGCATATTCGAACCGCTAAGGTCCACTCCCTGAGTGGTTTACCCACATATATACGTCTTACCGCGAACTTACTTGCCAAGGATTGATCATTCGATGCGGGGGGGCGCAAGGTGCGCGACATGTCCGCAAAATCTCAAAAGGGATGCGGACTCCGGCGCGCGACGAACATGCGCACGGGCCGATTTCAAGGAGGAAGACGACCATGAAGCTCATGACTAGGATAGACGCAACCAAGATAGGGTGGTTTGCAACCGTGCTGCTGGCAATCTGTTTGTCCGCAAGCTCGGCCAATGCTCAATCGACGTTTCGGGGCAAGTTCACGCTGCATCACGAAACCAGCTGGGGCGAGACGGTCCTTCCGGCGGGCGACTATGTGGTCACATTGGATCGCATCAACTCCAACGGCCCTGCCATCGCTAGGATCCGAAACGCAGCAACAGGCAAGCCAGTCGCGATGGTGTTGTCTGCGAACGTGGATACCGGCGCCGAGAGCGTAAGCGCGCTGCTCACCGCTTTCCAGGGGAAGCACTGGGTGGTTTATTCGCTCCAGGTAGCGAAACTGGGGCAGGTCTTCGTCTATGACCGGACTCTCGCCAACGGACGAGCAACTGAGGAAGCGGGGAAGACGCAGGTCGTGCCAGTGACCGTGGCCGAGAAATAGCGATGGCGTCACTGTTGCTGCCTCGTTCGATTGGGGACGGGATCAATCAGAATGCGAGAGATTCCGTCTCCCAATTGTTCCGGAACCTCACAGTGAAATGGAGTCCTTCGCCGCTTCGGCCTCTGCGCGAAATCCGCAATATCGTACTAAAGGTTGACCCCTTCAGTTCCTGTTTTCCAGATCAAATCCGCAGGAAGCGAAATCTCGTCCAAACAACTCCCACGAGGAGTCTCAACTGATTAACGCCCAACCGGAGAAGTGAAACAATACTTCAAAAAATGGACTTATCAGGAGTTAGCAATCAGAAGAGGGCAGTCTCGCGTTCGTGCAGGTTGCATGCGGTATTATCCGCTAGATTTATAACTAGTACATCGGAGGAGAGATGCGAAAGGTACGCGCGGTCTCGGCGTGGCTCTCAACATTGTTTTTTCTGTTCGCGCTGGCTTCTCTGGGAACATCCGCCCAAACAACCTCAACCCCAGAGGAGCGGGCCCAGTGGGTTGATACCACGCATAAACTGGAAACCGTGCCGTTGGACGACAACGTGAACAAGGAAGGTGACGCAGCGCTGAAACGCTTGAGCGATGTGCATGACATTCACGTGCCATTGTGCCCGCCTTTGCTGAATGAATTCAGCGGAATGAAGTACACCTACTCCCACGCGATCACGCGGCAGTGCATGCTGGCGAGCGGCACATTCATCATCGAGAATCCTGGAAAATCTGGCGACACGAAAGCTATGAACCTCGCCGCCGTGGAAAGCGTTCTGAAGACATACCAGTCGATCTTGCAACAGAGGCCGAATGCCAAGGCAAAAGCCCTCGATGACCTGCTCAAGAAACAAAGCCAGGGCAAGCTTGAGGACTCGCTGAAACAATGCCCCTGATCCAGACTGAAAGTGTGAAGTTCTGAGAGATAGCCAACCGGTTGACGGCGGCTTGAAACTGGGAAGCATCGCATTCACTCCTCAATTATTCGATGGCTCGAACATCGCCTTGTTTTTGACACCGCTAACGGATCCAAGCCCTTATCGGTAAAGTGGGTTCTGGTGCCCAAGTTACCGGTAATCGGGACTTAGCGGGACCAATTGGACACCGATCGGTTATTTCTCGGCTGCACTTTTCAATGCTCCAATAGACTGTGCACCAGAGGTATTTTCTGCCGCGCTGTCCCAAACCGTTCTGGATTGGCCTGCTGATCTACGCGACTAGTTTCTTCACTCCAGCCATAGGAGGCGCTGTGGTGACGTTCTCTTCTGGTTCAGCTCCTGGCTATGTTTGCGCATGGTATGCGTTCATGCTGCCGTTCCGCGGATTCGACGGCTATTTCAGCGATAGGCACCTCGAATACTTCTCACTATTGGCTGGCGGTTGGATAAATCCGATATTTTTCCTAACGACGATTCTGGCGTTGAGCGGGCGGCACGAGCGGGTACTCGCGGCATTTCGAATCGTCGTTCTGCTGATGATTCCTTTCTGCTGGATCGTCTATTTCGAAGAGCGTTCTTATCCTCGGGAAGGTCATTTCCTCTGGATCGCTGGCATGCTGATCGTCCTGTTTTCGCACGGATTGTCAGCAGCAAAGAAGTTTCGGCACTAGTAAGTCCTGATTGACGCGGTAACCGGACTGAGAGGCAAGCATGATATCGGCTAAGGTGCCTAGCTTTCTTCCGCATCGTCTCTCGCGACAGCAGCCATTATCACGAGCACGATGCTGAGAAGCCAGCCACACAAAACAATCATGCCGACCAACGTGCCGTCGCCGTGTACGTTATTGGGGATGAAATAGAACACCGTTAAGCCAAGCACAAAAATCCATCCCGCTATCCGTACTTTTCTGCGAACTTCCAAATTTCGCGCCCATGCGACGGTTCCACCAAACGACAAAACGATTCCGAGAATATAGGGCACTACAAACCACACTGTATCATCAATGAAAAGCAACGCGAGGCTAACGGAAATACAGATTATGCCGAAGGCAGTAATGAGCTTGGGCAGCGGGCTCGACAGTTGATCACCCACAGCGCGGAAGGATAGCACGTTGTCCGTTCGCGCCGAAGTTTGCTCTGGCTCGCTCAGGCGCGTGGTGCCTGCATCTTTGAATACAACCGGTTCGCCAAGTCCTGACACACGAGCAGAAGAATAGATATCGTCGCTGACGAGGTGCAGCCCGAGCGAACCAGTGTAGGTCCTGATTAACGCTTACCGGAAAAGTAAAGCGATACTTCAAATGGACGGTTATCCGACTAACCGTCCAAGTAGAATTTATCGGCGAAAAAACCGACTCTCTCGGTTGTCACTTCCGGCCCGGAAGTTTGGAACACGCTCTCTGCTTTACGAGCGAGACCAAGCCAGAGCGAGTATCCACGCGACGCTGGGCGAGTGTAGGACTCGTCAGGGTCGGTTCTTCCCGAACACCGACCCTGGTGCACACCGGTCGCGCTTACTTACTAACTCCCGGCTGCCACTGGCGGCGTCGGTGTAGGAATCAGGTACCCTTGCATGGTCATTTGTTGTGGCGTGCCATTGATGGCCATACCGGGTAAGACTGTAAATTGTATTCCGGTCGTTAAATGCAGGGCTATGATCGCTGTACCATGAGGTCCAGATAACGCGCCTGCTTGCAGATTCGTGATAAAGCCGAAAGTCGCTACGGTCGCGGGGTTGTATAGCCAACACTCCCCGTTGTCGCCTGCGGCGACAACCGTCGTGCATTCTATGTCCGTAATTATTAGTGTCTGACCTTGGGGGATCGAGTACGAAGTGAAGGTTCCATCAGGTTGAATGGTGTTCCAAGTGACGCAGGGCGCGCGACCGTTGGAATTTACTGTGCTAATGACTTCGCAGAAAAGCGAAATCTGAGTGTTTTGGGTATTTCCCCCCGTTATTGATTGTGCTTTCAACGTCCGAACGTGCATAGAAAAAAAGACCACGGACACAAGCCCGATGCGCAGTACCAGTGACATTATTGTGCTGAAATGCTTCATGTTCGTTCTCCTTTAGAGGCTGCTGTTACCGAGATGCCTCGCCCAGATTGGTTTTATCCCGCGAACCTCCACTTGTTTTTCCAAGGGCCAGAGCGCAGGTTGGCGCGATTCTATTCCGCCGAGAATCACAGTCAAATTAATTTCATGGTAACAGGCGTACTGGCTACATTTTGCGGAGGGCTTCGAAGCACACTACCGCGTTGCGTATGGCACGGGGGCCAGCAAAGCCGTCCAGAGTATGGTTACGGGTAGCCGCTTCATGGCCGGTGATTATGACACCGTTGTCACTCGCCAAGCGCCAACTCCTGATTAACGCGGTGGTCTCAATGGGTCGACGCAACACTCACCCGGAGTCCTATATGCAGGTATTTCAATGGCTAAACTCGTTCGCGAGCGTTGATTCAACAAAACACTGCCCTGTTTAGGTTAAATCGAGTACAGCACAAAAGATCAGGTCCTTTTGAAAAATACTATCGGATCAACAGATTAGAAGGGTGCTGCACCGACCGGTTGAGCCGGCAGCGGTATCCGGAAAAGTGGGGTACTAGGAAAGGACTTCTCCTTTTATGGAACTTATCAGGAGTAACGCAGGGGCGGCCAATTCGTTGTGTCGATGGCCGGAGCAGCGTACGATGCGCGAGTCGAAGGTCTAAATCGAAAAAGTCCGCCAGGAGATGTTCATTGAGAATTCACGTTTTGCGGATTCTCGCATTGGTGCTGGTGTGTGTGGCGGCGATTCCGTGTCGGGCACAGGATAAAGTTACGATTCTTTATGATGCATTCGGGGAATCGACAGAGCTGACCAAAGATTGGGGATTTTCCGCTTTGGTAGAGCACAACGGGAAGCGGATTTTGTTCGATACGGGCAATAACGCCGCGATCTTCGAACACAACGTGAAGGCGCTCGGTGTAAATCTGACGCAAGTGGATTTTGTGGTGATATCGCACCGGCACGCGGACCACACGACGGGGCTCAGATATGTGCTGAGCGTGAATCCGAACGTTACGGTGTATGTGCCTGCGGATGGAGCGAATGGATTTGGCGGAGCGCCGATTCCGGATGCGTTTTTCCGAGCGGATGACAGCTTACCGACGAAGATGCGGTATTTCGCGGGGACGGAGCCTGAGCATTTGACATTTGGGAAGCTGCATGACAGCGGGAATTTTGTGTTGGTGAGTCAATTGACTGAAGTTTCGCCACGTATTTTCCTAGTGCGGACTGTTTCGCAGAAAACAGGGAGCCTGGAGCTTCCGGAGTTGACGCTGGCGATCAAAAGATCGAATGGACTGCTGCTAGTGGATGGATGCTCGCACGCCGGGATCGAAGCAATTCTGGGAGCGACAAGCGCGGTCGATCCGAGGACGGAGATCGTGTTCGGGGGATTGCATCTGGTGACGACGTCGTTGGCGGAGATTGATGCGTTGGTGGAGAATCTAAAGACGAAGTGGAAGGTGCAAAGGATTGCGCCGGGACATTGCACAGGAGAGCCTGCATTTGCACGATTGAGGAAGGCGTACGGGGAGAACTATTTGTACGCGGGTTTGGGAACGACGGTCGAACTCAAGTAAACGACACACGCACGATCACCAATAAAGTCCCTCGTATCCAAACTCCCGATTAACTCGCGTGAAGGCGATCTACCGCAGTTGGGGGATTCCCTGCACGGGGAAGCAAGTCTACGCGGAACGCTATCGCTCGGAGTGGCTGGGCAAGATTCAGGAAGCCGGCGTACGCCGCCGAGCGGAGCTCTACTACCAGCAGTTCGATGCCTTGAGGACGTTGCGTCAGCAAGTGCGGCGTGAGTTGCTGACCGAAGCTCATAAGCATGATGCGTGGAAATTGCTACGGGCGATTCCATTCATCGGCCCGATCCGGGCGGCTGTGCTGATCGCTTTGATGCAGACACCGCATCAGTTCCGCATCAAGCGACAGCTCTGGACCTACAGTGGGTTTGGGATCGAGACACACAGCAGTGCCGAGCAGCGATTCATCGACGGAGAGCTGAGACGCGCGAAGAAGCCTGTCTCGATCCGTGGGCTGAACCGCAATCACAATCACGATCTGAAGAATCTGTTCAAAGGTGCCGCCACGGTGGCGTCTGTCAAGGCCGGCCCCTTTAAAGACTTTATGATGCGCTGGTGGCCAAGGGGATCCGACCGGAGATGGCGCGTCTGACCCTGGCGCGCAAGATCGCAGCTATTACGTTGATGGTCTGGAAGAAAGGAGTGCACTTCGACGCCAATCATCTGAAACCACAAACAGCTTGAGTGTCTCTGACCATTCGTTCCACCCCTGGGATTCTTCCTGGCGGTGGCCAGTTGGGTTCTGGAGACACTCGGGTTCGAGGGCGAGTCTCAGCTGATTAGTTAGGCTTTGCGTGCCTCGGGCACGCTCGGTCTCACATTCGACCCTAGTCCCCCTCGGATAACCCGAAACAGCTATGGGCCACGAGTCCCCAATAGAACCATGGTTGCCATCTGACAACCGTACTGCTTGTGGGTCTCAGAACGAACTGGCTTCGTCGTCAAGAAGCGATGAAAACCGCTGGTAGAGAAAACCAAGAACGCTACACGAATGTCGTAGCGTCCCGAGTCAACGGAACGGAAGGCGAGAACAATCCTGCTCAATGGGGTGGGCTGGACGTCCAGAAAAACTCCGGCCACGGGAGAAGTGTTTTTTCCTTGACGCCTTTTATAGAACTAACCAGGGAAGTGGAATTACTTCCGGGTTCCCCGTAATTCACGAAGAGTAAATTGGAGGAGGGACGTTTCCGCTTTATGAGAAAATGATCACGGCGACTCGAAGCTCATACAATTTTTTCGCGTATCAAAAACGTCCCGTCTGTCCCGGGTGCTGCTTTGGAATTTTGCGCGCCGCCGCTCACGTGCCCGGCGTCACGCCAGCGAATGAGTTACAGATACGCCCCCAACCGCAAAAACAGCTCCACCCCCGCGCTTCTTCTGCCTTACTCTGATGAGAACTGAGCGTTCTCAGCGATGGTGTCTGCACCCCGCACAACCACACTGGCCCCCACGGTGCCGCCGCTCGCCCCAACCTCCGCGGTCTGGCGCATCGGCATACGCATCGGCTTTGTCCTCGCCTTCATCGCTGCCTACGCCATGATATTTTTCTTCGCAACGGCGCCCGCCACGCTGCACGACCGCGCCAATTCGCAACTCCCCGGCGCTCCCCATTCGCTCCTCGTTCTCGAAGCCTCCTTTCTGCTTCTTCCGTTTCTAACCGCTTTCGTTCTGCTCTTCCAGACGAGCCGGCAAACTCTGATGGCCACCGGCTCCGGCATTGCCGTTGGCTTTTTTGGATTGTTTCTCTTGGTTTCGCCGTTCGTTTTCCTGTCCCTGTTTATGATTCTCGGCCTCTCCGGCAGCCACGGAGCCGACCCGGGCTTGTCTCGCGCCATGCTCGCGCTTTTCGCCCTCATTGCGATCAGCGTCTGGATCATTGTGTGCGCCGTCTTCAACGGCAAAAGTCGGTGGGTCGCTTTCGTCATCGCCGCATTCATTACCATGGTCTATCTCTCCGCAGGCTGGGGAAGAATGCGCACGTCGGAGTATCACGTCGAGCAAAAGCAGCGGCGCGCCGCCGAAGCCACCAGCGTCGCCGCCTTGAAAACAAATTATGACGCCCACCGCGCCGTCGCGCTCCTCGCCGGCTGCCTCATCGAGTACCACGCCCCGCATCCCAAGCGCGGCTTTCCCGCGTCCCTCAACGCGCTGCCGCCCGATCTCCACCTTCCCAGCGGAGCCGCTTGCGATACCTCCCTCGTCAACCCCGGCGCCGTCTCGGACTACACACTCACCTACACGCCTCAGCAAGACTCGGCCACTACCAGCTTCAGCGATTTTCGTTTGCTGGCCATGCCTCTCCACAAAGGCCGTATGCGTGTGGACCCCATCGCCGTCGACAGCCGCGGCAGAATCTTCGTCTATGCCGGTTGGTGGGTGACCAATCCCGAGCCACTTTTCGCCCCTTCGCTCACCGCGACTCCCGATGACCTGTGGGCCTCCCAGGTGCGCTCTCTCCGCAGCGAAATTGACTACTTCATGAAAAACAACGGCGGCACGCCTCCCGCATCGCTCTTGAATCTAGGCTGGCATCCCGATCCGAACGCCACCAGCGATTCGCATGTCCTGCACGTGGGCTCCTACGAACTGAAGTATCTTCCCGCCGCATCCGACCCCGCCCGTTTTTCGGTTTCCGCCGTCTGCCAAAGCTACGGCGACGCCTGCATCCGCAGCTTCTTCATCGATCAAGCCGGCGAAATCCACCAAACCATCGAACCTCGCCCCGCCACCCCCACCGATCCCCTAATCCCCGACTGCGAAAAATACGCCCAAACCTGCCGCGACATCGACTGGCCCCAACCCCCAGGCTAAACCGCGCCTCCGTGAGAAAAAAGAATTGTCATTCCGAGCGCAGCGAGGAATCTGCTTTCCCCCTCCTCACTCTTCCTCTCCGCGCAACTCCGCTAACTTCGCGCCTCTACCCTGAAAATAGCCTGGTAAACGCGGTAACCGGAAAAGTGGGTTCTGGTACCCAAGTTACCAGGACTTGACTTCAACATGTGCTATAAAACCTCCATTAGGTACCAAAGTCGTCGCATCAGTGTGAAATCAAGTGCGAGCGGGGTGCAGATAGTCTGCGCGAGGTCCCCATGCCCGTAATCAAGATCGGCAAGAAGCCGACGACGCCGCGGGAAACGCAATACAAGAAGCCGACGGGATTCTTCGGGCGCCTCACTCTGTGGCGAATGAACAAGAGTCACTCGAAGGTGACCGACTGGGGCCTGACGCACACCACCGTCGAGTTGCGATTTACCGTGCTGGATGTGGGCTGCGGTGGCGGGCGCACCGTCAGCAAATTGGCGTCTCTGGCGGAGCAAGGAAAGGTCCACGGAATTGACTACTCGGAGGAGAGTGTTGCCGCGTCCCGGCGTTACAACGCGCAGGCAATCCGGGTCGGCCGCGTCGAGATTCATCTGGCCGATATCGGCAAGCTTCCCTTCCGTGACAACACGTTTGATCTTGTGACTGGAGTCGAGACGCACTTCTGGTGGCCGGACATCGCCGCCGGCTTGCGCGAAATCCGGCGTGTGTTGAAACCAGGCGGCACGCTCATCCTGATCGCGGAAGTGTACAAGGGTGCGGACGCAATCGCGTCTCGCTTGTGTGAAAAGTATGCGCCGATCACTGGGATGAAGATGCTTGCCTTTGACGAGCATCGCGATCTGCTGGCCTCGGTCGGATTCGCGGACGTTCGGATCGATGCGCTCGCGGCAAAAGGCTGGATAACCGCCCAGGGCAGGAAATAAAAAACGTATCCCTTTGCCCACCGCACAAGTCCTGATTAACCGGAAAAATGAAGTACTACTTGTAATGTCCGGTTATCAGATGGGATGAGAAGGCCGGTCTCCAGCGGGATGCGATACGCTCCCAATGAACGACGCGCTCGAAGCGCAACGTGAAAGGAGACCGGCAATGAAGAAGATTAGCACTGTGGCGATGGAGAGGATCCAGATTTTCAAAGAGAGCCAGCGAACGATTGGAATGGATCTGGGAGATCGCAGCAGCCATTACTGCATTCTGAACGAAGCGGGCGAAGTGATCTGGGAGAGCAAGTTGCCGACGACGCCGAAAGGGATGGAGGAAGTCTTCGGTCGGATTCCGCGGAGTCGGATGGCGCTGGAGACCGGGACGCATTCGCCCTGGGTCAGCCGGCAGTTGACCGAGTTGGGCCACGAAGTGATTGTGGCCCATGCGCGTAACGTGCGATTGATCGGCGAGAGTAGTCGGAAAGATGATCGGCTGGATGCCCGTACACTGGCACGGCTGGCCCGAATCGACCCCGGCTTGCTGAGTCCGGTGCGACATCGGAGTGCCAAAGCGCAAGTCGATCTGACGGTGATTCGGGCTCGCGCGACCTTGGTGGGCGCACGCACGGCGCTGGTGAATGCGGCACGCGGGTTGACGAAATCCTATGGCGCACGACTGCCGAAATGCGGGAGCGAGCAGATGAATCGGGAGATCGCCAAAGGATTGAACCAGGAGTTGCGGGAGGCACTGGATCCGCTGCTGGCAGAAATCGAATCACTCAACGAGCGCATCGCGGAATACGATCGGCGAATCGACAAAGTCGCCAAAGAAGTGTATCCCGAGGCTGCTCTGCTCCGACAAGTGAAGGGGGTAGGACCCCTGATTGCGCTGACCTACATTCTGACCTTGGACGATCCGCACCGCTTTCGGCGCAGCCGGGATGCAGGATGTTTTGTGGGGTTGCGTCCGGGGCGCAGGAACTCTGGGATGAGCGAGCCGCAGAGGCACATCAGTAAGGAAGGAGACCGTTACCTCAGAACGCTGCTGGTGCAGGGAGCGCACTACATCCTGGGGCCCTTCGGACAGGATAGTGATCTGCGGCTCTGGGGACTGAAGCTAGCCGAGCGCGGAGGGAAGAATGCCAAGAAACGAGCGGTGGTTGCGGTGGCGCGGAAGCTGGCCGTACTGCTTCACAAGTTGTGGGTGAGTGGAGAGGTGTATGAACCACTGCGCCATAGCCAAAAAGCGATGCGCGCCGTGGCCTAGAGTGAAGCGCTCCCCCCCAAAACAGGGGATGCTAGGGGTCGACGGAGTTGGCGATCGTCGTTCCTAGACGATCCTGGCTTGAAATTTCTCTGTGAAAAACTGGGAAAGGGAGGAAAAAAGAAAAAAAGAGACGTATCGGAACGGCCGAGCTCAACCGCCGAGATCCGGTGACTGCGCCAAACTCCTGGCCCCAACTCCCGTCCAATAGACAGGAGCCGAGGTCGATTATCAGGTAGCAGCACCGACTGAATTGAGAACGCCCACCTTGCAGCGAGCGAGAATCGCTCAGAACAGACTGCGGATGGAAGGATGGCGACAGGGCGGCCCGGCTCGAAGGCAAAGAATCCACAGAAGTAAAAACAAAAACTGTCTTGACTCTGACCGGCCTTCTCATGGAAGGAGTTAGCCTCACTCCGCATAGAAGGCGCCAGACCACATTCGTCAGGCGACCGCATGTCACTTCGTAGCAGGGAAGAATCCAAGAACGGCCGCGCCTCAGCCGCGAGAGACTTCCCCTTAGTAACGAGTCGCGAAAATTTTGACACACTGCCCGAGGCGGCATATCGTGCTCGGGGAGAGGTCCTTTCGGCCGAAACTGCCCCAATCCGTCCTAGTAAGCGAAGAGCGAGGAGCCTTTATGACTGAGGAAGAACGCAATTCTGTGGTATCGAGGGAACTAACCGGCGATGTTTCGCGCCGCGATTTTATAGCGATGTCCGTTGCTGCCGGTGTTGCCGCCACTGCCGTTTCGGCGAGCGCCGCGATGGAAGTTGTCGAGAGCGATGTCGAGGTGAAGACGCCCGACGGTACTTGTGACGCCGCGTTCATTCATCCGAAGAGAGGGTCACATCCGGGGGTGATCATCTGGTCCGATGCCTTTGGCCTGCGCCCGTCGATGCGCGGAATCGGCAAGCGCATCTCTGCCGAAGGCTATTCCGTGCTCGTTCCGAACCCGTTTTATCGCGTCGCCAAAGCGCCGGCATTTCAAACCGACGAAGTGGCGCATTTTAACTTTCAGGATCAGTCCATGATGGCGAAGCTCCGGCCGCTCATGGGCTCGATCAGCGCACCGGGCGCGGCGGAAAAGGATGCCGCAGCCTTCGTCGCATTCCTCGATTCGCAACACGAAGTGAACAAGAAAAAGAAAATCGGCACACAGGGATATTGCATGGGCGGGCCGCTCGTTGTGAGAACTTGCGCAGCGGCACCCGACCGCCTGGGAGCCGGTGCTTCGTTCCATGGCGGCGGCTTGGTCACCGACCAGCCCACGAGCCCACACCTGCTTGCGCCCAAGATCAAGGCTCGCATGTACTTCGCCATCGCGGCCAATGACGACCAGCGGCAGCCCGACGCCAAGGATAAATTGCGGGAGGCCTTCGCTGCCGCCAACGTACCCTGCGAAATCGAGGTCTATCCAAACTCGCAACACGGCTGGTGCGTGCCGGACATGCCGGCAAGCTCGACTGGCCCCATCTACAACATGCCCGACGCCGAGCGCGCCTGGGGCAAGCTCGTCGCGCTCTACAAGGTTGCGCTAGCCTAAAGGGCAACGCTCCTCACGTGCCGAGTTGAGCACCGAATCGCTGGCATGCGAACTCACGGCCCAATCGGCGGCACGCGCGCGCTGGTAATGCAGTTGGTGAGAATCCGAACTACCTCGAAGGCGGACAAAGTCCCGTTAAACGCGGTGGTCTCAATGGGTCGATGCAACACTTGCACAAAGCCTCTTAACAGTAGTCTACGAGGCTGATTTTACTCGCACGCGTCCATTCAGACAAAACAAAGGCTCTGTTTAGGTTTTGATTGACTACTGCCGTACGCATTGATTCACTATGGGAAGTATTGTCAGATCAGTTGGTTATATGGTGTTGCGTCGACCGGTTGAGCTGGCAGCCGTTACCGGGGCGAAGGAGTTGGCCGCCAATGGCCCGCGAGAATCTCCTGGCTGCCAAGTCTGGTGCCGACGCTGATCACTATTTGCTTCCCGTCGGCACGAGGCGCTTCAACTCCTCCGTCCAGTTCAGTACGAGGTTGATCTGGTTCGGTGCCTCCTGTTCTTGCTCCACGGGCTTGAGCATCAGGAATTTCTGGCCGTCCGGAGACACGTCGTAATTGGGAAACGTCACTGCGGTCGGGTCGTAGCGCCCCTCAAACAGTTTTCGAGCCTTCCCAACTGCAAACGTAGGCTGAGTGGTGATGTCCACGGCCATCATCTTGTCTCCGCTCCGGTAGAACAGCTCCCGCCCGTTATGGTTCCAGACCGGTTCCGTGCCGCCGCCCGTCGAGATCTGCCATTTGCCGCCGGGAGCTGGATAGGATCGGACGTAAACCTCCCGGCGGCCAGATTCATCCGAGACGTAGACCAACCAGCGCCCATCGGGCGAAAACTCTGGTGCTCCAGTGACGGTTCCTGTCTCGACGAACGGCTGCGCCTTGTGATCGCTCATCTGTAGCATCCAGATATCCTGCCCTGTCATACGTCCTGGTGCCATGAACGCGAGCGCTTGTCCACTTGGTGACCAGGAGTTCGGAGTCTGCATCTTGTCCGCGATGCTCAATCGCTCCACGTCCCCGGTACCATCGGAAAGTTTCCAGAAAATCCCCCGCGTGCCTTCTTCCTTATTTGATCGAAACGTTATCCGCTTCCCATCAGGTGTCCAAGTCGGATATTGGTTCGATGTTCCGTCAAATGTGAAGCGGGTGAACGTGTCTTGGGCGAAATCATAAGTCCAGATCTGAGTCTCCTTTTCTGTGATGTTCACCGCCAGTCGCCGACCGTCGGGCGAAAGCCGGGGGCTGAAGTAGGCGCGCGCCTGAACCGGCAGAACTTGCTCGGTCCCATTGCGAGTGACCCACACCAGCTCGCTCTGATCCCCCTGAAACCCGCCCGAAACATAGACCAGCGATCCAACGGCCGATAGGCTGTACTGGGCAGCGCCCATGGTTCGAGATTCCAAGACGCCTTGCACTACGGGCACTGCCGCGCCTCTAACTTCCAGCCGTCCGGGATCAAATGGCACGGCCATCAGGTTCCCCGCTTGCGCGAAGATGAGGTAACCCGGCAGCGCGTAGCGCGGCATGGTGCCTGGAAACAGGTTTCTTCGTTCGTCCGCTCCAAGCATCTGGACTCCAATCTGTGAGTTTGTCCAGTCGGCAGTGTCGGGTGAAGCAGCAAAAAGGACCGCCTTGCCGCCAGGTAAGAATTCCGGCCAGCCCTGGCTGATATCACCTTTCTCAAAACGAGTCATTGGCTGCGGTGTGCCGCCCGCATCTGGCACCTGCAGAAAACCCGCGAAGAAGTTTGCGAAGGCGATCACTCCCTGGCCCGCCCAACTGGCTCCGAGTGGAATTTCAACGTCAGCCAAGTCTTGTGCCGCGCCACCGCTAACCGAGACTTTCTTCAGCTTCCTATTGGCGAAGAAGCCCAGCCATTGCCCGTCGGGAGAAAAGCAGGGATTCGTGGCTCCTTCCGTACCTGGAATAGGCCTACTGTCCATGCTGTCCATCGACCTCAAATAAATCTGCTGCGAGGAATTTCCCTGAGTTGTCGCAACGTAGGCGAGCTGGCTTCCGTCGGGTGAAATCGCCAACTCCTGCTCATCCAACTCGGCCAGCCGCTGGCCCGCTGGAAGGGTAATCACTGCGTGTATGACGGGTCTCGCAGGTGAAGGCTTCAAATTCCACGTCGCTAGACTTGCAACAGCAACTGCGAAAATCCCAGCCACCCACGGCAAAGCGCGACGCCAGAATGGCGCGGACAGGCCTTGGGCGGCGGCTGTGGGAGGCTCCGGCGCGCCGGAAAGAACTTCATCGAGCGAGATTCGGGCGTCCCCGATATCGCGTAATCGCTGCTTCGGGTCCTTCTGCAAGCACCGTTGCAAGAGAACGCGAACCCGCGACGGCGTGTTCAACGGAAGCTGCGACCAATCGGGATCCTCCTTGATGACCGCCGCCAGCGTATCCGTTACCGTCTCGCCGTGGAACGCCATCTTCCCCGTCACCATCTCGTACAGCACGCACCCAAACGCCCAGATGTCTGCGCGTCGATCCACCGCCTTGGCTTTCGCTTGCTCCGGCGACATGTAGGCCGCTGTGCCCAACAGAACTCCTGCAAGCGTCGCCATCCGGCTCATCGTCGGAGAAGTAGAAATATCGACAGATGCCGCGTCGCCCTCGATCGCCTTTGCCAGGCCGAAATCGAGAACCTTCACCGCATCGTCCGCAGTCACCTTCACGTTTGCGGGTTTCAGGTCCCGATGCACGATCCCGCGCTCGTGCGCGTATTCGAGCGCTTCGCAGATTTGCTTCGCAATGCGCAGAGCTTCGTCAATCGGAATCGGACCTACTTTGATGCGGTCGGCGAGTGTCGGCCCTTCGACCAGCTCCATGACCAGCGCGTGAGTAGCGGCGGAATCTTCGAGACCATAGATGGAAGAAATGTTCGGATGATTAAGCGAGGCCAAAACTTTTGCTTCGCGTTGGAACCGCGCCATCCGCTCGGCGTCTCGCGCGAATGCTTCGGGAAGGACTTTCAGCGCGACATCGCGCCCGAGCTTCGCATCCCGCGCGCGGTAAACCTCGCCCATTCCGCCCGCACCAATAGCAGCGAGAATTTCATAGGGACCTAGCTTCGTACCGATGGAAAGCGCCATGGTGTGGTGGCATTATACAGATTCAGAAGCCGATAGGAACGATGGCGGACGCGAAGTCGAGTCAAATCCTGATTAACGCTGCCAGCTCAACCGGTCGACGCAACACCATATAACCAACTGATCTGACAATACTTCCCATAGAGAATCAATGCGTACGGCGGTAGTCAATCAAAACCTAAACAGAGCCTTTGTTTTGTCTGAATGGACGCGTGCGAGTAAAATCAGCCTCGTAGACTACTGTTAAGAGGCTTTGTGCAAGTGTTGCATCGACCCATTGAGA
>Ga0210395_10000587_pt1 | contig 27859 bp, 20 predicted proteins | sample IncBWH4OmetaG_FD_150861 | JGI IMG/M metagenome (GOLD analysis project Ga0210395, IMG submission 150861) | Forest soil microbial communities from Barre Woods Harvard Forest LTER site, Petersham, Massachusetts, United States - Inc-BW-H-4-O ... | reverse complement strand
CCAGCGCCCTAGGGGTCGTCGTGGTCGACAAGGCGGTAGAAGAACGTATTCGCACCGACCAGGAGTTTGGGGAAGGGCACTACGGTTTCTGGGACTGGACTTGGTGGTATCCACCTGAGTCCGTCGGCGGAATCACATTCAGGGACCTTGATGGACTGGACCTTTCTAAGCCACTCCCCGACGGTATGGATCTTGTCGCCGAGATGCTTTTGCAGGGACGCAGTTACTACTCGGTAGGATTGCCAGAAATCGAAGGCAACAACTACGGATATGAAACTCGCGCGCTGTTCTCAGAGAAGATGCGGAATGAACTTGAACCTCTTCGCAAAGCTCTTCTAAACGAAGACGCCATCGGGTGGAAATTCGCGACGAATGACGATGAGGTGGTGTCGGTGCTGCGAAAAGCGGGGCTTGACACGGGAAGTGTCGTCGATCCCTGGGGCACGCCTTATCACTACAGTTTCGGCATCGACTACCGTAACCGAACGCTGAGTGTTGTTTCCGCCGGTCCTGACAAGCAGTTGGGCACGGCGGACGACATCGAGGCGCTTACGGTGAGCTGGCCGTATTTCCAGCCGGTCGGTAAGATCATCGACCGAGTTGTCAAAGAGACCTACGCATCCTCTGGCGCCTACATCCGCGACATCGATGCACTCAGTGCTGCTGTGCTTTCTCGAGGGCTCGATCTCAAAACGCTGCGCGATCCCTGGGGTAATCCTTACACTTTCAGTTTTGAGCCCAGCGGTTCGCTGTATCAGGTCATCGTCCAGAGTACCGGTCACAACATGCCCCGTGAATTCTACGGGCCATTTGCGGTATGGACCAGTGCAATCGATTATTTAGAGCAAGCGCGGGGGAAGATCGATTCCGCGATTTACAAACTTTCTCGGTTAACGGGGGCTTTTCCTCAAGACGATGAAACGTTCGACAAAGCTATGATCGACAGTGGCGTGAACTTCCGGCAGCTGGTTGATCCTTGGGGACACCCGTATTACGTCAAATACGGCGTCGAGTCGGAATACGGCGACGCCACACGGATTATTTATCAGCCGGATGCAAGGGTCCAGACTGGCTCTCCTGTAACAAAGAAGCTCGCGTGGATTCGGATCATGAGTCCCGGTCCGGACGGGAAAGCGAACACGCCGGATGACTTTCCCATCGCCAGCTTCTCCCGTGACATCGCCGAGCAAAGCGGTAAAGACCTCATTCCTCAGTCCGTTAATTCTGAACCTCTGAACGGAAACACAGGTGCTATCAATGGCATAGTGACGGATCCGAGTGGCGCTGTCATTTCAAACGCCAGTGTGATTGCAACGCTCCGCCAGACAGGCCAGAAATTCTCCGCATCCACCGGCTCGGACGGCGCCTACATCATTCGCAACATTCCCCCTGGCACTTATGACATGAGCATTTCTGCTCCTGGATTCCGGGCGACACAGATACGGACTGTGCCAGTTCATTCAACGAGCATGACGGCTGTGAATGTGTTGCTCAATGTCGGCTCGGTCTCTGAAACGGTCGAGGTTTCAGCAGCGGTAGCTACCGTCGAGACAACGAGCTCGTCGGTGGCGGTTAACAAGTCCGCAGAAGGAACTAAGGTTCAGGTTCACGAAGAGACATTTACGCCGAGGCTGCGTGACTACTTTCCCGAGACCCTGTTCTGGTCGCCCTCTTTAGTCACCGATGCCAACGGTCGCGCGCGGTTGAAATTCAAACTTGCGGACAACATCACAACCTGGAAGATGACTGTGCTGGCGTCCAACAAAACTGGAGAGATCGGTGTCGCAGACCGTGAAATCCAAGCCTTCCAGCCATTTTTTCTCGAGCATGATCCTCCAAAGATTCTCACGATTGGGGATGTGATCGACCTTCCGGTTGTGGTCCGCAACTATCTTCCACAAGCCCAGCAGCTCAGCGTGGAGATGAAGCCAGCGAGTTGGTTCGAGCTGGAGCATCCCAGCAAACAGGAGATCTCGATCGGCGCTGGAGAATCGACGACTGCCACATTCCCGTTCCGCGCAACTGCAATGGTGGCGGCTGGCAAGCAGCAGGTCTACGGTGCCAACCGTACCACTGGGGATGCTGTCGAGAAGACAGTCACCGTTCACCCCAACGGCCGGGACCAAACCTCAACCGTGGCAGGCATTCTGCACGGCGACTCTACGCTCTCGCTGAACATACCTGCCGATTTAATTCCGGGCAGCGTGCGGGCACGGCTGAAGATTTATCCCAACCTGTTGGCGCATGTCACGGAAAGTATTGAGGCCGGGCTTGAGCGTCCTTACGGTTGCGGCGAGCAAACTCTATCTTCGACATATCCCAGTGTCATGTTGTTGAAATACTACAAAGCCTCCGGTGTAACGAGTGCTCCCATGCAGGGAAAGGCCAGTCGCTATGTCAGCCTCGGTTATCACCGTTTGCTTAACTACCGCGAGTCCGGCGGCGGGTTCAGTTATTGGGGCCACGGTTCGCCAGACGCGGCACTCACTGCATATGCCGTGCGCTTCCTGTCAGATGTCTCAGCCTTCACAGATGTTGATCCCGAGATCATACAGGGTGCCGAGAAATGGCTCGTTGGGCAGCAGGCTAAAGATGGCCACTGGCAGCCAAGGTATGGATACGATGACAGCGGGCTTACCGCGTACATTGCCGTCACTCTGGTCGAATCGGAAAAGGGCACTCAGGACCCTCTGAAGAAGTCCCTCCGGGAATCGGTCTCACGCGCTCTTGCTTATTTGTCCGATGCTCACCGTGATCTGAGTGAACCGTATACCCTCGCAGCGTTTGCCATCGCGACCTCTAATCTCGGCGATCGACAACGCGCCTCAGTCGCAATTTCGAAAATTATCAAACTGGCAACTACGGAACATGGTGGCATGTACTGGGTGCTTGAACACAACACTCCGTTCTACGGCTGGGGACATGCTGGCCGCGTCGAGAGCACCGCGATGGCAGTCTTAGCGCTGGCTACCGTCGATCCAACTGACGAAACGCGCCGCCTCGTGGATGCCGGTACGCTCTGGTTGTTGCAGCAGAAAGATCGCTACGGAGTGTGGTACTCCGGTCAGGCGACCGTCGATGTCCTATCTGCCCTACTCAAAGGGATCGACACCTACGCTTCCAGAAACCCCGACGCCAGATTCGCAGCTGCGGTTAATGGCAAGACCGTACCGTTAGATGGGGGCTGGTCTCCGACCTCAGACGCTCCGGCAATTATCGACATCTCGGACTTGATCCGTCCAGGCGATAACACCATAGTTGTCCAGAATGGAAACACGCTCTCGACGGCCAGTACTCAGGCTGTCGCCGAGTACTACATCCCTTGGACTGGTACCGCCGTCACCGAGGCTACCCGTCCCGGCGATTCTGATGCCCTCCGTCTTGCGGTTAGGTTTGACAAGACCGAAGCCCGCGCCGGGGAGGAAGTTCGTTGTTCTATCGAGGCCGAACGAATTGGAAGCCGTGGGTGGGGCATGATGATTGCTGAAATTGGCCTGCCACCCGGCGCCGACGTTGACCGCCGCGTGCTGGACGACGTAGTGAGCAACTCAGGCTGGACTGTGTCGCACTATGACATTCTCCCCGATCGTCTTGTGCTTTATCTTTGGCCCAACGCCGGTGGTACCAAGCTGTCGTTCGAGTTTCGTCCTCGATACGGGTTGAAAGCTCGAACCGCTCCCTCCGTCCTGTATGACTACTACAATCCCGAGGCACTGGTCGGACTGCCACCAGCTGATTTCAACATCAAAGCGATTCCACAGTCAGAGCCGGTGAAGACGGTCGCGGCAAAATAAAACCAGGGCCGTGTCGCATTGGCTATTCGAGTCCGGCGAAGCGTTTTGTTCGCTTCGCGCCTTTGCTCTCGCTGTCATCAGTCGACTGATTTCGTCACAGTGCCACGGACGGAAGTCATGCGTGTCAACACCAACGTCCATCGATAGTGAAGTCCGCGGTTCCGGCAGTCGCCCATGTGAATGCCCGTAAAGATGCCACGATCCGTGATCGTGACCAACTCCAGACTCGCATGGCATAGTGACAGAGTACGATCGGTTGGCCATGTATGGAGATTTCCGCAAGGTTGTTGAGCCAAGAAAACTCTTCAGTCAACTTGCGAGCTTCTTTGTCGTGATTGCCGGCGACCGCAAAGATCTTCCTGCAACGAATGTGCTTGCGGTGCTCCAGAACCCACGCCTTGCTTCCGTAAATCGAAATGCCACTCAGAATGAGGCCCAGAAGGATCGGCACATTCAGCCAGGGACTCCAGCGCACCAGGAAATGGTGTTTCCTGACGACGAGCACGCCCGGCGGCGACGTGCTCGTAGAGTTCGGTTCACGATCAGGAGGTGTTGAATGGTTCATTGGAATTGCCCAGAACCCTTACTACTTGGTGTCGCTAGACGCCGCCGGAATGAAGAGGAATATCTTGTCCGTCACAAGTGTTCCATTTGGCAGCTTGTCAGTCGTCGCATAGACGACGTCGCCGGCAGCGAACGTGACTTGTTCAGGTGTCACTAGCGTCATGGGGGTATTTGGAGGCCCGGAGAACGTCTTAGAGCCGTCTTGATATTGGACCACCAGGGTAGTGCCGTCGCCTTTCTGTACCGTGCCGTTCGTCATGCGCGAGTGCGAGGCAGGGCGAGAGACGGAGCCATTAGTCATTTTGCTGTGAGTAGTTGCACCCGGCGGGTCTGTGAGAACACTACCTTCTGCCGCTCCATTCAGTTCCAGTGGAAATATGATGACCTGCTTCGCTACTTCTTTTCTGCTGCGCCTCGGCCGCAATGATGGTGAGCGTACAGGCGAGAAGGGTTAAGCTGAAACGCTGCATCATCCCTCGGGCCGCTGACTTGGGCTCCTGGGGCGCGGAATCAGCTCGGCACGTTTGTGAGATTGTCATATTCTTCTCCTCGATGATCATTTTGTTCTCGTCAATCGTTGTCTATTTCTCCTTGCCAGTTGCACGCAGACAGGCATTCACATCGGCGGTTCGGTCCCTGCCTGCTCCGCCGCCATGTATGCTGCGTACCAGTCCGGCCATTCCGGGTCGCGCTGCCCGTTGCGGTCCTCGTGCTCGCCGTGGGCGGCCGCAGCACGCCGCATCGCGTTCGCTAGATCGGGTGCTGACGCAAAGGTCGTCGTCGCGGGATCGATGCGCCCGGGCGCCCGGCGCGTGACCTCCTGAACGATCCACGCGTTGCCATCGGGATCTTGAAAGGCGACGTATGAGCGGTAGCTCTGGCGCTCGGGGTCTGGGCCGCTAATGCGTCCCGCCGGCGAGAAGGGCGAGCCGTGGAAAACTTCACTTGCATCGATGCCCCGGGCCACGAGTTCCTTCTGGGCGACTTCAATGTTGGAAACGATCAGCCCACCTCGGAACGAGCCCGGCGTTGCCTCCGTGACTCCCTTGCCGAAGGAGATCGAGCACCCTGACCCGGGGGGCGTCAACTGGACGACGCGAAAATCGTTTCCCATAATGAGGTCGTCGTCGAGTCGCCACCCGAGCCTTGTGTAGAACTCCTTTGCACGGTCGACGTCCGAGACGGGGACAAGCGCGACCTCGAACTTCGTGTCGACTCTCGCGACACCGATTTCAGATTTCTGTTGTTTAACACTGCTGACTGCTTGATTCATATGATTTTCCTTTTGTTTGTGATTTAGTCTCGCGAGCATATGTGGGCCAATAGGGTCCGGAGATATTTGCATTCAGCCTTTTATCGGTGTGTTCGCGAGGATGTCCACTTTGTCCACCTGCGGAGAAATCGCGAATAGTTCGCTGGCCCGGGCCCCCAATGCTTTCGCAATCTCGCCAGTCAAGTGCGCATTGCGGCCGGCTTCATTTGCAAAAGTGTCGAAGATGCCGAACTTCCCCTGACCGATCTTGAACGCATACCATTTCAAAGTTCCTTTTTCATTCAGCGCGAGTGGCTGAGCTGATTTTAGAAACGCCTCGGCATCAGCCTCCTTACCTGCACGTGCTTCGAGTGTGACTAACAATCCAATTGTTTCCATTGACTTTCCCTCCTGTGATGAAATTAGTTCCGGGCGATGGACCGACCTGTATTCACAACTGTGAGTAGACTGCACATCGGAAACGCGCTTGTACGGATTTGTGCTCGGATGGTCGAAATCCTGCTAGATTCATGCTCCGGGAAAGAAAACTCGAACGACTTACACTTGGGCCTGGGCTTTTGGCTTAAGGGATCGACGACGAGAGTCCGAATGAGCTAGGGTGTGGCCGAGTCAGAATTTGTTGAGGGATGATGCGGGGCTGAGCTGGGCGCTAGAAACGCAAGAAGCGACGAGACAAAGTCGGGACATGGTCGGGCATCAACTAAGGAAGTGAAGGGCAACGCGTGACAGTGAAGGCCCGGCTGCTAACCACTAATCACCGGAACCGTACCTTCTGAGCAGATGTCGCACGCGCAAGTTGCTGCGGAGCCGAACAAATCCTGGCGATACTCTGTCGGGGTAGTGCCCCAGAGGTCACGAAAGGCCTGCGCAAAGTGCTGCTGGGTCTTGAAGCCACATGCCACCGCCACGTCCAGCACACGCGCATCGGGAGCGCGTAACATGTCTTGAGCACGCTCAAGCCTTTGGCGCAGAACATATTGATGCGGAGTCTCACCCGTTGACTTGCGAAACATCCGCGCGAAGTGAGCTGTGCTCAGGCCTACCGATTGCGCCATCTCGTCGAGACTCAAGTCGTCTTCCATCTTCGTGTGGACTAACTCTTTAATCCTTCGCAAGCGGGCCGAGCCGAGTCCGCCTCGGTAAATCTGCACAGAACGGTGCCTTACTGCATGACCATTGACCAGGGTTACAGCCATCGCCTGTTCGACAGAATCCAGGAAGAGGCGCCCGTTCGGGAAGCCGGCAGCCACCTCCGCATGAACGGCCGTAACCATCGCACTCAGGCGCGGGTCCGCAAACTTGCGCGAAGGGCGCAGTTCTACCTCGCCGTAAGCACCGTCAGAGCAGGCCATCAGGGCAGCATCGGAAATACCAAGTTGCAGATGCGTTATGTTCATGAGCCCAACCCACTCACCCACATGACGATGGCACAACGCTAGGTTGCCCGCCGTATAGTCGAACTTTTCCAATGCGCAACGCTTCGGGCCCCACTCAATCGAGCCGGGCCGCAACATCATTGCGAAAGCCTGATCATGCCGCACCCAATGACGCGGCTCTGTCTCAGGGTCGGGGGAAAAGCGTTCAACTATCATTCTCCTACTCCATGGCTGGTCTGCAAAATCCAAATCGCCTCACATAAGTAGATTTGGGAAGTGACATTGCGATACGTCGTATGTTCCAATCAGACTGATAGGGAGTGCCTATCAGATGGAACTGCGACATCTGCGCTATTTCACCGCGGTAGTCGAGTGCAAGGGGTATCGGGAGGCATCGCGCCGGCTGCATATTGCTCAGCCCTCGATCAGTCAGTCCGTGTCGGATCTGGAGGACGAGCTTGGGCTGAAACTCTTTTCGCGAACCCATCGCAACGCCCGTGTGACGCCGGAAGGCGAGATATTTTATGCGGATGCCGTTCGTATCCTTCAACAGGCGGAGACTGCCATCCTCACTGCCAAACGGGCTGCCCAAGGCAAAGTTGGGAAGCTTTCGATCGGGTTTATCGGTTCGGCAACCCTCTCTTTCCTGCCTGACCTCATTCGCAGGTACAAATTGGAACATCCGAATGTGAAGCTTGCGCTCTTTGATCTCTATCCTGTTGAACTGGACCTGGCATGCGACAGAGGTGAGATCGATGTCGCCATCACGCGGGCCGGCTCGCTTGAGCGCAGCAAGAATCGACAATCGAGAGTGTTGCTGCGTGACCCGCTGGTTGCGGTCCTCCCTCGATCACGAAAGCTAAGATTAAAGAGCAAAAAGATTCGGCTCACCGACCTTGCGAACGAACGATTCATACTTTTTCACCGAAAAGGAGCACCTGCTGTTTTCGACACCATCGTTGGAGCATGCCGATCTCACGGCTTTTCCCCGCAGGTTGAGAACGAACCGAATTCGATGCAGACGATCCTCTCGTTGGTTGAGGCCGATGAAGGGGTTGCCATCGTACCTGCCTCCACGAGCAATCTCCGGTGGAACGGTGTGCGGTTCGTTCGGCTGGAGCCGGATCTGTATCTCGACCTGATCGCGGTGTGGCCACTAGGCGAGCCCTCCGTCGTACTGCGCACATTTCTCGACTTTCTGAGTGCGAATGCGGATGCGATTCGCGCAAAGGCCGAACTTGCTCTGTCCACCATGGCCCGAATCAAGTCATAACGCTCGCGACGTCCAGTAACTGTCTCTTCGGATTAGGTTTTGTTGAACAGCCAAGATACGCGTCGCGATACACAAAAGCGAGGCCTATCCACTACGCTGGGAGAACGAGATTCCGGACGAACTCCAGCCCGATTGGGTAATTTCGGTCGAAGATCTGGGATGAAGCAGGCTTAGCGCTACACCACTGCCATGCTCGCTGAGGATTACGGGCAAGTAGGAATACATGAGGTTGCGGACGCTACATTTTGGGTGTTTTTCTGGCAGAAAATTGCATCGTGCGAATGATGCCTTCGCCTTCTCTCACATAGATGACCTGATTTGGCCTGACCTCCCTGAGCTTATCCACTTGCCCACTGGGCCAGCGGATTTCAAGCAGCTCTATCTTTTCGGCTTTGCCGAGGCCAAAATGAACGCGTAAGTCGCTTTGTGAGAAATATCCACCGCCGCTGCGGACCTCGTCGATTTGCTGATGAGGTCTTGCCTCACCCGGGACGTGTGTTACACACTTCAGGCGAGCGCCGATGCCACTGCGATTTGATTTCACTCCGATGGTGCGAATCTTTATCCAATTGTTGCCCGTCTGCGAATCGCAGCGCAAAAGCTGGGGATAGTCGTTGACAGGATTGATGATCACGTCGAGATCGCCATCGTTGTCGAAATCGCCGAAGGCGCAGCCGCGCGCGGCGATGGGACCACTGATGCCTGCCCCGCCTTTAGTCGATACATCTTCGAACCGCCCGTTGCGCAGGTTGCGATAGAGAAGTTTGCGTTGGGCGTATCCGGCCTCGGTCTTCAACTGCTCAACCTCGGGATAGACGTGGCCGTTGCAGACCAGGATGTCGGGCCAACCGTCGTTGTCGAAATCGAAAAAACCGCAGCCCCATCCGAGATACTCAGTATAGAGGCCGAGCCCGGCGCTGAAGGTTGCGTCTTCGAAATTGGCGTCACCGAGATTGTGATAGAGGGAAGGCGTGTCGCCCGCGAAGTTTGTCTTCATGAGATCGAGATTGCCGTCGAGATCATAGTCACCGGCGGAGATTCCCATGCCGGCCTGGGGCCTGCCCTCGGCGCTGAGGGCGCAGTTGGATTCGAGTGCGATGTCAACAAATTTGCCATTTCGCTTGTTCTGATAAAGTGCGCTGGCCGTGGAGTCATTCGCGACATAGATGTCGGGCCAGCCATCGTTGTCGAGATCGGCGATGAGCACTCCGAGACCATAAGTTCCATTGCCGCTGAGAATGCCAGAGTGCTCTGAAACATCGGTGAAGGTTCCGTCGCCGTTGTTGTGATAGAGCACGTTCTTGCCGCCATTCAATCCCGGCGGGCCGCACGCTACCATCACGCCTTTGTAGAGGCATGGACCTGACTCTGGCACCGGAGCGGTGGCCAGATCCATGTCGATGTAGTTCGCAACGAACAGATCGAGTCGCCCGTCGCAGTCATAGTCAACAAATGCACAGCCGGTGTTCCAGCGCTTTTCGCTGCCCGCGACTCCGCCCTTGGCGCTGACGTCAGTGAAGGTTCCGTTGCCGTTGTTGTGATAGAGCACGTTTTTGCCGAAGTAGGTCACGAATAGATCGTCGTTGCCATCGTTGTCGTAATCGCCGACGCAGACGGCCTGTCCCCACCCCGAGTGTGCAACGCCGGCTTTGAGTGTCACGTCGGTGAATGTGCCGTCGCGATTGTTCTTGAACAGGCGGGAGATCGGCTCTTGTCCGGCGGGGAATCCTTCGAGCCGCGTGCCATTGACGAGAAAAATGTCGAGCCAGCCGTCGTTGTCGTAGTCGTAGAACGCGACCCCACAGCCAGTGGTTTCAAGCAGGTATTTGTTCTTGTGTTCACCGCCGAAGATAGTCTTGACGTTGATCCCCGATTCGCGGCCCACATCGAGGAAACTTACTCCGGTCGGCGTGCCCGGTTTCAGCGGTTCAACCGCCGATTGTGCTGGCGCTGCGGATTGCGACCACAGGGGACGCGCCAGTCCCAGTACAGTTTCGAGAGAGAAAATCGCCGCCGATCGGCTGAGTGACTTAAGAACTGCGCGGCGTGAACTGGAAAGAAGAGTCACCTGACTATACGGTCCGTGCTAGAATTCGCCCCGAATCCTTATATTCAGTGCGTCACGACTTTGCAAGCTGGCGTTACAAACAAATCCACACCTGAACGATCAGGATCGCGTGGCCGTTCGGACGCGAAAGTTCGCTCCTCTTCGCGCCAAACAGCTGCGCAATAGTAAGTGCGCGGAATGCCGCATGTTCCACGGTACAGCCGCAGGCGGCCCATGCGCATCACTCAAGCCTGGTTGCGGCAGGCGACTGCTCTGAGGTAGGCTACGTTGAGTCGACTGCTTCATATTTGTGATCGACAGCGGCAGGAGGCCGCTTACTCAATGTCTGAAAGCACAGTGATCGCTAATCAGAAGACAATTGTTCAGAATCAGAAGACCATCATCGGCAATCAGGCCGCGCTTCGCGCGAATCAGACCACAATCAAAAAGAATCAGGCGGCCATTCTGAAAAACCAGTCTGCTATTCTCAAGAACCAGAGCGCCCTTCAGACGATTATCAAGAATCAAAAAGAGATACTTGCTCGGCTGAATAAGTAATTCAGGCGCGAGAGTTGGCTTATCATTTTTGTGGGGAACCCGGCGTGGAAGACTGCGCGGTCCCGTGCTTCGCAAAAACAATGGGCTGGGCCGAGCTAATGCCTTTGCCTTCTTTCACCGTGATGAACTGATTGGGTTTGACGTCTCGGATGCTGTCTTTCTGGCCGCTGGGCCAGATAATCTCCAGGCTCACGGTCTTGCCCGCCTCCGGCTTTCCCAAGCCGAAGGTTACCGGCAGCTCGGTTTGCGACAAATAACTGGAGCCTGTTTTCACCATGGCAAACAGGCGCGTTCCTGTGTTTGTCTTGACCGTAACCTTTGCGCCTATTCCATCTCGGTTCGAGCGTGTGCCCACGGTCTTCACACGCAGCATGTCGTTCTGGTTTCCATTGTCATTCCGCAGCAATCGTGCTGGCCCATTGTTGGCGGTAATCAATAGATCGAGATCTCCGTCGTTGTCGAAATCTCCGTAAGCCGCTCCTCGGCCCACGATCGGACGTTGCAGCGCAGAGCCGAGTTTTGTGGTTACTTCTTCAAACTTGTTTCTGCCGACGTTGCGCAAAAGGTGCGGCGGTTGCGCATACTTGACGTTGGGCTGCACCACGCTGATGTCGTCGGAAACGTGGCCGTTGACCGCGAGAATGTCGGGCAGACCATCAAGATCGTAGTCAAAAAAGAAAGTGCCGAAGGTAAGCGACTTCGTCGATAGTCTGCTGATGCCCGTAGCTCCCGCTTCGTCCGTAAACAATCCCGAACCATCGTTGTGATAGAGGGCCATCCCCTCATTAGTGAAGTTGCCGATCACTAAACTCTGCCATCCCGAATCGTCGTAGTCGGCTGCGTCCGTGCCCATTCCGGCGCGCACGGTGCCCGCTTCGCTGTATGCCACGCCAGCCGCGACTGCAACGTCGGTGAACGTTCCGTTGTGATTGTTACGATAGAGCTTGTTTGGTTCAGTGTCATTGGAGACGAAAAGGTCGAGCCAGCCGTCGTTGTCGTAGTCTAACAATGCAACCCCGAGCGACTTGCTCGTGGGATCGTAGAGGCCGGCGCGTCGGGTGACGTTCTCAAAAGTTCCGTCGCCCTTGTTGTGAAAGAGTGTAGAGCTTTGGCCTTTATACCTTTGAGGAGTGCAGTAGGACTTGTTCTTGTTGTCGAGTGAGCAGTATTGATCGGTCTCGATGGACCAGTCGATGTAGTGGGCGACGAAAAGATCCAGTTTGCCGTCGTTGTCATAGTCGATCCACACTGCGCTTGCCGAAAATCCGAAATCGGCCACGCCCGCTTTCGTAGTGACGTCGGCAAACTTGCCATTGCCCAGATTGTGGAAGAGATGATTCGAACCGACGGTCGTGATGTAGATATCGTCGTAGCCGTCGTTGTCATAGTCGCCGACAGCACATCCGATCCCGTACATTTCTATCGCGAGGCCGGCCTGCTGCGTCACATCGGTAAACGTGCCGTCCTTATTATTGTGATAGAGCGCGGGAAATGATTTGCCCGACTTGTGCCCCGGCCAGTCCATGGAATTGACCAGCAAAATGTCCTGCCATCCGTCATTGTCGTAATCCAAGAAGCAAACCCCGCTGCCCATGGTTTCTGGAAGATATTTGTTTCCGAAGGCGCCACTGTTGTGTTTGAAATGGATGCCCGCCTGTGCCGTGACGTCTGTGAACTCGATAGGACCGGAGGGACGAGAAGGCCGGGCGCTCGAGTCGGGCGAACTCGCGTCAACGACCGAGGATGGGGGCTGAGATGCCGAAGGTCTGGGAGCCTGAGGTTGCGTCGCAGGGGCAGCTATCGTCTCGGTCGATGACTTTGGCTTGCAACTCGCCGATAGTAAGAGGACAAGAGGCAGCAGTGAGAAAATGACACTGCGCACCAACCTCGGAGATTGAATATCCGCTTTACGAACGGTCACTGAGCCACCGTTAGTTTCGTTGCGCTCGCGCGGCGGGAATCCAGCCAAATCTCGATTAGCATGGCCGTTGGACCCACCACGAAGAGGGCATAAAAAGGCGCGTAGACAATTTGGTCTAAACGCAGAACCATCTCGACCACCGCCACCAGAAACACGACCAGACATTGGCCTCGCTTGGACCGAACTGTGGTTTTCGGATCGGTAATCATGAAGAAAATGAACAGCTGATACATGGGACCGGTGATCGGAGCAATCTCCGACTGCCATGGGCTTCCGGTGATCCAGCTTCTCAAAAAGGCGAACGCGATAAACGACGCGACATAAATCCCCGTGATGTGAAAACGCCGCAGCCGCCAAATGATCACTGACCCCAGCGCCCAGATCACGAGCATGGGCAACAAATAATTGCCCCACTGAATGCTCAGTGTCGCCACGGTCTCTGCAGCCAGAAACCGCATCACGGAAATGCCAAAGTTGGACGGGTTCCAGATGTGGCGCCCCTTCACCCGCAACACATATTTGGACGTGATGGAGATCGCGCTGCACAGCGCATACGGCCAGAAGGCCGGCGAACGCACTAGAATCCCGACGCTGATGCCCGTGATATAAGCGCTAGCGGGATGAAGCCACTTGCGAAAGAAAATCTGCCCGAGCAGCAGTTCTAGCCCGATACTGGTACCGATCGCCAGCAGCGTCTTCTGATAGCTCTCGAGAATTCCGAATGACAGGTGACCAGCCAAGAGTATGCAGGTAATGAAGGCAGGGGCGATGTACCGGTTGTCGAGGCTGAACCAGGAAGCCTTCTTTGCTGGCGTCCGCGGTGACGCGACGGGCGTGCTCATCGACTGGCTCATACAGGCTCCTTGAGCTTGTGCAGTTGATTAGGAGCGGGATTCTCGATCGTCTGAACTTTTCCCGATGGCCAGCGAATAACCACCTTTTCGATGCGAGGGTTCGCGCCCAGGCCGAAATGCAGCCGCCGGTCATTCTGAGCAGCGAAACCGCTGCCGCCAGAGACTTCTTGCACTTGCTGTTGACCATTCCAGAATAGCGTCACTTGGGCGCCGATCGCGCTGCGATTACTGCCGCCGTGATTTGAGCTGGTTCCTTCCAGCTCAAACTCGATCCAGGCGTTCTCCGGCGCGACCGTATTTTTGTACATTAGCAACGGACCATTCTGGTTAGCTACAACCACGTCGAGCACACCGCGATTCCATAAATCGACCAGTGCTACGGAACGTCCGTCGTATAAGTCGTTAGCGCCAACTGCCTGGGCAACATCGACGAACCTGCCTGCGCCATCGTTGATCCAGACTCGCTTCGATTGGTACCCCGACAAACTTCGGCCTTCAAACGCCGGCCAATTCTTGGCATCGCCGATGATAGTACTGTTTCCGCCGGCGACTTTCGAGAAGTCATACCAGTAACTCCGATTCCGATCGAGAGAAATGTAGCCGTTCGTGAGATATAGGTCGAGCGTTCCATCGTTATTCAAATCGCCAAACTGCGCGCCAAAACTCCATCCGCCCAGTTCCACGCCAAAGTCGCGCGCCAGATTCTGATATTTGATGGTGTCGCCCCCCGTGCCTTCCTTCGGCACCCACAAGTTATTTCCTTGGATGAGAATGCCGTCTTCCGAAATATTGGAAACGTAAACATCAAATCTGCCCTGATTGAGGATGTCGCCGAACGCCACATTCATACCGCTTTTGGGGGCGAAGCCGACGCCCGTCTGCTCGCCGACCTCGTGAAATCGTTTGCCGTCGTTGAAGTAGAGTTCCGACACGCCATAGTCATTCGCAACAAACAAATCAGGATGGCCGCTTCCGCGCAGATCGGCGGCAGCGGCGGCCAAAGCCCAGCGCCGGCTGTTGATGCCAAGTTTCGAGCTGACTTCTTCAAATTTGCCGTTGCCAAGATTGTGAAACAAATACTTTCGCCCACCATTCTTGGCATATTCAAAGCTCTCGGGCATAATGCGAGTCGTCGTCAGGTGCCACAGGTCGATGTCTTCCGAATAATATCCGCCGACGAAAAGGTCCAGGAGTCCATCGCCGTCGTAGTCGAACCAGATGGCAGTGTTCGCATTGATCCATGCGGGCAATCCGGCTTGCTCGGTTACGCGCGTGAAGCCGTGCCCCTGGTCGTTGTGAAATAACTCGGGGCGTCCCCATTTGATCAGGAACAAATCCTCGTAGCCATCATTGTCATAGTCTCCCCATACCGCGCCGGTCGAGACCCCAGTGCCGGGCTGGTTTACGTCGGCAATGCCCAGCTCGCCAGCAACATCCTTAAACGTTCCGTCATGCATGTTGCGATAGAGGGCATTCTTGCTGCCGATCGCGCTATTCGTGACATAGATGTCGGGCCAGCCGTCACGATCGAAATCGACGATCGACACCGACGCTCCCATCGACGCAACCTCCGGCATGATGGGACTTAATTTCGGATCAAGCTGCGGAGACTGATGAACGAAATTAATCCCCGCGGCATGTGAGACTTCCTCAAGATAGAAGCCGTGGCGTGCCAATGCAGTCTTTGTGTCGAACTTCGATCTGTCGGCATCGCGTGCAGCCGATATCCGCTTAATCACAAAAGGCGTCGCCAGGAGCCCGACAAAAAAGATAACTAGGAGTGCCTTCGCGATCCGGTTGCCAGTCATTTGCCGGTTTGATCCCTCAATGCGTTCTTGAAAACGTCGGGAGTGACATAACGGGTGTGATAGTTCTTCCAGTCGTCGGGGTGTTGCCGGTAGACCCACTCATCTTCGAGGCGGCCGGGCCGCGTGGTGTACTCATTCTTGGCGTGATAGGGAAGAGGCAGCACGGTCTTGGAGAAAGTGGAATTGTAGTCGCCGTCTTTGATCCAGCCATCCCCGACGATCACAAAATCGCGCACCCAGCCCGCAGGCGAAGGCGGTTGCTCGGGGAAGCGCAGCGACAGTTCATCGCCGGAGTTCACAATCACGTAACGGTCGTCAATGTGGTCGACCAGTTCGCGCACGTCGCCATAACGCGTGTAGTAGCCGATCAAATCGCGCCAACGCTGCTTGGTCCCTTCAATCTGGTTATAGTCCGGCACCTCGGGTGCGCGCGCCGCCCCCGGCATGTGCGTGACGGAATATCCGCGATAATGCAGATCAGCCACGATGGGATTTAGAGTCACAGTCTTTAGCTGCGTGTTTGGCGCACCCTGTGCCCAATGAATGGCGTCCCAGTAGATTTCCAGATTGGTTCGTATTCGCACTCGGCGCGGAGTTCCTGGGCGAAAGACGTTGGTCAGATTGAAAAGAATCGTTTTCTTCCGGCCCGCAGGAAAACCCAGATTGTCCTGCGCCGTGACCCAGCCACCGTGGTCATCCGGAACTTCGAAACTCAACCCGTGAGCGCGCCAGCGACTGCCCTGGGTAATGGCGACGTTCACCGACGATTCGGTGTCATGAATCGATCCCTGAGCGATCAGATAGAGCGGGCCACTTTTGGGCGCATCATCGCCGAGGTCGACTTCGAGATAATGATCCCGCGTGATTCCCTGATACTGGCCGCGTCCAAAGCTGGCAAGCGCTTTTCCGTCGAGCGTACGGACGATCTCGGTAACGTCCTGGCCAGTGTCGTCGACGGCACGCGCGATTTCGTGCGGCGTAGCAACGGTTGTGAGGCCCAACTTCAATGGGGGAATCACGAAACGCTCATCGACAAAAATCTCGGTGCCGACCGGATGGTCGACGGTCATGAGTGCCAGATAATCGTAGTAATAAACCTCCCACAACTCCGCCGTGATCCGCAGGTCGTAGTAGCCGTCGTGTGGCACGAGTTGGTCGCGACCGATTTTGTACCATTCTCCGGTCGCCGCGATCTGCGCCGAACCAAGCGTATTGATGCGCAGGCCAATCGCTGAGCCCCAGGGAACCGCGTCTTTCACGAACTCCATCTGCTTTCCGTTATAAGCGAAGAGGAATGGACACGAAGCCTTCAGGCGCTGCTCGGTCACAATCTCCATGTCGGCTTTCACGTCGAATTCGGCGCGGACGGTTCCGTTGGGCCACACTACTTGGACAATCTCCGACTCGGTCTGTTCCCCTAATCCGAAATGAAGCTGCGGACCAGTGATCGGTTGCTTCTGCACCAGCAACCCGGAGCGAATTTCGATCTCGCCGCCGACTCCGAACGGATTGATGCGCTGGTCACCGACGGCTTGCACAGCATGCGGTCGAACCACTTGCCAGTGATAATTCTTCGATCCTTGATTCATCGCCTGGACGGGTGCTCCGTCGGCGGAAAGGCCCAGCAGGTCAAGCTTGCCATCCCCGTTCAAGTCCGCGGTGTCAAAGACCAAACGCGGACCTGCTGGATGATCGAGGGGAACGAAGTTACCCTTGTCGTCGCCAAGCCAAATCAAAGCGCCAACTGCACCAGACTTAGGCTCTGTAGGAGCCAGAAAAAGATCGAGTGCTCCATTGTTGTCGAGGTCGGCAACGTGCAGTCGCACTTCTCCCGCAAGGTTGTTGGCAGCGTCCGTGATTCTGGCGATCTCAGACGTGTCCCAGCTTTGTCTATCATTCTTGTCGGAGATCCGAATGATAGCGCCGTCAGCCTCGACCGCGAGCAAATCTAGAGCTCCATCATTGTTTGCATCGGCCACTGCAATTGCTTTGACGAGCGGCAGCCCAGCGGGAAGGGGGCGCTCGCGGAACTGGCCTTGGCGTTCATTCATGAAGACGTGCAGATGGCCTGCGCCGTCGATGATGGCAGCGTCTGGATTGCCGTCCCCGTCAAGATCGGCCCAGGCAAATCCTCGCACACCTGCAATTCCAGCAAAAGGGTGAATCGCCAGAAACGTGCCGTCGCCGTTGTTCCGCAGCACCACGGGCAATCCTTCGCTCGCGCCCATCACGATATCCAGATCACCATCTGCTTCAATGTCGACGGCCCAGGCTCCCGAGTAGTGGGCGACGGTCACGGCCTTCGGCAATTTAGTTTGCGAGGTCACGTCGGTGAAGGCGGTTGGGCTATCCTGCCGGAAAAAACGCACGCCCCCTGCGCCGGCGAGGACGAGATCGGTTTTGAAGTCATAGTTGAAGTCCGCCTGCAAGACTCCCTCGGCCGACGGCGGAACAGAAGACGGTCCACCAGGGAAGGGAAGCACAGCACCGGTGGACAAATGCACTGTGCGGCCATTCGCTTCGGCAATTACCGGGCCGCCTGCGCTGCCGAGTTGAATTGCCCCAATCCAATTCCAACGACCGTTGCCACCATCTGCAACCGGCTGAGCCACGAATTTGAGCGCCGCATCCGCAGGAGCGGGCGTGAAGACCGGCGATTCCAATCGCACGAAGTGGGTGAAGGGCTGGGCTTCTTCGCCGGCAGGAGCTTTTATGACCGCGAGGCTCTGCCGGTACTCGGGAACGCGCATGAGGACGTTGCGAAGAAAAGTGGTTCGCGTGGCGGCAGCGCGTAGGTCCGTTCCTGCTGCCGCAGCCTGTACCGTCGCAAGTTGCTCCTGCACTTCAGGTGGCCATGCCGACGAACGAGCGCTAATCCGGGCAACCGCCGTCTTCAGCGTATCGGTATCACCGCGCTTTGCGGCCGCGCGAGTTAGTTCCAGCAGGGCCGCAAGATTATCCGGCTGCGCGGCGAGAATCTTCCGAATGACTTCCTGGAACTCCGCTTCGCTGTTCGCATCGCCTTGGCGTTCAATTTCTTCGGCCAGCGCGTAAGCTGCCCGCAGGTTTTTCGGATTAAGGTCTGCGGATTTCCGCAGATCTGCGATCGCTTCTGCAGAATGGCCGCGATCGCCTTCGAGAATTCCCAACAGGTCGTAGATCTGATCGTTCTGCGGAGCAAGATCGCGTGCTCGCTCGAGTCTTTGCCCGGCCAAGTCGTAATTTCGCTGGCGCAAAGCCAGCACTCCCCAGTTGGCCCATCCCGCAGGTTCAGCAGGCACGAGTTGAGTCACTTCTGAGAGTTTGCTCTCGGCGTGAACGTCGTCGCCAACTTGCAGCGCCGCGAGCCCGACGTAGAAGGCAGAAACAACATCCGCGTAAGCTTTTGATCCTCTCGGGGGTAGGGTTACTTTGGAATGGCATCCCGAGAGCACTGTTGCAAGGCTTGCGAGAAGCAGCCACGAAGCCAAGAATCGAAAATTGACTGAACCCGGGTTGCCGAGAGCGCGCCCTCGGCTGCGGCAGCGAAACGAGTCAAAGGCCATTAAAGCCGTCTCTCCCACCGGGGCGGCATTTCGAAGAATCGCATTGTCAATTGGCATGGTTCGCCCGGCCCGCAGTCTGTGCGCTCTTTCCGTCAGTTTCTTCCCGCAGTTGCTTCCGGCGACGCTTCGCGCGGGAAATGCCGCGGAACCACAAAAACGCGACGAAAAGAAACGGCAAAAGATAGAACAAAAGATCCCACCGACCGAAACCCGGCGGAGTCACCTCCACGTTGGCGGTCGCTTCGCCGCTGCCTTGCGCACTCTGAATCACAAGCCGTACGCGCCACAATTCCTGGCGATCGAAGTCGGCCTGGGCGTTGTATTGCGCTGGGCCGTGCGACTTCGCACGCTCGGCCTCATAAAATCTCTCAGGTAGTCGACCGGTTACGGGCTGAACGCCTATCTTGATCTTCAGATCAGCAGGAAGCGTACTGCCTGGAACCGGTTCCACGAACACATAAAAAGCCCCGGTGCCAACGTCAGGATGCGTCCAGAGAGCAACTATACAAGGTCCAACTTTCTTGTTCTCAATAATGGGAAAGGGCGGCCCGTTGTGCGCGCTGGCTGGCATAGGCGCCAGCAGCAAGAGCACAAGCAGAAGCTCAACCGAAGTTTCTCCTGCGCCTTTACGACGATTGCCCATCCTAGTTCAACAAACTTTCAAGGCCACGATCGTTGTGAATCAATGCTGTTGTAAAGCAGATTTCGGTGCTATCCGCTCATCCTCATCCGCTCATCATCGTGGCGCGCATCTCCATAGGCTGAAACATGAGCCACATCGATCCAAACCAGAGGATCAGGCAGACCGCCGCCCAGGGAAGGAACGCCCGCAGCGGTCTATCCGGAGAGTCGTCCTCGGCCAGACTGTAGGTCACCACCAAGGAACCGGCAAATCCGAGCACCAGGAATCCGATCTCGACGACTTGCACCACGTTTGCTGGCAATCCCGTTAACGCCCAACGGGGCTCTCCCAGGAAGGGCCGGCCCAGACTCGCGATCGCGTTTTGAGTGACGGGGATCAGCGTGTAGAGCCCAGTCAAGAAATGAAAGCAATAGTGAGCCAACCACATTCCGAAGCCTAGGGGAACAAGGCCGTAGGTGTATCTCACTGCGAGCGGCAACAACCCGAGCGGGCTGCGAGCCCACACGCGCGTTGTCCATGCGGCTAGTCCTAGTAGCAGAACCGGCTCGACAATCAAGAAAAATGTGAAGATCAGGCCGAGAACGGGGGCCTCGTGATTGACGTGGAGAATTTTCCCCAGCCAAGTCTCGACCGCGTAAACAGGACTGACCATGCCAAACGCGTTCAAGAGGGCGCCAAACGTGAACACGATTGCCAATGCCGCCAGATCTTTGCGCCGTGAAAAATAGCCAATTCCCGACCGGATTGGATCCGTCATCAGTTCGCTCGCCGGCAACCGGCTCAATATGCCAACGTTGTCGTGCGGACAGGCATGCACACAGTCCAAACAGAACGTGCAATCCATGTTGCCGACTTTGCTCGGCTGGAACAGAGCCAGTTCGCAGCCGCGGATTACCACAAGATCCGAGACTGGCTCGCGCCTGCCGCGGATGCAATCTTTGGTATGGCAACGCGTGCAAACATCTTGCTCGCGTACCTTGACTTCAAACGGCGAAAGTGTGGAAGCTACGAAGTTGAATTGCCCGATCGGGCAAACGAACTTGCAGAACGAAGCGTGCTTGAAAAAACCATCCACCACGAGCACCGAAAGAAAGTAGGCCACAATCAGCCAGGCCGTCCACCAGGGCGAAGACCACAGATCGAACAGCTCGTAAGTAAAGAGAATCAGGACGAAGAGGCCAACGGAAAGCCATTTGTTACGCAATGCGCGAGGCCAGTTGAAGCGAGGCTTCAAGAAGCGTCGCGCCGCTTGACGCACGAGCATAAAGGGACAGGCAAGGCAGAAAAAATTCCCTGCGCACAGCAGGACCAGCACAAGCACGCCGCGGAAGTGAAGCCAGCTCAGCGTTGTGGCCAGATTCTTCGGCGCCAGCGTAGGTCCGACTAATCCATGCAGGATCATTATGACGCTAAGAATAAGCAGCGGCGCCTGCAGCAACGGTCGGGCATATCGCCACCGGAATAAATGGCCCAGACCGGGCACTCGCATCAGATCGAACGGAAGCGACTCAGGAGTTTCCAGGGCCGGAATGGAGGATGGATTCAACAGCTCGCCTAGTTCGACCGAACACCGGGTCGTACGCCTCTCACGTCGATCTGTCGTTCCAGTTTCTTCCCGCCGGGCAGCGTGACATGAAGGAGAATAACCCAATCACCCGCCATCTGAAATTCAAGGTGAGCTTCGTAGCGACCCGGTTCTGTCTCTTGTGTCTCCGCGAATAGGGGACTCATGCCTGGGTGCGACATATCAGCCTCAATTGCAATGTGCGCTCCGGTTATATTCTTGCCAGCGCTATCGGCTAACTTGAGAGTAACTGTAGCGGGGCCGACCCGAACTGGTTGAGGCGAAATTGCGTGCTCAATTTCGACAACCGGAAGAGACTCCGTCGGTCGAGAACAACCTGCAACCAGCAAGGTTGCCGTGCAGGCGCATCCGGCCATCCACATCGCCAGCCGCCGCCTGAAAACGCCACCAACTAGCCTCTGATCAAGCAGCCTTGGCAGACCCGTGCCGCCCCCACTCGCACGTGCAGGCGATGTTCCCATGCTCACCTTCCGGCGGAAACATGTGGTAGTACATACCGATCACCATCGGGACGAACACGATCGAGTTGTAAAAGAGGTGCAATTCGACCCGCGGGAAGATCAACTGCAAAACGCTGCACGGTACTGGTTTTCCCCAAAAATTGTGGTGAAACGTGGCCTGCCAGATCAGCAGAAAGTGCTCAATGTGATGCCAGAACTGAATCCAGAACGCGACCATCCACCACGTGTGAGAAACTCCGGTAAATCCCTTCCGGAACACCCAAAGACCGATCAGCATCACCAGGGCGTAGCCGTAGTGCAGGGCTTCTGTCTGGATTAGCCAGGGATACCACAAGCCGAGCAACCCCAGAGCTTTCGGGCGAGGCCATCCCATGACATAAATCTGGTATGCCTGCACCAGGTGCTCGGCCCAATGCGCCAGCACGATCAGCATGAAAATCTGCAGTCCACGTTCATGCCAACTGGTGTTGAGCTTCTCGTAAAAGCCGCCGTTTGTCCCTGGGGCGCCGCTATGAATGTTAGGAACCGCAGGATTCGAGACCGCCATGCCCATCCCCCAGACTCATTTCAAAATGTGACCACGATTACATCTCAACCAAGGTCGGTCAATAGTGGAATTATATTAGCCGGGTAGACCGAAACCCAGTCCTAGAAATGGTAATTCGTCTCGAGGAAGATGAGTTGCCCGGTCGGATCCTTTGGGTAAATCGCGGAAATCACACCCTTGCCCCAGGCGTGGCCGTAATAAAGAGTTGTGCTGAAGGATCGCGTAATTTGGTAGTCGGCGCTCAAGTCGCAGACGTTGGCCAAGCCCCGGTTGCCATTGCTGGGACGGCCCGTATATCCAAAAGTCTTCGGCTGAAATGCGCCCCCGCCGGAATACCAAAAATCGGCAGAGTTCGCCAGGCGCAGGGTATGCACTTCGCTGCGCAGGCCCAGCTTCGAAACCGGACGCAGGTTGAAACTGGCGTATAAGTCTTCGTTGTTCATCATATTGTAGAAGGGGAATCGCGCGTACTGGCGGGGCGTGGGCAGAACCTGAAAGAAAGTCCCGTGATGTGAATCGTTGGCATTCCCATCGCCACTTCCGTAGGAATAACCCGCGCTGACCCAGGGCTTCACCTTGATCGGAGCTTGCCACCCGGCCTCAGCCACGAACGACCCTGCTCGTTGCGTGAGGCTGCCCCAGGAGCCGGTTTGCAAAGCGCCCCAGAGCAGAAAATCGAACTTGCCGGAATTCGTGGTGTTGACGACATGGACGTAGTCTGCGCCCCAGGTTGCAATTTCAATCTTGCCGAGGTCCGCCGCGCGAACCGAAGCCGGTCGGTTATCCGTCTTCAGCACCGTCGTGCGGTGATCGATGTAGCCGAGCGCAAATACGCGCAGTTCTCCTGCGCTTTGTGCAGTCGTAACCGACCGGGTGTACGCGCCAGAGTAGATGTCCACGTCCAGTTCGTCCATCCCCTTGACTTGAAAAACGCCCTGTGTCGGCCGCGCGCCGAAGAAAGTAACGTTGTTTGGACCGGCATTCGCTGAGAGTTGGACGCCATCGAAGGTGCGCTGGACCGCAGAAAAAGTGAAATTCGAAATCAAGCGGCTTGAAATGCGCGATTGAATCAAGGTCGCCAACAGCGGGTCTTGGGGCGTGACTTCAAGACCGTCAAAATATTCAAAGCGTCCCAATTTCAGACCGGCTGGTCCGAGGTGCCTGAAGTTTACAAACGCCTGCTTCACAAATCCGTTGGCGACGTTGGTGTTATTGTTGTTCGCCGCGTAGTAGCTTCCGCCCAGGCCGAGCTGCCCTTGCGGAGCAGCGACCACGGCGTCGTTTGGCAGCCCGAGGATCGACGGCTGCTCGCCCTCGATGAACCAATCAAAATGTTCTCCCGTTTGCCCGACGCCCAGGCGCACCAATGAATCCCACAACCCGTAGTCGCTCTGCCCGGTGGGTCCCTCGAACCAATACCAACCCTCCGCACGGGTGCGCCAGTTCACCGAAACTTCGAGCGGGCCTAGCGTGTGCTTTGGCGGAATGGCCGCTTCCGTCTGCGCAGGTGTCGCTGTGGCCTGCTGCGGTGAAGTTGTTGTCGAAGAACCTGCAATAGCCGCGGCCTGTTGCTGCGCCGAGTCCACATTTTCCGTCGTGAACAGAGCCTGTTGAGCGAAGACGGAACTCGCTACAGACAAGACCATCCCCAAGCCGCATATAAATCGTAGTTTCATGTCATCCCCAGTCTGAACATTTTTTGTCTTTACCCGAACTCTGCCATCCGCCGCAGGCAGGGCTGGTACGCCCACCGTTCTATCTGTTGTGCAGAATCCTTCATCAACCGTGGATTGTGAACTCCGCAGCTATCTCGTAAAACACGATCCCCATACGAGGTTAGTCCGCGATTCTTGTGGGATTTGTGAGATGGGTCAATAGCGGATTCATATTAGAGTGCCTTCTTGATGACGTCGCCCGAATTTGAATAGCGCGGAAGTAAGAGGTTCGTCGCGGCCGCGAGTGCTAGCGCTGCTGCAAGAAGAATCAGCAGAGAAGTGTAGGAACCGGTCGCATCGAACGCGCGCGCCAGTATCACCGGCCCGATGGCTCCGGCAGCCGCATAGAACGTCCAAGTGAGACCGTAAAGAGTGGAGAACGCATTCAGCCCAAAATAACGTGTCAGCAGGTAAGGCGTGGTGGCGGCTTCGCCGCCGGCTCCGATGCCAATGAGCGCAGCCGCAAGCCAGCCCGCGGTGAAGCTGTTCGCTCGAGCCAAGAGAAAAATCCCGAGCGCGGTAATGAGGTTGATGGCAAACGCGACCCGTGGCCCGAAAAAACGGTCCAGAAGCCATCCCACCACAATTCTCCCAAGCAGACTTGATCCACCGAGTATGGACGCACATAGCGCCGCCTTTCCCGCCGTGAGGCCTCGATCCGTCAGCAAGGCTGAGAGGTGAGTAATTGCGCCGTTCATGCTGATGGAACTTACAAAGAGAATGGCGGTGATGATCCAGAAGGCGGATGAGCGCAGTCCTTGCTGCCAGGTCATTCCAGGATGAGAAACGGCGGCAGGCTCATGGGCGATCACCCCGCGGTCTTTGATGTAGCGCCAACTAAGAGGCAACCCAAGTAGTAGAGCAAGACCGCCGAGAGATGCGTATGCCGCGCGCCAGCCAGAGCGGCTGATGATGGATTGAGCCACGACGGGTAGAATCATGGCCCCCAACCCTGCTCCAACCATGACGGAGGCGAGCGCCGTCCCTAAACGCCGTTGAAACCATGTGGAAATCGATCGCGAGTAGGCCAGATGCGCTGCTCCGTTCCCAACCAGACCGAGCACAAAGCAAGTCACGTAAAACTGCCACAGTCCAAAATGCAACAGTGACAAAGTGGCAATGGCGCACCCATACACCGTCATGCAGACGAGAATGATGCGGCGAGGGCCGAAGCGATCGATCCACCGGCCCAGCAGCGGCGAAACTACCCCGAGCGTGACGGCGGCGATGGCGAAACCGCTGGAGATGGCTTCGCGACTCCAGCCGAACTCCGCAGCCAGAGGCTTCACAAAAACCGAGAAAGTGTAGACGAACAGCGAGCCGAATCCAGCCATCACCCCGAGACATGCTGCCAGTACGACGCGCCAGCCGAAATAGCAGAGATCGAATTCACTCGGGCTGGATGTCATTTCGGGCGTGTGCACGGTAGTCATGCGAACTCCGACACTTCCGGGATCGAATTGCTCGCTCATTCACTCGATTCTCGGTTTACAGGTTGCATTCATTTCTCCTTGTTGGCGACGCAGTTGCGAAGACCGTGACTCTACACCGGATGCACGGACTTGATCTCTAGTCTTTTTCGAGTATTGCCGTCGCGGCTCGACCGCAAGTAAGGTCACGCGTTCAGAAACCCTGCGCGTCTTCGGAGGCGCCAGTCTGTGAAGCGCCCCCACAGTGGAGGACTAAGCCGAAAATGCCTACGGATTGGAAGCTTCCCGCGCACCGCAGAAAATCCGGAACCGCTTCGGCGGAACGGCGATGGCAGAAAAAATCCCTGGAGCTTAACTCTCCGCGGGTTTATGAGACTGGTTCTAGAGTGAGCGTAGAAAATCGATGATGTCCTGTTGCGCCTGAACTGTCAGCTTGTTGAAGTGTTCGACGACCTTATTAGCTTCGCTGCCGTGGCTCTGATGATCCCGGATGGCTTCGACCAGGTTGGACGTGCGTCCATCATGGAGGAAGAAGACGCGTTGTCCGATGCCCCAGAGAGGAGCGGTTCGGAATTCGTCAGGACCGGCGCCGCCTTGCGTAATGCCGTCGGCCAGGCCGTTGCCCATATGGTGCACGAGCAGGTCGGAGAAAAGATTCACTGGCTGATTAGAAAGCGCAGCACTCGGACTGGTGGCGGAGCCGCTCGCAACTCTCGCTCCGGTGGTAAATGATGGCGTATGGCAGTGCGCGCATCCAACCTTCACAAACAAATCGCGTCCCTTTTCGCTGGACGGAGTGGGTGGAGCGGGCATGGGTGGGGCGAGCATCCGCATGAAGTCGGCAAACGCTTCGATGTCTGAGACCACCGCAGGATTTGAAATGCCGGTGGTCGTGGAAGCGGTTGTGAAGTTGAGCGTGTCGTTGGGCGTGGGGGTGAAGACACAGCCAGGTGTTTCATCGCGCTCTTGCGGGAATAACTGGTTCGAGATTCCCATCTCGACGTTGTAGGCCTCGCCCGCGAACATAAGAAGGGATTTGTTCTGCGCCTTCCAGCCGAAGCGGGTGATCGTCCCGTCGTTGGCACTGAGATTCACGTTTCCGCTGAGGTGCGCGTTCGCGTGTCCGTGAATGCCCAGTTCCGATTTTGCCGATCCGTTAGCCTGCATATTCGCAAGAATCGCTGAGTCGGGAATGCCTTCAATCAGTCCTGCGCCAAAGACCGGCGTCGGAATCCGGAAAATAATGTTCTGATTTCCGCCTTGGCCCGTAAGCGGATTTCCTGCGGGCAGAAAATCGAACTGGGCGATATTGCAGCCGGGAGCGTCAGTTCGGCCAGTGATCACGAACAGGTCATGCACATCGCCGTCTGCGTTGCCGTTGCTCGTCTTAAACCGGGCTTCGCGGATAGGACCGTTTGGCACGATGAACCAAGGAACCATGTTCTTGGCCCCATTCAAGGCGCCAACTTCAGGCAGGGGATTTTTCGCCGGGCTCGTTCCGCCCATACTGGGCTGCGAGTGGCACGAGAAACACTGATTCGAGTTAAAGCGCGGCCCCAGTCCGTTATTTGTGCCCTTGCTCACAACCTCGATTTCAGCGAACCTCGCCTGCCCATCGAGGAAGAATGCAGTCTCATCCGCAGCAAGACCCGCCAGCGGACCGCCCGCACCGGCTGTGCCAGCGCGCGCTCCTGGATCTACTGGAGATGATCCGGTTTGGCCCAACGCGTAGCCTGACGTGATCAATGCTATGGTCAGTATTCCGCAGAGACTCTTGGGCGTAATTCTCCCTGGTGTCGTCATCACATCACCTCACAGGCTGCGAAATGCCGTTATTCTATTCCTGTCGCTGGCCTAGTTTTTTACTCGGCAGGGCATCGATTCGAGGCTAAGTACCGGTTTTCTTGGCTTGCTGCGGTGACGGTGCGCCCAAAGCCGTCGCCACTTGAGCCCCGATCGGCGACCCGAGACCGGTGCATGCATCCCATCCGGGGCCGGCGGAATAGGCACCATTGTTGCCGACGGTAATGTCGTTGAGATCGTGCGCCGTTCCTGCGTCCTGATAGAGCAACGGGTTGAGAAATCCCACCGGCTTTCCGATGCTCTGGTTGATGAGCGCGATCAATCCCGCCCATAGCGGGGCGACTGCACTCGTCCCCCCGATCACGCCAGAGCTTCCATCGACGAGAGTGACGTAGCCTGTGGTTGGATCGGCATCTCCGGCCACGTCCGGAACCCCTCGACCAACAGTCTTATTTGCATTGGCAGACGGCGGAACTCCAGCGCCATTCTGCCAACTCGGAAGCGGGAAGAAATCGCTGATGCCGCCGCCAGTCGCCCCTTCGTCATTTGCGAGCTCGTTCCACACCGTTTCGTTGGTCACAGTGTTGCCAGAGGCTACTAACTGTGTGCCTCCGCATGCCAGCACATTCGGACTCGATGCCGGGAAATCGACGTGGTTCAGG
>Ga0210395_10000585_pt1 | contig 27879 bp, 25 predicted proteins | sample IncBWH4OmetaG_FD_150861 | JGI IMG/M metagenome (GOLD analysis project Ga0210395, IMG submission 150861) | Forest soil microbial communities from Barre Woods Harvard Forest LTER site, Petersham, Massachusetts, United States - Inc-BW-H-4-O ... | reverse complement strand
TCGCGCCAGGAGCCCAGTGAATGTGGCGACAGCGCTGGACTGCGAACACAATGACGGCCGGTGGAATCGATGAGTGAGAACGCGTTCCGAGCCGCAGGCTATCCGTGGCGCCTTTACTGCGGCAGGAAGGTCATCGAGCAAGACATGCAACAGGCCGTGGATCGAGCGGGCGCAAAGCGCGCCTTTGTGGTCTGCTCCCCATCCGTCAACCACCGCACCGACACCGTCCGGCGCGTCGCAGCGGTCCTCGGCGACCGATACGCCGGCGTCTATGACGGCATCGAGAAAGATTCGACTTACGCCTCGGTGTGCGCCGCCAGGCAGGCTGCGAGCGAGGCCGCGGCTGAGTCGCTGATCGCGGTCGGCGGCGGCAGCGTCATTGTCGCGACGCGCGCGGTGGCGATCTTCATGGCGGAACCAGGCGACCCATTCCAGATCATGACCCAGTATCCGGAAGGCAAACCGGCCTACAGCCCTCGGCTCCTCGCGCCGAAGCTGCCGATCATCAATATTCCGACCACGCCAACCAGCGCCATGAACCGCGCCGGCACGGGCTTGAAGAACCCTGATCTCGACCACCGGATGGAGTATTTCGACCCCAAGACGCGTCCCCATTCCATCTTCCTCGATGAGGACGCATTGCTGACGGCACCGCCGGACCTGATCCGCTCCACCGCGACCACGGTGTTCGCCAGCCTCGTCGGCGCGATGGCGCAGACGGACTTGAATCCGCTGGCGGAGGGCGACCGCAACCATGCGTTCCGGTTAGCGCATCGTGCCTATCCGCGGCTGGTGGACGAACTCGACAACCCGTCGCTCCGCACCGATCTTTGCATCGCGGCCTTTTTGCAGAACCGCGCCGAGGATGACGGGTCCCGCCGGCACCGAGGCGGCACGTTCTCCGGCAACTACGCGGTCTCCACAGCGCTTCACGTTCGGTACCCGCATGTCGGCCAGGGTGAATCGACCTCGGTCGTTCATGCCGCGACAATCCGGCGCTCGGATGCGGTCGACGCGCGATCGGCACAGCAGGTCGCGGAGGCCCTAAAAATCTGGCGCGACGGGATGGATGGACGACAGGCCGCACTTGCGGTGGCCGACACCCTTGAGGGGCTCTACACGCGCGTCGGCGTGCCAACCCGGTTGAGCCAGCTTCAGATCCCGCGCGAGGACCTGCGCAACATCGCCAACGATACGGTGAAGAACTTCAACGCCAACGCGGGCGAGCGCTCGCCTGCGGATCAGATCGAGGATGCTCTGCTGCTGCTCGAGGCTGCGTACTGAGATGACATCAGGTTGCGATTCGTCTCCTGGGCCCCCGTCCGGAACGACGGCATAACCTGCCCGCCGAAGCGGCGCATGGAGAGCAGATTCTGTTCGTGGCTCATGTCACCGAATCCGGTCTGACACAGCAAATGTCGCACACCCGAGTCGCGCAACGCTGCGACCTGCTCGCGGACGCGTGCCGGAGAGCCAAACACCGAGCCGGTGGCCAAGACGAACGCGAGCGCTTCAGCGTCGCCGACGGCGGGGTCGGTCCAGGGGGTCAGCATGACAGGGTCTATGTGGAAGTCGGACGGATTGTACTCGCCACGCACGTGCATCATGTGCGCACGGGTACGCAGCAGCAGCGTCGAAAGCTCGTCCTCCGCCTGCGCATCAGAATCGGCGACATAGACATTCCGCCAGAGCGCGGCCTGAGCCAGCAACCTCTCACGCGTCGGTTCATCATGACCACCCTCCGCAATTCCCGCCTCATAAAGTATCCACCGCTCCTTGATGCGTTCGATGGGCAGGCGCGCGGTGAGAATCGGGATTCCCAGGCGACCGCATTCCCTGAATGAGGTTGGCGAGATGACACTGCGCCAGATCGGAGGGCCGGGTTGTTGCACGGGTCTCGGCCGCAGTTCCGGTACCCGCAGCCGGAAATACTTGCCCTCGTAGACAAGCGGAGTTTCGCGCCATGCGCGTTCCAGCACTTCGATCGCTTCCGTCATCCGCTCGCGGCTGTCATCGCTGCGCATACCATGTCCAACGAATTCGTATTCGTTGTAAACTGTGCCTTTTCCGATACCGACATCGATCCGGCCTTTACTCAAATTGTCGAGCAGTGCGAGTTGCACTGCGAGACGGACAGGATGGTGGAACGGCATCTGCAACACCGCGAAGCCAATCCGGATCCGCGTCGTGCGCATCGTCAGCGCCGATGCGAAGAGCAACGCATCGTTATAGACGCTTTCTCCGGTGAAATAGTGCTCCGTCAGCCACACATCGTTGAACCCCAACGACTCCGCAGCACAAACCTGTTCGATCTGCTGATCGATACGTATGGCGTCCTCATCGGGCGACGGTGACAGTGCGAGGGTAAGCCAGCCAAACTGCATCGCCGTCGTTTCCCTTCGGGTGTTCACTGCGTGAATTGCGGCGGCCCGCTGTCGCCGTAGGCGGCCAACTCTGCCAGCAGGTTCGCTAGACTGTACGTTGGCTTGTAGCCCAGCCAACGAACCGTCTCAGAGATATCCAGCCTCGTCGGCTTCAAGGCCGGATCGAGACCGTATGACAGTGCCAGTTCGTAATACTCCGGATAATGTTTCCTGAATGTGGAACCGGGCCCAGCGGCATCCCACTGATCCAGGTCGGCACCTGTGTACTCGTACGCGCTGTCAAGCGTGAGTACGAGGTGCTGTCCGAGTTGGCGCCGCGACATCAGATCCACGCCCAGCACGACGGCTGAAACGACATCGTCGATATGCACAGCCCCTCTCCAGAACCACTTCGCCCAGTCGCTATATTTCGCGTACACGTCGCGGTTCCAGAACGGAATGAACCCTCTCGGGCGGAGGGTGATGACATTGATGTTCCTGTACTGTGCATAATCCTCAACAATACGCTCGGCAAGGATCTTGCTGCGCCCGTACAATGTATCGGGCCTGCGGACGCTGGTCGTCGAGATGTAAATGATCTTGTCGATCCCGAGCGAAGCAGCCGCCTCGAAGACCTCGAAAGTGCCACGCACATTGAGGTCAAAGAAATCGTAGGCATTCTTCTCGCCACGATCCTCGTGGATGCCGTGCCAAGCGGCTATGTGTACGATGCAATCGCAGCCATGGAAATAATCCTGCAACTTTGACCGATCCAGAACAGACCCTTGAATGAATGTCGTACCCCGGCCCAGTGGAGCACGAATATCGAGAATGACCGCTGTATCTCCTTTGCTGACCAAACGCGGTACCAGCGTCTGGCCGAGATCCCCCGCCCCACCTGTGAGAAGGACTTTCATTGTGCTCCCGCCGAGGGCGCGGCGTTCCCTACGTCCCGCGCAAACGACCGGCTTCCTCGATCTCGGCGGCCGCGATCGCCCGGGCAAGTGCGACGGCCAGTTCCTTGGCCGCCTCCAGCGTGAGCTCGACCGCGACCCGCGCGGCTGGCCCAAGCTCGGAGTTCACGAAATCGATGGTGATGGCCTCCTCCAGTAAGGCGTGGTGCGGATGGTCGTACGATACCACAGAGTGAGTTAAATCGAACCACCCGTCACTGCCCTTGCCGGCACCGCTCGCGCGGGCGATCTCAACAATCGAGGTGCACATGCCCGCGCTTACGCGGCCAGGTGCTTCTGCAGGAATGCAAACACCTTTTTCCAGCCGTCGAGTGCCTGCTCGATACGGTACATCGGCCGGTCGTAGTAAAAGAAGCCATGGCCGGCGCCGTCGTACCGGTGGAACTCGTAGTTCTTGCCGTGCTTCTTCAGTTCGGCTTCATGCTGATCCACCTGCTCCGGGGTCGGCGACCGATCCTCATTGCCAAACAGTCCGAGCAGCGGGCACGACAGGTCCTTGGTGAACTCGATCGGCGCGACTGGCTGCTTCGGGTTCAATTCCTCCTTGCTCATCACCACCCTTCCACCCCAAAGCTCAACCGCGGCGTCGATGCTCTTGGTCTTGCACGCGAACAGGAACGTCTGCCGCCCGCCCGAGCAGGTGCCCCACACCGCGACCTTGCCATTGAGCCAGGGCTGAGCGCGCAGCCATCGCACCGCGCCCTCGGTATCGCCTACCACCTGATCGTCGGGAACGCCGCCCTCGGCGCGCACCTTGGCGGCGACATCGTCGGCTTGCCGTCGCCGGCGCGGTGGTAAAGGTTATGACTGATTGTCGCGTAGCCGTGATGCGCGAATTTTCTGGTCGTCTCGCGGTACCACTCATCCCAGCCAGGCGCATGATGGATGAGCACGACGCCTGGAAACGGGCCCGCACCTAGCGGCCGTGCGACATAGGCTGATATCGGCTCGTTGTGGTGGCCGTTGATTGCGATGGTCTCCGCGATCATGCCTTCGTAAGCCATAGTCACCTCCCCCTTGTCGTAGAACGAACACTAGATGCTGTCCCCCGAGCCATCAACTTGCCCTCCGGCCGATAGCCGCAACAAGGGAAAAACCGCGAAGCCCTATTTGCGATTGGTCGCGCAGCCGAAGATCCGGTGCAGACCGCTACGTCGGTCTCCACCTTTGCTCACGTTACGAGATCGGCATGAAGGGCGGGGACGTTCCTCAATGAAAATAGCGTCCGGAGTCGATGACGATCGTCTGGCCTGTCATGGTCTCGGTGCGACACATCGTCACCACCATATCGGCGCAGTCATCCTTGTCGGCGGCCTTCTTCAACAGCGAGCCGGCCGCGTTGCGCGCGACCATCTCGGGCAAGAGATTGGATGTCGCCCGCGTGCCTTCCAGCAGTCCGGGCGCCACGCAGTTGATGAGGGTTTCGGGTGCCAGTGCCACCGCCATGCAGCGCGTGAGGTGGATGAGGCCCGCCTTCGACACTGCATAGGCAATGGACGAGCCCGTCGGCCCGAGCCCCGCCACGGACGCGATGTTGACAATGCGGCCGCGTCCTTGCGCCTTCATGACGGGCGCTACAGCTTTGGTGAGACGCATCGGCCCCGTCAGGTTGACGGCCATGATCTTGTCCCACACGTCCTGCGTGAGATTGTCGAGGTCGGTGAAGGGGATCGCCTTGTTGTAGGCGGCGTCGTTGACCAGGATGTCGATGCGTCCGAGGCGGCGGATCACATCGCCGATCAGCTTCTCGACGGCCGCGCCGTCTGTGATGTCGCAGGCGAACGCCGCAGCGTTGATCTGGTAGCTTGTGGCCAGCTCGCGGGCGACGCCCTCGGCCTGGTCCCGGCTTTGCGCATACATGACGGCGACATGCGCGCCCTCCTTCGCGAGCGCGTGACAGATGCGCTGCCCGAGCCCGCCATTCCCGCCCGTCACCAGAGCGACCGCGCCTCCTAGATCCATAAATGCTCTCCCAGCATGGGGGTGCGGTGGTCTCGCAGCACCTCCCTGTGCGGACAGTTTGTTACCTGGAGCACGGAGCAGGCAAGCCATTGACCGTACGGGATGAGCGGAGGATCCAGGGGGACCCAGTATCGTTGAGGCGCAAGTCACGCCGACATTACGATAGCACGCATGTCTCGCTGTTCCAGGATGCCGGATGCTACCCAGAGAGTGCAGCCGGTGAATCGCCGCTCAGATGTTCTCGATCTTGAGTAGCGGCGCTGTTTCTGCCCGGGTGCGCCGGCAGGCATCGGCATCCTGTCGCAGGTCAATCCCGTAGGTTGGGATGATCTGCTTCAGTTTCGGCAGCCATGCACTTTCAGTCAGCTCGCCAGGGAAGCACTTCTGAAGCACGCCGATCGCTATGAACGCGGCGGTCGAGGCGCCCGGCGACGCACCAAGCAGCGCCACCAGCGAACGGTCTTCGGCGGCGATCAACTCGGTGCCGAACTCCAGAACACCAGTGTGCTCTTTGTCCGGCTTGATGATCTGAACGCGCTGGCCGGCGACGGCCTGCTGCCATTCGTGGCGCTTTGCTGTCGGGAAGAACTGCTGAAGTGCGGCGAACTGGTGCGCCGACGTCTGAAGTACCTGACCAATGAGGTATTCGGACAGCGCGGCATTGTCTCGCGCCACGGCCAGCATCGGAAAAATGTTGCCTGGTTCTATTGACCGAAAGAGGTCCGTGAGCGAGCCATGCTTGAGAAATCGCGTCGAAAACCCGGCATACGGCCCGAACAGCAGCGATCTGCTGCCGCCGATAATGCGAGTGTCGAGGTGCGGAACAGACATCGGTGGCGATCCCTGCGCCGCCTTGCCGTAGACCTTGGCGTGATGGCGGTCGCACACCGCCGGCAAATCGCAACGCAGCCATATCCCGCTCACCGGGAAGCCACCGTAGCCGTGCCCTTCGGGGATGCGCGACTTCTCCAGCAGCGGAAGCGCTCCGCCGCCAGCGCCGATGAATACGAATTTTGCTGAGACGGCGTGGATCTCCCGCCGCTCCACATCCTCGATCTCGACGCGCCAGCGGCCATCGCCTTCGCGCTCGAGCCCGACGACACGCTGCTCGTAGTGCGCCGAGAAGCCCGGCTGGGCGGAGAGCTGCGCCACAAGCAGATGCGTCAGCGAACCGTAGTCGACATCGGTTCCGGTCACGATGCGCGTCGCCGCGATCGGCTCATTATCGTCCCGGCCCTCGATGATCAAAGGCGCCCAGTTGGCGATCTGCTTCCGGTCCTCGCTGTATTCCATCCCGTGATAGCAATGGTGCGCAGACATCGCCTTGAAGCGCGCCTGCAGGAATTCAACATTCTCCTTGCCCCACACGAAGCTCATGTGTGGGCAGGGATGGATGAAGGCGCGCGGATCGGCGATCGCCCGCTTCTTGACCAGGTAGGCCCAGAGCTGGCGCGAAAGGTCGAACTCGACATTGACCTCGATCGCTCGAGAGATGTCGACGCTGCCGTCGGGACGCTGCGAGGTATAGTTCAGCTCGCAGTTCGCTGCATGGCCGGTGCCGGCGTTGTTCCACGCTTTCGAGCTTTCCTCCGCGCAATCATCCAGCGTCTCGAGCATTGTAATGGTGAGCGACGGCTCCAGCTCCTTGAGCATCGTCCCAAGCGTCGCGCTCATGATGCCGGCGCCGATGAGAACGACGTCGGGTTTGCCGGGGATGGTGGCCTGGGACATGCGTTTTCTCCTGACTACCGGCTACGCTTGCGTAGATCTCGCTACAAACGCCACGCTGACGCCAGGCGCCAGAATGACATAGGCGCGCCGCCATGGCTCCTCATCGACCAGTCTCCAGCTGTGGCCGCTGCCGGTCGTATCCTCGGCTAGCAAGATGTCGCCGGGTCGGATGATGAAATGCTCGCCCTTGCGCGTCTGGAAATCGAGCGTTCCGCTGAGCGTGATGACCAACTGCCGGACTGGCGCATCGTGCCAGGCAAAAGTGCCGCCCGATTTCGTCTCTTGGAAAGAGATGCTGGCGGTGCCGGTCTTCCCGCTCAACAGGTCGCCGCGTGCGCCGCCGGCCAGGTCGATAGCGCCTTCCTCAAAATAGGAATTGCCGTCGTCGCCGGTCCATATCCGTACGCACCGTATCATGACCAGCTCCCCTCACAGCGTCCTTGTGACAAGCGCCCGTGGCGTCTGGCGATTCTTCTGGCCTCGCGACCACGGCAATCAAGTTGACCGCAGCTATCCACACGGCTGATATTCGCGCGACCGCGCCCCGCGATGCTATATGTTACGATCACGCTGCGCAACTTGGCCCAGCCCACGCGCGCGGGAGGAAAATGAGATGCGCATCGTCGCCCTGGAAGAACACTACACCGTACCCCGCATCGTCGCCGGCATCTCCCCCGACGCGATCGCTCGGCGCGGTTTCCCCGGGCCTGACTTCGTCTGGGCCCAAACTACAAAGCGCAACGAGCTCGCCGACCTTGGCGACACGCGGCTCGCCGACATGGATGCGAGCGGGATCACCGTGCAGGTGCTGTCGGTGGCCGGCCCAGGCGCCGACCTTGCGCCGGGACAGGCCGGCATCGACCTCGCACGCGCTTACAATGACGCGCTGGCCGAGGCCTGCGCCCGACATCCCGATCGCTACCGCGGCTTCGCGCACCTACCGTTGCTTGTTCCCAAAGCGGCGGCGGACGAACTCCAACGCGCAGTCAAAGACCTTGGCTTCGTCGGCGTGCTGGTGAACGGCGCGACCGACGGACGCTTCCTCGACGATCCCATATTCGAGCCGGTACTGGCGCGCGCCGAGGCCCTCGACGCCCCGATCTACCTGCATCCCGGAATTCCGGCGGAAGCCGTACGCGCTGCCTACTACGACGGACTGCCAGGCAATTTCAGCTTCACCATGGCGCTGTCCGCCTGGGGCTGGCACGCCGATACCGCGATCCACACGCTCCGCCTCGTGCTGAGCGGTGCGCTGGACCGCCATCCTGGGCTGAAGATTGTCATCGGCCACATGGGCGAGGCGCTGCCGTTCATGCTGGACCGCATCGATGAAACCACCGCCGCGACGGCAAAAACGCACCTCCGGCGCTCGGTGCGGCAGACGATCCTCGATCAGGTGTGGATCACGACGAGCGGATTCTTCACCATGGTCCCATTCATGGCGGCATTGATGTCGTTCGGCGTTGACCGCATCATGTTCTCGGTTGACTATCCGTTCGCCTCGAACGCCCGCGCCCGCGCGTTCCTCGATGCGCTGCCGGTCTCACCGACCGATCGCGAGAAGATCGCACACGGCAATGCGGACCGCTTGCTGCGACTGCCGAGCTGACGGTTATCGGTCGAGCCAGATCGTCGCCAGATCCTGGTTGACGTAATGACTGGGGCTTATCTTGAAACCTTTGACATAGCTCCGGTACGGCACGATACGGTAGCGCCAGAGCAGGAAGGCCTCGTGCGCCTCGGTGTCGAGCACCCGCTTCTCGAACTGGCGCATAAGGTCGCGTTGCCGCGCGAGGTCAGTTGCCCGCAGCATCCGGTTGTAGATATCGACCTCCACCGGGTCGTCGTAGTTGCCGTAATTCGCATCGGACTCTGAGTGCGGCAGGTACTTTGTGCCGTCGAGCAGCGGATTGACGATGTTCTGGCACTCGGCATCGATCGCCACCGCGAAATCGCCGTGGCGCAGCGCGTCTTCATACGGTCCGGTCGGCAGCACGCGCTGGGTCGCGTGCACGCCGACCTTGCTCCATTCGTCGATGACCCAAACGCCATTGAACTTGTACGGCTGATCGACGTTGCGATTGAGCAATTCGAACGTAAGCCCCTCGGCGCCGGCCTCCTTCAGCAACCGCTTCGCCTCGGCGCGCGACTTCTCGATATCCGGCCAGTAGCCGGCAAGCTGCTCCAACTCCTCCTTGGTGGCAGCAAGGGGCGTCCCGGGAAACACGACACCGCCAACCGTGCGCTGCAACGTGATCCGCGACATGGGTCCCGCGCCATGCCAGCGGTCGATCGCCAGCGTCAAAGCGCGGCGTACCCTGACATCGTCGAACGGCTTCCTCGCGTGGTTCGTAGTGACCATGGCGCCGCAATTCCAGTCGCTTTCCTGCACGGTGATCTTGTCGCCCAGCGCAGCCACAAGCTCGTCGCGCGTCGCCGGCGGAAAGCCACGGAACTCGATCGCAGCCCGGTCGGACTTGATCGCGGCGACCCGGACCGCCTGCTTATCGGCAAAGATGCCGACAAAGCCATCCAGATAGGGCAATCCTGGCCTGTAGTAGTCGGGATTGCGCACGCCGGAGATCGACTGCCCAGCCTGATAGTCCTTAAAGCGGAACGGCCCGGAACCCATGATGTTCTTCTCGAACCAATGGGGGTCGCGGTCGAGAATGTCTTTCTTGTAAATAAACGCGTATGGATCGGCGAGCGCCGGCAAAAAAGCGGCGGTCGCGAATTTGAGGTGGAACACCACGGTCTTCGCGTCGGGCGCCTCGACCTTGTCGATCATCGAATAATAGCCGCGGCGCACGCTGATCACGCCTTCCGGCGGATCGACGATGTGGTTCCAACTTGCCGCCGCGTCGTAGGCGGTCATGGCCGAGCCGTCCTGAAACCTGACGTCGTCGCGGATCTGGAATGCGTAGGTCCGGCCACCATCCGTCGGACTGGGAATTGTGGTGCAGACATCGCAGACGAATTCGGTCGTGTTGGCCGGGTTCTCCGGATTCGCCCGGATCAACACACTGTAGAACGGCGCCACCGCGTGAATGGTGGCGAAGGTGTTCTCGCGATGGCCGTCGAAGCTTGGCGGCGAGTCCGCCGGGATCATGAACGTCAGCGTACCACCGCGCTTCGGCATGTCGTCGGCAAGCGCCGGCAGGCCCAGCGATAGTACCATCGCCAGGCACGCGGCGAACGATCGATGCATTTCCATCTCCCCTGCCGGTACGTGCCAAGCTTACGCTTGGTTCGGTGTTCTGGGTCAACCGCGTGCCGTGACGGCAAGGCTGGTCACGGACCAGCGGCGCGCCTAGGCTTTGCCGACGCACCTCACGGAGGTATCGATGACAACGGAGATTGCGGGATTCGTTGACACAGAGCGCGGAATGATCAGCCGCCGGATATTCATTGAGCCAGAAATTTACCAGACGGAGCTGAAGCAGATCTTCGCCCGCTGCTGGCTATTCCTGTGCCATGACAGCCAGATCCCGCAGCCGGGCGATTTCATGACTACCTATATGGGCGAGGACCCGGTGCTGGTGGTGCGCAACAGCGCGGGTTCCGTGGGCGCATTCCTCAATGTCTGTCGCCATCGCGGCAACCGCCTGTGTCGTGCCGACGACGGCAACGCCGCGAGTTTCATCTGCGCCTATCATGGCTGGACATTCGGCAATGACGGGCGGCTGACCGGCGTGCCGAACATGCGCGAGGCCTATCACGGGGATCTGGACCGTGAGAGCCTGGGCCTGATCCCGGTTGCGCAACTGGAGAGCTACAAGGGACTTTGGTTCGCCACCTTCGATCCCGAGGCGCCGCGGTTGCGCGAGTATCTCGGCGAGATGGCCTGGTACATCGATACCTTCGTCGACCGGCGCGAAGGCGGCATCGAGATCGTCGCGACGCACAAATGGATCATGCCCTGCAATTGGAAGTTCCCTGCCGAAAACTTCGGCGGCGACGCGTATCATGTCCAGTGGAACCATTTGTCCGCGGTCAAGATCGGCTTCAGCCGCGGCGTCACGGCTAACGCGCAGAGTGCGCAGAGAATGGCCTCGCCCGGAAATGGCCATGCCCTGATCTGTGTCGGTCCCGATGACGTCGGCGATCCCCCCATGCCCGAAATCGAAGCCTATGAGCGGGAGGTCGCCGCGGAGGTCCGACACCGCCTCGGGCCGCGCGCCAATCTGATCAATCCGATCGTCGGCACGGTCTTCCCGAACTTTTCGTTGTTGCGGGGCACCTCGCGCACATTCCGTGTCTGGCAGCCGCGCGGCCCGGAAAAAACCGAGGTTCGTTCGTTCGTCTTCATGGACAAGACGGCGCCCCCGGAGGTCAAGCGGGCGATCCGTCAGGCGGGAATCCGCGGCTTCAGTCCGTCCGGGACATTCGAGCAGGACGACATGGACAACTGGCAGGAGTGTACTCAGACGTGTCGCGGCGTCATGTCACGGCGCATGCCGCTCAACAACCGCATGGGGCTCGGGCACGACCACTTTGATCCAGCACTCGGCGCACGGGTCAGCGACTATCGCTTCAGCGAAAGCAACCACCGCCAGTTCTATCAGCGATGGGCCGAGTTGATGGCAGCGGCCGACTGGGGCGCCCTTGAACATCCGGCGGCGAAGGTGGCGCGCTATGCCTGACGCGGACATGATCCGAGGCGTCGAGCAATTCCTTTATCGTGAGGCTCGCCTTCTCGATGAGCGAAAGTTCCATGACTGGCTCCGCCTGTTCACCGACGACGTCCACTATTGGATGTCCTCGCGCACCAACCGCTATCCGAAATCGAGCAAGGCGATCGCGATCCTCAACGCGGACCGTTACGCTGAGGAGGATCCGGACAGGGTAGATGAGCTTGGTCTGTTCGACGAGGATATCAGGACGCTCACTGCGCGCGTCGCACGCCTCGATACCGGAATGGCATGGGCAGAAGACCCACCGTCGCGGACACGCCACCTGATCACCAACGTGGAGGTCGCCCCCGATGCGACCGATACGGAGCTGACCGTCCACTGCAGTTTCATCGTCTACCGCAGCCGAGGCGAGACCGAGCAGGATTTCTATGTCGGTGCGCGAGAGGACAGGCTGCGCCGCGTCAATGGCGCGTGGAAGATCGCAAGTCGTCGGATGGTTCTTGATCAGAACGTCCTGACAGCAAAGAACCTGAGCATCTTTTTCTGATCCCGGAGGTGCTGCAATGAGTACAGCCGACATACTGCGCGACCTCGTCATCGCCAACCGCATTCTTGCCCATGAAGGCGTGGTCGACGCCTATGGCCATATCAGCGTGCGCCATCCGGAGCGGCCCGACCGGTTCTTCCTGTCGGGATCGCGTAGTCCGGAGCTAGTTACACTCGACGACATCATAGAATACGATCTCGACTGCAACCCGATCGACCTGCGCGGGCGCGCGCAGTACACCGAGCGCCCGATTCATGGCGCGATCTACCGCAAGCGTCCCGATGTGATCTCCGTGGTACATAACCACGCCTACGAGGTCATTCCCTTCACCGTCGCGCAGAGCGTGAAGCTAAGACCTCTCCTTCATGTCGCGGCAGGCATAGGAGCCGAGATTCCAGTCTGGGATATACGCCACAAATTCGGCGATACCAACCTGTTGGTGACAACGAACGCACAAGGTGATGATCTTTCGGACAGGCTTGGTGCGAACCGTGTCGTCCTGATGCGAGGCCACGGAGCGGCGGTCGCCGGGATTTCGATTCAAGACACGGTGCACACGTCCGTTCATCTGAAGGTGAACGCGCAGATCCAGACCGAAGCGATGCGGATGGGCGACGATGTCGTCTACCTCAGCGAAGGGGAAATTGCCGAGATGCGGAAGTCCAGCGCGGGCCATGCTCGCGCCTGGGAATACTGGTCGCGTCGCTCCGGGATCACCGCATAGCGGGCACCCCCGATGGACCCACTTGCGCGCCGCAAACTAGGCCGCACCAACATCGATCTTACGCAACTCGGTTTCGGCGGCGCCGGGCTGGGAGATCTGTTCGACGTGGTCGATGATGCCGATGCCAGCGCTACTTTGGAGGCGGCATGGGATGCGGGCATCCGCTATTACGACACTTCGCCGTGGTACGGCCGTGGGCAGAGCGAGCATCGATTCGGTCGCGCGCTGTATCGCCGTCCGCGCGCCGACTACGTGCTGTCAACCAAGGTCGGCCGACTGTTCCGTGCCTTCCACGAGGCGGAGAATTTCGAGCATGGCTTCTGGCGCGGTGGACTGAAATTCCAGCATCGCTTCGACTACAGCTTCGACGGAGTGATGCGCAGCTTCGAGGACAGCCTGCAACGCCTCGGCCTGCCGCGCATCGATCTGCTGCTGATCCATGACCTGGACGTCTCGCATCATGCTACAGATGCGAAAGTGACTGCGTATCTGACCGAACTGCATAACGGTGGCTTCCGCGCGCTGACGGAGCTCAGACAGGCGGGACTGATCAGCGGCGTCGGCGCAGGGATCAACGAACTCGGGATGATACCGCGCTTCCTCGATCTGCTGGACATCGACTTCTTCCTCGTCGCCCTGCCATATACCCTGTTAGATACCGATGTCCTGGACAGCGAATTCCCGTGCTGTGTCGCGCGGGAGGTGGGCTTCGTGATCGGTGCCCCATTCGCCTCCGGCATCCTTGCAACTGGCGCGATCTCCGGTGCGCGCTACCGCTATGCCGATGCGACGCCTGAGATACTCGCGAAGGTGAAGCGGATCGAGGCAGTCTGCTCGCGCCACGAAGTACCGCTGCCCGCGGCCGCGCTGCAATTTCCGCTTGGTCATCCCTCGGTTGCGGCAGTGATCCCCGGCGCCCTGCTGCCCGAGCACGTCGTCCGCAACGTGGCCACGTTTCGCCATGCAATCCCATCGGACTTCTGGGCCGAGCTGAAACACGAGGGATTGTTGCGACCAGATGCGCCGGTGTTCTGACCCTCAGCCCAGCCACCGCACATTCGTTTCGTCTTCCAGTGTCTGCAGGCGCTCGAACAACTCTACCGCCCCCGTAGCATTGGCCGCACCCATCAACATCAGAAACTTGTCGCGCAGCTCGCTGCGGGTGAGCGGTCGAGCCGGTGTCCCATTGAACTCCTCCACCTCGCGCGTAACGCTTCGGCCGTCCTTTAACCGGACCGTGACAATGCTCGCCCCGGCGACCTTGGTCGGCGGATCCGCCACGGTGATCGCAACGTGTTGGCACATGGCGCGGATATCCGGGTTGGTGAGCACCGACTCATCAAAGGACACAGGATTTCGAGGATCGCGGAACAGAGCCAGCGCCACACAGAACGGGATGGAATACTGCGCCATCATAATGTCGGTCGGGTCAGGAATGTTGTTGACTGTCGCCATTCGTTCGTTTCCGGCAACCGTCACCTCATCCACCTGCACACCGTCAAAGCCGTGCTCAGCCTTCAGCTCCAGGATGGCCTGCACCGCAGTCTGTGCCGTCATATGAACCGGGAAACGCTTCAGACATAGTCTCAGAGTTGCGAATTCGTCGCCAAGGCCGTGGGTCAGATCGGCGATGTCCCATTCGGTGCAGAACACCTTCAGGAAGCCAGCCTCGCCCTCGAGCACACTGCGCGGACCAGTGAACCCATCAGCGGCCAGGTTGGCAGCGAGCACGCCGCTCTCGGCCGCGCGACCCAGATGCAGCCGCTTCACCATGGCGCCGGTGCCGGATCGCGCAAACTCCATCAGACCGCAGGCGAGCGAACCGGCAATGCCAAGCGCATTGGTCATCGCTTCAGTGTCGAGGTGCAACAGTCTGCCCGAGGCGACGGCGGCACCAAACGGCCCAGTGGTGCCAGGAGCATGAAAACCGCGCCGCTCATTGCTGTGCTTTGTTGCGTGACCGATGCGGTACATCACTTCGAAGCCGGCGACGATGGCGGTGATCAGGTCGCGGCCGCTGCTACCATGTTCGTGCGCGACCGCAAGCGCCGGCGGCAGCAACGTAGCACCAGGATGCACGCCGGCGCCTGGTCTGCTCAGATTGTCCGACTCGAACGCATGGGCCAGTGCGCCGTTGGCCAGTGCGGCGGCAGGAGCCTGGACGCTGGGGCCGCCGGCGCCGAGGATGCGGCTTTGTCCACCTGCCCCGGTCCGTTGCGCATAGCGGACTACGATGCGGCTCCAGGGTAAGGTGCTTCCCTGCACGATCACAGCGACTGTGTCGGTGATGCAGTCCTTGGCGCGCTGCACAACTTCAGGCGGCAGATCCTCGTAGTGCAACCCCGCTGCATATTCTGCCAAACGAACGGTCTCGTGGGCCATCGCGTTTCCTCCTGATGCGCTGCTTGAGACCACGAGGGTGGGCGCAAGCAGACCGCCAGGAAACCCCTGCCCTTCCGCAGCATGCATATTGATGCGAAGGCAAGAACCGGAATTCTGCCGAACCGCCATGCGGTCTAGTTGTCGATTGTCACAAAGGAGATGGATCATCATGTCAAAAGAAAGCGACAACAAGGCCACTGTGGGCCGCTGGTTCACAGACTTCTGGGGTGAAACATGCAACTTGGGTATTGTCGATGATCTCGCAGCACCCGACATGCTGTTGCAGTATTCGTTGCATAAGCCACGTCGTGGCCGTGAAGACATCAAGGCGTTCATGGCCGACTTCCGCGCGGCATTCCCGGACATGAAATTCTGGGGTGCAGCGGATCTGATCGCCGAGGGTGATTATGTCGTCGGTCGTTGGGAAGGCGGCGGTACGCACACCGGGCCCGCCTTCAGCGATTTCCTGATGGGCTCGCTACCGCCAGCCACTGGCCGCAAAATGCGGTTCACCGGAACGACGGTCCTCAAACTCGAAGGCGGCAAGATCATTTCGGAAGTCGGTCTCGACGATGGCGTAAGTGCGCTCACGCAGCTCGGCCTGATCCGCGCAGCGTAACAAGATGATCGCCGCCGTTATCGGCGGCGGTCACATCTTGAGATCGCCGAACCAGGGCTTAAGCTGGTCGCCAGGGAACCCAGCCCTGCCGGAAAGTCGCGAAGGCGTCGCCGGCGCAGGCCGCTGACACAAATACCAATGGAGGAAACAGACATGCCCCAGTTCGGAGACGCCAAAGGCGAATTCCGCGGCACCACCGTCCGCAACGACGCCGCGCTAAAGACATGGCTGGAGAAGCGCACGGAAACGGCGCTGGAGCCGGACTTGCCGATCATCGACCCGCATCACCACTTCTGGGACACGCCGCAGCGCGGCCAATATCTGCTCCCGGAGCTGCTCGCCGATATCGGCGGCGGGCACAACATCGTCTCGACCGTGTTCCTCGAATGCCGCGCGATGTACCGCAAGAGCGGCCCACCCGAGATGGCGGCGCTGGGCGAGGTCGAGTTCGTCAACGGCATCGCGGCAATGAGTGCCTCGGGCGGCTACGGCCCCTGCCGCGTCGCAGAGGGCATCGTCGGCGGCGGCGACCTCAGCGTCGGTCCGCGGGTGCGCGAACTGCTCGAAGCAGAGATCGCCGCGGCCGGCGGACGCCTTCGCGGCCTGCGCCACGGCGTGGCGTGGGATGGCAACGAGTCCGTCGGCAAATATGCCTCACGCGTCGTTCCCCCGCATCTGGTACTAGACTCGAAATTCCGCGAGGGCTTCGCGCAACTGGCGCCGCTCGGCCTGAGCTTCGAATCGTGGCAGTATCATCCGCAGCTGCCCGATGCAATCGACCTCGCGCGCGCCTTTCCTAGCACCACCATTATCCTCAATCATGTCGGCGGAATTCTAGGGGTCGGGCCTTATAACGGCCATCGGCAGGAGATTCTCGCCGGCTGGCGCAAGGACATCAACGAACTGGCCAAATGTCCGAACGTCTATTGCAAGATTGGCGGCATCGGCATGGTGTCGTTCGGGTTCGACTTCCACGAACGGGACGTCCCACCATCGTCGGAAGACCTTGCTGCCGCGTGGCGCATCTACGTCGAACCCTGCATCGAAGCATTCGGTGTCAATCGCTGCATGTTCGAGAGCAACTTTCCGCCGGATAAGCAGTCGTGCGGCTACACCGAGCTGTGGAACGCTTTCAAGCGCATCACCGCCAGTGCGTCGGCGAGCGAAAAGACCGCGCTGTACAGCGGCACCGCGGCGAAGGTTTATCGGCTCACAGTGCCATGACTCAGTTCGACAGCTACGCGAAAAAATACTCGTGCATCCATATGCGCCGAGAGAACGGCATCCTGGAGATGCGGTTTCACACCGACGACGGCCCGCTGCGCTGGGGTCTCGGTCCGCACGGCGAACTGCCCGACGCATTCGCCGACGTCGCGCGCGACCGGGAGAACCGGGTGGTGATCCTGACCGGAACCGGTGACGAGTGGTCCGGCGTCCGCGCAACCCCGGGCCAGAGCGCGATCGGCCCGGGTTTGACGTCAAATGCGTTCGACCGGGTGCACTGGGAAGGCCGCGCCTTGCTGATGAACCTGCTGAACATCGAGGTACCGGTGATTTCAGCGATCAACGGCCCGGCGTGGCGGCACGGTGAGATCCCGTTGCTGTCGGACATTGTGCTTGCAGCGGACACCGCAGCGTTCCAGGACTCGGCGCATTTCCCAAACGGCCTGGTGCCGGGGGACGGCATGCACATTGTCATGCCTCTGCTGCTGGGCATGAACCGCGGCCGCTACTTCCTGCTCACCGGTCAGACTCTGTCGGCGCTGGAAGCAAAGGATCTCGGTCTTGTGGCTGAGGTCCTGCCGCGGGAAAAAGTGCTGGCGCGCGCCTGGGAACACGCTGAAGCACTGGCGGCGAAACCCACACTTTTGTTGCGCTACACCCGGCTGATGTTCACCGAGTATCTGAAAAAGCGCATGCAGGATCTTCTGGGTTACGGGCTTGCGATGGAAGGCCTGGCGCTGATGGAACAGATCGCTCCGCCGAAATAGAAAGGTTCCGCCCAAATGGACATCTCCGGCAAGACCGCTATCGTCACCGGCGCCACTTCAGGCATCGGACTCGGCATCGCGACCGCGCTCGCGGAGGCCGGCGCCAACGTGGTCATGGCCGACATCCAGAAAGCCGCGGTCGGGCAGGCGACGCAACTTCGGCAAGCTCCACATCGCCTGCAACAACGCCGGCGTGCCGATGCATGGCACGCAGATGACCGACGTGCCGCAAGGCGACTGGGAGTTCGTGATTGGCGTGAACATCTGGGGAATCATCCACGGCATCCGCCACTTCGTCCCTGCCATCCTCCAGCACGGGGAGGAAGGCCATATAGTCAATACAGCCTCTGTCGCCGGTTTCCAAAATCGCCGCGGCACCAATCAGGGGCCGTATTCGATGAGCAAATACGCCGCTGTTTCACTGTCCGAGGCTCTGGAGATCGAGCTGGAAGGTACCAACGTTAGTGTGTCGGTGCTTTGCCCTGGTCCGATCGCCACGAATATCGCGCGCGGCGCCCGCAATCGACCGGACCACATGGGTGGTCCGCAGATCCGTGCCAATGACGAAGCGACACTGGCCGAAAGGCTCGCCACCACGGGTCTCGATCCGAAGAAGGTTGGAGAACGCGTGATGGATGCGATCCGAACAAAGACATTTTATGCGTTTGTAAGCGCCGTGCCCGCCGATGTCATCAGGGCCCGCCACCGCCGCATCGAGGAAGCTCTGAACAGCCCATGGGTTACGCATTACTGACAGTTAGCGGCGTAACTCAGCGTGGGACCCGAGAAGTCAGGCTGCCCCAGATGCGCCGAGCACATCAACCCCGACTTGGGCCGCGACTCCGGCCGCCGAACTCATCCGCTCGATCAGGGCAGGAACCTCTGCGGCCGATACCGGCTTACTGAACAGATAGCCCTGCACTTCCTGACACGACTCTGCCCGCAGCATCCTGAGTTGCTCGGCTGTCTCGACACCTTCGGCGGTGACCAACATGCCAAGCGCGCTGCCGAGGTCCACGATGGCATGGACGATCGCTGCCGCCTCCTTCTCAGAATCCAGGTCGCGAACGAATGACTGATCAATCTTGATCTTGTCGAACGGGAAGATGCGCAAGGAACTGATCGACGAATAACCGGTACCGAAGTCGTCCAGCGAGATGCGCAGACCGCCAGCCTGAAGTTGGCGCAAAGGTTCAAGCGTTGCCGTCGTATTCTGCAGCAGTACCGTCTCGTTGATCTCCAGTTCCAGGCGACTCGGCGGCAACCGGGCGGCTTGCAGCGCGGCAGAGACCGCTTCCGTCAAATTGGCGCTTTTAAGCTGCATCGACGAGAGGTTGACGGCCACTGAGATATGGTCGGGCCAGGTCGCTGCTATATGGCAGGCTTCCCGGAGGACCCACTCGCCGATCGGTATAATCACGCCGATCTCTTCGGCCAGGGAAATGAACTCAGACGCCCCGATGAGACCACGTTGGGGGTGCCGCCAGCGGAGTAGAGCCTCGAATCTGATCAGCACCTCGCTACGAGCATGCAAGATCGGCTGGAAAAACAACTCGAACTCGCCATTTGCCAGTGCCATGCGCAAGCCCGACTCCAGCGTATGTCGCGCCTGCGCTTCCGAATTCATGGCGGAGTCGAAGAAGCAGAATGAGCCTCGGCCGCTCGCCTTCGCACGGTAAAGCGCCATGTCGGCGTGCTTTAGGAGCGTGTCTGCGTCGGCCTCATTGGCTGGGCTGAATGCGATGCCGACACTGGTCCCAATGGCCACACGATGATCCTGCAATGCAAAGGGCTGGCTGAGAATTTCGATGAGGCGCATAGCCAGCGCCGTTGCCTGACCAGGCTGGTCGACCCCGATCTGCACGATGGCGAATTCGTCACCCCCGAGACGCACCACGATATCTTCACTCCGAACATTCTTGGTGAGCCGCTCTGCAACGGCACACAGGAGCGCATCGCCGGCCGCATGTCCCAAGGTATCGTTTACGTACTTAAAATGATCGAGATCAAGGCAAAGCACCGCGAGGCTGTCGGAGCGCGCCCGACGATCTAACTCCTGTTCCATGTACTCGCGGAACACCACGCGATTCGGTAGCCCCGTCAGTGCGTCATGCCGCGCCATGTGAGCCAGGCGTCGTTCCGTCTGGCGGCGCTCTGTGATCTCCTCATGCGTGGCAACCCAACCACCATCGGGCATCGGCCGATGATGGATAGATATGATCTGGCCGGTCTTCAGCTCAACGACTGTGTCGTTCGGTTGGTCGGAGATTGCGATCGACGCCCGCCAGGTAAGATATTCCCCGGCATCCATATTCGGAAAGGTGCCCGCCAGGACCCGGCACTCGACAATCTCTTCCAGCGTCGTGCCTGGGCGGATCGTATCCGTCGACAGACCATAGATTTCGGCGTAGCGCCGATTGGCCAGGATCAGCCTGCGCGCGCCGTCGAAGAAGCAGACACCCTGGGTGAGGTTGTTGAGCGCCATGTCGAGCTGCTGCTCGATACGTCGCCGCTCGGTGACGTCCTGCAGAGTCCCTGCCACTTTACTGACAGCGCCGGTCGTATCGGTTACGGGGCGGCCCTCGGCCCGCACAACTCGCGCCTGGCCATCCGGGCGCACAATGCGGTACTCGATCGGCTCTTGCGCCGTGCCACGCTTCAATGCGTCGAGCCACGCAAAGAGCCTGGAGCAGTCATCAGGGTGAGTGAACTGCGCGAGGCCGCCGACTGTTGGTGCGTCCTCGTCGCTGAGGACGCCGCGAATCCGGTACAGCTCCTTGGACCAGACCCGGCGCCCCGTCCGGACATCGAACTCCCAACTGCCGATGCCGGTGATTTCCTGCGCGCGATCGAGGCGCTGCTCGCTTTCGTGCAGCGCCGTCTGTGCCGCCTTGAGGGCACTGATATCGACCCGTAGTCCTGCGGTGCCGCCATTGTTCATTCGGCGGTCAGTAACGAGCATCCACGATCCGTCGCTTATTTGCCGTTCGGACGACCCCGTAGCCTCCCGGCGTTCACGCATCCTCTCCGCAAGCCATTCAGCCTCGCGCCCCAGCGCGTCGGGATATTTCCCCAGTTGCAGCTCACGCCGCGCGACTTCTTCGTAGAGCGCCCCCGGAACCAGTAGGTCGCCGCTCTCGGTATGCATCTTCCGATACGCCTGGTTGCACGTCACGAGACGATCGGTTTGATCGTAGATTACGAAGCCCTCGGAAAAGTTCTCGACCGCATCGCGCAGCAGCATTTCCGCCTGTTCGACGCGGCGGTTAAACGAGGTAGCGGCCAACGTGAGCCCGACAAGCACCAAGCTGAAAGCGGCACCTGCAGCCGCCATGATCGCCGGGTCGAACAAACCGCCGGGCTTATTCGGTACGGCATCCAGATAGAAAAACACAGCGAACAGCTCGGTGTAGTGCATGAGCAGGATAGCAAGACCCACGACCAGGGAGCCCATGATGCGAGCCAGCGCCTCGCGCTTGCCTCCGACACGTGCGAACACCGAGAGCGCAAACAAGGCAGCCGTCGATAACAGAACCGCAACCACCACCAAAAGCACGAACAACCAGGGTTCGTAATAGATGTGAGCGGGCAAATGGAGTGCCGCCATACCGGTATAGTGCACGAGGCCAATACCGGCGCCCAGCACAACTCCCCCGAGACCGAGACGAATCGGACTTATTGTGTCGGCCGTCACCAGATGAAAGGCAAAGCCACTCGCTACCACGGCGACTGCCGTTACCGGTAAGTCAAGGCGGATCGGGATCGGGATCTCAACTGCCAGCATTGCGATAAAGTGCATCGCGCAGATGCCGAAGCCCATCGACAAGCCGGCTATGGTCAACCAGATGAGACGTCTGCTACCGCCTTTCGCCGCGCGCACGCGGGCCATCAGGTAGAACGCGGTGTATCCTGTGAAGCCGGATACCAGATACGATGCAAGAACAAGCCATGGCTGGTGTTGGTATGACGCGCAGAAAGCAAGAGGGATGTCATCATTCAAAACCCAGCGGCTTGGCACGGCGTGACGACCTCCAGGCCGTCTATACGACGGCAGCTCCATGACAACGGCTTCTAAGTACGATACCCGAGAGCCCTAGCGCATTTGCCAGTGTGCGGCAGGCGGTCATTCCCCGGTACAGTAGAGCCGAACGGTTACATCGCAGCTTCAACTCGCCCTGGCCGCAATCGTCCAGACCTGATCTGCATCCGTCATGTTACAACACATCACCAGTCGCGATCAGTTCTGCGCCTCGCTGAAAGCAATCGCGCGCTCCAAGTGGACATCAAAATACTCGACCGCTTTGCAGATTGGCTGAGGGCGCCCAAGAAGGTAGCCTTGAATGGAGGTGCAACCCAGTTCCCTTACGAGCCTGACCTGTTCGTTCGTCTCAACGCCCTCCGCCGTCGTCGTCATTCCGAGCCGATCGGCGAGGCTGACGATCGCAGCGACGATTGCCGCGCAATCGTCCCGTGTCGTCAGCTCGCTGATGAACAGACGATCGATCTTTATCACATCGAACGGAAAGCTCCGCAAATAGCTGAGCGACGAATAGCCGGTTCCGAAATCATCAAGAGCAATGCTCAGGCCGAGATCGTGCAGTTGGCGCAGCAACGCGGTGGTCTGGACACTGTTGTTCAACAGTGCTGATTCGGTAATTTCGATCTCCAATCGGGCGGGATCCAATCCAGCGCTCGTAATCGCGTCACTGACTATTTCCACGATGTCGCCATCCTCGAGTTGGATCGGTGACAGATTGACCGCGACCTTCGCACACCCCAGGCGGTGCACGGCATCAAGGCAAGCTTGGCGCAAGATCCAGGCTCCAATGGATTTTATGATCCCAAGCTCCTCGGCCAAAGGGATAAATTGGCCGGGCATGACAAGCCCTCGCTCCGGGTGGTTCCAGCGCAGCAGCGCCTCGAATTTACCAACGCGGTCGCTGCGCAAGTCAAGAACCGGCTGATAGTAAATCTCGAACTGATGTTGGTCGAGCGCCACGCGCAGATCCGCCTCGCTGCTGAGCCGAGCATGCAGTCTGACCTCCATGTCGGGCTCAAAGACGCAGAACGCACCTCTTCCTCTCGCCTTCGCCTGGTAAAGCGCCATGTCGGCGTTTCTGAGGAGCGTATCGCCATTGATATTCGGGCCAGCAGCAATCGCTATGCCGATGCTGGCTCCTATCTCGACCTTGCGATGACCAAGCTGATAGGGCGCGCTGAGAGATTCTATAATCCGCTGAGCCTGGGCGGTTGCGGCGCCGGGTAAGTCGCGCGACGGGTATAGGACCGCGAACTCATCCCCACCGAGCCGGGCAACAAAATCAGTGCTGCGAATGCAGCCCTGCAGCCTTCTGGCCGCGACTTCAAGAAGGGCGTCACCAGCGGGATGTCCGAGCGTATCATTGATCAGTTTGAACCTGTCCAGGTCCAAGTACAACAAGGCAAGATCATTTCCGTCTTCCGTCAATTGGCTCAGAGCCTCGGAAATTTTGGCGCGAAACAGGACCCTGTTTGGCAGGTTGGTCAGCGCGTCGTGGTGAGCCAGGAAGCGAATGCGGGTCTCGGTCTGTTGGCGCTCTGTGACATCCTCATAGGTGGCTATCCAGCCACCGTCTGGTAACGGACGCTGAGACACGGCCAAAGCAAGCGCGTCGTCCTCAGTACTGACGAACGTCCCTCCGCGTTGTGATGCTGCCAACTCTTCCTGTTGCTGGTAGATGCTTTCCACGGCACGAGGGCTCAGCCCGGCGTGATTCTCAATTGCATGAAATAGTGCCGCTGTTGTTGTGCCGGGAGACGCATCGGACGCGGAAATCCGGAACATATCGTGGAATCGTTTGTTGCAGACGATCACTCTCCGATCTGAGTCGACCATCAGAAGCCCTTGTGACATGTTGTTCAACGCGGCAGTGAACAGCATATTCCTGACGCGTAGCTCATGATCACGCTCTGTCAGTGTCAGATTGTGGAGACGCACTTCCTCAACGGCCCGGTTCGCGCGCTCATTTGCTTCAGCCAATTCGGCCAGTGTCTGCTTGATTATTGTGATGTCAGTGCGAATCCCAACGATGCCGCCAGTCGGGTTTCGACGTTCCGTGATCAGAACCCACCTACCGTCTGGCAGCAGGCGCTCGAGCGAGCCTTGATTGCCGTGATGCCATTCCAACGTCTCGCGAACAAATTGTTCGATATCGTCACCGGCTTGCGGATATTGCCCGATCTTTGCTCCCTCTCGAATAATGTCCTCAAACCTCGCCCCGGGGTGGATGAATGGAGCACTGAGCGCATAAATCTCGCGGAACCTATGGTTGCAGGCAAGCAGTCGGTCCTGCTCGTCCCACATGACGAAGCCATCCGACATCGCCTCGATTGCACTGTCCAGCAGATCGCGCGACTTCTTGCGCTCTGTCTCCACCCGCTCGCGCTGGCGGAGCGCGGCATACAAGGTGCCGGCAAGCGCGAGTACCAGCAGACAAGCCACGGCGAGGACGATGAGCAGGCGATCCCGGTCCCTGACCCAGTCTGCTAAGGCCACTGACAGGTCCAGGGTCAGCGCAACCTGCACGTCGGGATAGAGCGTATTGCGCCATACCGCTACAGTCGGGGTAGTTGTGACCGTCGACGACAGACTGAAGGCGACGCTCTCCGGGCCCATTCCGCTGAAGGCCACCGCACGGTATTTGCCGACCGTGAGCTCGTCGTTCGGAAAGCTGGCGAGTCGGGAACCGTCCGGCCGTTGAATGTAGATTCGTAGCCCAGGCACTGCAGCCACGGGAGCGAGCAGCGCCAAAATGGAGGGAACCGGTACCTCAGCAACCGCCTGCAACCGTCCGACGCCGCTCAGGCTGATAGGACGGGAGAGATACCAGGACCAATCGCCCGTTGTCCCGTTGTAAATCGGGCCTTCGACGGCAACAGCACCCGGGTGTTGAGCTGCGCCCGCTTCGGGCGGGGTCAAAAGGAGCCGCTGGTTCGCCGGTCTCGGTCGCGCCGTCACCCAGATTGTGCCATCTGGACGCACAAGTAACAAGTCACGGAACGAGAAGGTCTCAAAGTTGAATGCCCGCAACAACCGCCTTGCCGCCTCAGGATCGACGTCGCCCTTTTGGTCACCGGCAGTGGCAAATATGGAAGGCAGACTGACCAGCGCACCGTCTACCTGCAGCAACTCGCGATTGATCGTGGTGGTGACTACGAGCGTCGCGTTCTGCAGTGTCGTATTCGCAGCATGCAGCGCGGTCTGTCGCGCGCGCTCCAAAAAGAGCGCGCTGCCGCAAACAAGGGTCGCCAGCAAAAGCGTAGCGCCCAAGGCCACGATGATGCCGATACGTCTCGCGGGCATCACAGGGTGCGCAGTCACGACGGACCAAGGGCTAGATGTCATAACGGATACCCACCGGTCTCGCTCGGTCATAAGTTCGGCTCATTGAGTGGCTTGACCGCCGCTTCCTTGCCCAGTCACACCGTAACGATTCGGCGGCTCCATTCTCGCGCCTTCCATTCGATACGAGCATAACCCTTTTGTAAGTGCGGGTTGGTTACAGATTATATTCCCTGTAACGGAGAAAGGTCGGGCGAAATACCCCAGGCCCTCAAAAACCAAGGTCGAATCAACCCACAGCAAGATAACCCCATATAACGATGTGATAACGCTTGGATAATTTTGGTTTAATGCGTAGTCAGAATATAATACGTCGGGAAGGTCATGTCGATAACAACCCAATCACCCATCCCGCATGAGGTTGCTCAAGCCAACTGCGGAAGCCAAGTGGGCATGGTCGTGCGCCGCCCATGTGAGGAAGACGTGCCCGGACTAGCGGCACTCTTCTCTGAAATGCAGGCCCATTACGATCGCCCGGTGTCGTATGAAGCGGCACTCAGCGCGGCCGCGCTGGCGTGTAGGCCACCCGTAAGCACCTTCGATCCGCGCGTCCTTATCGCCTTGGTAGGTGATGATGTTGTCGGTTCGATAGTAATGAATGTCACGTTCCCGGCGTTCGAACTGAGTCTATCGCTGCATATCCGCGACCTGTACGTGAGCAGGTCCATGCGGCGCAGCGGTGTTGGGCGCCTGCTCGTGAAGTCCGCCGCACGCCTCGCCGTCAACGAAGGCTTTTCAGCGCTTGAGTGGACGACGGACTCGGCGAACAGGGCAGCGCGCAAAATGTACGAGATTTGCGGAGCCAAACAACTTGACCGGACGTATTATCGTTTGTTTGACGATACACTAACAGCCGCGGCGGTTTAGCTCCGGCGAACCAGGCGGCGCAGCAATTTACTCCTCCGCTGCCTTTATCCCCAGCGCGGGAGCCAAATAGCGATTCCATGCGCTGGCACATTCGGGTCCGCAGCGACGTATCCAGTTTGGCAATACCGACTGAACTAACAGGCTCTTCCGCCTGGCCTCGTCCTCAGCTGTAACCGGCACGAGCGTCATGTGGCTCGGATTATGGCCGTTGTTGCAATTTGGTGCTCCGATATTGCAAGCTATGCCATCCGCTGTTTCTCGATCCGAGGCATCCCAGATACGACCCTCCAGACCACTTATCCCCTCACGGAGCAGCGCGCGCAGGTCTGGCGGCAGCGCCTCCCATGCCGCGATATTAGCGCCAAAAAACGACAACCCCCAACTGATGGCCATCGGGTAGATGTAGGATGTAACATTCGACAGGCCCACTTCGTTGCCACTCAGTGTGCCAGTTATGGCGCAATCAACTACACCGGTTCGGGTCGCATTTACTATTTCGGCGAACGGCACCAGAGCTGGTACCGCGCCCAGCGCCGTCATCATCTCGGACTGTCCGACGGATGAGGTGCGCACCCGGCGCCCGGACAGATCACCCAGGCCGGTAAAAGGCCTCGTACAAAAGAGAACCTGCGCTGGATACGTATAGATCGCAAGCAGCTCAATGCCAAATTTCTCGCGCAACATCTGCTGCACATGTGGCCTGTACAGCTTCACCGTATTGCGTAATGCGGCCATGTCCGGATTGAGTCCCGGCAGGTCAACTGCGTTGAGTTCCGGCTCGTCACCCGACACGAGAGCAAGCAAGGCCGTTCCGAACGGCACGACGCCCAGCCGCATAAGTTGCAGCATCTCCTGGCCCGGCAGCCCGCTGCGGTCAAAGGGGTGGATTTCCGCCTTGATGCGCCCCCCCGATAAGGTCTCGACCTGCTCCTCCCAGAACGGCCTTTCCAGGCGATCGTACTGGCTGACCCCCGCCAGACCGCCCACGATCTTGAGGTGAACCTGCTCATCGGCACGGACGATGGGAGCAACACACAGGGCCACCATCGCGATCACAACCAGTCCAAGCCGGCGCACAGCAGAGCACCCGGAATGTTCCTGGGCTGGCAACCCGGATGCGTGATTGATCGTCATTCAGAACGCCCTCCCATGCTTCAGAGTGCCCTGCCGGTGCAGCGTCGGCATCTGAATAGACGAATTTGTTTGCTTGCCAAACATTAATTTACCAGTCGTTTCTTAGGACGGGCCGTTTTCTCTCCCATTCGCCATCGCAATGTATATATATTCGCCCAGGTGCATGGTGGCGTGGGGTCGTGTGATCATGTCGATGGCGGCGACGGACTATCGGCCCGTCAGGCTGATCGGATTGGGCTGCCTGGTTGTGACCGCGTTCGGTTGGGGTCTCAATTGGCCAGCCACGAAGTTCCTGCTCGAGCAATGCCCTCCCCTCACTGCACGTGGCATCGCTGGCTTGGTGGCGGGCCTGGCGCTGGCTGCGATCGCGGTAGCCCGAGGAGAAAACCTGGCAGTACCGCCCAGGCTTCGGTTGCGGCTCGTGGTATCCGCATTGCTCAACGTCAGCGCCTGGATGGGGCTTACGACTCTGTCGCTGCTCTGGCTGAACGCGGGTGAAGCGGCAACCCTCGCCTACACCATGCCGGTTTGGGCGGCTCTGCTCGCCTGGCCGATTCTCGGCGAACAACC
>Ga0210395_10000584_pt1 | contig 27924 bp, 28 predicted proteins | sample IncBWH4OmetaG_FD_150861 | JGI IMG/M metagenome (GOLD analysis project Ga0210395, IMG submission 150861) | Forest soil microbial communities from Barre Woods Harvard Forest LTER site, Petersham, Massachusetts, United States - Inc-BW-H-4-O ... | reverse complement strand
CGCGATCCTCGCTAACGGGAGTTATCCGATACCGGATCGCGTCGCGCTCGCGTATGCGATCCTTTCATCGCTATGCGGAACTAAAGGAGCAAACCAACCATGAGGAGTCGAGGATCCGCAAAGTTTCGGGCAGCAACTTCACCCAACGGCGCTCGCACTTGATGCGTCGTTTTCCCTCGAAAAGGAGCCCGACGGATGCGGGCCCCTTTTTCTGAGGTTGGCTGTTTTAGGCTGGCGAGCAGCTACGGGGAGAGAGCGATCCCGAGGTATATGATGCTGCCGCTGCCGTCCGCACATTCCTTTTTCGAGTGCCCAATACAATAGACGTCGGTGAATTTTACGTTGCCCGCGGTCTTGGGGGCCTTGCCCTTATAGTCGATGTACTGTTCGGTCGGGTCACCGGGGTCGGGCGAGAAGTAATCGTGGAACTTCTTGTCGAGATCGCCGTTCTTGTTACTGTCGATGTACCCTACGTTGTACAGCGGCACGGTGCCATCCGAACTCGAGGCGTAGGGCCCTTTGTCGCCGGGGATGACATAGAAGCAGAAGGCGTACTCGCTGTAGTTACATCCTGGGCCCGTCAGGGGCCTGACCCCCGGCATAAGGCGTACCACCACTAGGTGGCCATGACTCATCACCAGGGCTTGCCCGCCCGACGAGGGCACGGCCGACGACGAGCCGGTACCCGCGGAGCACGCCGAGAGCGCTAGGCCTGCGGCGAGGGCGGCGCCAGCACCGAGAAGGCGTAAACGCATGTTTGGAACTCCTTCCGTAGCGAATTCTTTAAAGCGCGCCCCTCATACGGAGGGCCGCCCCTTAGCGATACGAGCCCCTGCTTGCATTTTCCTCCTGGAGACGAGAACGCGGCTGTATCGGCGCCTCGGCTCAAGCCTGCTCCGCCCGGCCAGGGCGATGCAAGGGCAAGGGCTTTACTTCTCCGGTGCGATGCCGAGCTGGTGGTCGACCGTTAGCGTATCCCAAAAGATCCGCAGCAGCTTTATCCTGCGGTCGGTTCCGTACACCATGTACATCGCGCCGGGGTGATCAAAGCCCCGTCCATTCGGCTGCGCCGTCCTACCGGTAGTCGGGCTCGTATAAGGCCCGCGCCAATGTCCCGTGACGCGCTCGATCGTGACAGCCTTCCAGCCGTCGAGTACCGCATCTTCGACGCTAATGTGAAAATCCGGATAAGCCGTGAAGATCATTTCGAAGAAAGTCTTGATCCCAGCGGCATTCAGAGGCTTCGGATTGCTCGGCTGGTCAACGACGGCATCGGCGCTGAATAGCGCGGCGACCTTGCTGATCTGGTGACTGTTCCACGCGCTGCTCCAGCGACTGATGTCGGCGGAACTCACACCACCTTGCGCTGCGGGAACGGAAGCGGGTAGCAACAAGAAGGCAATTATAGTGGCGAGCAGGGAGGGGCGACTCAGTTTCATCGACGCTGCTCCTATCGTTGAGATGCCTTTAGGCCTCTCGGCTTCTGTGTGGAGTCACCTTAGGCCCGGCTGCGCTGAGTCCGGCTTCGCGCTCGCGAGGCCGCGCCGCGTTAGGGCCGTGCATCCAAGGGGCGGACGCGCGTAGTTTGGTGACGCAAAGGAGATATCAGTGGATCAGATGGAGCAGAACGAGGATTTACGCGAGGCGCGCTTGCGCTACTTTGAAACGTATCCATTTCCGCTGTTCAGTCACATCGATCTGCGGGTTAGCAACGCAGATGCCGTGCGTCCGTTCTACGATGCCCTCATGGCGCTCTTCGGCACCGAGCCAACGACGCCACGTGTCGTGCGCTACGGATATACTCGGCGCTACGGCAGCATCCGGGCCGATTTCTTCAACATTTTTGCCGACCCCCACGCGTGCCCAACAGCTACGCGTATTGCCTTCGCCGCCCCAAGCACTGCCTTCGTCGACGAAGTCGCGGCCGTCGTGCGAACGCACGGTGGTCAGAATATTGAAGGTCCCCAATACTTCGACCAGCACCACCCAACGTTCTACGCAGTTTTCTTCGAAGACCCCTTAGGCAATCGCTTCGAAGTTTGTCATCACCGCATGGATAAATAGTCGCTAACCTAGCTCATTCTACCCTCTGGGGTTGCTAAGGGATCCGGCAGCGACGGAAATCGGCGTCCGATGAGTTGGCTGCGCGCCGGTCACAAAAAGCGTAGATAACTCCAGCCCCGCGCGTCTGCCACTATGCGCGGCGCCGGATTTCCTTTCGTATTCTTCGATCGCTCAGTTCCGTCATTCCGAGCAAAGGGCCAAATTGTTCGCGAGCCACGGCGTAGCACTCGCAGGCTGCGGCTTCAAGGCCGGGCCGGTCGAGGATCTTGATCTGTCCATGCGAGTAGCTGATGTACCCTTCGAATTGGAGGGCTGCTGCCGCAGCCGTGACGCCTGAGCGTCGGGCACCTAACATCATGGAAAGGTATTCATGCGTTAGTAAAATCGTGTCGGAATTCACTCGGTCGTGCGTCAACAAAAGCCACCGCGCACACCGTTCGTATACACCGTGTCTGCCATTGCAAGCTGCCAGCTGGCCAAGCATATTCACATAGGCCTGAAGAAACCTATTCAGGACAATACGAAATTCTGCGTTACCGGCCCTCAGCAGCCGCTGAAAGTGATCGCTGCTAATGACGACGGCTCGGCCTGGGACTTGACAATAGCTCTCGTTAGCGGACGTCTCGGCTCCCAGTAGCAGCGGAATTGCCGAGACACCCTCCCGCCCGACGGTCCCCACCTCAATGGAGGCACCATCGTTCATGTGGGTTACAACCGATAGGACGGCATCTATCGGGAAATAGACCTCGCGTATTTGGCATCCAGCCGCATAGATCGGATTTGGCGTCGCGAGAATTACGACCCGGCCTCGTTCCATAACGTCGGCTGCCCATTCGCGCCCCAGGCCGGCCAATACAGCATTTTGCCTCAGGTCGGCTTCTGTCGGCCGTATTACTCGCTTAATTGACATCAAAAGAGGCCCTCTAAGACGATTATCGGCCTGTTTCCCCGGTTTTTGAATTCTGGCGATGCCGGCCGACAACGTTTCAATATTGCCCAGAATACGCGTCGCCGGCAGGGCACGAACCCGGGGATTCCTACTCGCCCTTACGGCTAGTTCTGGCCAGACCGGGCTTAAAGTTGTAGGCCTAGGACGCCCTGAATCCCCGAAACGTCTCGCGTCGGGGATTCAGGTTCGAAATCGCCGCTTGTGGCGGTAAACGCTATCTCTTGGTGTAGAAAACGAAGTCCCTATCGTCGATCAAGGTTATGCCGCCGGTCTCCGCTAACAGCCGACCTCTTACTACAACCCCGCTGCTGACTGAGATCGAGTCCGCGGCCATTATCGTTCCTCGGAACTTTGCTCCCATATTGAGTGTTGCCGAGCTGCCAACTTGCCAAAACACGTTGCAGGCGTTGGCCTTATTGATCAGCTTAACCCTGCTGAGGACCGCCGTTGTAAGCGTAGAGGGAACCTGGAAAACAAAGATACTGTTCGGCTTGCTCCGACCATCCAGCGTGAGCGTTCCGCTAATCCCGAGGCTCGTCGCAGCGTTATATATTCCGGGTTCGATTGTCATTCCGCCAATCTCAGGAGGCACCGCTGTCGGATTTTGGAGTCCAGCAGCATAGTTGTATCCGATAGCCAAGTCCGCTTGTGCCTGCCCGGCGACGGACCCGCCGGCATAGATCTGTCCGTGCTTGACCACGCCTGGACCGAAACCGGTTATGCTCGTTCCCGGAGAAACCCCGAGATTGCCATCCAAAATCGTCAATCCCGTGCTCGTGACCGTAGAACCGCCAAGAACTGCGAATGACGCGGCAGACGCGAGGGGCACGTCGCCCTTCACGATCGGGCATACCGGTTGTTGAATTAGTGGGCGCGCGGATGTTGCGGACGCCAGGGTGGGGGTAAAACCTGAACTGCTGCCTGCATTACTAGCGCCGCTGCATCCCGCAAGAAGTACGAAGATTGCGCCGATGCTTAACGCATGGGCAAAAGGAGTCGAAGTGCGCATTTTGTTTACTTTCTCATGAGTTTTGAAAGACCCATCGAGAGCCAAACTCATGCACGTAGCATACTCTGTAGCAGAGTTACCGTCTGTACGATAGCGCTCGAATGTCCCGCCCCAGCAGCAACGGCGTCACGAAAACTGCCACCTCCACAAAACCATTTGCGCTCTATCGTACAGATATTTAGCGATAGATAGCGTACGCTCCAATTCTGAGTCGGGCACCTCGGCCCATTCCAAAACTCTAGAAAGAACCCTATGCGTACTTCAACTCTTTTCGGTTCTGCCTTTAGCGCAGGCGCGATCCTCGCATTACTTGCTGGATGCGCCGGCGCTGGAAGTGGCGGTAGTTCAGCTTTCGCGCCACTTACACAAACCTCAAGCCCACAGCGTCAGTCAATGGTTAAACTCGGATCGCAATCGTGTCCCGCGTACAATGCGAATCGTCTTAACGTTCAACTTAAGACATCCGACACGTTTGCGGTTCTTGGCGGTTCTACGGTCACGAGCACGGGCCTAACGGTGCTAAACGGCGACCTCGGGCTATCCCCGGGCACCAGCATCACCGGATTTCCCCCGGGAGTCGTAAACGGAAGCACCGATGCGGGCACGCCCGTTGCGGCGCAAGCCCAGATGGACATGGCCAGCGCGTACAATCATATAGTTGCAATGAAAAACCCGACGCTGTTGCCTGCCGATATCGGCGGAACGACAATCGTACCGGGGTTGTACGACGCCCCAGTGTCGCTCGGCATCACGGGCACTGTCACGCTCGACGGTCAGAATCATTCGGACAGCTACTTCGTGTTTCAGATACCTTCAACCCTAACGACGTCCGTCAACAGCAGCGTGACGCTAACAAATGGAGCGAATGCGTGTAATATCTTTTGGCAGGTTGGCAGTTCGGCCACCCTAAATACCGCTTCCGTTTTCAACGGAACCATTTTGGCCACAGCGTCAATCTCGGTCGGCACTGGAAGCGCCGTGACGGGGCGGCTCTTGACGGGATCGGGCGCCGTAACCTTACTCGACGACGCGGTGTCGACGCCTCAGAGCGGCGAAGTCAGCTCTGCGCGCCGTTCCAAGCCAAAAAACTAAGTAGATCTCGAGTAACAAAGTGCGCCGGCTCGGCGATTTCGTACACATTTGAGCGATAAAAGTAGGGCCGGCGACACCAATGAAATCTGAAGCAACTGGTCCAGGCAAAATACGCTGGACCAGTTTTGCGTTAGCGTCTATGCCTTTTCTTGGACGCTTAACTCGATCATTCCAAGCAGAGGGGCAAGCTGCTCGCGCGCCACGGCATAGCACTCGCAGGTAGCGGCTTCAAGACCCGCTCTGTCGAGAATGCCGATGTGTCCTCGCGAATAACTGGGCACATCGTTCGTAGACGCTGTGCCGGCCGTTAGCAATCTCTGAGAATGTTCGCTGCTAATGACGACGGCCCGCCGTCTCTAAAGTTCCTGTCGTCGCAGTCGTGACAGAGCCGATAGTTGCCGGTCCCGTTGCGATCGTCGCTCTTCATTTTAATGTCACGGCCTTGTCGGCAAGTACTGTTGTTATGGAACACGCCCGCATCGACGGACTTACGCGCTTCACGGCGGGAGTAAAAGGCTTGAATTCTGGGCATGGTGCATCTCAATATTTTCGGGTTGTGGTAAGGAAAGCAGTACACGTCATGAGGGATTCTCTTTTTTCATCGTAGCCGTGAAAAAGTTAACGGCTCGACGGAATGGAGCTTCGACTCCTACGCAGTCTATGGCAAAAATCGGGGCCCGTCTGTTCCAAATCGTACAATCTACAAGGCGCTGCCATCAGACGCTGGAATCCGGCCTGGACGGAAAGGGAGCCTAGTGAGCTCCTAACCACGTCTCGATTGCCGCAAAGAGCGCGGAATCGAGGTACGAGGGTGTGAAATATTCGCCGCCGGTCGACGGCTCGTCCGCCGGCAACTTAATGAAGAGATGATCGTCGTCTTGCAGCATGACGACCGTAACGTCGCGATGCGCGTTTTGCGCGGCCTGCACGAGTCGCGGCGTGTCGGCAGGCAGAACCTGGATGTCTTTCGTTCCTTGAAGGATCAGAATCGGACACGGAACGCGCGCAATGAGCGCCACCGGATCGACTCCAAATGAGCTTCGCAGCCATCGGTTAGTTGCGCTTGGCTTCTTGCCCGACTCGATCGCGTCGAGCTCCGCCTGAACTTGCTTCTCCACCGCCGCGCGATCCGCGCTCGAAACCTTGCGAAGCAGTTGTTGTTTTAGAATCTGCTCGAGCGGAAGCGCCGGCGGCGCGAGCAGGACGATCCCGCGCAAACGTCCGTCTGCGATCGCGATGCTCGGCGCGAGCTCGCCGCCTTCACTGTGTCCGAGGACGTAGATTCGTTTTGGATCGATCCCGGGTTGCGAGCGCAGGAAGGCGATCGCATCGCGAGCGTCGGCGATCAAACGGTCGCGCACCGGAAACTTACCGCCGCTCTTACCGCACGAACGCTTGTCGTAACGCAGCACCGCGTAACCGTCGTTCGAGAGCCGGTTCGCTAGCTGCGCAAAGATCTTGTTCGGCCCGATCGTTTCGTCACGATCGTTGCAGCCGCTTCCGTGAACCAGCACGAAACCCGGCAGCGGCGTCGGCGCCGAGTTCGGGATCGTCAATGTTCCGGCGAGCGTTACGCCGTCGTCCGTCGGGATCGAAGCGTCGCGGGAGGTATAGCGCGGCGACGGCAACGGCAGCGGCGCGGGCGTTGCCGGCTTGGGCAACGGCGTCACCGCCGAATCGTAAGAAGCGAGCACGATCGTCAGGTCTTGCGCGGGCAGCTCGAAGCGATCGAGCACGTACGTCTGACGATGAAACCAGAGCGTCGCCGTCTGGCCCTCGACCTCGACCGAGAGGCCTTCCTCGCCGGGCGCAACGCCCTGCGGGGGTGGCGTCGGCTGGCCGGTAACCGTCACGGGCACCGCGACGAACGCGCCGCAGAGGCAAGCCAAGGTCAACTGCTTCACGCCCGTCGCTGCGAGCGTGGCAGGCATGAGCGCGAAGCCCGCGGTCATGTTGTCGCTAACAAGAAATGGGGCGCCGGCCGGCGCGGCGATCGTCGCTCGCTGCTCCCCGCCGGTAAGCGTCGCGTCGTTTCCGGCAAATGTTAGAACGAAATGCTTGCCGTTCGCATCGGCGACGTAGGAAAGGTTGGCGAAGTTCCCCTCGCGGATCTTGCGATCGCTGATCAGCGTACGTCCGACAAGCGATCCGCTCTCGCCGACATCGAGTAAGCCGCGGCTGCGGGTAATGCGTATGGTGCTGCTCCCGACGCTATGTCCGCCGATGCTCGTGTCGTAGCGGTACGTGCCGCTGGGAAGGAGCGTCGCCGCCATCAGGAGCGGCGCGATCATCGCCACGCACAATCCAAGAGATGATCGTTGACCATTCCGACGGCCTGCATGAACGCATAGCAGATCGTCGGGCCGACGAAGCGAAATCCGCGCTTGCGCAGGTCGCTGCTCATCGCTTCGGATTGCGGCGTTGAGGCCGGGACTTCCTCGAGCCGGCGCCAACGGTTACGGACCTGCTTGCCGCCGACGAATCGCCAAACGTACTCGTCGAACGTGTCGAACTCCTGACGGACCAAGAGAAGGGCGCGGGCGTTTGAGACCGCCGACTCGATCTTCGCGCGGTTGCGAACGATTCCGGGGTCGAGCATCATCCGTTTGATACGCGCCGGCGTGACGTTCGCAACGAAGGCCGGATCGAAGCCGCCGAAGAGCTGCCGATAGCGGTCGCGTTTACGCAGAATCGTTTCCCAGCTCAGGCCGGCCTGTGCGCCTTCGAGCACTAAGAATTCGAAGAGCACGGTGTCGTCGTGCGACGGCTTGCCCCACTCCGCGTCGTGGTAAGCGATCAAGGCGGGCGTGCTCGCCCACGGACAACGTTTCATAATGTCTGACCGCTTTCGCGACTTGGGCATTGCAGGCTCCGCCGGAATGGCTTATGAGTAGGGCTATGCGCGCGAGGCTCGCCAGAAGGATTCCGTTCGTCGCCGCGCTGGCGACGCTGGCCGTCCATCTTATTGGTAATCCCCATTATGGCTTCTTCCGAGACGAGCTGTATTTTATCATTTGCGGTTTCCATCCGGCCTGGGGATATGTCGACCAGCCGCCGGTCGTGCCCCTCTTGGCTGCCGCTACGCAGTTCTTCGGTCACTCGCTCTTTGCGGTCCGGGCGCTCTGCGCATTCTTCGCCGCGGCATCGGTCTACACGACGTGCCTGCTGGTCGTCGAGCTCGGGGGCGGCGCGTTCGCCGAAATCTTTGGAGCGCTGGTTGCAGCGCTCACGCCCATCCTCATGGCTTTCGGAACGAAACTCTCGACCGATACCGTCGGGCTCTGGCTCTGGCCGCTCGCGGCGCTCTACGTTCTGCGCATCGTTAAGGGGGCCGATCCTCGCTGGTGGCTGGCAGTCGGCGCGATCGTCGGCGTTGCGATCGAGAGCAAATACACGATCGTCCTTTTCGCCGCGGCGGTCGTCGCCGCGCTGGTGGCACTTCCGCAACGGCGCGCGCTTCTCACGCCCTGGTTTGTGGCCGGCGGGTTGGTCGCGGGAGCGATCGCGCTGCCGAACGTCCTCTGGCAGGCCGCACATGGATTCCCAATGTGGACGGTGCTGCACGAAGCCGGCGAGTATCGAAACGTCGCCCTGACGCCGGCACAGTACGTGCTGACGCAACTGCTGGTCACGCACCCGCTCCTCGCGCCGGTGTGGCTGATCGGTCTGGCGTTGCTGCTGCACCGCTCCTCAACGCGATTCCTCGGCGTCGCCTATCTGCTCTTGATTGCTGCGATGTGCGTTTTTCACGGCAAGAACTATTACGCCGGCGACGTCTACCCCATTCCGATCGCCGCCGGCGCCGTTGCAATTGAAGCGTGGACGGCGCGCGCGACCGCGTGGCGTCCGGCGCTGGTACTCTACGCGCTGGTTGCCGGCATCGCGCTCGTTCCGCTGCTAATGCCGGTTTTGCCGGAAACTACGATGTCGTCCTACGACCGGCTCGCCGAGGATCTTATCGCGCGAAACATCGATCTCGCGCGCAGCGAGCGCACTCAAATCGGAGACTTACCGCCGGATTGGGCAGATATGCACGGTTGGCAAGAACTGGCAATGACCGTGGCGCGTCTCTACCATTCGTTGCCTCCGTCGCAACGCACACGGGCAGCGATTCTAGCCAGCAACTATGGAGAGGCGGGCGCGATCGACTTCTACGGACCGCAGTACGGCCTTCCGCCGGTGCTCTCCGGAAACAATCAGTTCTGGATGTGGGGAACGCACGGCTACACCGGAGACGTTCTCATCGACGTCCACGGCGACTGCCAAGCCAACGCGCACTTATTCCGGCGGCGGCAGATCGTCACGCGGTTTTACAATCCTTGGGGCCGGCCGTTCGAAAACGGTTTTCCGATCTGGCTATGCGAAGGAATTACGGAACCGCTGGCCGTCTACTGGCCGCGACTACGGAACTATATTTAGAATCGCGCCGACAGACTGTCTAAGGGATCGATTGCGTTCACGAGTCTCGGATGAACGCGATCTGCGAGTCGCCACGGTCGCAACGGAGAGACGATGTCGTGCGATAAGGGCAGTCCGGTAAGAACGGCGAGCTCGACGCTGTCGGGACGATGACGATGCCAGCGCCGGTAAAGCCGGCGAACCGCGTGGTTGTTGACGGCGACCTCCGCGGCGTTGGTGACGATCGTCACGTGCTGCGCGCCCGGAGAAGTCGTCAGAGCCTCGTCGAGAAGCGAACGCGCGATCCGATAGGAGTGCGCGATTGCGTGAGTCGTATAGCGCGGATAGCCGCATGCCGCGATGTGACGATCGCGCAGGATCGGGTTCCACCAAAGAAATCGATTCGGTACGCGCAGCAAACGTTCGGCGACGGTGTTCATCAAACGATTCGGTATCAGCGCGATCCCAAAGAACGGAGCGATGGGCACGCAGCGATCCACTTCGAAATGCTGGCCGATCCACGCGGCAAGCAGGCCGCCCAATGAAAAACCGGCGACCGTTACGCGCTCGCCCAACTCGCGCGCGACCGTGACGTATTCATCGACCGCTCGGTAAAGATCTTCGGGGCGTAAACGCTCGAGCGCAGTCGAAAGCCGATCCGCATGTCCGTGTCGCGGCAAGCGCGGCACGACCACGTTATGCCCCCGATCGAAAAGGTCGGCCGCGACCCGTTCGAACTGTGCGGGACTCGCGCTCATTCCGTGCAGCAAAACGACCGCTCGCGGACGCCGCTCGCCGTGGACGTACGCACGCGTGCGGCCGCTGAGGGAGACGCCGGGATGGTCCCGAGCGACGAGTCGCTCGAGCCGATCGAAGCAGGTAGCCAAGGGCGTGTCCTTAAGACGAGAGAGGTGCATCTCCTCTCGGAGCAAGCGCGAGAGTTCATCGCGCGCGAAGAGCGCTACGGCGCACATAACTACGCCCCGCTGGACCTGGTGGTCGAGCGGGCGCAGGGCGTTTGGCTATGGGACGTTAGCGGCAAGCGTTATCTCGACTGCGTCAGCGCATACTCGGCACTCAACCAAGGCCATTGTCACCCGCGCATTTACGCGGCGCTCGTCGACCAAGCTCGCCGGCTCACGCTGACTTCGCGCGCGATGCGCAACGATCGGATGCCGGGATTTCTCGAAAAACTCACACGCCTCTGCGGCTACGACAAGGCGCTGCTGATGAACACCGGCGTCGAGGCCGTCGAAACGGCGATTAAACTCGCGCGGCGATGGGGGTACGCACACAAGGGTATCGCGCCCGATGAAGCGACGATCGTCGTCTTCTCGAACAACTTTCACGGGCGAACCATGGCCGCCGTCAGCGCCAGCACGACGGAGGAATATCGCGCCGGTTTCGGGCCGTTTCTGCCCGGTTTTGTCGTCGTTCCGTTCGGCGACGCGGATGCGCTCGAGCGGGCCCTGACGCCGCAGACCGCTGCCGTTCTCATCGAGCCGATTCAAGGCGAAGCCGGGGTCATCGTACCGCCCGCCGGCTATCTCAAGCGCGTGTGGGCGCTCTGCCGCGAGCACGAGATATTGCTGCTCGCCGACGAGGTACAGACCGGATTTGGGCGGACGGGGGATCTTTTCGCCTGCGATTACGACGCGGTAAAGCCCGACGTCCTAATCGTCGGGAAGGCGCTCGGCGGCGGATTCTATCCGGTCTCCGCAGCGCTGGCGAGCGACGAGTTGATGAATCTCTTCCAGCCCGGCGACCACGGCAGCACCTTCGGCGGAAATCCCCTCGCCTGTGCCGTAGCCGACGCCGCGCTCGACGTCATCGTCGCCGAAAATCTCGCAGCCCGCGCGCGCTACGCCGGCGCTGCCATCATGCAAGGGCTGCGGGCGCTTGCATCGCCTTTGATCGCCGAGATTCGTGGGCGCGGGCTGCTGTTGGGCGTCCAGCTCGCCGTCCCGGCAAGCCGGCTCGCCGAGGCTTTGCTCGAGCGCGGCATCGCTGCCAAGGATACGCGCGACTACGTCTTGCGCATCGCGCCGCCACTGGTCATCGACGATGAGGCAATCGCCTATCTTCTCGACGGCTTCGCCGGCGCGATAGGCTCGCTGCGCGCTCGCCCTTGACACTCCCCTGGCCCGGCGTGATATGGTTGGCGGGCCGAAGCAGCGGGTCGCTCCGCTCACCGGATGCCTACGGGCGATCCGGTCTTCACCCGAGGAACTTACGGCTGGTTCCGCAGTGGGGTTGCTCCGGCAGCGCCTTTTTTATTTGGAGATGAGCTCATAGCAAGACCCCTGCGAGTTAACGATCAGATTCGCATTCGTGCGGTCCGGGTGATCGACGAAAACGGCGAGCAACTCGGAATTCTGCCAACCGAAGAAGCGTTAGCGCGGGCACGACTCGCGGGACTCGATTTAATCGAGGTTTCGCCGACGGCTCAACCGCCGGTCTGCAAGATCGCCGATTTCGGGCGTTTGAAATACGAACAGTCGAAAAAAGACAAGGACGCACGTAAGAAGCAGCGCCACTTCGAACTCAAGGAAGTAAAGCTGCGGCCAAAGATCGAGACGCATGACTATGAAACGAAAGCAAGAATGGCGGAGCGGCTGCTGCTCGACGGGAGCAAGATCAAAGTGACGATCATGTTTCGCGGTCGAGAGATCACCTACACCTCGTTCGGACGCCGCCTGCTCGATCGGATGGCCGAAGACATGGCGCCGCTGGCAACTGTGGAGCGAGAGGCGCGGCTCGAGGGCAAGAACATGTTCATGATTCTAGCGCCGCGGGTTACGCCGACCGGTCCACCAAAGTTTTCAGTCACTCGCGAAAAAGAGCAAAAGCCAACCGCCACCGCGACCGTCGCCGAGGAGCAAGCCAGTGCCTAAGATTCGAACCCATCGAGGAACCGCCAAGCGCGTGAAGGTCACCGGGACCGGGAAACTGCTTCACCGCCATCAATTCGACGGCTGCGGTCATATTCTGAGCAAGAAAAGCCGCAAACGTAAGCGCAAGTTCCGCAAGGATCAGCCGACTTTCAAGGGCGATCTGAAGCGTTTGGCGCCGACGATTCCCTATCTGTTCTAACGAGGAGAGCGTAGAGAATGGCACGTGTTAAACGCGCGGTTGGAGGTCTCAAACATCGCCGCAAGGTGATGAAGCTGGTCAAGGGCTTTCGCGCGGCTCGCCGCCGCAACTATCGCGTTGCAAACGAAGCACTGCTCAAGTCGCTGGCCTACGCGTTTCGCGACCGCCGCGTCAGAAAGCGGGATTTCCGCTCGCTTTGGATCAGCCGAATCAATGCGGCGGTCCGGCGGGAAGGCCTCTCCTATTCGGTTTTCATGCACGGCCTCAAGAAGTCCGGGGTGACGCTGAACCGCAAGGCGCTTGCCGAGCTCGCCATTTCGGATCAACGAGCATTTGGCGCGCTGCTGAATCTCGCCCGGCAGGCGGCGCAAAAATGAAGTGGGACGTCTAAGCTCCGTCTTTGCGACGGCGGTAACGCTCTGCGTTCTGGCGCAGGCCGGGATGCCGGCCAGGGCCGATACCGGAGTTGCGTTAACACCAGTTCTTTCCGCCCGCATCGACCAGATGGCGAAGGCGCAGATCCATGCAGGGCGCACGCCCGGTCTCGCCATCGGGATCGTCGAGGACGGCCGGATCGTCTACGCGCGCGGTTTTGGATTCGCCGACCTCAACAAACACGTACCGATGACGGCGGACTCGCAGTTCTACGCCGGCGGCCTCACCAGACAGTTTACCGCCGCGGCCATTTTGCTGCTTGCGCAAGACGGGAAGCTCGCGCTCGGCGACCACATCACCAAGTACATTCCAGAGTTTCGCTCCGGCGACGGGATCACGATCGCCCAGCTGCTTACGCAAACCTCCGGACTTCCGCCCTCCTCGAAGATTCCGGGCCTTTCCGCCGATCGGACGCAACCGATCAAAATCGCGAATCTCCTGACGTCGCTCGATCAAATGAAGCCCGCCGTCGGGCCCGGCACCGTCTACGCAAGCGACCCAATCAATTACCTATTGGCTGGGTTGATCGTCGAACGCGCCAGCGGCGTTCCTCTCTCCGATTATCTCGAGCAGCACATCTTTATCCCGCTGATCATGGATCAGACGTTTCTTGCCGGCGACAGCGGCATCTCTCCACAGCATGCGATCGGGTACACGCGCGGTTCCCACGGATTCGATCGCGCACCGGTCTTGGATCCCTCGTGGCTCGGCGGCGATGCAGGCTTGGTCACGACGCTCTACGATCTTGCAAAATGGGATATCGCGATGCCGATTTTGCTGCGCGTCGACGCCGTGCGAACGATGTTCGCCCCGGGCGCCGATAGTGGGCCGACGCGCTACGGAATGGGCTGGGTCATCGATCGGCGCGGTGGCAAGGATTTCGTCTGGTCCGACGGAGATATCGCCGGCTACCGAGCGACGAACGCCCTCTTGCCCGAGCAACACGTCGGCGTCATCGTCTTTTCCAACGCCGACTCGATGCACGCGCCGACGACGATCCCCGAAGAGCTCGCGGCGCACATCCTCGATTTGATCGTGCCTCCGACGATGGCGCATCTGGACAATGCGATAATCGAGCGGGCGAAGGAGTGGCTAACTCTGTTGGCTTCGGGTCACGTGCGCCGCGACGAGTTGACGCCGGCGTTCAGTGCTTACTTAACCGACGACCTCGTCGCGAGCCAAAACTTCGCCGCATTAGGACAATTGCAATCCATCATACCGCTTTCGAGCACCGCCGATTCAAACGGCGAGACCTCGTACGAGTTTCTCGTGCGCTATCCGCACGCGCAGTATCATTACGACTTCAAGTTAACGGGTCAGGGAAAGGTCGACGGAATCCGACTGACCGCCTAAGCGTTAGGATAGCTCAGATTTTGTTCAGGGAACAATCCTTAGTCGTCGCCGTCGGCGAGGCGGCGGCCGGTAGCCTCAACGACCTTACCCAACATCGTTACTGCTTCGGCGCGCGTCGCGTTGCTGAACATAAAGCGAAGGCGCTCGTCGGCATCCTCGACGATCAAGACCGAGCGGCGCCCAAGCCGAACCGACGCGATGAGCGAGCTCAAATACGCTTCGTCTTCAGGGGCCAGCACCGATTCTTCCGGACCGACGCAGGGCGGCTCCAGTAGTCGTTTGATCACGGCATCAATGTCGCTGGGTATTTCCACCATCAACCTCCAAAACCGAATCAGAATCCACCGTGTCGAATAGCAACGGTCGGCGACACAGAATGTCTCCTACATACAACTATCGACTGACGCGACGCGCAATTTTACCTCTCCCGCCCTCCAGCCAGAATAAAGCTAGTACCGTCTTCGCGTCGGCCGCACCGTTAACGACCAGGCGCCATGCCGCCTGCTGTGTAAATCGACCCACCTCGATTCGCTCGTCTTCATCGAAGTCGGTGATGCCCTGCACTAGCTCGTCGGCGTGGAAAAAATGCATGACTTCCGAGCAGAATCCGGGCGTCGTCCAAAACGAACCGATCTTCGTTAACCGTCCGGCGCGAAAGCCGGTCTCTTCCCGAAGCTCTCGGCCCGCTCCGTCAAGCAAGGTCTCGCCGGGTTCGCATGTGCCCGCCGGAATCTCCCAGAGCGAGGTCCGGGCCGGGTGACGATATTGGCGCACCAAAACCAGCTCATCGCTCGCCGGCGTCGCAACGATCGCGACGGACGCGCCGTGTTCGACGACATCGACACGATGCGCGCTCCCGTCGTCGTACTCGACTTCATCGATGCGAACCGAGAACACGCGGCCTTTGAAAACCTCGCGCGATTCGATAATGCCCGGCACTCGATCCATCCGCGTGACTTAGCGGAACGGGCCGGCCGCGCCTCGTAGCTAAGAAACTCAATGCCGCAACCGCCGTCGTCCGTCTCGACGGAAATCGCCTGGCTCGGCTTTTTCCTTATCATTTTCGTCGCCGCGGTCTATCTGCTGGTGCGAACGCTCGTTCCACATCATTTCAACGAAATAGTCGCGATCATGCTCGCTGCGATCGCTGCCGGACTTATCATGATCGGCGTTCGCGCGTGGTTCGCGTCGCGCACGCGCAGCGGCTAAACCTTGGCAACGCGACTCGGAGTTCATGCCGAACGCCTAAAGAGCGTTGCGGCTCTGCAATCCCGCAAGGAGCGGCGGGAATCGAAACGCTTCGCCTTCGAGGGCCCGACGCTGCTCGAAGAGGCGCATGCCGGTGCGTTTCCGATTGAGGAAATATATGTAACCCAGAACGCGTACGATCAGACACCGTTGGTGCGCGAGCTCGATCGCACCGGTACGCCGACCTTCCTGGTCGAGCCGGCCAGCGCCGCGCAAATTTCCGATCTCGCAACCCCAACCGGAATCGTCGCCGTCGCGGCGGTGCGCTTTAGCACCCTCGAGGAGATTTTTGCCGGGGGCGAGCCGGCCATCGTGCTGGCGGACGTCGGCGACCCGGCGAACGCCGGGACTCTTCTGCGATCGGCCGACGCCTTTGGTTGCTCGGGAGCCGTCTGCGGATCTCTGGGGGTGGACCCGTATCATCCCAAGGTCGTCCGTGGTTCGATGGGCGCGGCGTTTCGGCTGAGACTCGCCATCAGCGACCCAGCCGCCTTGGCGAATGGGGCCGCCTCCGCCGGCGTACGAGTCTTGGGACTGACTGCGAAGGGCGAACCGCTCGGGGACGAGCGATGGGATCGTCCTACCGCACTGGTGGTAGGGCACGAACGGCACGGGTTGGGGCGTTGGGAAGCCTGTTGCGAGAGCCTGTTGGGCATCCCAATGGCAGGCCCGGCGGAGAGCCTCAGCGCCGCCGTGGCGGGCTCGATCGCCCTTTACGAGGCAACCCGCCGGGGGCCCGGCCGGTAAAGCCCAGGTTTTGTCAAGAGAGTACTGCGGGCTCGAAAAGTCAAGACTACCGGGGGTAAAACTCGCATGGTATACTCAGCGCATTCCGCGACCGTAAGCCGCCCCGGAGCAGACGGCTCAGAAGGAGACTTCAAAGCGCTATGGCAACGTCCAATCTCTTCTGGAGGCTTTTCGTCCATACGGGTTCCATCGACGCTTATCTGGCTTATCGAAGGCTTCACGCGTCACCAACCGCGACGTAAACGACCCTCGGCCACCGGGGCCGAACGAGAAGTCAAAGCCGAGTTTCGAAGCGCCTGGTAGCAAAGAACACGCCGGGCGTTTTGCTTTGGAAGAGCTATGACGGAACTTGCAAGCCGACTCGACGACGTTGCCCAACGATTTGCCGCCGCGATCGAGCGCGCGAACGACGAGCAGGCGCTCGAGAGCGTGCGAGTCGCATACCTAGGCCGAAACGGCGAAGTAACCACGGTGCGACGCGCGATCGGAACGCTTCCGCCGAACGAGCGCCCAGAGGCCGGCAAGGTCATCAACGACGCGGTGGCAGCGATGGAGCGGCGCCTGCAGGCAGCGTACGACGAGCTCGAGGCTCGCAGCTTCGACGCCGACTTGGCGACGTCGATCGACGTCACGTTTCCCGCGATCCGCCGACCGGTCGGCTCGATTCACCCCGTCCGGCGAATTATTGATGAGAGCTGCGGCTATTTCATGCGCCATGGATTCGCGGTGGTCACCGGGCCGGAGGTCGAACCGGACTACTACAACTTCGATGCACTCAACATTCCAAGCGATCACCCGGCACGCGAAGGCTTCGATTCATTTTGGATTAGCGATACGTTGCTGCTTCGCCCGCACACGTCGCCGATGCAGATTCGAACGATGCAAGAACACCGGCCGCCGATCGCGATCGTCGCTCCAGGGAAATGTTTTCGCAGAGATGCCGTCGACGCGCGCCACCTCTTTCAATTTCACCAAGTCGAAGGATTGCTCGTGGCCGAAGGCATCCATTTCGGCCATTTAAAAGGCATGCTCACGGGGTTGTGTCGCGAGCTCTTCGGGGAGCACCAGAACGTGCGATTTAGGCCCTCGTTCTTTCCATTTACCGAACCGAGCGCCGAAGTGGACACGACGTGCCCAAAATGCAAAGGCACCGGCACGCTCGAGTCAAGCCCGGTGGCCTGCAATATGTGCGGCGGTTCTGGTTGGATCGAACTCGGCGGCTCTGGAATGGTGCATCCCAACGTCCTTCGCGAGGTCGGCTACGACCCCGACCGTTATTCCGGTTGGGCCTTCGGTTTCGGCGTGGAGCGCCTGGGCTTAGCGCGCTATGAAGTCGACGACATCCGTCGTTTCAGCAGGAGCGACCCCGACTTTCTCGCGCAGCTGAGTTGACGAGGGAAGCACCGTGCGCGTCCCCGTAAGTTGGCTGCGCGAGTTCGTGACGCTGCCGCCCGATGCGCAAGCGATCGCAGACCGGCTGGCGATGTTGGGCTTTCCGGTCGCCGAGATCGAACGGCGACCGACGATCGCCGGCGTCATTACCGGCCGCATCGCAGACTTACAAAAGCATCCAAATGCGGACCGCCTGCAAGTCGCACAGGTTGACGTCGGCGACGGCGCCTCGCTGACGATCGCCACGGCTGCTACGAACGTGGCCGCCGGTCAAACGATCGCCGTCGCCACGATCGGCGCCCAGCTTCCGGGCCTAACGATCGCGCCGCGCACGATGCGAGGCGTCGCGTCGCAGGGCATGATGATCTCGGCAGAAGAGCTCGCGCTGCCCGGCGACTGGTTTGAAGACGGCATCATGCAGCTCGAGTCGAGTTGCACTTTAGGCGCCGACGTCGTCGCCCTCTTCGGGCTCGACACCGCAGTGCTCGACGTGGAGATTACGACGAATCGTCCCGATGCTATGTCGATCATCGGGCTTGCGCGAGAACTCGCCGCTTCCTACGGCACCGGCCTGCGTTTGCCGGAGATCGTCAACCCCGGCCGCGGCGCAGAACCGCCGGGCGAAGAGCCCGACGTTTTGATCGAATCATCCGACTGTTATCGCTTCGTCTGCCAACGCATCGACGGCGTGCGCGTCGCCCCGGCGCCCGCCTGGATGCGCGTTCGCCTTGCGCTGTCGGGCCAGCGCCCGCTCAATAATCTCGTCGACGTCTCGAACTACGTCATGCTGGAAACGGGCCAGCCGTTGCATTTTTACGATGCAGCAACGATTCACGGAGGGCGCTTGGTCGTACGCAGCGCGCGCGACGGCGAAAAAATGGTTACGCTCGACGGCGTCACGCGAACTCTATCCACTGCGGCGCTCGTCATCGCCGACGACGAGCGACCGCTCTGCCTTGCGGGGCTAATGGGCGGCGCCGTAAGCGAGGTCGGCCCCGCGACGACCGCGATCGTCGTCGAAGCGGCAAACTTCAACGGCGCCCGCGTCCGGCGCATGAGCAGTGCGCTGGGGTTACGCACGGAGGCTTCGGCCCGTCATGAAAAGTCACTCGCGCCGGCTCTGACCGATCTCGGTGCCGCGCGCGCCGCCGCGCTCCTGCGCGATCTTGGAGCGACGCTCTACCAGCCTCACGCTTTCGGCGCGCCGGTCTCGCGGGCCGCAGCAATCGCACTAAAGGTTGCCGACGTGCAACGCCTTCTCGGCCTATCGCTGGACGCTCAACAGATCGAGCGTCACCTCGCCGCACTGGGTTGCGAGGTCGATCGCGTCGAGCCGGAAATCTTGGCCGTCATTCCGCCGGCGTGGCGTCGCGACTTGGCCATTGCGGCCGACTTGATCGAAGAAGTCGCACGGATCGAAGGGTACGAGCGGATACCCCTCGTCGTTCCGTCGGTCGCTCCGCACGAAATTTCGAGCGCCGCGTTCGCGTTGGAGGGCCGCATCGCGCGGGCCCTGGAAGGCCTGGGGTACCGCGAGATTATCACCCAATCGCTGCGCGGTGCCGGTTCCGTCGAGGTTCGAAATCCGCTCTCCGACGAACAACGTTTTCTGCGCGACTCGCTCGTTCCCGGGATCATCGAGTATCTTGCGGAGAACGCGTCGCCGGCCCGTATTTTCGAAACCGGGGAAGTCTTTAACGACGAGCAAAGCGGCCTCGTCGAGCAGTCGCTATTAACCTTCGGCTTTTCGGCCGATCCGCCCGACGAACCGGCGTGGCGCGATTCCCATTTTCTCGCCCTCAAGGGCGATTGCGAACAGCTACTGCGCAAAATTACCGGGCGCGACGTCGAGGCGAAGCGCGGCACGCGGTCCGGTTTCCATCCGGGTAAGACGGCGCTCGTCACGCTCGACGAGCGCGAGGTCGGCTATCTTGGACGCATCGACCCGCGCTTGGCGAAGACCTCCGATTTACGGCGCCCCGCGTATCTCTGCGTCATCCAGATCGCATCGCTGCCGGCGTACGAAACGCCCCATTATCGAGTGCCTTCGAAGTATCCCTCGACGTATCGCGACGTCGCCTTGGTCGTCGATGTCGACGTCGCCGCTCGAGACGTCGAGCGTGCGATTGTTGCTGCCCTCGGCAGCCTGTGTACCGGCGCCGCCGTTTTCGACGAATATCGCGGCCCCCAAATCGGACAAGCGCGCAAGAGCCTCGCGGCGCGAGTAACGCTGCAGCGTTCCGATGCGACGATCACCGACGAAGAAGCCGATCGGGCAGTTTCGCGATTGCTCGACGCGCTGCGCAAAGAGTTCGGAGCGGAGATTCGAACGTGATCGCGGGCGTCGCCTGGCCCGACGTCGTTATCGTCGTCATCCTGAGCATCGCGACGCTCAAGGGCTACTCGCGCGGCTTCGTTTCGGAGCTGGGCGGAGCCGTGGCAGTAACCGGCGCCTTGGTCACGCCGTGGTTTTACAACGGAAGCTTGGACGCGACGATCGAGCAGCTGACGAAACTTGGTCCCGGATCGGCCCACGTCGTCGGAATGTTCGGCACGGGACTGCTTACGTACGTGGTTATTCTCATTGTGGCGCGTCTGCTGGGCACCATCGCCAAACTTCCGGTGCTGGGCCTGGGCAACGCGCTCGGCGGTGCGCTCATCGGCTTGCTGAAGGGTGCGATCCTGTTATGGCTCGTGCTCTTCGTGGCGCTCTTCTTTCCGCTCTCACCGGACATACGCGCCGATCTGCATCAATCGCGCTTGGCGCCCTATCTCGTAACCTACGACGCGCCGCTGGATGACGCAATCCTTTCGACGATCCCCTGGTTCGCGCGCCCGTTCGTGCTGCCGTACTTTAAGCGACACCACTTGTAAGCGCTCGAAGCGTCGTCTCGATCGCAGTGAAGGCCGTTTGGAAATCGCTCTCGTCGACGTCTCCCATCGTGCCGAAGCGCACGATCTTTCCCGCAAGCTCGGCCTGACCCCCGGAGAGCACGATGCCGTGCTCTTCGCGAAGCGCTTGCAGCAGCGGGTTAGGGTCAACGCCGGGCGGCGGATAGGCCGCGACGATCGTGTCGGAATGCGCGCCGGGCCGCGAAAGGAGCGTGAACCCCAAACGTTGCAGCGACCCGCGCACGGCATTCGCATAGCGCGTATGCCTCTCGAAGGCAGCCTGCATCCCGGCGCCATGATAGCGAGCTAACGCGGCGTCGAGCGCGTAAAGGATGGAAATCGGCGGCGTCCACGGGGTCTGGCCCGAGTGCGAAAACTCAAGCGCGCGTCGCAGATCGAAGTAAAAACGCGCGAGCGCGGGCTCCCCGAGACGCTGGCGCGCGCGCGAACTGACCGCGACGATGGCCACGCCGGGCGGCGCCGCAAAGGCTTTCTGCGAAGCGGTCGCCACCGCATCGTAACCCCAATCGTCCATGCGAAACTCGCTCGCGCCCAGGCCGCTGACGGAGTCGACGAGCGTGATCGCGCCGTGGCCGCGCAGCATCGGCGCAAGCGCTGCCATGTCATTGGCGACGCCGGTTGAGGTCTCGTTATGCGTCAGCAAAACGCCGGCGATGCTCTTCTCCGCATCCGCTCGGAGGCGCGCCTGGAGCGCGGCGGGATCGACCGCTGCGCCGAGCGGTGTCTCCAAGGTCTCAACGATGCAGCCATAGGCGCCTGCGATCCCCGCGAATCGCTTTCCAAAAGAGCCGACCGGGCATGAGAGCAACCGATCCCCAGGAGCAAAAAGGTTGGCAACAAGCGCTTCCATCGCGCCGGTTCCCGAGCTTCCAAGGATAGCGATCTCGCCGCGCGTCCCGAAGACCGGGCGTAAAGCGGCCGTGATCCGCTCCAGCATCTCCGCGAACTCCGGCCCCCGGTGATCGATCAGCGGACGGTCCATCGCGCGCAGGACCGGCGGCGCCACCATCACCGGTCCGGGAAGGAATAGCAGTTGCCTCGACATCGAATACTGTTTCTATGAACGTCGAGAGCATCCGCTTAACCGAACTCTCTGCGTGCGCCGGCTGCGCCGCGAAACTCGGCGCGGCCGAGCTCCGCAGCGTGATGGAACGCGTTTCGCCCGCGACGAACGCGAGCGTGCTCGTCGGATACGGCGATAGCGACGACGCCGGCGTTTATCTTTTGCGCGACGACGTGGGATTGGTCCACACGGTAGATTTCTTCACGCCGATCGTCGACGATCCGTTCGACTTTGGACGCATCGCGGCGACCAACGCGCTCTCCGACGTTTACGCGATGGGCGGGCGCCCGTTGAGTGCGCTCAACATCGTCGCCTTTCCCGAAGATCTGGACCTCGCGATCTTGGCGCAGATTCTCGAAGGCGGGGCGAGCGTCGCGCGCAACGCGGGCGTCGCGATTCTTGGCGGTCACACGATCAAAGACGCGGAGCCGAAGTACGGCATGGCGGTTACGGGGATCGTCGATCCGCAGCGGATCGTCACCAACGCCGATGCGCGGATCGGCGACGCGCTCGTGCTAACCAAGCCGTTGGGGACCGGCATCCTAACGACGGCCCGCAAACGCGGTGCGATCGCGGCGGGAGATCTCGATGAAGCGGTTGCTGCGATGACGACTCTCAACGACCGCGCGGCCGAGGCGATGCTCGCGGCGGGCGCGCACGCGGCAACGGATATCACCGGTTTCGGGCTGCTCGGGCACGCGGAAAACATGGCGCGCGCCTCGCACGTCCGGCTGATCTTCGATTCGACGGCGGTGCCCTTTATGAAACGCGCTCTCGAGTTGATCGCGGCCGGCGTCGTGCCCGGCGGCACGCGGCACAACGCGCAGACGCATGCGACGTTTACCGATTTCGCGCCCTCCGTTTCGGAGGCAGTTCGCATCGGTCTCTCCGATGCTCAAACCTCGGGCGGATTGCTCATCAGCATCGCACGCGAGAATCTTGCACTGCTCGTTCGCGAATTAAGCGACCGCAGCACGATGGCTGCGGTCGTTGGTGAAGTCCGCTCCGGGAGCGGAATCGAGGTTATCGCTTAACGCGGCGCTTGCGCTCCGGAGCGCGTTTGACCGCGCCGTTTCGCCGTTTAGCGTGCCCGGTCCGAAGTCGAAGGGGAACGACGTTACTCACCCGTTCGTGGTCCGAGCCCAGCGGCACCGGCGAGATCAGCCGCTTCCCTAACGCGTGATGGAGGACTTCGGAGAGCTCGTCCACCGGAACGAACGTCATGCTCTCGCGCACCTCTTTGGGGATATCGTCCAGATCCATCTCGTTGCGCCGCGGCAACAGGATCTTCGTGATGCCTGAGCGCTTTGCGCCGAGAACCTTTTCCTTGAGCCCGCCGATCGGCAGCACTTGTCCCGTCAGCGTGATCTCGCCGGTCATGGCCAAGTTCGCATCGACTTTGATGCCGGTCAGCATCGAAGCGATGGAGGTCGCCAGCGCGATTCCGGCCGATGGACCGTCCTTGGGCGTAGCGCCGGCGGGAAGGTGAATGTGAATGTCGTGCTTGGCAAAGTAATCGTCCGGTAAGCCCAACTCCCCCGATCGAGAACGCATGAACGAGACGGCGGCCTGCGCACTCTCCTTCATGACGTCGCCCAGCTGTCCGGTCAGCACGAGCTTCCCCGTTCCCGGCATCGCCTGCGTCTCGATGAAGAGAATGTCGCCGCCCACCGGCGTCCAAGCCATGCCCGTCGCGACGCCGACCGAGGCGACGCGTTTGCGCACCTCGTTGAAGAATCGCGGCCTGCCGAGGTATTCGACGAGGCTCTCCGGCTTGACGCGCGCCTTGTAACGAGCGTTCTCCGCGATCTTGCGCGCGATCTTGCGAAAGACCGTTCCGATCTCTCGCTCGAGGTTTCGTACGCCGGCTTCGCGCGTGTAATCGTTGATGATCGCGCGAATCGCCTGGTCGCTGATCTGGGCTTGCGAATCGCGCACACCGTTGTTCTTGCGCTGCTTCTTGAGCAGATATCGCTTGGCTATCTGGAGCTTTTCGAGCTCGGTGTAGCCGTGAAGCGTGATGATCTCCATGCGATCCCGCAACGGCGGCGAGATCGTATCGAGCGCGTTTGCGGTGCAGATAAACAGCACTTGCGAAAGGTCGAACGGCAGATCGAGATAATGATCGCGGAAGTTGTTATTCTGCTCGGGATCGAGCACTTCCAGCAGTGCCGATTGCGGGTCCCCGCGAAAATCCGCGCCCACTTTGTCGATCTCGTCGATCATCAACACGGGGTTGCGCGTTCCCGCGTCGCGAATCGCGCGAACGATCGTGCCTGGCATCGCGCCGATGTACGTGCGCCGATGGCCGCGAATCTCGGCCTCGTCACGAACGCCGCCCACTGAAAGGCGAACGAACTTCCGTCCCATCGCGCGAGCGATCGACTGACCGAGCGAGGTTTTTCCTACGCCCGGCGGTCCCACAAAGCAGAGGATCGGTCCGGTTAACTTCTTCTTGAGTTTTCCGACGGCTAAGTACTCGACGATCCGGTCCTTGATCTTTTCAAGGTCGTAATGATCCTCGTCGAGCACGGCGCGCGCCGTCGCTATCTCGATGTGATCGGGCGTCTCCTCTTTCCACGGTAACGTAACGAGCCAATCGAGGTACGTGCGAATGACGCTGTACTCGGGACTGGCCTGCGGAACTTTCGAGAGCCGGTCGAGCTCGCGATCGGCCGCCTTTTTCACGTCGGGCGGCATCGCCGCACCGTCGATTTTGCTCCGCAGCTCGTTGTTCTCGGCCTGCTGCGGATCGACTTCGCCAAGCTCTTCCTGGATTGCGCGCAATTGTTGGCGGAGATAGAACTCGCGTTGATTCTTTTCCATCTCGCGTTGGATGTCGCTCTGAATCTTATGGCCGAGCTCGACGACCTCTAGCTCCTTGGTGAGAAGCATCGTCAGCTTGCGCATGCGCTTAGCCGTGTCGCGTTCCTCGAGGAGCGCCTGGCGATCGGCGGTCTCCAAACGCATCGTCGAGGCGACGAAGTAGGTCAGCACCACCGGATCGGTGATGTTGGCGACTTCCATCTCCATCTCGCGCGGCGCTTGCGGTAGATACGAAAGCAGCTTTTGGAAGAGTCCCGCCAGGTTGCGCTGCATCGCGACGAGCTCTTCGTTCTCGACCGTCGAGTCCGGCAACTCGGTGTAAGCGGCGACCATATAGGGTGCCACCTGCGTGAACTGTTCGATGCGGAAGACCTGCTGACCGGCAACGATGCAACGCAGCGTGCCGTCGGGAACCTTCAGCATCTTTTGTATAACGCCGATCGTGCCGACGCGCTGCACGTCTTCGGGCCCGGGGTCCTCGATCTCGCGATCGCGCAGAACGGTCAGACCGATCGGCTTTCCTTCGCGCAACGCTTCCTCGACGAGTTGAATGCCGGATTTCTTGACGACCGCCAGCGGAATGACGGTATGCGGGTAAAGCACCGCCTCTTGGAGCGGCAGAATGCCGATCAAATTGGCGGGAACGATGTTTTGACTAGATTTCGAAGCCATGTATTTAGGAATGCGTCCTTTTTACCAATATGTGGAGTTCGGTCCGGGCCGTCGGCTGATAGGCCGTCGCCGCAATCGGTGCGACGACGATCAAGAAACCGTCCTCGTACGTCGCTGCGATACGATCGTATTCCACCGCGACCGGCAGCGCGATTCGTTTGACGAACTCGCCGTGCGCGATCTCTTTCTGTACGAACGAGCCGTTGCGCAGCCGAGCGGCCTCGCGGCGGCGTCCGCCGATGATGAAGAACCGCTCGTCGACGACGACCCGCAGACTCTCGGGATCGGCTCCGGCCACTTCTACGACCACGACGACGCGCCGCTGATCCTCGTCGACGAAGACGTCAGCGTTCGGCGCGAAAGCCCCCAAGCGGGCTCGAACCACGAACTCCATCAGGGCCAATAACCCGTCACCTTAGCACTCGGATGCGCTGTCTGCCAGCCTGTCCTGAGCCCCTGTCATCCTGAGCCCTGTCATCCCGAGCCCTGTCATCCTAAGCCCTGTCATCCTAAGCCCTGTTATCCTAAGCCCTGTCATCCTGAGCCCTGTCATCCTGAGCCCTGTCATCCTGAGCCCTGTCATCCTGAGCCCTGTCATCCTGAGCCCCTGTCATCCTGAGCCCTGTCATCCTGAGCCCTGTCATCCTGAGCCCCTGTCATCCTGAGCTTGTCGAAGGACGAAGGACGAAGGACGAAGGGCTACATCGTGGGATCGGGAAGCGGGCGCGTGCTCGGCCAGCGGACGCAGGGTATGAGCTCGATTCGCAAGGCGGCCAGGGCGGCGGGCGGTATTTGGACTCTGAAGAATTGGGGGTACCCCGTCGGCTCACCATAGCGGCTCTGCGGAGGAAATTCGTCCTTCGCGACGCCTGCGGCGTGGGTTGCGGCCAAGACTGTGTTGATCGAGGTGGCATTAGCCGCGGACATGTAGAGCCCGGTTCGCTCGCCGAGCCACGTGCCGCCGTCCCCCGTCGTATACAAGAAGCCGATGGTCTGGTTGGCCGTCATCGTCGCGGTCGAGACGACCGCATCGATGCCGACCAACTGCATGGCGCGCGAAACCGGCTTCATAAGCACGCTTGGGACCGCGCGGGGCGAATCGAGGCATGAGCCGCTTTCGAGCGGCGGCTGCGAAAGAGGGGGCGGCGGCCCCGGAGGAGGCATCTGAGCTACGGTGACACCGAGCACGGCGAGGACGAACGTTGCAATTGCGAACATGACGCGCCTCTTCGCTGGAATGTGGACATTCCCCCGATGAGCGCGCCGGTACCAAAACTCGTCCGTCTCCTCGGAGGCCGGGATGCCGCACTCATCGTGATGGGGGGCATCATCGGCTCGGGCATCTTTATGAACCCATCGGTCGTCGCCCGCTTTGTCGGCAGCGGATTTCTGGTGATGGCGGTATGGGTCGCGGGTGGCCTGATCGCGCTCCTCGGCGCGGGCATCTTCGCCGAGCTGGCAGCGCGTCGCCCCGCGGACGGCGGCCTCTACGCGTACCTGCGGGACGCGTTTCATCCGGCGCTCGCATTCATCTTTGGATGGACGTTGCTCCTCGTGTCGCAAAGCGGCGGGATGGCTGCCGCCGCGGTCACGTTCGCCAATTACTTTGCTACGTTAACGAGTTGGAACGCTTCGACTGCAGCCGTCGCCGTCGTCGCAATCGCGACGTTTACAGCGATCAATGCGCTTGGCGTTCGCACGGGCACGACGACGCAGAACGCGTTCATGGTGCTCAAGGTCCTCGCCATCGCGGCATTTGCCGCTATCGGTCTCTTTGCGGTTCACGCCGCGCGCGGGGCGGTAGCGATGCCTGCGCATTCGCCGCCCGGAGGAACGCTCGCCGTGATCGGGCTGGCAATGGTACCGGTACTCTTCGCCTACAGCGGCTGGCAAACGTCGAGCTTTATGACCGCCGAGCTACACCAGCCGCAGAAAACGCTGCCTCGCGGCCTGATCGCCGGCGTCGGGGTTGTCGTCCTCCTCTATCTGGCAGTGAATGCAGCGTGTCTACGCGCGCTCGGCATCGGCGGTTTGGTGGCGACGAATACGCCGGCCTCGCAAGTGGCGGGAATCGCCTTCGGTCCAATCGGTTTGCAGATCATGGCCGCCGTGATCGCACTTTCCACCCTCGGCTTTCTGAGCAACCAGATTCTTACGTCGCCCAGGGTCTACTTTCAGATGGCCGCCGACGGCACGTTTTTCAAACAGCTCGCTTGGGTAAGCGCCCGCACTCACGCACCCGTGCTCGCAATCCTAATGCAAGGAGCGATCGCAATCGTTATCGCCCTCTCCGGCAGCTACGACCAGATTCTCAACTACGTGACCTGCAACGATTACATCTTCTTCGGGCTTGCTGCGATCGCGCTAATCGTCTTCCGCAATCGCGACGCGCGCGATCCCCGGGCGCCCAAGCCCGTCTTCAGCATGCCGGGACACCCGGTAACGACGCTGCTCTTTCTCGCCGCCGCGTGGTATATCGTCGGAGATACCGTCCTGAAATCGCCCCACGATACGGGCATCGGCATCGCGATTCTGCTCTCGGGGTTGCCCGTCTACGCACTGTTCACGCGCAAGCGCGCGGCCGGCGCAGGTTAACGTGCGTTACGGCGCGCGCGTCGCATTTATAACGATCTTGGCGCTGTTCGAGATCGCGGCAGCCGCCGTCTCGAT
>Ga0210395_10000583_pt1 | contig 27988 bp, 28 predicted proteins | sample IncBWH4OmetaG_FD_150861 | JGI IMG/M metagenome (GOLD analysis project Ga0210395, IMG submission 150861) | Forest soil microbial communities from Barre Woods Harvard Forest LTER site, Petersham, Massachusetts, United States - Inc-BW-H-4-O ... | reverse complement strand
GTTATCTTCGCGGTGGCGGTCGTGGTGCTGCTCGGGCTGCAGTACTTCCTGTCCGGTTCCAAGTACGGGCGGCTGATCCGGGCCACTGCCGATGACCAGGAGGCCGTCCAGCTGGCGGGTGCCGACTACCGGCACGTCTTCGGCATCGCGGCGGCGCTGGCGCTCGGCACGGTGGCCCTCGGCGGCATCGCGTACGGGATGTACGCCGATCTCGATCCGACTGCGGGCACCGACACGATTCTGCTGTTCGCGTTCGTGGCGGTCGTCATCGGCGGGCTGGGCTCACTGTGGGGCACCCTGCTGGGCGGCGTGGTGCTGGGCGTGGCCCAGCAGATCGGGGCCCAGATCAACTTCTCCTACGAGGTCCTGGCCGGCTACATCGTGTTCCTCGCCATCCTCGTCCTCCGCCCTGAGGGTCTGACCACCAGGAAGGCTCAGTCATGAGGGCGGAGTCGTGACTCTGGCCGCCGAACCGACCCTGCTCGGGGCGGAGGACTTCCGCGTCACGCGCTCGCGGCGCAATGTCACCTGGAACGGGATCGGCGTGCTGGCCGTCGTCGTCGTGCTGGCGCTGTTCCCCTACATCGTGTACTCGGGCACCACGGCGATCATGGTGCAGGCTTTCATCGTCCTCACGATGGCCAGCATGTGGAACCTGCTGGCCGGATACGCCGGGCTGGTCTCGGTCGGGCAGCAGGCCTTCGTCGGCCTCGGTGCGTACTTCGTCCTGATCCTGGCGCTGCACGGCACGTCGCCGTTCGCGGCGCTGCCCGTCGCCGCGATCGCCTGCGGGGTGGCGGCGCTGCCGATGTGGTGGCTGGTGTCCCGGCTGCGCAGCGGTTACTTCGCCATCGCCACCTGGGTGCTCGCGGCCGCCATCATGCTGTTCGTGCAGCGGTTCCAGTCGCTGGGCGGCGGCACCGGGCTGCCGCTGCCGGGCTTGACCGGGATGAGCCCCACCCTGCTCACCGCCTACACCTACTGGGCCGGCCTGGCCGTGACGGTCCTCGCGCTGCTGGCCATTTACCTGCTGCTGCGCGGCCGGACCGGTCTGGTTCTGACCGCGATCCGCGACGATGAGGTGGCCGCGCGCAGCTCCGGGGCGCGGGTCGGCCTGGCCCGGCTGCTGGTGTTCGTGGTCGCCGGGGTCGGCTGCGGGGCCGCGGGGGCCGTCCTGGCGATCAGCCAGCTTCAGGTGCAGCCGAGCGCGGACTTCAGCGTGCAGTGGACCGCGGAGATGGCGTTCGCCACGATCATCGGCGGCCTCGGCACGATCGAGGGGCCGATCATCGGAACTGCCGTCTACATGGTGCTGCAGCAGACCCTGGCCTCGTACAACGCGTGGTATCTGATCATCCTGGGGCTCGTCGCGATCGGGGTGGCGCTGTTCGCCCGCCGCGGTCTGTGGGGTCTGGTGGACGCCCGTCTCAACCTGCGGCTGTTTCCCGTCGGGTACTGGCTGCGGGCCCCGGCCAGCAACGGCGGACGCACCGGTCAGGCTGGCGAAGAAGCCGTCGCGGACTAGACGCGTCACTCTGTTTTCACTGCTGGCCCGTGGGTATCAGCGCTTCACCGACAGCGGGGGGAACAATGCCACCAAGGACATCCGGGACTGCTACCCGGCCGTCAGCGAGATCCACGGCTCGCTCATCACGGACCACTTCATCACGGACCACCACTTCATCACGGGCTGCTTCTTCGCGGACGGCGGCCAGGAAGTCACCGGCTAAGTCGTCAGCCAGCGGGAACGGCCGCGCGCGCAAGTCACTCAGCAGCCAGCCATGGCTGCATCAGCGGGGCGTCGAGGTCCAGGAGTTCGGGACCGTGCGGCAGTTCCCGCTCGGCCTGTCCTACGACGCGAGGATGTACTCCTGCGAGCGCCTCAACCAGACCCTCGCCGACACGCAGATCCTGTATGCCCTGTACAAGAAGCACCACTGGCTCATGCGCGGGCCGACCTTCTACCAGCTGCATCTCCTGCTGGACAAGCACGCGGGGGAGCAGCTTGAGCTGGTTGACCTGATCGCGGAGCGGGTGCAGACGCTTGGCGGCGTGGCCGTCGGCGATCCCCGGCACGTCGCGGAGATCACGTCAATCCCGCGCCCGCCGAACGGGGCCGAAGAGGTGCCAGCCATGCTGTCGCGGCTCCTGGAAGCGCACGAGACGATCCTGATCAACGCGCACGACGCCGCGGCCAGGACGATGGACATGGGCGACGACGGGACCAACGACCTGCTGGTTTCCGATGTGATCAGGACCGGCGAGCTCCAGGCGTGGTTCCTCGCCGAGCACCTGGTGGATACTCCGCTGGTGCACGCCTGACCGAGGGTCAGCCGCCGAGGGCCGTGACCATGTTCATGATCGTGACCATCTGCGGCGCGCCCTTCACCGCGAAGTTCGCCCCGTCGTATCCCCACCAGTCCCAGCAGCCCTCGGGATTAAGCGGGAGCACGCTCGCGATGGCCTGGGGGTAGAGGACTACCAGGTTGTTCGTGTCCGCGTAGGTGTCGAGGTTGCCGTAGTCGGGGAAATCGTCGCCGAGCAGGTACTGGCCGGACAGACAGCCGTGCAGCGCGACGACCAGCTTGCACGGGGCGCCATCGGCGCAGGACGGCGGCGTGTACAGCAGGCCAGTGCTGTCCATGCTGAGCGCGGGAGCACTGCCGCCGGGCGCGTACTGATCCTGGTCGAATGAGGAGAGGGTTCCGTCCGGCCGGCCGTCGTTGGGCGCATTGACGCTCCCAAGCCAGTGCCTCAGCATCTGGCCCTCCGGGTCGTCCAGGCAGTTGATGAGGAACGGCGGGCTGGTGGCCGAGCACGGCAGGATGCCCTCGGGCGTCGGCCAGCCGTGACCGGCGAGGTCGGAGCTGTGATACTCGACGTTCGCGCCGAAGTGCTGGTAGAAAGCCACGCCGTCGGCCGACACCAGGTCGTTCACGATCGGGTCGAGCAGGCCGTGATAGACGTAGACCGGCTTGCCCGAGAGGTTGGAGACCGGGTCGATGAGGCCTTCCGCAGACCAGGTGACGGCCTCCTGCTCCAGAGCCGGGAGGCTTGCGCCGACGTCGCAGGTCGCGAAGTCAATCACGTTGCCCTGGCCGCAGTCGTAGGGGCCAGCCGCGATGATGCCCGCGCCATCGAAGGTTCCGGAGTAGGCCACCTGCAGTTGCGTGGCCATGAATCCGCCCGACGACACGCCGGTCACGTAGACGCCCGTGATGTCGAGTCTTGGCAGGCTCGCAGCGGCCTGCGCCGGCGCTGCGGTCGCGAGGGCGCTCGCCGTGAGAGCGAGGGTGGTGAGCAGGGATCTCGCTGTCGACTTCTTCATTGGCGCACTCCGGCCCGTCAGGCAAACAATCGATCGTTTGGCTAACCCAACTGTCACCCGGCGGCGGTATCCTGTCAATCAAACGTTCGTTTGGATTGGCGGCGATGATGGCTGACAGGCTCGCCGAGCGGCTGGCGGGGCGGATCCCGGCGGGTGCGGCCAGTCCGCAGCGCCGGCTCGCCGCCGTTGCGGTCGAGCTCCCGGACGGCGTGACCCCGCCGGGCACCAGAGGCTCGATCCTGCGCGCCGCCCTGGGCCTCTTCTCCGAGTTCGGCTTCCACGGCACGTCGGTACGGCAGATCGCCGCCGCTGTCGGCATCAACCCGGCCACCCTCTACGCGCACTACCCATCGAAGGAGCACGTCCTGGCCGAGCTTGTGTTCCTCGGTCACCGCGAGCTGTACCTCCGCCTCACGGGCGCCCTGGAGCAGGCGGGGCCGAGCACCGCCGGTCAGCTCGCTGCTCTGGTCAGTGAGCACGCGCTGATCCACTGCGATTACCCCTTGCTCGCCGTAGTGGCCAATACCGAGTTGCACGCGCTGTCGGCCGAGCTGGCGGGTCCGGCGCTCGAGATGCGCGCCCGTTGCAGTGACCTGCTGCTGACCGTGCTCACCGACGGCGCTGCCAGCGGTGAGTTCGAGATGAGCGACCCCGTGCTCACCGCGATCGCGATCGCCGGTCACGGCATGCACATCGCGCACTGGTTCGTGCCCGGCGATCCCTACGACCGGGGCCAGGTTGCCGACGGCTACGCGCAGCTGGCGCTGCGCATGGTCGGAGCGCGCGCTTAGGTCAGTTGGCCAGGAACGGCAGCTCCGACAGCCCGGCCCGGATGTCGGCAAAGACGGCGTCGGGCGGCTGATCAGCGTTGACGGTCATCAGAATTCCGCGCTGCTGGTAGTAGGGAACGAGCGAGCCGGTCGTCTGGGCGAACACCTCGAGCCGGTGGCCGATCACGTCGGCGGTGTCGTCGGCGCGCCCGCGCTCGTCGGCCCGGCCAAGCAGCCTCCGCCTCAGCACCTCCTCCGGCGCATCCAGGTAGATCGCTGCCTGCAGGGTCACGCCGAGCCGCGCCCCGAGCTCGGCCGCAGCGGTCGCCTGGGCGAGAGTGCGCGGGAAGCCGTCCAGGATGTAGCCGCCGTCGCGGGCCGCGTCGACGACGGCCGGGATCAGCACGTCGAGCACGATCTGGTCGGGGACGAGGTCGCCGCGGGCCTGACAGGCTGCGATCTCACGGCCGAGCGGGCTGTCGGCCCTGGCCTCGGCCCGCAGCAGATCACCGGCGCCGATGTGCCGAGCGCCCGACCAGGCAGCAAGGCGGCTGCCCTGCGTGCCCTTGCCGGCCCCTGGCGGAGCCAGAAGCAGCAGCCTCACCGGGCGCCAATGTCGGCCGGGATCACGATCTCCCGCTTCAGGATCTTGCCGGTCGGCCCCTTGGGCAGCGCGTCCAGGATCCAGAGGTGGCGCGGATACTTGTACGCCGCCACCTGGCCCTTGACGAAGGCTCGCAGTTCCTCGGCGGTGATCGCCGCGCCTGGCTTGAGAGACACCGCGGCAGCGACCTCCTCTCCCAGGGCCGGATGCGGGACGCCGATCACGGCGGCCTCGGCGACCGCGGGATGCTCATAGAGCACTTCCTCGATCTCCCGCGGGTACACGTTATAGCCGCCGCGGATGATCATGTCCTTCTTTCGGTCCACGATGAAGAAGTACCCGTCCTCGTCCACGCGGGCCAGGTCACCGCTGTGGAACCAGCCATCGCGGATCGCCTCGGCGGTCGCCTCGAGGCGATGCCAGTAGCCCTTCATGACGTTCGGACCGCGAATCACGATCTCGCCGACCTCACCCTGCGGAAGCTCGTTCCCGGAATCGTCGACGACACGCATCTGGACGTCGCGGATGGGCGTGCCGATAGAGCCAGGCTTGCGCTCGCGGCCCGGGTGGTTGAAGGAGGCCACCGGCGAGGTCTCCGAGAGGCCGTAGCCCTCCAGCACCGCGCAGCCGAACGCTTCCTCGAACCCGCGCAGGACCTCGACCGGCAGCGCCGCCCCGCCGGAGATGCACATCCGCAGCGAGGACAGGTCGTAGTCAGCGCGATCTGGCTGGTGCAGCAGCGCCACGTACATCGTCGGCACGCCTTCGAAGACAGTAACGCGGTGCCCGGTGATGATCCTCAGGGCATGCTCGGCGTCGAACCGGGGGAGCAGGGTCAGACAGGCCCCGGCCGCCACCGCGACGTTCAGCGCGACAGTCTGGCCGAAAACGTGGAAAAGCGGAAGCCCGCCGAAGATGACGTCGTCCGGCTGCGCGCGGACGATGTCGTCGCGGGCTACCTCGGTGTTGCTCCTGAGGTTGCCGTGAGTGAGCTCGGCCCCCTTCGGCTGGCCCGTCGTTCCGGAGGTGTAGAGGATCACCGCGGTCTCGTCATCGCTGGTGTCCACGACCTCAGAGTCAGCCTCAGCCGAGGCCAGCAAGTCGGGAAAGCTGACCGTGTCCACGACGATGAGACCCGCCGCGGCCTGCTCGGCCCCGCCGCGGGCCTCCTCGGCGAACGCGTGCCAGGCAAAGAGCAGACCGGCCCCGGAGTCGCTCAGGTAATAGGCGACCTCGCGGGCCTTGAGCAGCGGATTCATCGGGACGACGACGCCTCCGGCCCGAAGGATGCCGTAGTACACCACGGGCACCTCGGCGACGTTGGGCATCATGATTCCCACGCGGTCGCCGGGCCGCAGGCCTCGCTCGCGCAGGACCCCCGCGACCCTGGCACTTGCCTCGTCCAGGGCCCGGTAGGTCATCGCCGCGTTATCCACCCGCACGGCCACCCGGCCGCCGTGGATACGAGTCGTGTCCGTGAGGTTACTCGCTAGGTTCGTCATCCTGTCATTGTCGGACCGCCCGGGCAGGTGGTCGATGGCCCTCCGGCATCAACTCTGGTCCGGGGCATTGGTACCGCGACACAATCCACTGATGGACATGGACTCAGGTGGTTCCGGCGTCGCTGACCTGGTGGCCGGCGTCGCGGCCGCGGTACCCAGGCAGGCGGTCTCGGCGGACGTCTTCCAGGCGATTGTGCGGGAAATGCCGGAGCTGGAGGAGGACAAGCCGCTGCTGGCCCTGCTGACCTCCAGCGTCGACAGCAACGTGGACACGTGCCTGCAGATCATGCAGCACCGGATCGACCTGTCAGCGGTGCAGGCCCCGGCGGCGGCGGTCGAGTATGCGCGCCGCCTGGCTCAGCACGGCACGCCGCTCACCACGCTGCTGCGGGCCTACCGGCTCGGGCATGCCCGCTTCTCGGACTGGCTGCTCAGGGAGCTCGCCCGGCATGCCGATGACGCCCAGGTCATCAGCGCCGCCACGCTGAGCATCTCCAGGATCGTGGCTGCCTACATTGACCAGACCTCCGAGGAGATCGTCGCGGCCTACACCCAGGAGCGCGAGCACTGGCTCCGCAATCAGAACGCGGCGCGCGCGGCCAGGGTCAGGAGGCTGCTGGCGGGTGACCGGAGCGACGTGCGCGCCGCTGAGGCCGCCCTCGGCTACCGGCTGCGCCAGTACCACGTGGGCATGGTGTGCTGGATCGACGGGGCGGCGGGAGCCGCCGACGAGCTCACCCGGCTGGAGCGCGCAGTCGGCCAGGTCGCCGTACAGGCGGCCTGCGCCGGGGAGCCGGTGTTCCTGCCCCGCGACGAGTCGAGCGCGTGGGCGTGGCTGCCGCTGGGCATCCGGGACCGATTCGACTCCGCGGAAGCCAGCACGGCCGGCGTGAGCGCCGACGTTCGCTTTGCGTTCGGCGACCCGGCCCGCGGTGCGGGCGGCTTCTGCCTTACCTACCTCCAGGCCATGGCGGCCGAGGCAGTCGCGCTCGCGGCCGGATCGCGCCCGCGCCGGGTGGTGACCTTCGCCGAGGTGGCGCCCGTCGCGATGATGCTGGGCTCCGGCGACCTGCTGCGCCCCTGGGTCCGCAGCACGCTCGCGGGCCTGGCCAGCGATGACGAGCATCACGCGCGGCTGCGCGAGACGCTGCTGGTCTTCCTGCGCAGCGGCAGCAGCTACAAGGCCACGGCGGAGCGCCTTGTCCTGCATAAGAACACCGTCCAGTACCGGATCCGCAAGGCCGAGGAGAGCCTCGGCCACGCCGTCGCCGACAACCGCCAGGACGTGGAACTCGCGCTTCTGGCCAGCCACTGGCTGGGCGCGGCCGTTTTGCAGCCAGGCGCGGCGCCGCCTGGCCAGAATGCCCGGCTCGCGGCCTCCGAGTAGCTCGCCTGCCGGGGACATCGCGCAACTCACCCCCAGTTTCGTTCGCCCAAATCGGTCGATAATGCCCGGATAGGCGAACGAAACTGGGGGCAAGTTGGCGGGCAGCCCAACTCCGTTCCGGTTCGAGTCAGGTTCGCGAGGGTTTTAGCCGGTTTTGTGCCCACGAAAGCGGAACATAGATGAGCTGCGCCGCCTGGACTGCTGTCTGGGGTGCAGGCGGGGGGGCGGCGTGGGTCGGCCGGCTACTTGCTGAGGCTGACCGGGCGCAGCCCGTCGAGGGCAGCCTGCAGGATCGGCGCGAGGTAGTCGGAGTCGCCGTGGATGGTGGCGATCGCGATGACCATGTCGAGGACCTGCTCCAGGGTGAGGTCGGCACGGACCTCGTTCGCGTTCTGGGCAGCGGCGAGGAGCGGCTCGCCGACGGCGAGCACGCGCTCGCGATTGGCGCTGAAGAACGGGCTGTTGTCGGGCGCCTGCTTGAGCAGCTCGGAGCCGACGTGACGCTTGCTGGTGTAGAACGCGAAGAACCGGTGGAGCCAGGCCACGAGCAGGGCTCCGGGGGTGTCCGCCGTAAGGTTCTCCGCCGCCTCGCAAACCGCGTTGACCTCGTCGATGTAGAGGGCCTCGAGGAGCTCGCGCTTGCCAGGGAAGTTGCGGTAGAGGGTCGCCATGCCGACGCCGGCCCGGCGCGAGACCTCGGCCATCGAGATCTCGGCCCCGGGGTCAGCGAAAGCGGCCCGGGCAGCCGCGAGGATCTTGTCGCGGTTGCGCTCGGCGTCGGCACGTCTCGATGGCGCTGGCAGGTGGTCCGGGGCCATGTGACTCTTCCATGCTGGCAGGAGCGGACAGGCTGTCCGTTTCAGTAGCAAGGGTATCCGATCGGCCTGGCGGACGACAGATCGAGCCACCGACGAGCCGAACAAGCCCGCGGCGCCCGAGCCAGCGGGCGTTTCGGGCGCGCGGTTTCAGGCGGCGGCCGTCTGCCGGACGTCAGTCCCTGGCGGTGCAGGTCGCGCGGCCAACCTTCACGGTGATCAGTACGCCGGGCGGCGGGCCGTTGAGGTAAATCAGCGCATACCCGGAACCGTTGGTCGTATACGAATGGGAGTAGCCGTCGGCGCTCGCGGTCGCTATCGCGAGCGGCTGGTTGGAGTGGACGTAGACGTTGTTCTCGTCGTACCGGGCGTTATAGACGCTCGCGGTTGCCGTGCACCGGGCACCCTTGGCCTTCTTCTTCTGGTACGGCGTGCCCCGGCTGTAGTCACGGGCGAGCGTCGCGCTGACCGCGGCCACGATGGCCCGGCTGCGGCTCAGGATGCCGAGTTCGCGGTTGTAGTCGAGGCTCGCGACGGAGAAGTTCTGCGATCCGATCAGCACGCGCTGGCCGGCGCGGCCGGCGTCGGCGACGATGACCTTGGCGTGGATGTACAGGGTGCCGCTGGTGTCGGCGTACAGGCGGACGTGCACACCGGCGCTCGTCAGCTCGCTGAACGCGTGGTCCCACTTGGAGTCCGCCGTCATGATGATCCTGACGCTCACGCCGCGGCGGGCGGCGGCCGCCAGCGCGCTCGTGACGGCCGGGTCATCCATTTCCTCGTCTTCCACCGCGAGGGTGTGGGTCGCGTGCCTGATGACCGACAGGACCGAGGCCTGGGCGTTCGTGGGTGACCACACCAGGTCGGCGCCGTTCGGCGGCCGGATGGAGCGCCCGGCGAAATCGGCGTTGAAGGTCGCGACGATCGCGGCGACGTCGGCCCGGCTGGTGTCGATCACGGCGAAATCCCGCGTGCCGGGATAATCCCTCGCGACGAGGTTGAGCGTCATGATCACCGACGTCGCGCGGTCAACCGTGAGGGTCTTCTGGTGGAAGGTCGTGCCGGCGGGTCCCCACCGGACGTGCACGCCGCGGGCGGACAGGTAGTCGTAGGCGGCGCGGTTGGCGGACTTCTCCAGGTGGCGGTCGAGGATCACCCGGACGTCCACGCCCCGGCGGGCGTCGGCGGCCAGATCCGCTTCGGCGGCGGGATCGGCCAGCTCGTACATGGTGAGGTCGACCGACGACCGGGCCCCGGTGATGAGCCGGTAGATCGGCGCGATCCCGGCCTGCGGTTCGACCAGCAGCCGGACAGCGGCGCGGGCGGCTGCGGCCGGCTTGCTCTTCGCCGGTGCCGCCGCGCTGGCCGCGGCACTAGCGCCGGCGAGCAGCACAGCCGTGATCAGGGTAATGATGATCTTTCGGTTGATGTCCGCTGGCATTGCCGGGGCCCTCATCTCACTCACTCCTCATGACTGACTGGTGAGACGACGCCCGAGGTCACCGGGCGGTTGTCAGGCTGGCCGGGCGGTGAAGCGAAGCGGCAGGCGGTGCATGCTGTAGATGCCGGCCGGCGTGCCGAAGGAAGGCTCTCCGTCGGGCCTCAGGTCGCGCATGCGGGGGGCCAGGAAAGTCAGCGCCTCGATGATCTCGGCCCTGGCCAGGTGCGAGCCGGCGCAGAAGTGTGCGCCGAAGCCGAAGGTGACCACCTGCGCGCCGCCCCGGTCGGCCGTGATGTCGAACCGGCCGGGATCGGTGTACGTCTGCGGGTCTCGGTTCGCGGTGGCCGCGCAGACGAAGAGTACGGTCCCGGCGGGGAAGACGATCCCCTCGACTTCCAGCTCCTCCCGCACCAGCCTCGCCGTGAACGGCACGATCGGCTCGAAGCGCAGCACTTCCTGGCAGGCCTGCTCGGCCAGGGCCGGGTCGTTCCCGAGCAGATCCCACTGCTCGGGGTGGTCGGCAAACAGCCGCAGCCCATGGGCGAGCTGCGACTCGGTGGTGTCGGTGCCGCCGGAGATGATCGACGCCGCCAGCGTGTAGATCTCGTCGTCAGTGAGCCGGTCGCCGTCCCGCTCGTAGTGGACCAGCGCCGACATGAGGTCATCGCCCGGCTGCTCCCGGCGCCTGGCCACGAGGTCGGCCGTGTAGTCCCTGACCTCCTCGTAGGCGGCCTCGATCTCGGCTCGCCGGGCGTCCATGTCCATGTCGAACACTGCCTGCAGGCTGGCCGACCAGCGGGCCAGAAGCGCCGCGTCGCCGGGCACGCCGAGCAGCTCGGCGATGGCCATCGAGGGCAGCGGCCGGGCCAGGGCGGTGACGGCATCGCACCGGCCGGCCGGTGCGATGTCCTGCCACAGCCCCTCCAGGTATTCACGCAGCCGGGGGCGCAGCCGCTCGACCTGGCGGGGCGTGAAGGCGCCGGTGACCAGCCGGCGCAGGCGGGCGTGGGGAGGGCCGGACTGGGTCATGAGGCCCTTGACCGTGCGCTCGTGGATGATCCCGTCGGTCAGGCCCTGGAGCTCAAGCAGCTCAACCGCGGGGAACGAGAGCCGCCGGTCCTTGAGCAGCGCCATTCCCTGCTCCCGGCCGAGTACCAGGTAGCCCAGGTCGGAGCGGACGAGCCAGGTGCGTCGGGCCAGGTCTTCCACGACGTCGTGGAACCGCTCGCTCGCGAAGTCCGGGTCATCGTGGGCAAGGAACGGCAGGTCCGCGTCCTCGGCAAGCATCGCGGCGACCCCTCTCAGTCCAGTTCGCGGCGGCGGCGATCTGTCATGGTATGCCGGCTGTGCTCGCAGAACTATGACGGAGGGGCGGATTCGTGATCAGCGACCGATGTACGCAATGCCGCCCGGGGCCTACGTTATTGCCCACTGCCTCAGTTGATCGACGACGAAAGGGCGCTACTCATGTTCAAGTCTGGATCGACGGTCTTCGTTCTGCGCGGCGTTCTGGCAGTCATCGTCGGGATCCTGGCCATCTCCTGGCCGGGCATTACGGTTCTCGCTCTGGTCGTGCTCTTCGCGATCTACGCGTTCATCGACGCCGGGGTCCAGACCATGCGGGCCTTCAGCAGCCGGGGCGCGGGGCCGGTCATCTGGCATCTGCTGCTCGCGGTGGTCGGGTTCCTGGCGGGCGTCATCGCGCTGTCCTGGCCCGCACCTACCGTGTTCGTGCTCGTCATCGTCGTGGCGGCCTGGGCGCTGGTCGGCGGTTTCGCGGAGTTCTTTGCCGGGTTCCGCAGCGGGGAGAGCGCCGGAACCCGGGCCTTGTTCATCCTGGCCGGGCTGGTGTCCGTTGTGTTCGGGCTCCTGCTCTTCTCCCGGCCGGGAGTCGGCGCGCTCACGCTGGCCCTCTTGTTCGGCCTTTACAGCCTGGTCTACGGCTTCTCGCAGATCATGGCCGGCGCCCACGACCGCATCCCCGCAGGCAAGGCCTAAGTTCCGCACCTCCGGCGCCTGATCGGTTAGTTGATCTCCGAGGTGTCGATGCGCGACACGATGCGGTCTGCGCTCATGCCGAGGCGCCGGAGCTGCTCAGCCGACAGGACATCGACGACGAGCGAGCGCACGTGGGCGACGTGGGCAGGCGCGGCTTCGGCGAGCGTCTCGAAGCCTTTGCCGGTCAGGATCCCGTTGGTGAAACGGCCGTCGGCCGCATCGGGCTCGCGACGAACCAGTCCGCGGGCCTCAAGCCGTTTGAACAGGTGGGACAGCCGTGACAGCGACGAGTTGGTTTGGTCCGCCAGAGAGCTGAGGCGCATTGTTCGCGCCGGGCTCTCGGACAGCATGGCGAGGACCTGATACTCGATCATGCTGAGGCCGGAGTCGCGCTGCAGCTGCTGGTCGATGGACCAGGGAAGCCACGTCATCAACCGGACGACGGAGAGCCAGGACTTCAGCTCCGCGTCGCTTAGCCACCTGACCGGCTGCTCCTCGCCCCGGCGGCGGGCTCCGTCCGTCACGGGCTCAGGATACTGAGCGCTTCCTGCCTGGTTACGACGCGGCCGAGACCGCCCAGCTCGTGGAGGTCCCCGAACGCCTCGATCCGGATGGACTGGTCCAGGCCCCCGATACTGACTGGCTCGTAGCCGTCGGCGCGGATCAGCTCCGCCGCCAGGTCCCCGGCCGCGGTGTCGTCGGCGGCGTAGAACTGCACGGCCCGCTCGGGCTCGCGCCTGGCCGCCGCGGCTAGCGTGGGCGCCGACAGCGTGCCGAGCGCCTTGACGAGCTGTGCTCCCGGTGGCAGCAGGCCGGCCAGGATCTGGCCTGACGACTCCGTCTCACCGATGGTCTTCTTGAAGCCGCCGTTGCCATCCGGCCCGATCGGGTTGGTCGGGTCGATAATCACCTTCCCGGCGAGCTGGTCGCCGTAGTGGGCGATGAGGTCCTTGAAGGAGTCGAGCCAGACGGCGAAGACGAGGACGTCGGCCCGCTCGACCGCCTCGTCCACGCTCACCGCCCGGGCGTGGCCGCCGAGGTCGGCGGCGAGCTTGCCCGCGGCCTCCTGGTCACGGCCGGCCAGCAGGAAGTCCTGGCCCCCGGCGGCGAGATTTGCCGCGAGCGTACTGCCGATGGTGCCCGTGCCGATGATGGCAACCGTGCTGTCGCTGATGGTCATGGTGGGTCTCCTTTTCACGATGGGCTCAGGCCGGCGTGCATCTCCCAGATCAGGACCTCGCTCGGCTCAGCCGCGGTCAGGCGGCGTTCGCCGGCTGCCGTCAGGCGGGCAGCGTCGCCAGGATCCAGCGCACCGCTTGCCTCGAGGTCGATGCGGCCGCGGGCGATGTAGACGTGCGCAAACGGAGCATCCGGAATCGTGATGCTGTCGCCGGCCTCGAGTCGCCCGACGTGGAGGGCGGCGTAGCGGTTGCGGATGCGGATCGCGGCCTGGTTGCGGTGCCGCGGCATCCCGGACGCGACCACTGCCAGCTGGCCCTGCAGGTCGGCCGGGTCCAGTTCCAGTTGCTCATAGCCCGGCGTCACCTCGGGCTCGTCCGGGACGACCCACATCTGGATCAGGTCAAGCGCCTGCTCGGCGCCGTGAGAGACGGCCGGCCGGTCGTTCTTCTCCGAATGCCGGATGCCAGTACCGGCCGTCATGCGCTGCGCGAGATCGGGATAGATGACGCCGGCGTGTCCCTCGGAGTCCTGGTGGACCAGGGTGCCGTTCAGGACCCAGGTCACGATCTCCATGTTCCGGTGCGGATGAGTCTCGAAGCCCGACCGGGGCGCGATCGTGTCGTGGTTGCTGACCACGAGGACGCCGTGGTGCGTGTCCGCGCCCAGCGGGTCGATGCCCGTATCGAACGAGTGGCGACCGTGCAGCCACCCGATCCGGGTCTGATGCCGGTCTGCCGCGCGGCGAATGCTCACCCGCGACTGCCCCACCGATGAAGCGCGCATGGACGCTCCTAGCTCGCATAACTTGAACTATCAAGTAACTTGACGCTAGTACGGCCAGGCCATGGTGTCAAGATGTGTTAGAAAGCGCCCGAGCGGCCCAAGGCTAAGCTTGATGTGTCAAGTTATCTAGGCGGTCAGGTTGACTCGCTGGGCGGGGATGTAGACCTGGCGTCCGGCGGAGGTGTTCCCGGCCGGGCCCTCGAAGAGCAGGGCACCAGCCGTATTGAGCACCAGCCGGAGTGTCTGATTGGCCGTGGTGTCGAACGCGATCAGGCTCGCGTTGTGGGCGGGGCTGTACGGGACGGCGGCCATCTCCTGGCCTCCCGAGTATCCGGCCGGCACCACGACCATGCCGACAATCTCGAGCTCGGTCCCGCGAAGCTGGTACTGCCACTGTCCCTGACCCGACGCCTGCGCCCAGCCGTTGGTGCCAGTGAAGGCCAGCGCCGGGCCATCGCCGACGAGGGTCGTATCCGACGCCGGACTCAGCAGCGAGATCGCCTGCGACCCGGACTGCGGGTTGATGATCACCGCACCGGCCGAGCCGTGCACGTTGACCTGGATGGCGGTGGCGGTGTCGACGGCGCACGGAGCCACAATGGTGGTGTTCGTGCAGCCTGCGTCGATCTCGATGTCGGACGGGTTGCCCGCACCCAGCGTGATTCCGGCGCCCTCGCGGACGTAGTTGCGGATTACCGTCTGCTGGCTGCCCGGGCCGTCGGGATAGGTGCCGACATAGATGAGGGAGTTAACGCCAGGCTTGTGCGTCTGGGCGCCGCTCGGGGCCAGGTTGCCGCAGCCGATCTGATCGAGCACGAGCCCGGAGCACGACAGCACGCGAATGGCTCCGCCCAGGCAGGAATTGAAGTCGCACTGGGTCATGAAGAACCGGTCCATCGAGGCGCCCTTGTCACCGCCACCCTGGGTGCAGGCGATCTCGAAGAAGTACTGCGTGTTATCGACCGGGCCGCCGCCGGCAGTCGGAGACGCGTTGAAGCTGGAGCACTGGCTGAAGTGGACGACATCGACGAACTTGTCGCCGGCGCAGTACAGATTCCATGCGGGCGCGGAGCGCAGGCCCGTGGCCGGGTCGCAGTAGGCGTAGCTGGTAATCCGGTCGAAATGAGTTGTAGACAGGCCGACGCCCGATGTGGCAGTCCCTGTGTCCCAGATCGAGAACTCCGGGCTGCGCTGGACTAACAGCAGGTCGCTGAAGCAGGAGCGGTGGACGTTGGCGTTCTCGAAAACGTGGCCGCCAGTCGCGTCGAGCGTCAGGTGGTCGATCGCCAGGCCGTAGAGGCCGATGTTGCCGAAGTCGATGATCCCGCCAGAGGTGCTGAAGATCCGCGAGCCGGATCCGTCGCCCGCCAGCCGGACCGGGGCCGGGAACGTCAGCGGCTGCGAGACCAGGTAGTCACCGCAGGGGACGTACACCATCGAGGTGATCGTGATCCCCGGCGGCTGGACGAGGCCCGAGGTAGCGTCGCTGATCGCAGTGCTGATGGCCTGGTACGAGTCGGTCTCGCCGGTCGGGTCGGCACCGTAGTTGAGGATGTTGTAGTCCGCCGGCTCGGCTGACTGCGCGCGAGCAGCCGGGGCCTTGGCCACGGCGGCGCCGACGACGCCGAGCGAAACAGCCGCCGTACCGGCTGCGCGACCCAGGAACCTCCGCCTGCTCGCGCCGGCCTGATCTCCGTCGACGGGCAGCACCTGATCTGAAGCTTCCATCCCGGTCTGACCCTTCTTCCTGGACGATCGCGCCGATGAGCCGCAGAGTTCCGTAGCCGGGCTGCCCGAAGGGCCGCGCGGGAGTTACCCGGCGCGGCCCTTTTCGATCAGCCCGAGAGCGTGAGGCCAGACAGCAGCGGCTACTCGGGCCTGGTGTGGATGAGCTTCTTGTTCACGAACTCATCGATGCCGAGCGGCCCGAGTTCCCGGCCCACGCCGGAGCGCTTCGTCCCGCCGAACGGCAACTCGGCGCCGCCGCCCTCGGTCCGGTTGATCCAGACCATGCCGACCTCGAGCTCGTCGGCCACCTTGGCGGCCAGATCTTCATCCGTCGTCCAGACCGAGCCGCCGAGCCCGAAGGCGCTGCCATTGGCGAGCGCCACGGCTTCGTCGGCATCCTTCACCCGGTACACCACCGCGGCCGGGCCGAACAGCTCCTCGCTGAACGCCCGCATCTCCGGGGTGACTCCCGACAGCACCGTGGCCTCGACGAACGCGCCCGGCCGGTCGAGGCGGTGCCCGCCGGTGTGCACGGTCGCGCCCTTGGTGATGGCGTCGTCGATCTGGCTCATCAGGTTGACGGCGGCCTGCTCGGAGGACAGCGGCCCGTAGGTGATGCCCGGGTCGGTCGGGTCGCCGGTGACCTGGGCGGCCATGAGCGACACGAACTCCTGCATGAAGTCGTCGTAGACCGAGTCGGCCACGATCATCCGCTTGGCGGCGTTGCAGGCCTGGCCCGCGTTGGACATCCGGGCGCCGACCGCAGCCTTCGCCACCGCCGAGATGTCCGGCGCGTCCAGCACGATGAACGGGTCCGAGCCGCCCAGCTCCAGGACGACCTTCTTGAGGTTCTGCCCGGCCGCTGCGGCCACGGCCGAGCCCGCTCGCTCGCTGCCGGTCACCGACACACCCGCGATCCGCGGGTCGGCGATCATCGTGGCGACCTGCTCGTTGGTGGCGAAGACGTTGATGTAGGCGTCCGCGGGCAGTCCGGCGTCCTGGAAGATCTGCTCCATGGCGAGCGCCGACTCCGGGCACTGCGGCGCATGCTTGAGCACCACCGTGTTGCCGATCATGAGGTTGGGCGCAGCGAACCTGGCCACCTGGTAATACGGGTAGTTCCACGGCATGATGCCGAGGATCGGGCCGATCGAGGTCTTGCGAACCACCGCGGTGCCCGGCGTGTTGGACTCGAGGGGCTGGTCCTGCAGGAGCCTGGCGGCGTTGTCCGCGTAGTACTTGTAGATCGACGCGGTGAACAGAACCTCGCCCACTGCCTGCCGGCTTGGCTTGCCCATCTCCCTGGTGATGATCGCGCCCAGCTCTTCGGCCCGCTCCGCGTGCAGCTGTCCGACGCGGGCAATGATCTCGGCCCGGCGGGCCAGGTCGGTCGTCTTCCACGATGCGTAGGCGCTTGCCGTCCGGGCAAGCAAGTCACTGATCTCGGCGTCGGTGGCCTCTGGGTACTCGCTCTCGACCTTCCCCGTGGCCGGGTTGGTGACCTTATAGCTCATGCTGGAAGCCTCCGTGACATACGATCCTGCGAAACTCGCCTTGGCAAGATGCTCTCATTCTGCCCCGGCCGAGACGACGGGAGCACCGATGCGCTGGCCTGAGGGCTTCATGTGGGGAACGGGCGCTTCCGCGACCCAGTGTGAGGGCGCGGCGCCGGCCTCGGACTGGTGGGACTGGGAACGGGCAGGCCATGCGCCGTTGTCCGGCGACGGCAACGGGTTCTGGACGCGCTACGACGAGGACTTCCGGCTGCTGGCCGGCCTGGGGCTGCGCCATCACCGGCTGACGATCGACTGGGCGCGGGTGGAACCCGAGGCGGGCCGGCATGATCCGGCGGCTGTCGGTCATTACCGTGACGTGCTCACCGCCGCACTGGAGGCCGGCGTCGAGCCGTGGATCTGCCTGCATCACTTCACGCTGCCGCGGTGGTTCGCCGATGCCGGCGGGTTCCTGGCCGAGCCGAACCGGGAGCTCTGGGCCCGGCACGTCGATTTCATCGCCGAGACGTTCGGAGACCTGGCGCGCGGCTGGCAGCCAGTCAACGAGACGAACTACTACGCCGCGGCGGCCTACCGCGGCCGGGGCTGGCCGCCCGGCCGTAACGACCCGGCCGAAGCCATGGTGGTGTCGCGCGCGATGCAGCTCGCGACCGCCGAGGCCGCGGTTCGGCTGCGCCAGACCGGGGCCCCGGTCGCATCGATCTTCGGACTGTCGGCGATCGAGGCGCTGGACGACAGCCAGGAGACCGCCCGGCTGGCTGACCTGCTCGACGCGCTGAACTGGCGGGCGGGGCTGGAGCTGTTCCGCGACGGCGTGCTGCGCGTTCCCGGCCTGGACCCGGTCGAGCGGCCGGACCTGGCCCGCTCATTCGACCTGATCGGGTTCTCCTTCTACTCGACCATCGGCGTGCGGCAGGGCCGCGTCGTTCCCTATCCGCCGGATGTGCCGGTGTCCCCGCTGGGCTACGGCATCTGGGCCGACGGACTGGGCCGCGTCCTCGACCGCCTGCACCAGATGGTGCCGGGAACCCCGCTGCTGGTCGCCGAGTACGGCATCGGAACCAGCGACGACAGCGAGCGGGCGGCCTACCTGGACCGCGGCCTTCAGGTGACTAGCGATGCGATCGGGCGTGGCGTCGACGTTCGCGGCTTCTTCCACTGGACGGCCGTCGACAACTATGAATGGCTGCACGGGTACGACGTGCAGTTCGGGATCATCGACCGGGACCGCAATATCCGGCCCAGCGCCCTGCTGCTCCAGCGCGAGGCGAGCGCCTGACGCCCCTGCGTACGCCGCCCGGCGGCCTGCCAGCTGCAGCTACCCCCAGGACCGCGGGTCCGGCACCAGCGCGCCGGTGACCTCCCGCCGCACGAGTGACCAGAACCTCCGCACTGCGGTCATCACGGCCTCGGTCTCCCGCCCGAGCACCTTGTAGGACAGGCCGGCATCGCCGGGAAGCCGGCTCGCGCCCGACAGGCACTCGCTGTCCTCGTCGCGGCCAGGAAGGACTTGCTCGAGTATGGCCTCGGCGTGCCGCGCGGGGGTCAGGACGGTGACGTTCGCAAATACGTTGAAGGTGCCCATCGCCCCGGCGTCCCGCACCGGATACCGGGCGGGCTGCGCCAGCAGCTTCTCGCTGCAGAGCGCGGTGCCGTCCGGCCTGCTCGCGGACAGCGCCGATGAGTAGAGGTCGTACTCGAAGAGCTCACCGCCGGCGTAATGCGTGCGGCCGGGCAGCAGCAACTCCGCGAACAGCAGCGTCGCGCTGCCGGAAACGGTCACCTCGGTCTGAGTGACGAAGCGGGAGTGGCGATGGGGGATCGTCGCCCCCGGCAGGAATTCCAGGTAGGCGTTATCGGCCAGCGTGAGCTGCTGGGACTGGCTGGCGAAGTTGGCGTCCATCTGGTGGATCTTTGTCGCCGCCTGCGTCGTGATGTGTGCCATCGCGCCGGGTTCGAGCCGGACCCGGACGTCCAGCCGGTCACCCTGCAGCACGCAGCCCGACGTCGTGATCATGTAGACGCACGCGAGTTCTGGCAGGTGCTCGTCCCAGTACAGCGCTTGCTGAGCGTGCAGCGGTGCCTGCCGGTACAGGTGGGAGAGCACCGAGCGACTGTCATGGCGGGAGAAGGTCAGCTCAAGCACGCCGTGCTTACCCGCGACGCCGCTCGGCATCTGCGCCGGCTCGTCCCGGTACGCAGCGACCTCGGGCGCATCGGTGATGTTCACCGCGAGTCCGGCAGGTCGAGCAGCAGGCTGTGCCGCAGCAGTGCCACCACATCGGCCACGCCATCCCCGGTCCGGCAGTTGGTGAACACGAACGGCTTGTCGCCGCGGACGAGCCTGGAGTCGGCATCCATCATCTCCAGACTCGCCCCGACGTGCGGTGCGAGGTCGGTCTTGTTGATGACGAGGATGTCCGACTGCGCGATGCCCGGGCCGTCCTTTCGCGGCACCTTGTCGCCGGCGGCCACGTCGATCACATAAATGAAGCAGTCGACCAGGGCGGGGCTGAAGGTCAGGGTCAGGTTGTCGCCGCCGCTCTCGATCAGGACCAGGTCGGCGTCCGGGAAGCGCTGCTCCAGCTCTTCGACGGCCGCGAGGTTCATGCTGGGGTCCTCGCGGATCGCGGTATGCGGGCACGCTCCCGTCTCGACGCCAACGATCCGGTCCGGCTGCAGTACGCCGTCCAGCGTGCGCTGAACGTGCCTGGCGTCCTCGGTCGTCACGACGTCGTTCGTGACGATCAGGATGTCCATCCCGATCGCGATCAGCTGCGGGGTCATCGCCTCGATGAGCGCAGTCTTGCCGGAGCCAACCGGCCCGCCGACCCCGACCCGCGTCGAAGCTGTCACCTTCGGACCTCCCGCAGCAGTTAGCTCATAAACAAGCGGACGTGGGACCGGACATGGACCGCGGCCAGGATGTCGGCCATGGGCGCAAAGCTCGCCATGTCACTGATCGACGCCTGGCGGACGCTGGCGTAGTCGTCATCGCCCGTCGCACTCGTCGCGTAGAGAATCGCCTGCGCCTGGCGGTGGTCGATCTTCATTAGCCGAAGTGCGGCGCTCAGCATCATCATCGCGACGCCGTACTGATGGACGGCGAAGGCGTGTTCCTCCCGCACGTCGAGGTCAGCGAACAGCAGACCCAGGCCCACGGGGTACGTGCCCGGCGTCTGGCTCTCCTGGACGAGGCGCAGCCAGCCGACGATAGCCGGAGCGCCCGCCATCGTGGCGCCCAATTCACCGAGCTTCCTGCCCATCCGGACCGACATTGTCCGGGCTTCCTCAGTGAACTTGCGCTGGTAGAGAGCATTGTCCGCCGCGACAGCCCGTTCCAGATCATGGTCGCGGGCGGCGCGGTGAGCGTGCAGCAGAGCAATGCCATCCGACGTGGCCGCCCGGTGCACAGCGGTCCGGACGAACTCGGTCAGTGTGGTCTCATCGGTCACCTCGCGGAGCTGGACAGCCGCCTCGAGGGCGTTCGAGAAGCTGAACGAGCCGACCGGCAGGAGCGAGTCGCCGAATTGCAGGATGCGCATGGCCCCGGTGACATTCATTCCGGGGGCCCGTCGTGGCGGTGGCCGCCGGCCGTCCCGAACAGGCGGCGCGCTTCTGACGCAGTCAGATGAGGAATGACCTGCGCGCCGGGAGCGAAGGAGTAGCCGACTCGCGCGAAGTCATGGGTCTTCATGACCGACTGCATGACGTCCCTGGCGACGGTCAGCGGCACGTACACCCTGGTGCCCCTGACCACTGCCGGCCAGTGCTGGTTCCCGAGAGCGTGCCCGAGCTCGACGCATCGCGCCATCGCGGCCTCAGGCGGCTCGCCCGCGAGGGCACCGAGATCGATGATCATTACGTCCCGCAGGTCGATGTGCGTGACGACGGCTCGCCGGCCTGCCTGGTCCCAGAAAAGGATGTCGCCGTCCCGCAGCCGCGTCTCGCGGTCGAGCGTGATGGCCAGCTCGGCACCGCTCTGGGCGGCCTTGCGGAGCCGGCTCTTCTGGGCCTCGGCCTGATCGAGCCGGATGACGTCGACCTGGGCGTCGCCGAGCCGTTCCCGCCAGGCCGGCTCGGCCACATTGCCGATAACGGAGGTGACGCGGATGACCGCGCCTTGGCTGCTGCTGACCGGCAGGGCCGCCATGGCTAGCTGAAGAAGTACAGCCGGTTCAGGCTGACCGATTCGCTTGCCGGCACGGTGGCGTGCACGCCATCGGCGGTGACGGCGAAGGTCTCCGGGTCGACCTCGATGACCGGGAGGGCGTCGTTGCGAACGAGATCCCGTTTGGTGATGGTGCGGGTCCCCTGTACCGGCCGGACCTGCCGCTGTAGTTCCAGCCGGTCGGCGACGCCGGCCTCGCAGGCTGCTGCCGAGACGAAGCTGATGCAGGTCCTGGGCATCGCCGAGCCGAGGGAGCCGAAGCTCGGCCGGTAGCAGACCGGTTCCGCCGTGGTGACCGAAGCGTTCACATCGCCCATCAGCGACCAGCTGATCATTCCGCCCTTGATCACCAGCTTCGGCTTGGCGCCGAAGAAGGCCGGCTCCCACAGAACCAGGTCGGCGACCTTGCCCGGGGTCACCGATCCGATCAGATGAGCCGTTCCGGAGGTGATGGCTGGATTGATCGTGATCTTCGCGACGTAGCGCAGGACGCGGAAGTTGTCGTTTCCGGCGGCATCTTCGGGCAGCTTGCCGCGCGCGGCGGCCATCCGGTCGGCGGTCTGTATGGCCCGCAGCCAGTTTTCGCCGACTCTGCCCATCGCCTGCGAGTCACTGGAGAACATCGAGATCGCGCCGAGATCGTGCAGGACGTTCTCGGCGGCGATGGTTTCCGGCCGTACCCGGCTCTCGGTGAAGGCCACGTCCGAGGGAACCCGCGGGTTGAGGTTGTGCACGACCATGATCATGTCGAACAGCTCGGCCTGGGTGTTGACGCCGAACGGAAGAGTCGGGTTCGTCGAGCTGGGCAGGACGTTGTCCTCCCCGGTCACCTTGAGGATGTCCGGTGCGTGGCCGCCGCCCGCGCCCTCGCTGTGGAAGGTGTGGATGGTGCGGCCGTCGAAGGCGGCGATTGTGTCCTCAACGAAGCCGGACTCGTTGAGCGTGTCGGTGTGGATCGTGACCTGCACGTCCAGACTGTCCGCGACCGCGAGTGTCGCGCGGATGACCGCGGGCGTGGCGCCCCAGTCCTCGTGGATCTTGAACCCGGCAGCGCCGGCGAGGATCTGCTCGGTGAGCGCGGCATCGCCGGCCGCGGCCTTGCCCAGAAGCCCGAAGTTGACGGGCAGGCCCTCGGCCGCGCGCAGCATCATCTCGATGTTCCACGGGCCTGCCGTCACCGTGGTGCCGTTCGACCCGTCGGTCGGCCCGACGCCGCCGCCGAAGAGCGTGGTGACGCCGTTGCTCAGGGCGGCGTATGCCTGCTGCGGCGCCACGTAGTGGACATGGGTGTCGATGCCGCCGGCGGTCAGGATCAGCTGCTCGCCGGAGATTGCGTCTGTGCCAGGGCCGACATCCAGGCCCGGAGTCACACCCTCCATCGTGCCCGAGTTCCCAGCCTTGCCCAGGCCCGCGATCAGGCCGTTCTTCACGCCAACATCGGCCTTGACCACGCCGAGCAGGGCATCGACAACCGTTACGTTGGTGATCACCAGGTCGAGCGCTCCGCCCTCACTGGTGAGCTGGTTGTTGACGCCCATGCCATCGCGCAGCGTCTTGCCGCCGCCATAGAGGGCCTCGTCGCCCAGTACGCGCAGGTCCTGCTCAACTTCCAGGAACAGGCTGGTGTCACCCAGGCGTATCTTGTCGCCGACCGTCGGGCCGAACAGGCCGGCGTACTCTTGCCGCGAGATCTCCGTCACCGCTGCTGCCTCGTGGCCGGCAGGAAGCCGTACTCCTCGGCGAGCCGGGCGGCCCTTGACGCGCGCGGCCGGTACGCGCCGTGCAGCGGCGCCCACCCGTCGACCAGGTTGTTGAAGCCGTGGATCCGCATCTTGCCGCCGAACGGGACAAGCGTCACCTCCTTCTTGTCGCCGGGCTCGAACCGCACGGCGGTGCCCGCCGCGATGTCCAGCCGCAGGCCGAATGCCTGTAGCCGGTCAAAGTCCAGAGCCCGGTTGACCTCGAAGAAGTGGAAGTGCGAGCCCACCTGGATGGGCCGGTCACCGGTGTTCCGCACGGCCAGCGTCACCCGGGGACGGCCCGCATTGATCTCCACGGGAGCCGCGCTGAGGACGTAGCCGCCAACGGGGGTGCCCACGCCGTCTCCTTTCCCTGAGCGCCGCGTCATTGAATAGGCGAGTGAACGGTGACGAGGCGGCTGCCGTCATCGAAGACCGCCTCGAGCTGGACCCTCGGCACCATGTCGGCAACCCCTTCCATGACGTCGGCGCGGGTGAGGACCTTGCTGGCCAGCGTCATCACTTCCTCGACGGTCTTGCCGGCTCGGGCGCCGTCGAGGGCCGCCGCCGAGATCACGGCGACGGCTTCAGGGTGATTGAGCTTGAGCCCCTCCTGCTTACGCTTCAGGGCCACCTCGGCCATCATGTAAATCAGGAGCTTGTCGACCTCGCGCGGCGTCAGGTGCATGACCTGTCCTCAGGAGTCAGAATCCCGTTAGGCCCTGCGGGCTCTGGTAGGGGATGCTCGCGGACGTGATCTCCTCGAGCGCGCCGTCGGGGTGGATGGAGTAGCCGATCAGCTTCGAGGCGTTCGGGTATAGCGCGTAGTAAAAGGCCCCGGTCGGGCAGATCCAGTTGTCCGCCGCGCCGCCGCTGACCGTGCCGTTCAGCGCCCGGAACGTCCCGTCACCCGGCACCTGCGGGCACGCCGGGTCCTTGGCGACAGAAAGCACGTTGCCCTCGATGCGGAAGCTGGTCGCGTAGCTGTACCCGAAGTTGGCCGCGAACACCTGCCGGTCGTCGGGGGTGAGAGACAGCCAGCACAGTTCGCTGGGCAGGCCTCGGCTGGTGTCGACATGCGCGATCGGGCCGATCTCCAGGTTGCCGTCCTCGTCGATCCGGCCGAGGGCCACACCGTCGCCGACGGCGTACCCCAGGACGAACTGATCCGGCCGGTAGCGCAGGAACTGTACGTTCCACGGCGAGCCGCCGCCGCCATCGGTGAACTTCGCCGTACCGAGGGTGCCGTGGGCGTCGACCGGGAAGACGATGAGCCCGTCCGGGTCGGGAGCGTTCGAGGCGATCGAGTGCGGTGCGCCGTTCCGCTGCACCCACAGGATCGGCGAGCCGTCCGGGTTGGCCGCAGCCGGCTCGTCGAACGTGGTGCCGACCACCAGGAACTTCTCGTCGGCGGTGAGCGAGGCCATGGTCGCTACCCGCCTGGACTTATCGGGCGTGTTGATCGTGTACCCCTCCGGGCGCGCGGACAGCATGCCGTCGTCGTCGACGGACATCAGGCGCAGGTGATCGGGGCCGAACGCGTGCAGGACGTAGAGCAGCCGGTGCGACGCGGAATAGGCCAGCGCCTTGGCGGTGCCGCTCCGGCCGTCGACGACGTTCCCGGACCGCTTGGCGTCCATCAGCGACAGCTTGCCGTCGATGTTCACGGCAAAGCTGGACACCGAGTTATCCCCGCCGTTGGTCGCGAAGAGGAAGCGCCGGTCCGGCGTCAGGATGACGCTGTTCGCACCCTCGAATGCGTTCGGCGCGCTTTCCTGGCCGCTGATCGGCTTAAAGGTTCCCGAGCCAGCGCCGGCGGTCGACACCCGCTCGACCTCGGTGAGCTTCCCGTCCGGAGCCCGGAAATAGTGGATCACGGAGTTCTTGAGCTCATTGGTCTGCGTGTACAGATGCCCGCCTTGCATCATCGCGGACTGCGGCGTCATTCCGGGCTGGGCCATCATGCCGGCCTGCGGAACCATGCCGGGCTGGCCCATCGCGCCACCCTGGGGCATCTGCATAGATTGCTGGCCCGACATTGGGTATCCGGGCTGGTCGTTCGACATGATCATCCCCCGTGTGTTCTGGTCGCGTGGCTGGCCGCATACGGGCGGGGGCTGCCCAGCACCCATGTCGTAACCACGTAATCCCGGCATAGGCGGATGTATGCGAACGGCTCGGCCGTAAACGGCTCGCTCACGTCTGCCCGATGGGTGCCCAGCATCTGCCGTGCGTAGCTCATGCCTCCCCCTGGCACGATCGCGGCGTGACCACCTAGATACCCGACGACCCAGCGGATAACCGGCGCCGCGGCGGGCGGGCGCCGCGATCAGTTGTGCGCTGAGCGCGGCGGGTCAGCTCTGATTTTGGTAGGGCTGGTCGGCCGCCGTCAGGCCCTCGATCGCCATGCCGGCGGGTACGTCCTGGGTTATCCGGCGGCGCAGGTTGAGGTTGAGCGTCTGCTTCTGGAGCGAGCGGTAGAGCCTGGGCTTCGCGGCGAGGGCGCGAGCTATCTCCACGCCTCGCTGAACCGCCCGATCGTGCGGAACCACCTCGCTGACCACGCCCCACGCCAGCGCTGTGTTCGCGTCGATGGTCTCCCCGGTCCACAGAAGCCACTTGGCGCGGGCGGTTCCCGCGACCTCTTCCCAGACGACATGCAGTCCGTCTCCGGCGGTGAGGCCGAATGCGGGGTGCGGGTAATCCCCGTAGACGGCTCGTTCCGAGGCAATGTGGATATCTGCTAGCAGCAGGTACTCGGAGTGAACGGTCGCCGGGCCGTTGGCGACTCCGACTACCGGCATCGGCATGTCGAGCAGTCGCTGCAGCACCTTGGTGCCCTCGCTGCGGGTCTTCTCCCAGGCGGCGGGCTTGAAGATCTCGCCCAGGCCTGGCCCGTCGATCTTGTCCATGAACGAGTCGCCCGTACCAGTGATGACGAGCGCTTCGTTGTCCTGGTCGAGCGCGATCTCCTCGAGGGCCGGCGGCAGGTCTTCGTGGGTCTGGCCGGTGAAGACAATCGGCCCCCCGTTGGTGTGGAAGCGCATCGTGAGCACGCCATCTTCGCGGCTGAAGGCCAGATGCTCGTACTTGTCGAAGTACGCGGCTTTAGTCACTTCGGATTCCTCGCTTATTGCGTGGCGGCTGCGGGGCAGAGCGGCGTCATCGCCCAACCGGTCGTTGGTGCCCGGCTCGGGACACGGGAAACTGTCGTCCAGGCGATCAAGGAGAGCTGACTTCATGAGGATTGATGTGCATGCGCACTACTGGTCCGATGACCATCTCGACCTGCTGACCAGCCTGGGCAGCGCCGATGCGGGAGCGGCCCGCGGCATCGGTGCCGCGCACTACTGGTCCGATGACACGCGGCTGCGGCTGATGGACCAGGCGGAGGTCCAGATGCAGGTGCTGTCGGCCTCTCCGCAGGTGCCGTACTTCGAGGACAGGCCCAAGGCGGTCCAGGCAGCCACCTTCGTCAACGACCAGTACGCCGAGCTGGCCGGCCATTACCCGGATCGCTTCCGTGCCTTCGCCGCCCTGCCGATGCCGCACGTCGAGGAGTCCATCGCGGAACTGCGCCGGGCCCTTGACGATCTGAAGATGGCCGGCGTGGCGATGAACACCACCGTCCTTGGCCGCGCGCTCGTCGAGCCCGGCTTCGAGCCGGTCCTCGCCGAGCTCAACCGCCGCGGCGCCGTCCTGTACCTGCACCCGGCCGGGAACAGTGCCTGCTCGCCGCTGATCGCCGACTACCACCTGACCTGGATGGTCGGCGCGCCAGTCGAGGACACGATCTCGATCATGCACCTGATCACGCACGGTGTGCCGGTCCGCTATCCGGGCATCAGGATCATCAATTCGCATCTCGGCGGAGCCCTGCCGATGCTGGTGCAGCGAGCCGACGACCAGTACCGATGGGAAGCGCCCGACACGCCGGAGCGGCCGAGCGTGACCGCCCGCCGCATGTGGTACGACACCGTCGGGCACGGCCACGTCCCGGCCCTGCGGTGCGCGATTGACTCATTCGGCCCGGACCGGCTGATGCTCGGGACCGACTTTCCCTACGAAATCGGCGACACCTTCCTGCGCGCGATCAGCTATATCAGCGCCTCTCAGATTGACCCGGACGACAGCCGCGCCATCCTCGACGTGAACGCCAGCGCGGTGCTCGGAATCGCATTCGCCTGAGATCAGTCGGCCTTCTTCAGGCTGCGGTTGCGGCTCCGGCATGCTGTCAGGGCGCAGGTTGAGCGTCAGTGGCTCGACTCCCACGCGCCTTCTTCGCCTTTGACGTCCTGAAGCAGGTTGCCGAGGGTGAGTCCGTACTCGTAACCGTGGAGACCCCAGGCCGGGCCGGTGTCGGCAGCGCTGATGCCGTATTCGCTCACGACGGGCCGGGTGTCGCTGGTCCCGGCGATGCTGGTGATCTGAAGCCAGCTGGCCCCGCCGCCTTGTTCGCAGGTCGCCGAGTACAGCTGCGGGTAGGTGACCCAGGTGCTGTGGACCGGCTCCTTGAGCCCGACCGCGGTGTTCGTCTGGATGTAGGGGGCCAGTTCGCCAGTACCGCCGGCCAGAGCAGCCGGGTTGACGCAGGCGACCTGCTGGCCGGCCTTGGTCGTCTGGAGGCCCTGCAGGCTCGTGCCCTGGCCCGGCCGGCCAAACAGTGAATCCGCCGGCGGCTCCGAAGGGAAGGAGGAGAAGGCGATCGCGCAGCCCGTCTGCGTGGCCGACGTGCACAGCGGGACCTTCGTGAACGTCGAGCCGACCAGCTTCCCGGAGGGGACCTGGAGGTTCCCGCCAACTAGGATCGCGACGAGCAGGCGCCGCAGGACGGACGGCTCGTGATCGACCTCGGTGGAGATGAGGTGGATCAGGATGGCCGCGCCCTGCGAGTCCCCGATCAGGATGATCGGCTTGCTCCCGGTGTGGGCAAGGAACGACCGCCAGGCGGGGAGCACGCTGTTGTAGGCGGTGATGAAGCTCGAGCGCATGAGGCTCTGGTCTCTCACTAGCCCTGCCACCACCG
>Ga0210395_10000582_pt1 | contig 27989 bp, 28 predicted proteins | sample IncBWH4OmetaG_FD_150861 | JGI IMG/M metagenome (GOLD analysis project Ga0210395, IMG submission 150861) | Forest soil microbial communities from Barre Woods Harvard Forest LTER site, Petersham, Massachusetts, United States - Inc-BW-H-4-O ... | reverse complement strand
TCTACGGCACGACGATTTCAGCGAAGCAGATCACCCACGATCCAGCGTTTGTCGCGCTGGTGGAACATCAGGCCGGCCTCGTCGTGCCCGAGAACGACATGAAATGGCAGGACATCAACCGCGGTACGCCGGGCGACGACGACTACAGCCGCGCCGACACCGTCGCCGGGTTTGCGGTCGAGAGCGGCATGGCGCTGCGCGGCCACAATTTGCTGTGGTATTTCCGCACGCCGCCCTGGTTTTTCAAGTTGCCGAGCCGCGCGGCGAAAGAGCGGGCGGTCGTCGACCATATCAAGACGCTCGCCGGCCGCTATCGCGGCATCGTCCACAGCTGGGACGTCGTCAACGAACCGATCGAACCCAAGGACGGACGCGCCGACGGGCTGCGCAAGGCGGTGTTTCTCGACGCGCTCGGGCCCGGCTATCTCGATCTCGCCTATCGCCTGACGCGCGAAACCGACCCCAAGGCCCGCCTCGTCGTCAACGAATACAATGTCGAGCTCAACGCCCCCGAGCACGAGGCCCGGCGCATCGTCCTCATCGATCTGTTGCGTCATATGCAGAAGGCCGGGACGCCGGTCGATGCGGTCGGCATCCAGGCGCATCTGACCGCGGTCGGCGGGCCCCCTTTTTCAGCCGAGCGGCTGCGGCGGTTTCTCGCCGACATCGCCGCACTCGGGTTGACGATCGAGATCACCGAGCTCGACGTGACCGACGAGAAGGCACCGGCCGACATCGCGGTGCGCGACCAGCTGATCGCCGACACCTATCGCCGCTTTCTCGATGCTGCCCTCGACGAGAAGGCGGTCAAGATGGTCGTGACCTGGGGGCTCTGCGACCGGCACAGCTGGATCGTGCGCCACGAGACCAACCAGGCGAAATGGCGCAAGGACGGGCTGCCGTCGCGGCCGTTGCCGTTTGACGCCGACCTGCGCCCCAAACCCGCCTTCGCCGCGATCGCGGACGCCTTTACCCACGCTCCCTCGCGCACCCCGGGCTGACGGCCGGGGAGCGATCGTCAGAAGGTGGCGCGGAGGCCGACGGTGACGGCGACCGGCGCCGCCAGGCTGTAGCTGCGCGGATTGGCGGCGCCCGGCGCCTGCACGATCGGGATCGCGGCCGTCGGCGAAAACGTCCCGTAAGTGTAATAGGTGACGTCAAAGGCGTTTTCGAGCAGCGCGAACAGCTGCAGATGTTTTGTGACCTGATAGCTCGTATGCAGGTCGAGCACAAAATAGGGCGGCGTTGGCGGCGTCAGATTGGCCTCGTCGCCAAACAGATATTGCCCGGCGGCGTAGATCCCGGTGCCGCCGACCGTCCAGGCGCCGGTCAGCTTGTAATCGACCCCGAGCTTTAGTTGATTGGTCGGGATGCCGGGCAGCCGGTCGCCCGGCTGGATTTGAATATTGCCGTCGGTATTGGCGGCGGGGTTGTTTTCGCTCGACTCGGTAAACCCGGTCCGGAACTGCGCATCGGTGTATGAATAGCCGATCCAGGCGACGAGGCGCGCTGTCTTTAATTGGATATTAAGATCGACGCCCTGCCGCAGGGTCGAGCCGACATTCTGAAAGAAGGCGCGGCCTTCGATCGGGCTATTGACGAACAGGATGTCGTTGTCGAGCGTTGTATGAAAAAAGGCGAGGTCGGACTTCAGTGTCGCGCCCCCGAATGGCTGAAACCGGCCGCGCAAACCGGCTTCGACGGTGTGCCCCACGACCTGCTGCAAACTGGGGTCGCCGACAAAAAAATTGGCGAGGCTGCACGGGCTCGCGGCGCTGGCGCAGGTCAGCTCGGCCGGGGTCGGCGCCCGGTTCGACACCGCATAGCTGGCGTAGGCGTTGATTTCGGGCAGGAATTTCCAGGTCAAGCCGGCCGACGGGTTAAAGTGGCCATAGGTGTGATCGCCGCTGAGCGCGGGCCCAAGCTGGTCGCTGAGATCGATCTCGGCGAGGTTGTAGCGCCCGGCGAGATTGGCCGTCAGCACCGGCGCGATGTCGAACGTGTCGGTGAAAAACGCGCCGTAATAGCCGTTGGAAATGCCGACCCGCACCGGGGCGATCGACCCGTCCGCCTGGTCGATCGTGACGCCGGGGCCGAAGAAGACCCGATTTTCGGGCGTCAAACCGCCGATCTCGGTACTGGCCCCAAACAGGGTCTGCCCGCCATCAAAGCTGACGCCGGCGATGAATTGGTTTTGATGCCCGAGGAGCGGCGCGCGATTGGTCGCCTGCAGCGCCGCCCCGTAGCCGTTGGTGTTGGTCGATTGCCGGTCGAGATCGGAATAGGGGCCGCCACTCAAAAAATCGGGGATCGGGTTGCCGTCGCGGTTGGTGGCGAAGACGCCCGGGCTCTCGCACAGAAAGCCGGAGCCGTCGTCGCACGGCGTCACGTCGGGAACATTGCCGTTGACGACCTTTTGCAGCAGGTAGTCGTAATACAGTGTTGCTTGCAGCGATATATTGTCGGAAATCTCGTAATTGGCGTTGAGGTTGACCTGGGTATAGTTGTTGGCGATCAAATTGGGCCCGGTAAACTGGGCGGCGGGATCGACCGCCAGCAGTTCGACCGGGGCGGTTCCGGGGCCGTTGAGCCTTGTGTCGGCGTTGGTCACGTTGATGTGGACTTCGCCGTGTTCGCCGCGCCAGCCGAGATCGCCGTAAAAATTGGCGAGGTCGGAGGATTGCAGATCGCGCCAGCCGCCCTCGTGCAAGCCGCTCGCCGCGACATAGGCGGCGAAATTGCCGATCTGCATGCCGGATTGCAGCTCGCCCTGGTAGTGGTCGAACGAGCCGCCGAGCGCGTCGACCTCGGCGCCGTGATAGGTGAAGCCGTTCTTCATCTGCACCGCGAGCGCCCCGCCGAGCGCGTTGAGGCCAAAGACCGGGTTTGACCCGACCAGATCCATCCGGTCGATCGCGAGGTCCGGGATCAGGTCCCAGTTGACGGTGTCGCCAAACGGCTGGTTGAAGCGCGCGCCGTTGACGTAGACCGCGAGGCCTTGCGGGTTGCCCTGCAGCGGTGAGGCCTGGAAACCGTGATAGAAGAGGTTTGGCTGAAACGGGTTGCCGGCGGCGGCGTCGAGGGTGACGCCGGGGACCTGCTGGTTCAGCGCGCGCAGCGCGTCGGCATTGCCGTCGCGGGCGATGTCCTGCGAGGTCAGCACCTGGGTCTGAGCGGGCACCTTGCTTTGGTCGACCCCCGAGCCGAGCAGCGGGGTCGCGGCAATCACCTCGACCGTCGGCAGGGTAATCGACTGGTCCGGTGCTACGGCCGGGCTCACCGCGGATTGCTGCGCCGCCGCAGGACGCGACAACAGGACCAGCAGCGCAGCGGCAACCGCCAAAATGCGCCTCGGCTCGACCATTCTGCCTCGTTGGATCGCCGCCCCGCGCCAATAAGCCAGAAAACCGGCGCGAGCGCTTCATCGATCCGTCTCCGAAATTTCGTCGATCGCCGGCTCGCCCGTCGGCGCATCAGCGGGAGGATCAGCGCATAATCGGTTCGTCCCCCACGCCGCGCATGCCCGGTATTGCAAGCCCCCGCTTGGCGACCGCCGCTCGCCCTGCGATCCGCCGGCCAAGCGCAAAAGCGGAGGGAATGGCCTCGATGTCGGATGCGCCGCCTGATCGAGAAGAGACCAGCTTCGCCTTCACCGAGGAAGACTACACGCGGCGCTATTCGCCCGAAAAAAGCCCCCGCCGCGCCGAGGCCCCCTAACGCCGCCCCACCAGCCGCCGGCCGCACCCGCCGGCATGGCGGCGGCAATTCCTTTATCGGCGCCCACCGCCGCCGTCTCGCCGCATCGTCCACGAGCTGATCGTCGGGCAACTCTTGCCACTACCGGCGCCGGGGCCGCGCCGGCGAGGCCGGTCTTGCGCCGCGCATAGCACCCGCGCGGCGGCGAAAGCCGGCTGGTAAATCCTGCACAGGACTCGTAGCCTGACGACATGTACACCGGCATCGTCACCGATCTCGGACGGGTGCGGCGGATCAAGAAGGGCGCGCTCGCCGAACTGACGATCGCCACCCGCTTCGACACCGCGGCGATCGCGATCGGCGCCTCGATTGCGTGTTCGGGCGCGTGCTTGACGGTGACCGCGGTCGAGGACGGCGCCTTCACCGCGCAGGCCTCGGCCGAGACCCTGGCCCGCACGACGATCGGCGGCTGGGTCGCCGGAACCCCGGTCAATCTCGAACAATCGCTGCGCCTCGGCGACGAATTGGGCGGCCATCTCGTCTCCGGCCATGTCGACGGGCTGGCTCGGGTCGTCGAGCGGCGACCCGAAGCCGAATCGGTGCGCTTCAGCTTCGAGGCGCCCGACGCGCTGATGCCGTTTATCGCCCCCAAAGGCTCGGTGAGCCTCGACGGGGTTAGCCTGACCGTCAACGAGGTGTCGGGGAACCGCTTTGCCGTCAACATCATCCCGCACACGCTCGCCTGTACCAATCTCGGCGAAGCGCAGCCCGGGCAACAGGTGAACCTCGAAATCGACATGATCGCCCGCTATGTCGCGCGGCTCTTGGCCGCCGCGGCGCCGATACCCCCATCCGGGGCGACCTCATGACCCCATCGGCGCATATCCTTGTCGTCGAGGCGCCCTATTACGCCCATATCGCCGATTTGCTGCGACGCGGCGCGGAACGCGCCTTGGCCGCCGCCGGCGCCACCCACGAGAGCATCGAGGTGCCGGGCTCGTTTGAGATCCCCGCCGCGATCGGGCTTGCGGCACGGGCGAGCGATAGGTTCGACGGCTATGTGGCCCTCGGCTGCGTGATCCGCGGCGAGACGACGCATTACGACCATATCTGCGCCGAGAGCGCGCGCGGGTTGCAAGACCTCGCGGTGCGCGACGGGTTGGCGATCGGCTATGGCATCCTGACCTGCGAGAACGAAGCCCAGGCGTTGGCCCGCGCCGCACCCGAAGGCCGCGACCATGCCGGTGCGGCGGTGCGCGCCTGCCTCGCGATTATCGAACTGAGGCGGCGCTTTACCCAGACCGGCGGATGACCACCGCCGACGACCACACGACGCGCGACGGCCGGCCGCGGCTCGGCGGGCGGCGGCGCACTGTGGCGCGGCTAGCCGCGGTGCAGGCGCTCTACCAGCGCGAATTGAACCCGGCGCTGGACGCCGAGGCGGTGGTGCGCGAATTCGCCCGCTACCGGCTCGGCCAGGACATCGAGGGCGACCAATTGGCCGAAGCCGACCCGGCGTTTTTCGCCGATATCGTGCGCGGGGTGGCGGCCGATCAGGACCGCCTCGACGCCGACATTTCGGCGGCCTTGGTCGAAGACTGGCCGTTGGCGCGGCTCGACTCGGTGCTGCGCGCGATCCTGCGCGCCGGCGCCTGGGAATTGGTGCACCGTGCCGACGTCCCGGCGCGGGTGTCGATCAGCGAATACACCTCGATCGCCCACGCTTTTTTTACCGGCAAGGAGCCGGCGCTCGCCAATGGCGTGCTCGACCGGTTGGGCCGCAGCCTGCGCCCGGCGGATATGTGAGGGCGATGGTGAAGAACCCCGCCCCGGCAGAAGCGGCGCCGGGCGAATTCGAGCGCATCCGGCGCTATTTCGCGCCCCTGGCAGGGCCGGGCGGCCTCGGCCTCACCGACGACGCCGCCCTCGTCGATTGCCGCGCGGAGCATCGCCTGGTCGTAACCGCCGACGCGATCGTTGCCGGCGTGCATTTCCTGCCCGACGACCCGCCGGATCTCGTCGCCAAAAAGCTGTTGCGGGTCAATCTGTCGGATTTGGCGGCTATGGGCGCGCGGCCCCTTTATTACCTGCTGACGACGGCGCTGCCGCCGGCGCTCGGGGCGGACTGGGTCGCGGCCTTTGCGCGCGGGCTCGGCGAGGACCAGCGGCTCTACGGGGTCGAGCTGCTCGGCGGCGATTCGGTCTCGACACCTGGTCCGGCTTCGCTGTCGCTGACCGCGATCGGCGAGGTCGCGGCCGGCGCTGAGATCCGCCGCAGCGGCGCGCGCCCCGGCGACGACCTCTGGGTTTCGGGGACGATCGGCGACGCCCATCTCGGGCTCGGCATATTACGCGGCGGCTATGCGCAGCTCGCGGCCGAGCATCGCGCGGCGTTGATCCGGCGGTTTCAGCTGCCCGAGCCGCGCGTGACCCTGGCGCCGGCATTGGCGGGCGTCGCGCATGCGATGATCGACGTCTCCGACGGGCTGCTCGCCGATCTCGGGCATATCTGCGAGACCTCGCATGTGGCCGCTGTCGTCGAGCTCGGGGCATTGCCGCTGTCGGGCGCGGCGCGCGCGGCGGTGGCGCTGGAGCCGGCCGGCGCATCGCGACTGGCGACCGGCGGCGACGATTACGAGCTGCTGTTCACGATAGCCCCCGAGGCGGCGGACATTGTCCGCGGCCTTAGCGCCGGGGTCGGCGTTGCGGTGACGCGCATCGGCCGGATCGAGGGCGGCGACGGCGTGCGCCTGACCGACTTGGCCGGTCGCGACATCGCGGTGGAGAGAGCCGGCTACCGCCATTTCTGAGCGTCTGCGAGGCTGCCTCTTACCCGCGGCCATTTTTTCGCAACTGCGGCGGCGAAGCGGCGACATGGTGTCGTCGCCGGGGCGGTTGCCCAAAGAATGCGCTTCTGCCATGTTCCCGCCGCTCCGGCCTGCCCCGATCGGCGGCGGAGGGTTCCCCATGTTCGCTGGTCGTGAGCTCTCGCATGCTTAACGCGTATTATCTCGTCGTCATCGCCTGCGGCGTCTTGGCGCTGCTTTATGGCCTGGTCACCAGCCGGCAGGTGCTGAGCGCCAACGCCGGCTCCGCTCGGATGCAGGAGATCTCGGGCGCGGTGCAGGTCGGCGCGCGCGCCTACCTCAACCGGCAATACCGCGCCGTCGCGATCGTCGGCATCGTGATCCTGATTATCCTCGGCGTGTTGCTCGGCCTGCGCGTGGCGATCGGCTATTTGATCGGCGCGGTATTGTCGGCGAGTGCCGGCTATATCGGCATGAACGTCTCGGTGCGGGCCAATGTGCGCACCGCGCAGGCGGCTCGCGGCGGGCTCAAATCCGGGCTCGAGATCGCCTTCAAGGCGGGGGCGGTAACCGGGCTATTGGTGGTCGGGCTCGGCCTTCTCGGCGTCTCGATCTACTACTTCATCCTGCGCGCGACGGTCGGCGGCGACGATCTGCGCCCGGTGCTGGAAGCGATGGTGGGCTTGAGTTTTGGCGCGTCGCTGATCTCGATTTTCGCGCGCCTCGGCGGCGGCATCTTTACCAAGGGCGCGGATGTCGGGGCCGACCTCGTCGGCAAGGTCGAAGCCGGCATCCCCGAGGACGACCCGCGCAACCCGGCGGTCATCGCCGACAATGTCGGCGACAATGTCGGCGATTGCGCCGGCATGGCGGCGGATTTGTTCGAAACCTATGTCGTGACGATCGTCGCGACGATGCTGCTCGCCGCGATCTTTTTCGCGCCGCCGATGCGCGACAAGATGCTGCTGCTGCCGCTGGTGATCGGCGCCGCCTGCATCGTAACTTCGGTCATCGGCACGTTCTTTGTCCGGCTCGGCCCCGACAACGGCATCATGAAGGCGCTCTATAAAGGGTTGATCGCAACCGGCATTCTGTCGATCGGAGCGATCGCGCTGGTGATCGACTGGCTGTTCGGATTTTCTCAGCCATTGCAGATGACCACCGGCGCCGCCGTCAGCGGGCTGGGCTTGTGGCTGTGCGCGATCGTCGGACTGTTGGTCACCGGCTTTATCGTCTGGATCACCGAATATTACACGGCAACCGAATACCGCCCGGTGCGCAGTATCGCCCAAAGCTCGACGACCGGGCACGGCACCAATGTGATCCAGGGCCTGGCGGTATCGATGGAGGCGACGGCATTGCCGGTCGTGGTGATCTGTGTCGGCATCATCGCCTCGTTCCTGATCGGCGGGCTGTTCGGGATCGGCGTCGCGGCGACGACGATGCTGGCCTTGGCCGGCATGATCATCGCGCTCGACGCCTACGGCCCGGTCACCGACAACGCCGGCGGCATCGCCGAGATGGCCGATCTGCCGCGCGAGGTCAGGCGCACGACCGACGCGCTCGACGCGGTCGGCAACACGACAAAGGCGGTGACCAAGGGCTATGCGATTGGCTCGGCCGGGCTTGCCTCGCTGGTCTTGTTCGCAGCCTACACCGAGGATCTCAAGCACTACTTCCCCAACCTCAACGTCCATTTCGCACTGCAGGACCCCTATGTCGTGATCGGGCTGTTTATCGGCGGCCTGCTGCCCTACTTGTTCGGCTCGATGGGCATGACCGCGGTCGGGCGCGCTGCTGGGTCGGTCGTGGTCGAAGTCCGCCGCCAGTTCCGTGAGATCCCCGGCATCATGGAGGGCCGGGCCAAGCCCGATTACGGCCTCGCCGTCGACATGCTGACCCGCGCCGCGATCCGCGAAATGATCGTCCCGTCATTGCTGCCGGTGTTGGCGCCGATCGTGCTGTATATCGTCATTGCCGTGATCGCCGGCCGGGCGGCGGCGTTCAGCGCGCTCGGCGCGATGCTGCTCGGCACGATCGTGACCGGGATCTTTGTCGCGATCTCGATGACCTCGGGCGGCGGCGCCTGGGACAACGCCAAGAAATACATCGAGGAGGGCCATCACGGCGGCAAGGGCTCGGAGCCGCACAAGGCGGCGGTGACCGGCGACACCGTCGGCGACCCCTACAAGGACACCGCCGGACCGGCGGTCAACCCGATGATCAAGATCACCAATATCGTGGCGCTGCTGCTCCTCGCCGTGCTCGCGAAATGGGCGATCTGAGCGCGGCGGCCGCTGGCTGACAGCGGGGGTTATTCGTCGCTGTACGGGTTCGGCCCTGGGGGTTTGCTTTCGCCGCCGCTCGCGGCCGCCCCTCCGCCCCCGCCGCCGCCGTTGAATTTGCCGAGATTGCCGATCAGCTGCTCGAGAAAGGTCAGCTCGCGACCGGGGGCCGGGGTGACGCGGGCGACGGGCACCACCTCCTTGCCATCCACCAATGTCTTGTGGCCGACCGCCTTGACAATCCCGTCATCGTTGAAATCGACGATATAGACTTGCTGGTCGAGCACCTTGGGATCAAAAAATGAGAATTGTTTCGTGCGCAGGCTAACGTAATACCAATCCTTGTCGTTAAAAACGCTGATGCTGGATGGTGTTCCGAGGATTTTTACGACTTGGTCCTTGGTGGTTTTACCGGGATGAATTTGCGCCAACTCATCTGGCGGAGGGAGATTGCCCCGCTGTTCTACCGTGGTAGAGCAGCCGGCAAGCATCGCGGCGGCAATCGCCACAAGCAGAGAGGAAGTTCGCAGGACAGTCATGGCTCGGCAACGAGATCGGGGATGCGCGGCGGAGCTTCTGTTGAAACCGGCCGGGTCCGCGCCCAATTGGAACCGGTAGATTCAGCGAAGCAGCATCGACTGTCAACGTTGCCGATGGCTGGGGCGAGCCGAGATCAGTGCTGATTTACTTTTCCCGACGCAAATCGGTTCGCGAGGCAGCACTACTCGCCTATCGGCGGGTCGTCGAGCAGGCCCGGCAGCCGAGCTTCTTTACCCGGTTTGGCGTTCCGGACACGGTTGACGGCCGGTTCGAGCTGATTTGCCTGCACGCGTTCCTCTATCTGCATCGATTGAAATCCGAGCAGCCGCAATCCGCTGCGGTGCCCCAGGCCTTTTTTGATGCGATGTTCATCGACATGGACCGGGGATTGCGTGAGATGGGAACCGGCGATTTGAGCGTCGGTCGGCATGTGAAGCGGATGGCGCAGGGCTTTTACGGCCGCATTCGCGCCTACCAGGACGGGCTCGAGCGCAGCGACGGGGCGTTGGGCGCGGCATTGGCGCGCAACGTTTTCGGAACGGTCGGCGAATCGGCGCCGACGATCGAGCCGCTGGTCGATTACGTGCGCCGTGCCGCGAGGCTGCTGGCGCAGCAATCGGCGGCCGAACTTTTGGCAGGCGACCCAGGGTTCCCGCTTCCCGACCGCGACGAAGCGAATGCCCGGCCGGCGGTACTCGCCCGGTCGCGATGAGCGAGCCCGCCCCCGAATTCTCGCGGCCGGTTAGCCTCGCGCGGCTCGGTTGGGAGCCGTTCCACCAGCAGATCGAGGCGACGGCGGAGGAGCGCGAGCGCCTCGCCCGGCGGTTCGACCTCGTGGCTCTGGATCGTCTGACCGCGGTCGTAACGCTCCACCGGCAGAATGGCGGGCTGATCCGGCTGGAGGCGGCTTTCGCGGCCGAGTTCACTCAGGACTGCGTCGTCACGCTCGAACCCGTTGCGGGAAAGCTCGACGAGGAGTTTGCGCTGGTCTACGGCCCCGCCGACAACGAAGAGGGCGAAATCGACATCGATGCCGAAGCGCCGGTATTCGAGCCGCTACCCCTGGACGCAATCGACATCGGCGAAGCGGTGGCGCAGGAGTTGTCGCTGGCGCTGCCCGAGTTTCCGCGCGACCCGGACGCGATAATTGATCCCGCGACGACCCCGGAAACCGAAGCTGGCCCCTTTGCCGCTCTGGCGAAACTCCCCCGGCCAGGACAAAACTGACCCTCCGATCACGGCGAGAGCGCCATGCCGGTTGCCGCCAGCGGTGTTTTTGGCTAAGTACCGGAGGCCCTCTGCGATCCCAAACGAGTAGCCCATGGCCGTTCCAAAAAAGAAAACCTCGCCGTCGCGCCGCAACATGCGGCGCTCGCATCATGCCTTGAAACCGGCGTCGTATGCCGAATGCCCAAATTGCGGCGAGCTCAAGCGCCCGCACCATTTGTGCGATGCCTGCGGCTATTACGACGGCCGCGAAGTGGTCACCCAGCGGTCGGAGACGGCCTGAGGGTTTGGCGCCGGCGGGAGGCGGCGCGGCGGTGAGCGAAGAGATCACGATCGCCCTCGACGCGATGGGCGGCGCACGCGCGCCGGATATGGTGTTGCGCGGCGCCGACATGGCGCTGCAGCGGCATCCCGGGCTGCGCTTTTTGGTGTTTGGCGACGAAACCGGCATCCGGCCGTTGCTCGCCAAGCTGCCGCGGCTGGGCGCGGTTGTCGATCTGCATCATACCGGCGAGATGGTGATGGACGACGACAAGCCGTCGGTGGCATTGCGCGCGGGGCGCCAGTCGAGCATGCGGCTGGCGATCGACGCGGTCGCCGAGGGTGTTGCCGACGGCGTCGTCTCGGCCGGCAACACCGGCGCCCTGATGGCGATGGCCAAGGTCGTGCTGAAGACCTTGCCGGGGATCGACCGGCCGGCGATCGCCTCGTTTTTTCCGACCCGCCGCGGCGAGAGCGTGATGCTCGACCTCGGCGCCAATGTCGAATGCGACGCCGACAATCTCGTTCAATTCGCGCTCTTGGGCGACGCCTTTGCCCGCACCGTGCTGGGGCTGGTCGAACCGGTCGTCGGGCTGCTCAATGTCGGCTCGGAGGATCAGAAGGGCAACGACGCGGTGCGCGCCGCCAGCCTGCGCCTGCGCAGCCCGCTGAGCCCTCTCCGCTTTTTCGGGTTTATCGAGGGCGACGACATCGCCGCCGGCACTGTCGACGTCGTCGTCACCGACGGGTTTACCGGCAATATCGCGGTCAAGACCGCCGAAGGGACCGCGAAACTATTCAGCGAATTCCTCGCCGAGGCGTTTCGCCATTCGTTGCCGGCGCGGATCGGATACGTCTTCGCCCGCAACACATTGCGGAAATTGCGCATGCGCATCGACCCGCGTCGGTATAACGGAGCGGTTTTTCTCGGCTTGCGCGGGATCGCGGTCAAGAGCCACGGCTCAACCGACGCTCTCGGCTTTGCCCACGCGATCGGTGTGGCCGTCGACATGAAGGCCAACGGTTTTCTTGACAGGACCCGGGTCGATCTCGCGCGCCTCAACGAGGCGACGGCCGCGCCCCAGCCGGCGGTGCTGTAAGCGCGACGATGGCGCTGCGCTCCCAGATCATCGGCTGCGGCGCCTACCTGCCCGAACGGATCGTCACCAACAACGATCTCGCCGCCCGGCTCGATACCTCCGACGAATGGATCCGCCAGCGCACCGGGATTGCCGAGCGCCGGGTGGCGGCGGATGGCGAGCTGACCTCGGACCTGGCTGTCCGCGCGGCGCAGCGCGCTCTCAGCGATGCCGGGCTGAGCGGCAGCGATCTCGATCTGATCGTGCTCGCCACGGCCACCCCGGACAATACCTTCCCGGCGACCGCGACCAAGGTCCAGGCGCGGCTCGGCATGCATCGGGGTGCCGCCTTTGACGTGCAGGCGGTCTGTGCCGGGTTCATCTTTGCCCTGGCGGCGGCGGACAATGCGCTGCGCCTTGGACAGGCGGGCACGGCACTGGTGATCGGCGCCGAAACTTTCTCGCGCATCCTCGACTGGGAGGATCGCGGAACCTGCGTCCTCTTCGGCGACGGCGCCGGCGCGCTCGCGCTGCAGGCGGTGGCCGATCCGGGACCGCGCGGCCGCGGCGTGCTGTCGACCCATCTGCACTCGGACGGGCGGCAATACGGCATCCTCTACGTCGATGGCGGCCCCTCTTCGAGCGGGCACACCGGATATCTGCGGATGGAAGGGCGGGAGGTCTTCCGGCAGGCGGTGCAGCATCTGAGCGAGGCGGTGGACGAAGCGCTCGCCGCCAACGCGCTCACTGCCGCGGCCATCGATTGGCTCGTCCCGCATCAGGCGAACAGCCGGATTATCGACGGCGTGGCGAAAAAGCTCGGTCTGTCTTCCGACAGGATCGTCTCGACGATCGACCGCCATGCCAACACCTCGGCCGCGTCGATTCCGCTGGCGTTGGCGACCGCAGTCGGCGACGGCCGCATCCGGCCCGGGCATCTCGTGCTGATCGAAGCGCTCGGCGGCGGCCTCAGCTGGGGGGCGAGCCTGTTGCGCTGGTAGCGTCCCATGGCGGACCCGGCCAAGCCTGGCACGAGGCCGGCAACACTTTGGAATTTGACGGGATTTTCGCGCCGGAGTAACCTTCTCCAAAAGCGGGGAGGGGTTGATGACCGGGCACACGGTGACGCGGGCGCAGCTCAGCGAGGCGGTCTATCAGGAGGTCGGATTGTCGCGCAACGAATCGGCCGAGCTGGTCGAGTCGGTGATCGCCGAAATTTCCGGTGCGCTCGAACGCGGCGAAATGGTCAAGATCTCCTCGTTTGGCAGCTTCGCGGTTCGCCAGAAGGGGCAGCGCGTGGGCCGCAACCCAAAGACCGGCGAGGAGGTGCCGATCAGCCCGCGCCGCGTGCTGGTGTTTCGCGCCAGCCACGCGCTGAAGAACCAGATCAACAGCGGCCTCGCCGACCCCGCCGACGAGGACGCCGACAAGGCAGCCGCCAAGGCTTCGTCGGGCTGATGTGACCCGAACCGAGCCGTCGCGGGCGGATCAGGCGGAGACCGGCCGGCGCGTCACCAAATCGGCGGCGGCGTTTCGCACCACCGGTGAGGTTGCCGAGGAGCTCGATCTGCCGCCCCATGTGCTGCGCTTTTGGGAGTCGAAATTCCCGCAAGTCAAACCGCTGAAGCGTGGCGGCGGCCGGCGCTACTATCGTCCGCAGGACGTGGATCTGCTGCGGCGGATCAGGCAATGCCTGTACCAACAGGGCTATACGATCCGCGGCGTGCAAAAGCTGCTGCGCGAGGGCGCCTTGCGCGGTGACGCGCTGCCGCAGTCGCCTCTCGCAGTTGAAGCCTCGCCTGGCCTTTTTGTACTCGAGCCGCCCGATGCGCCGGCAGCGACGGCCAGCGCCGCGCCGACGCGACAAGCGCTGCGCGAGACACTCGAGGAAATGCGTCGCGAATTGCTGGAAATTCGAGTGCTGCTCGACAAGCTCGGGCCGAGCAAAGAGGCGGAACCGTCGTAGTGCCGTGGCGTGATCCCGGGCGGTTGCGCCGGCACGAGTGCGGGACTATGATCGTCGCCTTGGCAAAGCTGCCCGGTCGGAGCGTAGCGCAGCTTGGTAGCGCATCAGCATGGGGTGCTGAGGGTCGTGAGTTCGAATCTCACCGCTCCGACCAACCCTCTCCCCACCGCCGGGCTCGCGCCTCCGGCCATATCACCGACGAGGAGGGTCACGGCATGAACGCTCCCAACCCCGCTCTCGAACCTTGGCAATGGCCCGAGGGGGAATGGCGCCGGCGCGTCGACCGGGTGCGCGCCGGGCGCAAATTGCGGCCGGCGGAATGGCCGGGCGGCGCGCGCTGTGCCGTCACGTTGTCGTTCGACAGCGACCACGAGACGAGCGACCTGCGCGACGGCGGCAATTCGATCGGCCGGCTCGCCTGGGGCCAATACGGCAATCGCGTGGGCGTGCCGCGCATTTTGAAGGTGCTGGAGAAATACCGGGTCAAGGCGAGCTTTTACGTGCCCGCGGTGACCGCCCTGCTGCATCCTGACGAACAGCGCCAGGTCGTCGCCGAGGGTCATGAAATCGGCATCCACGGCTGGATCCACGAGCTCAATTCGGTGCTGCCCCATGAGGCCGAACGCGATTTGATGCTGCGCTCGGCCGACGCGCTCGAAAAGGTGAGCGGCGTGCGGCCGGTCGGACTGCGCACGCCCTCCTGGGATTTCAGCCGCCATACCCTCGAAATCGAGAAGGAGATGGGGCTCGCCTATGATTCCTCGCTGATGGCGGACGAGGATTGCTACGAGCTGCTGCTTGACGGCGCGCCCACCGGGGTCGTCGAGCTGCCGGTTGAATGGGTGCGCGACGACGCTGTTTATTTCATGATGAACCGGTTTTCGGCATTGCGGCCCTACACGCCCCCCACCGACGTGTTCGACATCTTCCGCCGCGAATTCGACGCGGCCCATGCCGAAGGCGGCATCTTTCAGCTGACGATGCACCCGCACGTCATCGGCTACCGCTCGCGCATCTGGATCCTCGAAGAAATCATCCGCCATGCGCAGGAGCACAAAGACGTCTGGTTCGCGACCCATGCCGAGGTGGTCGACTGGGCAAAGCGCCACGCCGCGTGATCCGCCCTCACCCCCAGCCTTGCAGGCTGGGTCCCCTCTCCCCGCAATGCGGGAGAGGGTGCCGAGCGCAGCGAGGCGGGTAAGGGTGTGATCGTCGCTTACGGCCAAGACGGATGATTGCCGCGCCACCGCTCGCCACGACCCGCTGCGGCTACGTCGCGCTGATCGGCGCGCCCAATGCGGGCAAATCGACCCTGCTCAACCGGCTGGTCGGCCATAAGCTGGCGATCGTCACCCCCAAGGCGCAGACGACGCGCAATCGGCTCCTCGGCATCGCTATCGAAGAGAAATCGCAGCTCGTCTATGTCGACACCCCCGGTATTTTTGCCCCGCGCCGCCGGCTCGACCGGGCGATGGTGGCGGCCGCCTGGTCGGGTGCGGAGGATGCCGACGAGACCGTGTTGCTGGTCGACGCGGCGCGCGGCATCGGCGCCGATGTCAGACGCATCCTCGACCGCCTCGCCGAGCGCGGCCGGACAACGATCCTGGCGTTGAACAAGATCGACCTGGTGCGCCACGACCGCCTGCTCGGCCTCGCCGCCGATCTGGCGAACGCGGGGAAATTCGACCCGGTGTTGATGATTTCGGGGTTGAGCGGCGACGGCGTCGGCGATCTGAAGCGCCATCTCGCGGCGGCGATGCCGCCCGGACCGTGGCTGTTTCCGGAGGACCAGCTGTCCGACGCGACCGAGCGCCTGATCGCGGCCGAGATCACCCGCGAGCAGGTTTTTCTGCAATTGCACGACGAACTCCCCTACGCCTCGACGGTCGAGACCGAGAGTTGGGAGGACCGCCGCGACGGCAGCGTGCGCATCGAACAAATCATCTATGTCGAGCGGCCGAGCCAGCGCGCGATCGTGCTCGGCGATCATGGCCAGCGGATCAAATCGATCGGCGCCCGCGCCCGCGCCGAACTCGAGCATATGCTGGAGCGCCGCGTCCATCTGTTCCTGTTTGTCAAGGTGCGCGAGAACTGGGGCGAGGACCGCGAGCGCTTTGCCGCCATCGGCCTCGACTACGAGGTGTGACCGCGTGGAAATTGGGGCGAGTCCATCGCCTTCTGCCCCTCTCGCTCCAGCTGCGCGGGTCCCTCCCTCTCCCCGCGCGCGGGGAGAGAGTTGGGGTGAGGGGCCCTCTCGATTTGCGGTGACCGAATACCGTTGGTCCGATGCAGTGGACTGACGCTGCCTTTGTCGTCGCGCTGCGCCGGCATGGCGAGAGCGCGCTGATCGCCGAATTGCTGACCCGCGAGCACGGGCGGCATCTCGGGCTGGTGCGCGGCGGCCAGTCGCCGAAATTGCGCGCCGTGTTGCAGCCGGGCAACGAGGTCGCCGCGGTTTGGCGCGGACGGCTTGCCGAGCATTTGGGCTCGCTCACCTGCGAGATGGTCCGCGCCCATATGGCGCGCTTTATCGACGATCCCGACCGGCTCGCCGGTCTTGCCGCGGCAACGGCGCTCGTCGCCGCGACCCTGCCCGAGCGCGAGCCGCATACCGATGTCTTTGCGGCGTTCGCGGCATTGCTCGCGGCATTCGATTCGGCCCATGACTGGCCGGCGCAGTATGTCGAGTGGGAGTGCGCCCTGTTGGCGGCGCTCGGTTTCGGTCTCGATTTGACGTGCTGCGCGGTCACCGGCTCCACCACCGGCCTCGCCTATGTCTCGCCCCGCACAGGCCGCGCGGTGTCGCGCGACGCGGGCCGCCCCCATCACGACAAGCTATTGGCGCTGCCCGCGTTTTTGTGGCAAGCCACAGCCGCCGACCAGGCCCAAATCGTGGACGGCTTGCGGTTGAGCGAGCACTTCCTGCTACATCACGTGCTGCTGCCGCAAGGCCGCACCTTGCCCGCCGCCCGCACCCGCCTCGCCGCTCGCCTCCGGCAGCCGCGCGAAGCTGATACAGTCAACCACCACGCTCAGTCCGTCATTCCCGCACCAGCGGGAATCCAGGGCGATGGCTCCAGCGTTGGTTCTGGACCCCCGCCTGCGCGGGGGCGACGACCGTGAACTGAGGTCATCGATTTATGCCCGTGATCGCTCCGGCAGGCGAGATACGCGAGGTTGATTTCGCCGAGGCGCTCGGCGAACGCTATCTGTCCTATGCGCTGTCGACGATCATGTCGCGCTCATTGCCCGATGTGCGCGACGGGCTGAAGCCGGTCCATCGCCGCATCCTGCACGCGATGCAACAGCTGCGCCTCGATCCCGCCTCGGGCTACAAAAAATGCGCCCGCGTCGTCGGCGACGTGATCGGCAAGTTCCATCCGCATGGCGAGCTCGCGGTCTATGACGCCTTGGTACGGCTCGCCCAGGATTTCTCGCAGCGCTACCCGCTGGTCGACGGCCAAGGGAATTTCGGCAATATCGACGGCGATAACGCCGCGGCGATGCGCTACACCGAGAGTCGGCTGTCGGCGGTGGCGCAGGCGATGCTCGACGGGATCGACGAGGACGCGGTCGATTTTCGCCAGACCTATGACGGCGAGGACAGCGAGCCCGTCGTCCTGCCCGCCCGCTTCCCGAACCTGTTGGCCAATGGCGCCGCGGGCATCGCCGTCGGCATGGCGACCAGCATTCCGCCGCACAATGCGGGCGAGTTGTGCGCGGCATTGCTGCATTTGATCGACGAGCCGGTCTGTGCCGTCGAGGCACTCTGCGCCTACATCCCCGGCCCGGACTTCCCGACCGGCGGGGTGCTGGTCGAGCCGGCGGAAAATATCCGCCAGGCCTACGAGACCGGCCGCGGCAGCTTCCGGCTGCGGGCGCGCTGGGCGAGCGAGGCGCTGGCCCACGGCGCTTATCAGATCGTCGTGACCGAGATCCCGTTTGGCGTGCCGAAGGGACGGCTAGTCGAAAAGATCGCGGCGTTGCTCGAAGAAAAAAAGCTGCCGTTGCTCGCCGACATCCATGACGAATCGGCCGAGGACGTGCGTCTCGTCATCGAGCCCAAGACCCGCAATGTCGACGCCGCGTTGTTGATGGAGCAATTGTTCCGGCTGACCGAGCTCGAAATCCGGGTGCCGCTCAACCTCAACGTGCTCGATCCCCTGGGCGTGCCGCGGGTCATGAGCCTGCGGGCGGCATTGCAGGCGTTTCTCGACCATCGCCGCGAGGTGTTGCAGCGCCGGAGCTGCCATCGCCTCGCCGCGGTCGCGCGACGCATCGAGATCCTGAACGGCCAGATCGTCGTCTACCTCAATCTCGACGAGGTGATCCACATCATCCGCGAGGCCGACGACCCGAAAGCCGAAATGATGCGTCGCTGGGATTTGAGCGACGTGCAGGCCGAGGCGATCCTCAACATGCGGCTGCGCGCCCTGCGCCGGCTCGAAGAGATCGCGATCAAGAAGGAACTCGACGCGCTCTCGGCCGAAGCGGCGGGCCTCGCCCGGCTATTGGACAGCGAGCGCCGGCAATGGCGCGCCATCACCAAGGAAATCGCCGCGACGGCCGCCGAATTCGGTGGCACGACAGTGCTCGGCCGGCGCCGCACCGCGATCGCCGAGGCGCCGCCGCCGCTCGACATCCCCCCCGCGGCGCTGGTCGAGCGCGAACCGGTGACCGTGTTGTGCTCGCAAAAGGGTTGGGTCCGCGCGGTCAAGGGACACAACCTCCCGGCCGCCGACCAACGCTACAAGGAGGGCGACGGGCCGCGTTTTGCGGTCGCCGCCGAAACCACCGATCGCCTGATCGTCTTCGCGACCAACGGCCGCTTTTATACGATCGGCGTCGACCGGTTGCCGGGTGGCCGCGGCCAGGGCGAGCCGTTGCGGCTGATCGTCGATTTGCCGAACGAGCACGACGTCGTCGCGATGTTTCCCTATCGGCCGGGGATGGAATTGCTGGTCGCAGCGAGCGACGGGCGCGGCTTTGTCGTCGATGGCGAGGAGGCGGTGGCGCAGACCCGCGCCGGCAAGCAGGTGCTGACCCCGGCCGCGGGTGCGCTCGCCCATATCTGCCTGCGCGCCGAGGAGGGCGACGCCGTCGCCCTGGTCGGCGACAACCGCCGCATGGTGGTGGTCAAGCTCGACGATATTCCGCTGATGACGCGCGGGCGCGGCGTGATCCTGCAGCGCTACAAATCGGGCGGTCTCGCCGACGCCAAGGTGTTCCGCCTCGCCGACGGCCTCACCTGGCGGCAGGGCGAGACGCGCACCCGCACCGAAACCGACCTGACGCCGTGGCGCAGCGCCCGCGGGGGTGCCGGCCGACTCGTCCCCAATGGCTTCCCGCGCACCAACAAATTCGGGTAAGCCGGGCGTTCGCCGATGCCGCCGGACCGATGCGGGGGAACGTCATGCCGTTGCGGCGAACCTGTATTGCCGGCCATGGCTCTTGCCAAAGCGTAGAATACGGTCATCGTAAGTGACGAGAGGGCAAGCGAGCTCGATCCGCCCGGTATCGATCAGCAGCGCGATTTCCCACATCGTGATCGCACTTAGTGTCTGACCCAGAATGGAGCGAACGATCCCCGCACTTTACCGTCGCCCCCGCGAAAGCGGGGGTCCAGTGGCGACCGCACGTCGCTCGTCCCCTGTTCAGGCCAGGGGCAGGCTCTGGGTTCCCCGCTTACGCAGGAATGACGGTTAACTATCTGATTTTTGCTAATTCTTTCTTTCGTGGGTTTGCTATATTCGCATTGTCTGCTTGTGGCAATGAGGCCATGCGAAAGCAGCGGGAAATCGCGATCGAAAGGAGCGGGGCACGCGTGGTGTCGACCTGATAAAACAGGTAAAACAGGCGGCCGGGTTGCCGGCCGTCGGGTCGATCGGCTAGAACCGGCTCAGCATCGTCGACCGAGATTGCCTGTGCCATGACCGAAGCTACCGCCGCGCCCGACGCCACCCTTGATGCGACCGGGCTGTTGTGCCCGTTGCCGGTGCTGAAGGCGCGGCGGGCGTTAAAGCCGCTCGCCCCCGGTGCCGTGCTCGAAGTGCTGGCGACCGACCCGGGTGCGGTCAAGGATTTCGCGCATTTTTGCACGACGACCGGCTGCAAATTGCTCGAATCCTCCGAGCAGCCGGGCGGCGTCCTGCGCTTCCGCCTGCGCAAACCAGCGTAAACGAGATTCGAAAAGAGCGATTCTGCTCTGCGTCGGCACGGCACCGGGCGGCAAATCTCGTCGTAATCCCCCGTTGGCGGGAGACCGCCGCCACAGGATTACGACGAGATTTGCCGCTTGGATAAGGTATTGCACGCCGTTTCGCCGGCTGAGACCCCGAGTTGTTCCGGTCCGTCGTGATATGGTTGCGCTCCACAACCGCAAGTAAAAGTGCCCTAACTATTAGCCCCAGCACCGCCGCGATCACAACCGCTGTTAATTTCGGTGTGCCGGATGTGGAGGAAAATCTTTGTACGAGCTTGAGAGAGTTCGGAATATCGGTTAAATGGCGCCAGGGGGTCTGAGATGCCGCATTTGGAGTTTATCCGAGTTGAGGGCGTATGTGCGACTGTCTCCGCCGAGACGCGTCCCTTAATCCGGTGCTTACGCCCCGCCTTACTAGTCATCCTGATATCGCTGCCGCTGATGTCAGGCAATCCCCATCGATTATTGCTCGCGACGCGGTATGCCGAGGACGGGGCGGTGTAGTTCCGGGGTGTTTACACTCGATAAATGGCTAAATCATCCGCTCCTCAGACCTCCGTTAAATGATACTTCGCATCGACAGCTACCAAAAAAGGTCAGATCATGATGACAAGCGAGGCGTCTGGGACAAAGTTGTCGACGAGCATGAAATTCTACACCTTTCTATTAGCGACTTATGCCGTCTTGCTGCTAATTCGCATGCCTGATATATTAATTAAACGCCGCTTCTGGGCTGAAGAAGGTGAGGTATACTTCCATAACGCTTGGAACGAGCGTTGGTATGACGCACTATTTGCTGTTCATAGCGGGTATCTAAATCTCTCGGCCAGCATCGCCACGCTGCTAGCGGCTCATCTAGTGCCGTTGGAGTTCGCGCCGTTGGTCAGCACCACCTTCGCCCTGTTTATCCAGCTTTGTCCGGTATTTCTGCTGATTACCGGATGCGTAGAATGGTTGCGGAATCGAGTTACTCTTACGCTCGCGCTGCTCCTGCTGCTTGCCTGTAACAATACAGGCGAAGTCTGGCTGAACTCGATCACCAGCCAGTTTCATCTCGCGCTATGTGCGGCTCTTATCCTGGCGCTTCCTGCCGCCGGCGGATGGTTGGGTGCATTCCGGGCAGGGCTGTTGGTCCTGGCGCCACTAAGCGGGCCGGCGAGTATTTTTCTTACGCCCCTATTCTTCCTGCGCGCATGGCTCGACCGCTCACGTGCTCGCTTGATCCAAGGCGGGTTGCTTGCTGCTTTTGGCGTACTGCAGGTTTTGATGGTCGCGCTGCACCCGGACCCTGGGCGCAGCGTCGGAATTGGACCGAGACTGCTCATTCTCGTCATGTATATCAAGCATTTGATTGAACCGTTATTTGGACGAAACTACGCAGCGAGAGTAGCTAGCAGGCTAATCGAAACAGTGACCAGCGGAGGACCCGTATTGCCGGAAATAACCATCACTTTGATAGCTATTCTGACAATAGTTATCACTGCCTGGAAAACGGCCGACCCTGTCGTCAATTGGCTGCTCGCAGGGGGGGCAACGATCATGGCCCTTTCTTATTTTGGCTCACTGGCGCCACATATTGGTCTTCTGGTAGTGGGAGGTGGCGGGCGCTACGAATACGCGCCGGGTGTGCTGTTCGGACTGACATTGCTCGGGATCTCGAAGCGAAGCGAGGGATGGGTCAAGGCTATATCAACGGTACTGGTCATTTGGGTAATCGTCGTTGGCATGCATGACTATTTTCGGGATAATCGATTCTTCGACACGGGCTCGACTTGGACGAAAGAAATTAGTCGATGGCGGGCTGACCCGAGTTATCGCGTACAATTTTGGCCCGTGGGTGGGGGGTCCTGGCGCTCGCAACTCGGCGACCCGCATCTCCATGACGGCGGAGATTAAATACGAAATGAATCTCTTCTTCCCGATCTCGGTGTGGTTTAGCGGCGTGTTGGTGTTGGCCGGTCTTCCGCAGCATGAAATCAGGCTGTCGGGTTATTGCTGTTCTGTTTCGCGATCGGGATTGGCGCTGTTATATTAATGAGGACGATATCCCCGCCGCCTACAAACACGCCGCCGCAGAATTTGCGATCGCCCCGCCCAGCGCCACAATCGTGTTCCCCGAAGCTCCGCCCGGCTGGCATATCGACCTGAAGCAGCTCTGCAGCGGTGCCCGCCTCACGCGAAGCCTTGTCCGCTGTGGCGTGTCCAAGACCTGTTTGCTGGCCGACGGAGCTGCCGGGATCGAATATTGCGTCGGATAATCCGGTCAAGGCGGGGCTAATGCTAATGCTAGTGCAGTTTCCGACCGAGTTGCCCACGGGTCGTTGCGGGGAGCGGAGTGACGAAGCAATCCCGACCCGAAGACACGCAGCGGCCCGAGATTGCTTCGCTGTGCTCGCAATGACCGACTGCGCGATTGGCGATCTGGCCTGATCGGCAACCGTACTGATGCCGCGGACGGCAGGCTAGGCGGCGCGGCGCAGCTTTGGATGCGCCCAAAGCCGTGACAGCGCGCCGACGAGGTGGTCGATGTCGGCGGCACTGTGCAACGGCGAGGGGGTGAGGCGCAGCCGTTCGGTGCCGCGCGGCACGGTCGGGTAGTTGATCGGCTGCACGTAGATCGCGTAATCGTCGAGCAACGCGTCACTGATCCACCGGCAGAGGCCGGGGTCGCCGACGACGACCGGCACGATGTGGCTCGGGTTGTCGAGATGCGGGATGCCGGCCTCGTCGAGCCGCCGCCGCACCGTCGCGACGACCTTGCGGTGACGGCGGCGCTCGGCCCCGCTCGCCTTCAGATGGCGCACCGCGGCGAGCGCGCCGGCGGCGATGGCGGGCGGCAGCGCCGTCGTAAAGATAAAGCCCGAGGCAAAACTGCGGACAAAGTCGCACAACGCCGCCGACGCGGCGATGTAGCCGCCGACGACGCCAAAGGCCTTGGCCAGCGTCCCTTCGATCACGCTGAGCCGGTGGCCGACGCCGAGGCGTTCGGCGATGCCGCCGCCCCGCGGCCCGTAGAGCCCGACGGCGTGGACCTCGTCGAGATAGGTCATCGCCCCATAGGCCTCGGCGACGTCGCACAGTTCGCCGACGGGCGCGATGTCGCCGTCCATCGAATAGACCGACTCGAAGGCGACGAGCTTGGGCCGGGCGGGATCGACCCCTGCCAACAGCCGTTCGAGGTCGGCCGGGTCGTTGTGCGCGAAGATGTGCTTTTCGGCGCGGCTGCCGCGAATGCCCTCGATCATCGAGGCGTGGTTGGCGGCGTCGGAGAAAACGACGCAATCCGGCAGCCGGGCGGCGAGCGTGCCGAGTGCGGCCCAGTTCGACACATAGCCCGAGGTGAACAAGAGCGCCGCCTCCTTGCCGTGCAATTCGGCCAGCTCATGTTCGAGGCGGACATGGTAGTGATTAGTGCCGGAGATGTTGCGGGTGCCCCCGGCACCGGCGCCGCAACGATCGAGCGCTTCGTGCATCGCGGCGATGACGGCGGGGTGCTGACCCATCCCGAGGTAGTCGTTCGAGCACCACACCGTGACTTCGCGGCAGCCGCCGTCGCGGTAAAGGGTGGCGAGCGGGAACCGGCCCGCCCGCCGCTCGAGATCGGCAAAAATGCGGTAGTCGCCGTGGCGTCGGAGGCCATTAAGCTGCTGACAAAAAAACGCCTCGTAGTTCACCGCAACCTCCACTGCGCCCGGCGGCCCGCTTGTTCAGATTTGCGATTGCAAGAGGAAGCGGCGGCGGTGAACGCCGCCGCAGCCTTTCGCGCGGGCTACCCGTTGCTGAGCTTCATCGTCGCCACCGTGACGTGCGGCCAGAGAATGTCGTTGAAGATCAGGATCACCAGCTGGGAGTACTGCAGTTGCAGGAACGTCGAGTGCTCCCAGAACGGTTCGAGCTCCAAAATCGGCCTGGCCGGCCGCCCCGGGCCTGTGTGCAGCGGTATCGGAGGGTGATGGTGGCCGGGGATGCGCACCCACTCGATCCAGAAGGTTGCGCTTGCTGAGTAGACGAAGGCGTTAGGGACGGGGTTCGCTGCGGTAGCTACGGTAGCTGGTTGGTTCGGGAGGGGAGAGGGCGGAGTTGGGTTGGCGACCCCCAGGAACGGGATGTTGCTGACAGCCTCGTACAGGCTACCGACGCCCAGCGTCGGCAAGCCATTCGCCGATAGGGTGTCCGTCGTGAGATTGATCGCGATGAAGCCAAGGATATCCTGGCCGGCGATCGCATCCCGCAAGACAGAGTTCGGGTCGTCGATAAACCCCTGGAAGGTCTCCGGGTACGGGCCGGTGCTCTGAGACCCCGGCGCAAAAGTGTCCAGGGCGATGTTGATCTCCGGAATAACATGCTGCGTGCCGTTGGCGACTGCTGGCTGGATCCCGACGGCAGGTGGGTTGGGCCCCGGAGGAACCGGAGGAGGTTGAGGAGGGACAGTGTAAGGACCGGGGAACGGGATGGGATTGAGCCCCGGGTACGTCCCGTTCGGGTTGATGAACGGGGTGAGGGCCGGGATGTTCGGTTTGCCCAAAGTCGGCGTCATACCCGGGTTCGGCCCCTGCATCAGCACCGTGACCCCGTGCGGGATGCTCGCCATCCGCACGATGGCGGGCTCGTTTACGATGGGGGTGTTCCCGCTTGAGGGCTGCTGGCTCGCGGGCACGTTCATGAACAATCCCGGCTCGATGTGCAGCGCCTGGTTGGCTGTTTGCGAGTACCCGTCGGGGTTTGACGGAGGTGGCGCCGGGTCGGCGTCGCTGACCCGCTGGAGGTAGTGCAGGCCGTACAGGTCGAGGTCGGCCTGATTGGCAAAGCCGCGGTTCGGAACCACCCCTGGAATGACGTGAAAGTCGAAGCCGTCATTCGTCAGGTTGAGCTCCAGGAACCGATGGATCATGCTATTCTCTGGCGGCTGGCCGTTGTCGGGTCGCCAGATCGCATTGAAGCCGTTCCCCCTCCAGCTCCCCGCCAGGAACGCGAGCGGACCGAGTTGCAACGCCGTCGTAAGCGGTCCCTGCTGGAAGCGTGGCGGTCCAAACCCACGCCGATGGTAACGCGGGTGGTCACTGCTTGAGGCCATGGCAAATCTCCCTACGCGCTTTTGGCGAGGACTGACACATTGTCTGGACTGATTCGCACCGACGGGATCCGCGGGTGCGCTACCCGGTCGTCGCTCATCGCTTGCTCCTTGCGTTTGAGGCAACTCGCGGGGCGTACGTGCCCTGTGAGCGCGCCGATCATCGCCAGAATTCGCTCAAGAGCGTGTGAGCCGGGTCACACCGAGCGCGGATTTTTGCACCGGCCCTTGCGCAAGGGCGGGCGTAGCAAAAGCTGATTTTTCTTTAAACCCGAGCGCGGCGGTCTCGCGGTTGAGCCGCTTGCGCGGGCGTTCTTAAGGTTTTCCCTACCCCACAGTCCTACAGGGCGGCGATCGCCGATTTCCAGGCGCCGGTCGTGTGGCGGACGTCCTCGGCGGTGTGCGCCAGCGAGACGTAGTATTTCTGCTCGCCTTTGAGGACGCCGCGCTCGCGCAGCAGGCCGTTGAAGCGGCGCAGCATGTCGGCGTCGCCGCGCAGGACGCAGCGGTAGTCGCGCACCTTCTCGCCGGTGAACACGACATCGAACAACGGCGGCTCGCCAGTCACCTGCGCCGCGATCCCGGCGCGCCGCAGCAAGTCGTCGAGTGTGGCCATCAGTTCGCGCCCGGTCGCGAACAGCCGTTCGTAGGCGCCGGGGCGGCGCAGGATCGCGAGCGTGGCGAGCCCGGCCGCGGCCGCCACCGGGTTGCCCGAGAGGGTGCCGATCTGGATCAGAAAGCCGTCGTCGCCGACCGCGCCGCGGTCGAAATGGGCCATGATCTCGGCCCGTCCGGCGATCGCCGCCAGCGGAAAGCCGCCGCCGATGACTTTGCCGAGGGTGCACAGATCGGGGACGACCCCGTAATATTCCTGCGCCCCGCCATAGGCGAGCCGGAAACCGGTCACCACCTCGTCGAAGATCAGCGGAATGCCGTTCTCGGCAGTGATCCGGCGCAACCCCTGGAGAAAGCCCGGCTGCGGCGGAATGATGCGCTGGAACGGCTCGATAATGACGCCCGCCAATTCGTCGCGGTGCTCGCGGACCAGGCCCGCGACGCTTTCGAGGTCGTTGAACGGGGCGACCAGGATCTCGTCGCGCAGGCTGCGCGGGATGCCGGCCGAATCCGGGACCGGGCGCGGAAAGTTGCCCGGCTGCCTCGGGGCGAGGCTCATCAGCGAATAATCGCTCATGCCGTGATAGCCGCCCTCGAATTTGAGGATTTTGTCGCGCTTACGAAACGCGCGGGCGGCGCGCATCGCGTAGAGGTCGGCCTCCGACCCGCTCGACACGAAACGCACCTGTTCGGCGCACGGCACCGCCGCGACGATCGCCTCGGCGAGTTCGATCCCCCAGCGGTTGTTGGCAAAAAAGGTCGTGCCTCGGGCGATGCGTTCTTGCGCCGCGGCGGTCACTTCGGGATGGGCATGGCCGACCAGCATCGGGCCCGAGCCGAGCAGGAAGTCGACATATTCCTTGCCGTCCTCGTCCCACACACGGCCGGCGCGGCCCTCGCGGATCACCACCTCGCCCGGAAAATTGCCAAAGGTGCCGCCGGGCAGAACCCGCTTCGCCTTCTCCACGAGCCCGTGCCCGATGCCGTTTTCGTCGATCCGATCCACGCGAACGCCCCCTTGCCGCCAAAACAAAAGGCGCAGGCAGCGTACCGCCTGCGCCTTTGTACAGCGCGGTTATTCGGCGGCGGCGCGGGTCGGCTCGATAAAGCGCGACACCCACTTGTCGCGGCGCCTGAGGCCGTCGCGGTACATCGCTTCGAACTCGGCGGCCGGGAAGGAATGGGTCGACGGCCGCTTCATCAGCGCCTCGCCCCACGCCTTCAGCCGGGGGTAACTTTCGATATGGCCGAGCTTGCGGACCCGGTCGAGAAAGAAATAGCGCTGCAGAAACGGCGCATAGGCGGCATCGACCAGCGAATACTTCTCGCCGTTGAAAAACGGCCCGCGGCCCTGCTTTTCGAGCGCCTTTTCGAGCCGCTCGAACGGCGCCGGGATGCCGGCCGCGGCCTTGTCGTAATCCGCCTCGGTGTCGGCATAAGCGGTGGCGGTTACAGCACTGGCGAAAGTCGGCACATAATCGGTCCAGGCGCGGTTCAGCGCCCGCTCGATCGGGTCTGCCGGATGCAGCCGCGGTTCGATCGTCTCGTCGAGATATTCGTTGATCGCGTTCGACTCGAACAGCGACAGCTTGTCGTCGATGCGCAGCACCGGCACTTTTTTATGCGGCGAGATCGCGAGAAACCAGTCGGGCCGGTTGTCGGGCTCGATATGGCGCATCTCGAATTCGGTGTTCTTTTCACGCAGCACGATCGCCGAACGCTGCACCCACGGGCAGGTCTTAAAGCTGACGAGCATGTATTTTGTCACGGCGGCCTCCGATCGTTTGTGTTGATCGGAGCAGTATGACACGCCGCACCGGAGGGTTTAAGCCCCAATCGCTCGGCGGCGGGGTCTCCTCGCCGCTGCCGCAGCCTGCCCGAGCGGCGTTCCCGCCACGGCCGCCCTGGGCTTATTTGATTTTCGCTTCCTTGAAGAGGACGTGCTTGCGGGCGACAGGATCGAACTTTTTCAATTCGAGCTTGCCGGTCTTGGTCCGCGGGTTTTTCTTTGTCACATAATAAAAGCCGGTATCGGCGCTGCTGACGAGCTTGATCAGGACGGTGCTGGTCTTGGCCATGACGAAAATGCCCAGGGTCAGGGATAATGCTCGCCCGAAGATAGCGATCCGTCGCCTCCTGTCAAGGCGCGCTCGGTCGCGACCGGTGCGGCGCCGACCGGCTTTGCCGCGAGGCTCGGCGCGGCGCCCATCATGTGGACGGCTTGGCTGTAAAGGACCGGG
>Ga0210395_10000581_pt1 | contig 28011 bp, 21 predicted proteins | sample IncBWH4OmetaG_FD_150861 | JGI IMG/M metagenome (GOLD analysis project Ga0210395, IMG submission 150861) | Forest soil microbial communities from Barre Woods Harvard Forest LTER site, Petersham, Massachusetts, United States - Inc-BW-H-4-O ... | reverse complement strand
CAATAGAATCATCGTGATTTATGGAGCGGGCGATGGGAATCGAACCCACGTCCGAAGCTTGGGAAGCTTCTATACTGCCATTGTACGACGCCCGCACGTCGGTCAAGCTCTGCGATTATACATAATTGAGTCAATGCTCGTACAGACGCGGACTAGACATTCTCCATATTCTTCGTGTTGCCGACTAAAACGACCGGGTAACGGGGCCAGTTGCGGGACTAACAGAAGCCGACGGTCTTCGCGTCGGTCGCGACGAAAAATGAGCCGGGCAGGGCGCATCGCCAGCCCTACCCGGCTTATGATCAGCCGCTTCAGAAGTTCAGATGCAAGCTCAACTGCATGAACCGCGGGCTGCCAATAGTGTGCTGAATCACTCCCAGACTGCCTTGAGGCGGGATCGAAGGCGGACCAACAAAGTTGGGGAAGAAGTCCACGTCGTTGTTCGGCGCGTCGAAATCCGGATGGTTGAACAGATTGAACGCGTCGACTCGAAAGCGCAGGCGGAACCGTTCCTTGAGGGGGAACTCCTTGGCCAGACTCATATCGAAGCGCACCTGGAAGGGACCTCGAAAGATGTTCCGGCCCGAGGCTCCGTAGAGGGACTCGAACTCATCACACCCGGATGCGTCGCAGGGAGGCACTCCGTTCGTGCCGGGCGTGAGAAACTGCGGTGCAAAATCGTTGGCATTGAGCACCGGTTTGCCGGCATTGACGCCGAGGGTACCCTGTAGTTTCGCTTGCGAAGGGGTTACCCCCGGTTTGAGCGGCACGATGGGGTTTCCAATCTCGTCGAGAGTGCCGAAGTACAGGCTGCCCACCGAACCCGAATAGTCATAGACGCTATAGGGCTGGCCGCTCTGGGCCACGGTCTGCCCGCCGATGACCCATCCATTGACTGCCTCACCCAGAGCTTTGCTCTTGACCAGGTTCGGAATGGTGTAGCTGTAGTTCACGAGAAAAACGTGGGTTTGATCGAAGTCCGCCGATGCATAGCTGGCTTTCGGAACCAGCGGATTGTTCCCCGTGAAGAACAGGCCCAGCCCGCTCTGCTCGTCGAGAGCGTGCGACCAGGTATACGATCCGGTGAGTTGGAAACCGTTTGAGAGGCGCTTGTGGACCTGAACCTGGAGAGCATTGTAATTGGAGACTCCCTCAGCCTCGTAAAGCACCGAATTCATATCGTAACCTGGATAGGGTACGCGGATTGGCGCGTTGCCAGAAAACTCGTTCGTAAAGACGGGCTCGGTATCGAGATTCAGCGGACTCGTGCCGCCATAGGAAGAGGTCTGGCCATTTACCGGATTCGTGGGAGTTGCGATTTGCGGCTGGTTGAAGGGAATGGGCAGCACTTCGTGGGTACCGTGGTTGCCCACATACCCGACCTCGAACATCCAGCTGGGGGAGATCTGGTATTGAAGGTCCAGGGTCCAATTCTGCGTGTAAGGTAATTTGTTGTGGATGTCATAACCGCCAAACAGGAAGGGACCGAAGAGGTTGCCCGTCGGCCAGCATCCAGGAAAACCGCATGCAGTTTGTTCGAGGTTGGGCAACGATGCGAGGAAACCGGCGGCGCTGGCTGGCGGTGGCGGCGGCGTTACCGTGCCGAATGGCACCGAGAGGTTCGCGTTTTCTGCAGCGGCAACCGGTTGAACGAAAGGCGGCGCCAGCGTCACGCCAAACGGACCGTTAAAGCCAGAGCCGGCGCTCGGCGACAGATAGCTGAAAAGCTCGCCGCGATCAAAGTATATGCCGTAGCCCGCGCGCACCGTCAGTTTCGTAAGCGGCGACCAGGCGACACCGATGCGCGGGGCGAAGCCCCACTGGTGGTTTCTCATCAAAGAGTTGCTGGCTCCAGGCGTGGCTGCAGTCTTGTTATTCCCTGCGATTAACAGACCGGAGTTGGTGATGACATCTGTTCCGGGGTCACAAGTGCCCGTACCTGGATCCCCAGGTTTTCCATTTATCAAGCACTGCGTGTAGCTATACTTCGACGGATCGAACGAGGTGAGCCTGCCGTACTTCTCTGAGAGTGGCCCGTCAATGTCCCAGCGCACACCGCCGGTCACCGTCAGGTTGCTGCGAACCTTGTAGTTGTCGTTGACGAAAAGTCCGGCGGTATCGGACCTATAATAGCGGTCAGCCGAACCCGCGAAAGCGTCTCCATTACGCACCTGCCCTTCGACAAAGGTAAGGAAGGTCGAGAAGTCGAGCGTGTCTGTGTTGGTGTTGTTATTGATGACATTCAGCTGCGTGTGGTCCCACTGCCCGCCGAAACTGATCGTGTTTTTCCCTTTCAGGAGGTTCAGCGTGGATCCAGCCCCCCATTGATTCTGGAACATACCGGCGTCGCCAAAGCTGGTGCTGGGGCCGAACTCCAGCCCGGAACTTATAGTCGGATCCGAAGTGCTGATGTCGAACTGCGGGAACCTTGCTGAACCCAGTAAACTGATGCCCACCGAGCTCGGGGTGAACCCCTGCTGTGTGTTCGCGTAAGCGCGCAGCCGAGTAAAGCCGGCGTGCTGCTCCCAAGTGAGGCTCGGGGATAGAACAATGGTGTTGCTTATGGAAGCTACCTGGCTGCCCGCCGAAAGTTGCTGCGGGAAGCCGAGCAGGGAGCCTACCGCGCCAAATGGATTGGTAGTGGGGTCGTTCTGGAAATAATACTTCACCGACAAACGATCCTTGGTGCTTGGTGCATAGTCGATAGCGGCGATCGCCTGGTTGACACTTGACTGCGCGTTCGGCCCCTGCACGACGGCGTCGAAGCCCAAGGCTTGGGCCTGTGACGCTGTGAGATTCGGGTTCGCACTGGGGATCAGAAATTGTCCGTTCGGAAGTTTGGCATTCAACAACTTCATTGCTGCAGGATTGATCTGGCTTGTCTGGAAACAGGGATTGGGGGGAGTCTGGCCCGGACCGCAATTAGGAATAAAATTTGAGTTGTTGATAGCGTTGGCGATGCCTTGTGCGCTGCGGTCGTTCGTTAAACCTAGCGGCACGGTCACGTCCTTCGTCGCCGGTTCCGCGTCGGCGATTCGAACGCCTTGGTAGGAGCCGAAAAAGAAGAGCTTGTCCTTGATGATGGGCCCGCCCACCGTGGCGCCAAATTGGTTTCGATTGAGAAAAGGAATAGGGATGCCAGCCGCGTTGTAGAAGAAGGGCGTCGCGTTCATAGCGCTGTTTTGGAATTGCTCCCAAACAGAGCCGTGGAACGCATTTGTACCTGATTTCGTTAGCACGCTGATATGCGCGCCGCTGTTGTTACCTTGTGTGGCGTCATACATCGACGCGTTGACGGCGATCTCCTGGATGGCGTCGGGAGGAGGGGTGGGCAGGGCTTGGCCAATCGCGCCGTAGACTGACGTGCTGGTCTGAATCGCGCCACCCGAGCCGAAGTTTTCGCCGGTGTTGAGGACAAAGCGGTTTTCTCCTACCTGGCTGGTGGAGTTCCCGTTGAACAGGTTGTTCGTGCTCGTGCCATTCAGGGAGAAGCTATTGCTGGTGTCCCGGTTCCCGTTGGCGAAAATTGCCTGATTACCCAGGCCGGCGTTCGAGCCGGCACCGCCGAGGAAATCCGCGTGAACGCCGGGACTCAGAATCGCCAGTTGCGTGAAGCTGCCAGTGCCCAGCGGCGTTTCTTCGATAAGTTGCTGATCGATCACGTAGCCGTTGGTAGTGTCCGTCTGGTTCATCAAGGGGGTTCCGTTGACCGTCACCGTGGCATTTACTTCTCCAGGCTGCAACGAGCCATTTAAGGTGGTGGTGCGATTGCCCTGCACGAGGATTTGGGAGTGCACCTCGGTCTTGAAGCCATCGCGAGAGAAAGTGACGCTGTATGTGCCTACGGGGAGATCGGCAACATTGAAAGAGCCGTCTGACTTTGTAGTGACCGTTTGTTCCAAACCTGTGGCCAGGCTGTGAATCTTAACGGTTGCGTTCTGGACTACCGCGCCAGAGCTATCTGTGACGGTGCCGTTGATGGATCCGAGAGTTTGCTGAGCTTCGGCCGGCGAGGTAAGCAGGCAAATAAGACCGAAACACACGAGGACTAGCCAAGACAGTTTCTTCATCTCGATACACCCCTTCCACTGGATTGAACCGCCCCATTGCCAGGGATGTATCACATCTTCGACACACAAATCGAGTGTCGGCCTGTGGATATCCTCGAACCGCCCCGGACAGTTCGCGAGAATATGTCGGCTAGATGAATACAAGTAAAATCTAAAATTACAATCCTGTAAATTTGGATTTGGTGCTTTGCGGGAGCGGCGTAGCGGCCGCCAACCGAAGACTGCAAGAGAATCAAGAGGATCGCGCTCGGAGCAGAGCTACTTCTTGAAGAGGTCTTCGAAAGCCTGGCGAGCATCGTTGGTGCGTGGCGGGGCTGGAGAGGCGGCGGCCGCTACTTGCGCGGGCTGAGGATAGGAAGTAGGGGCCGTGTCTTTTTCAATGGTCATGCGGAATTCGTAGAACTTGCAGTCGTTCTTCGTGTCTTTGGGGGTGATGCGTTCGGGAATCGGTTGGGTGCACTCAAATTGCGCGCCGGAATCGAAGAAGCGACATTGCTTGCAACTGTGAAGCTCGAACTGGCACTTGGGACACCGACCGTTGGGGTCGAAACCAGCGGTTAAGACTGCGCCGCAGTTGGAACATCGGCCGCGGGTGACGGTACCGACCATGCGTGGTGTCCGGGGGCCGAACTGATCGGCGCGCGGACCGCCTTGCGGCGGCTTGCGCTCATGGCCCTTCTCTCGTTTTTCGCCTTTTTCCGTGTCGCGGTAACCGCGATGACCGTACTTTCGATCCACAAACGCCTCCGTCCGGACGCAATGCCGGACTGCAACTGGACTGTCTAGACTCCCGCGCCGATGCGCACTCTTACCTTGGTATGAATCCGACCGGATTGTTACGCTCGGTCCACAGCACAATCGCTACCCAGAGGATCAGTACAGGATTGGCCAGGTCCAAGCAGGAGATGGGACATCTATGTTTTTAGCCCTATGGGAGTTCGATGTCAAGCCAGGATGTGACGAACGGCCTAAAAGCGCACATGGGCCTGATGGGGATTGGGCCCAGTTGTTTCGGCGCGACCCTGCTTGCCAACGAACTCTCCTCCTGCGTGATAGCTTCCGTGACCATACTTGACGTGCGATTACTGGGATCCCGCAAAGCGCTGGAATCGTTTCGGCAAAACAATTCTCCGGCTTACTTCGCGCTCGACAAAATCTGCGATGAGCTCACCGTTGCCGAGCGAACGATCGGTCGATTCGAGCAGCTCGCGGACGACAGCTGAAACGCGGCGGTGACTTCTCGTCTTTTCGTTGAACGCTTCCCTTCTAGGCATCCAGCTTGAACTCAGCTCTTTGCCCACAAACCAGCCAGGCCATCGGGCTTCAAGTCGGGCTGAAGGAACTGTTGCGGCGTTCCAGCCAAGCGCAAAACCGCTTCCGCAGCAAGATAGCCGCTTCGAACCGCGCCTTCCATCGTGGCGGGCCAGCCTGTTGCGGTCCAGTCACCGGCGAGGAACAAACCCTCGATGCTCGTCTGCTGTGTTGGACGCCAACGATCCACGCCAGGTTGCGGGGAAAACGTGGCGGCAGCCTCCTTAATGACGGTGGCCTTTGTAAGGATGGCTTCCCGAGAGTCGGGAAGCGCGTGGTGGATTTCCTTGAGGCAGAGATCGATGATCTCCTGACGGGGCTTTGGGAGCAAGTCATACGAGGCGCTGATGACCAATTGGAGATATTGACCTTTGCCCGGGGCCGCGGCTGTGCAGCTGGCGGCACAGAGGGCCGTTTTGTTGAAGATCCACTGCGTGGTGGTATCAAGCAGAGTGATGAAAGGTTCGGTCATTACCTGGCGATCAAACCAGAAGTGCACGCCGGTGATGGGCGCGTCGACTATTTTGTCGAGGTTGTGGAGAGCTGGGTCGGCCTGCTTGACGCCCTCGGGGAGAAGTTCGGAGAGCGCGAGATGGGGAAGGGCCAGGACGAAGGCGTCAGCGGTTTCTTCGCGGCCGTCGTCGAACAGCGCGCCGATCAGCTGGCCATTTTCGATGCGCAGGCCACGGAGCGGCGAGCGAAAGATTACCTCCCCTCCCTTTTGTTCGATGGAGACGCGGCAGCCTTCGTAGAGATCGCCGAGGGCAACTCCGGGAACGCCCATGCGGTAGCCAGTCTTGTTAGAAAGAACAGCCTTCCAGAAAACGTCGATGCCGTAGCGGGCGTCGATGCGATCCAGTTCTTCGGAAAGCGCGCTGACGAGAACTACACGCCAGAAGCGGGAGATCGCGGCGGGGGTTTGCTTGTGGCGCCGAAGCCACTCCAGCATCGAGATGCCTCCGGGTTCGTCCACATCGGGCGGATGACCGCCGCTTTCGAGGATGGAATAGAAAGCGCGCGCGATGGAGAGCTTGTCCTTCAACGCGAGCGGAGAAAAGGTGAGGAATGAACCCGTCATGTGAAACGGCGCTGGGAGGATGCCAGCGTGCATTTCGCCGCGACGCCCCTGAGGATCGAGGAGGAGGAGGCGATCGAAGAATTTTATTTTGTCTCGGGCGCCCACACGGCGATAGAAGTCTTCGAGATTGGTGCAGCAGCCGAAAGTGACGTGCTGACAATTGTCGATGTGCTCGCCGTCCGGCAAGACGTAAGAAGCCGCGCGACCGCCGAGGAACGGGCGCTGCTCAAAAACACGCACGCGCCAGCCTGCTTCAGCCAGCGCGACGCTGGCTGCCAGCCCCGCCAGTCCGCCGCCGATCACGATCACGCTTTTCAAGGATATTCTCTTCCAAGGGGCGGCCGAAGCGCGCCTTTGCGATGAACAACATTTTTTCTACTTTCCCTAGCCGCACCCGTTCGCCCAACACGGCGAAATCGAGGGTTTCGATGCGGGCTAACAAGGCGCTATACGTGTGCACCAAGAGCCAGAGGGCGCCCCGGCTTTCTGGATCGATCGAACCGAAGAGCGCTGCGCCCTCTTCGTAACACTGCCAGGCACGGTCTGCCTCAAAACGCAGGAGTTCGCGGACGCCGAGAGTGGCTTCGCTCTTGCCGAAATCCTCCGGGGAGACTCCGTAGCGCGCCAGGTCGTCTTCGGGGAGATAGACGCGGCCTAGAGCGTAGTCGTCGTGGACGTCCCGGATGATGTTGGTCAATTGAAACGCTAGGCCAAGTTTTTCAGCCAGATCGAGGGCCCGTGGGTCGTGGAAGCCGAAGACGTGCGTGCAGGTGAGGCCAACGGTTCCGGCAACGCGGTAGCAGTATTCGCGGAGGCGATCGAAAGTCGCGTAGGTGCGGAGGGTTAGGTCCATTTCGGCGCCGCTGATTAGATCGTGCAGATAGCGGGCCGGCATTTTGTAACGCTGCATGGTGTCCACCAGGGCGGGCAAGACTTCCGCTGCACCCCTTGGAGCGGCAGAGTTGAGCGCGGTTGTGCCGTCAACTAGTTGCACCGGGCCTGTTACCGCATCGTCCAGGGCGGCTCGCCAATCTGCTAGGCCTCGTCGCTTCACAGCGAGATCGTTGCCTTCGTCAGCGACATCGTCGACTAGGCGCATGAAGGCGTAGAGCGCCGAGAGAGCATCGCGCTTCGGTTTCGGGAGCAGAAAGAAGGCGTAATAGAAGTTGCTGTGGGACGCACGGGCTATGCGGTGACATTCGTCGTAGGAGTCGGATACAGACTTGCTTTGTAGTGACGCAGGAGGCTGTGCCACCACAAAGGCGGAGCCTCTGTCGCTCGATCCTGGTCGAATGGGTTTGGCGACGAGATGCGTTAAGAGGGCGCGGCCTAGCAAGCGGATTTGTTTTGCTTTGCTGATGGCCGGGCGATTGTGGAGCGTGTCATAGCCCATGGCTTCGATGGCATCGAGAACGGCTAAGCCGCCTTGGCTGAACATTTCTAGATCGACGCTCAGGCGGCCGCTTACCATTTTTGCCAGCGGAGCGCCTTGCCGAAACAGGAGGCGCGTGCGAGCGATCAAATCCTTCATCAGCCCGACGAAGCGTTCGTCGAAGCGGTGATCGACGATGTCGGCTGCGGTTAGGCCGTGTGCGGCGGCGACGTCGAGGGGGATATAGATGCGGCCCTTCTCGAGGTCGCGCTCGACGTCTTGCCAGAAATTTGCTAGCTGCAGCGCGGTACAGGTGGCGTCGGACATGGCTTGGCGCTCTTGGTCACGATAGCTGCAGAGATAAAGGACCAGGCGTCCGACGGGATTCGCGGAATAGACGCAATAGCCGAGTATGGAATCCCAAGTGGGATAACGCTTTACGTTTTGGTCTTGACGGAAGGCCCTCAGCAAATCGGCAAATGGCTGCTTGGGAATGTTTTTGGCAGTTATGGTTTCGCGCAGTGCGACGAAAACGGGGTGGGAAGGGCGGCCATGGTAGCAATCGTCGAGTTCGCGCTCCCACCAATCAAGCAATTCCAGGGCGCGCTCTTTTTGTGGGACTTCGTCGCCGAGATCGTCGGCCCAGCGGCAATAAGCGTAGACATTGTAGAAATGTTGGTGAAGATCTTTCGGGAGCAGCCACGAGACTACGTTGAAATTTTCATAGTGATGCGTGGCGAGCCAGCGCGTGTACTCCTCGGCCGCTGCCGCGGCGCAGTTGTTCGACGGAGCATGCTCGGCAATTTCGAGCTCACCAGGGCGCAACATTTTAAGCGAGATTCCTCGCTTCGAAGAACCATCCGGAGCACAAATCGCGCGCTTCGTGCGGAATGACGCGCAGGCTGTTCGATCCGTTCAAAGCCGTCAAGGCCGGACGGCCAGCTTGATCTCTCCGCTGCGGCTCTTCATGCGTTCGAAAGCCTGCGGCAGATCGGTCAAACGAATCTCTTCCGTTACGAAGTCGTGCCCGAGAATGTCCCCGCGGCGGATAGCTTCAAGAGCTTCGCGGATAAATCGCGGCGTGTGATGAAAGGGCGAGATCAGCTTAATTTCAGAATAGTGAATGGCGGCGGGATCGATCGAAACGTTGGTTCCCGAAGGCAGGCCGCTGAAGAAATTCACCACGCCGCCGCGGCGAACCATGGCCAGGGCTTGTTGCCACGTCGCCGGATTTCCGGCTGCTTCGACGACGGAATCCGGTCCGCGGTGGTCCTCGGTCAAAATTTTCACGGCGGCGACAACGTCGTTTGTCTCCGTCACGTTGATGGTGGCAATCGCACCCAGCTTGCGGGCTACATCGAGCGGGGCGGAACGACGGGCGAGCGCAATTACCCGCACGCCCCGGCGGGAGAGCATACGGACAAATGTCAGGCCGATGGGCCCGCAGCCAATCACGGCCGCGGTATCGCCGTTGCGGACTTCCATTTCGTGAATGCCGCGGAGCACGCAGGCAAGCGGCTCGACCAGAGCAGCGCTTCCGTCATCGACCGAGTGCGGCACTTCCAGCATGTTTTCCATCGCGATGCGGCCGGGAATTCGCATGTATTCGGCATAGGCGCCATTGTTGAACAGCAAGTCCTCGCAAAGATTCTCCTGGCCGCGGCGGCAGTGATAGCAGCGCAGGCACGGCGCGGAGTTCGCGGCCACGACGCGCATGCCGATGCGCCAGCGCGCGTCCACGCGCTTGCCGACGGCCGCAATGTCGCCAACCACTTCGTGGCCAAAAACGGCGGGAGGCTGGATCATTTTGGCATGATAGCCGCGCTTCCAGACTTTCAGATCCGTACCGTCCGTCAACGCGAGACGAACGCGAAGGAGCACTTCGTCAGCAGCCAGGTGCGGCACGTCGATCATCTCAATGCGCAGATCTTCGCTGCCGTACAACACCGCCGCGGTCATCTTCGACGGCACGGCTACTCGCGCGACGGGGAACGCCACTTCTTCAGCAACTTCCGGTTTCTTTGGCGTGCTTGTTTTCATGCGTGCGTGATCAGAATCTTCAGCGACTCGGCCGTCGGCCTTGCTGCCAGCTCCAGGGCTTCCTGGATTCTATCCAGTCGAAAGCGGTGCGTCACAATCTCCATCACCGGCAGTTTCTTTCCGAGCACCAGATCCGCGGCTGATTCTTGGATGTCCATGGCCGCACTATAGCTGCCCAGGATTTCCTTTTCGTCGATGCCCACAGCCGCAGCAGGAAACTCGATCTTTGTGACCGGATCGTTTGCGGCGAAGAGCAAAACACGCGCACCAGGACGGGCCGTTGCCAAGGCGTCCGTGACTACTGACGGATGTGCCACCGCCACCAGCACCGCGTCCGCTCCCCGACCGTCCGTGCGTGCCCTAACTTCTTCTATCAGCTTACCACTGCTTGGGTCAAACGACTCCAAGGCCCCCAGAGTAAGGCTCTTTTCCCGGCGCTGTCGAATGGGGTCACTGGTATAGAGCTTGGCACCTTCCAATTTGCTGACCATGAGCAACTGGAGGCCGATGGGGCCGCAGCCCAAGATGAGGACCGTTTCGCCGGCGGTGATGCGCGCCTTTTGAACGGCTTTGACGATGGTGTTGATGGGCTCGATGAAAGTGGCTTCTTCGAAACTGACGTTATCCGGGAGCGGTACCATGCCGCGGTCGGCGACCCAGGGCATGGCTTTTACATACTGCGCGAAGCCGCCGCCGTTTGGTGTGAAGCCGGCGGTCAGCCCAGTCGTTTTATATTGCTGGCATTGGGAAAAGAGGCGCTTCTCACAATAAAAGCATCTCCCGCAAGGAATATGGTGGAAACTCATGACGCGATCGCCGGGCGTCCACTTGTCTACGCCGCGGCCGACGGCGACGACGGTGCCGGAAAGCTCGTGGCCCAGAATTTGCGGAGGCTCGACGTAGCGTTGAAAGATTTTCTTGATGTCCGTACCGCAGACGCCGCAGGCGGCCACTTTAATGAGCACTTCGCCATCGCCGACCTCGGGGACGGGGACTTCCTCGACGCGCACGATTCCTTTTTCCCTAAAAACACCGGCCCGCATGGTTTTCGGGATGGGCCCGAGCGATTCGAGCGCTTCAGCTGCGCTGCCGAGGCTGCTCATGTCGCCGAAACCTCTTCTATTCTAGGATGGGCGACTTTCGTCCAATTTGCCGAGATCGTCGGGATATAGCGGTCTAAAAAGTCAGCCAAAGACTTACCGGCGGCGCGGCTCTGCCGGCCAAACTGCAGCAGAAGGGGAATGCGGTAAGGGCTGAGCCCAACCTCTTTGAGCAGCCCGCCCATCTTCAAATGGCCGTGGGAGTCCAGAATACGCGCAAAATCCACGGGCAAGTCTTCATCCGCGGCGTCGCTGATAGCGCGAACGGCCACACAGGGAACGTGTCGTTCGACCGCAGCTCTAAGGACGTGCGTTGTCTCCATCTCGACGATACTTCCCTTCCGGCTCAGTTCTTCTTTCTGTTCGGCGGTTGCTACGATTCTCGCAGAAGTCAGAGAAACATTCACAGCCTTTGCGCCAGATCGGACGGCGAGATCCAGGAGAGCTGCGTCGCTGGCGGCCTTGGAACTCTCGTCCAGCGTTTCGGCACTGCGGGCGGCCACGACATCTCCCGGCGTTAGTCGGGCATCGAGGGAACCTGCGAGTCCCGAGGAAATGCACAGATCCTGAGTTGCTAACGGGATTGACGACATCGCCTTGGCGGCGTTCTCTCCGCCCATGCCAGTCAGCAGCACGGTTACTTCGTCGGGGCCAATGTTGGCTTTGAAAAGATCGAATTCGCGGCGAGTCTCCCAATTCTCGAATTCGTAGGGAACAAAGGGATGACGAGAGGACCACTGTGAGAACTCGGCTTTGATCGCGAAGGTGACTAGGATGCGCATGAACCTGTAAGTCTATGATGCCGGGACAAGTCGCCGGGCTACAACTACGCCCATCGGCTCCGGTGGGCGGGGCCTGCCCCACCTCTACAACTATTTCTCTCCGCGAGGACGGGACCAAGCCCCATGACCCTTGTTCTACGCAGCGGCGCGCAACATTTTCTTGGCGCGGCCGGGCCTTACGTAACCGTTCGATTCGTACCAGCGGGTCGCGCGTTCCAAAGCTGCCGCTACTGAACCTGGCTTGAAACCCAGTTCGCGCTGTGCTCGGGTGCAGTCCACGAACATCATATGTCGCGCGATTCTCACGCCCTCGACCGGAATTTGCGGCTCTCTTCCGAGGAGCCGCGAGAACGCCGTGTTTATGTAGGCTACACCTAAAGCCAAGGCATGAGGAATTTTCAGGTTTGGGGCAGACAAACCCGTAATCTTGGCCAGCGCATCCAGCACCTGTTTCAGCGTCAAATTCTCGGCGCCGAGCAGATAGCGCTCGCCCACTTTACCCTTCTCTCTAACCAGCAGGTGGCCCGCCGCGCATTCTTCGGCGCCCACAAAATTCAGGCCCGTCTCGACATATCCCGGCATTTTCCCGTTCAAGAAATCGAGGATGATTTTTCCGGTCGGCGTCGGCTTCCAATCCCCAGGTCCAACGGGAGTGGTGGGCATGGCTATGACCACCGGCAAACCATCCTTCGCCGCGTTCAGTGCTTCGCGTTCGGCCATCCATTTCGAGCGTTTGTAGTGACCGACCATTTCTTCGAGCCTCGAATCGGTAGCCTCGGTGGGAAGTTCGGGACGATCCACAGCGACGGTTGCCACCGTGCTGGTGTAGATAAACTTCTCCACCCCGGCGCGTTTCGCGGCATCCAGCAAGTTCTTCGTGCCGCCAACATTGGAATCGTAAATGTCGCGCGATTTTTTGGCCCACAGGCGATAATCAGCGGCCACATGAAAAACACACTTCACGCCCGCAAGGGCGCGCTCGAGCGACGCAGCATCTCGCAGGTCGCCGGTCACGTATTCCAGAGATAGATCGCCAATGGCACGGTTGGTGCTGGAAGCGCGCATCAAAACGCGGACTTCCTCTCCACGAGCGACCAGTTGCCGGGCCACATGGCTGCCCAGAAAGCCCGACGCCCCTGTGACCAGAGTGGTCATCCGACTTCGGCGCCTTCTTCAAAATCGCCCGGCCGCGATTCCGAAAGTGGCTGGCGTTCGATTTCCTCTGAAGTTCGCGACGCGGCCGGCGCCGCACTAGCATCCAGCAAGGAGGATAGCAACGCCCAGCGCCGGGTCAACAAACGGCGGCGGAGTTCGGTGACGTTCCGCTCCATGCCGGGATCAGTCGCCGCGCAGGTTATCAAAAATCCGTCAACATCGAGCTTGCTGATATCCGCGTGGAGTTGCTCCAGTTCGCGGGCGGCTGTAGCGCGATCGAAAACTAAAAGAGCGCAGGTGAAAAAGCCCGCTAGTCTTGCCATGCGAAGCGCTTCCAGCCCGACATGGAACGCACCCTCGAGGGAATTGCGCCGGTCCTCTCGTGACTCCCGGCCGTCGAAGCGCACCGCGACGTAAAAGCGGGAAGACGGCTGAAACTCATGAAGGCGCCGCTTCAACGATATGCCGGAGGTCTCCAAGAACACGCTTCGTCCGGATGCCGCGAGTGCATTGGCGAAGCGTGCGACCTCGGGAGAGTCCAGCGGCTCGGAGCCGGCAATCCAAATGATGGGCGACCGAAATCGCGGAACCAGAGCGCCGGCCTGTCGAGAGCCTTTACTCGCAAGATGACTGCCGATCGGAACTGGAGCGGCGCCAGTCTGGAAGTTAATGTCCGGAGAAAGCCGCAGGATCGGAGGATAGCTCTGCTTGGTGCGCATGGAGCGGGCAGCCAAAGCCAGGATGAGATCCGCGGTGAGCCCCAGAGAAAACGTCATCGCGGGCTCTAGAACCCGCTCCGCAGCCGGAATTCGGCTGGCTGGAATTTCATGGCGCAATACTCATGCGGACCTTGTACCTGATTGCGGAATCGAGCGAGCGCGTACAGCGGGAAAGAGTTGCGGTAGAGGTGATACTTCAAATAAAACACTCCGGGAAATCCCGTGCCGGTAAAATCAGCTTCGCTCCACGAGCCATCCTTATTTTGCTGATGAACCAGATAAGCAACCGCCTTCTGAATCGCGGGATCATCGGCCTGGGCGCCGGCGAGCAGTCCGATCAAGCCCCAGGCTGTTTGCGATGCCGTGCTGTTTCCGCGCCCCTTGGTAGTCGGATCGGTGTAGCTCCACAAGGATTCGCCAAAGCTGCCGTCGGCTTTTTGGACCGCGCGCAGCCACCTCACCGCCCGCTGGCAAAACTCTTTTGCGGTCAGCGAAACTGTTTCGAGTGCACGCAGCGCGCCGCTGGTTCCGTAAACATAGTTGACCCCCCAGCGTCCGAACCACGAGCCATCTTCGCACTGATCTTTGAGCAAGAACTTCACGGCGCGTTGAATCGCGGGGTGCTCCGCAGGCCAGCCGAATCGTCCCAGGCATTCGACAACGCGGGCCGTCACATCGGCGGTCGATGGATCGATCATCGCGTTGTGGTCGGCGAACGGAATGTTGCAGAAAAGTTGGCGGTCGTTGTCGCGATCGAACGCTCCCCAGCCGCCATCCTTATTTTGCATGCTCAACAGCCACTGGATTCCGAGGCGCACCGCGGTTTCCATGCGGTCGGGATCCGGGTGCTTCACGCGCTGCAATGCCATGAGGACGAATGCGGTGTCATCCACGTCCGGGAAAAAATCGTTGCGGAACTCGAACGCCCAGCCTCCCGGCTCGGCATCTTTGTTCTTACACTGCCAGTCGCCGGGTCCCAACACCTGCTTCGAGAGCATCCAGTCGGCAGCCTTCACCATCGCCGGATGATCCGCGGACAGCCCGGCTTCCTCCAAAGAGACCATGGCGATGCACGTGTCCCAAACGGGAGATACACATGGCTGCATACGGATGGTATCCCCTTCTTCAATCTCGAAGCGCGAAAACTCGCGAATCTCCCGAGAAGTAATCGGATCGTCAGGGCCGTGCCCGAGCGCCATCAACGCGAAGATCGAGTTCATCATCGCAGGATAAATGGCCGCCAAACCTTCGCTCCGTTCTATGTGAGCGAGCATCCAGGCTTTCGCCTCGCGAAGAGCGCGGCGGCGAAGCGGCTTCCACGGAAGTTTTTCGTAAAGCTTCAGTCCGCGATCGATGGCGAGAAAAACGTTACGCCAGGAGATGAGCTGCTTGCTCCAGTCAAATGCCGCAGCTTTGTGCGAGATGTCCCTGAAGAGTTCGTCGACTCGCGCGCGTTCCGGCAAACGCCAGTCCGGCCGCAGCGCGGAAAGAATCGCCATGGGAATCACGATGCCGCGCGTCCACGACGACATTTCGTAAATATTGAGATAAAACCAGCTGGGCAAAAGCAGCAGTTCCGGGGGAATCGAGGGAACAAGCTCCCAGCCGACAGCGCCGATCAGCGCAAGATAAAAACGAACATAAGAATTAGTTTGTTCGAGGCCGCCAAGACGGTGCACAGTTTCGCGCGCCTGCGTCATGTGCGGCGAATCGGTATCGTCGCCGACAAGTTTCAGCGCGAAATACGCCTTGCAGGTGGCATTGAGGTCCGAAGGTCCGCCGGGGAAAATATTCCAGCCGCCGTCGGGCAATTGCCGCCGCCGCACATAGTTGGCCAGCTTGGCGATGCGGCCGGGGTCCGCTTTGCCAAGAACATGCAAGTAATAAATGTAGTCGGATTCGAGGGTCGTATCAGCCTCGAGTTCGCCGAGCCAATAGCCTTCTTCGGCCTGCAAGGAGAGCAGGTGATTCGCGCCGTTTTCGATGGCTTGTTCGAGAGGGCCGGCCAGATCCTGCACGTGCCAAAACGGCGGTATGGCAGGGGCGGGCCTATCCAGTCCAATGCGTGTACCTGTCGCCAAAACAAGTCCCCCAGTGCAAAGTGTACCCAAATGGGGCGCATTAAATCCGCCCAATCTGGCCTAAACCTGCCTAACTGCTGTATTCCTAGCCACTTCCCGCAGTTTCCGGCACGGGCGCCAGAACTGTTAGAGACTGAGTAACACGAGTACCACTAAATTATCGCCGCCTTGCGCCAATGGGTCAACGTCTAAGATGCAGGCCCGTTACCGATTCGTTGTCAGAGGGCGATACTTGGCGGACCCTCCAACACTCGCTCGATGAGCACTTCGAGAGGCTCGGGTAGGGGATCCCCTTCGCGCTGGGTGACGGAAGGCTTGGTGCGCAGCAAATGGGCGGGGAGTTTTATCCAGGAAGGCGCTCGGGCGGGAGCTTCCATCGCGCTGCGGAGGACCAGCGCATCGGCGCGGTCGAGCGCCACGCGCGCGGAGTCTTTGAAATCCTCGCGCGCCGGATCGATCACCGCGAAATAGAGACTTGGTTTCAGGAATTGCAAGAGCGAATTGCTCTCGAGAATCAGCGCAGGCGAATCTTCCCGAGTTTCAGAGAGCGCTCGCTCGAGTGCATCTCGCATCAACGGCAAGCCTTCGGCGAGGAAACCCTGCTTCGTTCTCAGCCAAAACGAGCGCTTCGCGCCCGCTGCCAGAAATCGCGCGCTGTCCGTACCGGATTGCGGCTGCGCCTCCCATTCGATGGCCGAAATGTGCTCTTCGGGCGCGCAGTCGCAATTGTTGCCGTTCTCGGCGCACACACCGTGGCCATACTGGGTGATTTTTCCAGCGATCCAGATGGCTCTGGGGAAGGCGCCAATGATGTCACACACCAGTTGCGTCTTGCCGATGCTGCGGGTGTGTCCGCCAACTACGATTACGCGCCAGCATGCTCGACTCACGTCACTTCCCTTCCAGCTTGGCTTCCAACGCTTTGATGCGCGCGGCCAGTTCCGGTAGACGCGCCTGCCAGGCGAATTGTTCTTTGAATTTTAGAAGAGGACGGGCGGGCGTTCCCCAAACGGTTTGCCCGCTGCGGATCGTTTTGCCGCCGAGAACGCCGGCTTGGCCGCCGATGACCGCTCCGTCTTCGAGACAACATTGTTCTCCAAAACCGGCTTGGCCGCCGACCACCACGCGCTTGCCAAATTCGCAGGAGCCGGAAAGGCCGACCTGCGCAGCCATTACGGTGTGCGCGCCAATCTGACAGTTGTGCCCTATGTGTACCAGATTGTCCAGCTTAACGCCTTCCGCGATGCGTGTGTCGTCCAGCGAGCCGCGGTCTACAGTCGTGTTCGCGCCGATTTCCACATCGTCGGCGATTTCCACGATGCCTGCCTGGGGAAATTTCCAGTAGCGCCCCTCACCTTCGGCGTAGCCGAAGCCATCCGCTCCGATGACTGCGCCGGAATGGATTTCCACGCGATGTCCGATGCGAACCCCTGCGTACAGTGTTACGCGCGGGTGAATGCGGCAGTGGTCGCCAATCCAGCAGCCCGCGCCAATCACGCTGTGCGCGCCGATTTCGGTACCTTGGCCAACGTGGGTGTCTTTGCCAATCACGGCAAATGGCCCGATGCCCGCGTTTTGGCTGATGCGCGCCTGAGGCGCCACAATGGCGGTCGGGTGAATGCCGGTGGCGATTCTGGCTTTTCCCAGTATGAGAGCAGCCGCTCTTGCAAAAGCAACTTTGGGATGCGGACTTCTGAGAACAACCTTTCCGGGCAACAGAACATTTTCCGTGGCCATCACGCAGATCGCTGCTGAGGCTCGGCCGCGGTCCGCATGTTTGGCCCGCTCCACGTAGATGAGATCGTGCGGGCCGGCGCGCTCGGGCGCCGCCACACCGCGCAGTTCGACAGAGCCATCGCCTTCCAGCTGTGCGCCAACTGCTTCCGCCAACGACTTTGCCGTTTGCATCATCAAAGACCTCTCTCAAAAATCATACAGCGCAGGCTCGCCTTTGGGCCTGGTCTTCCATCGCTTGTGAACCCAAACCCATTGGTCCGGGTGTTTGCGAATAATCTCTTCGATCGCTTTCGCGAATCGCTGCGTATTTCGAAAGACGTCGCGCTCGGTGTCGCCGGTGCGAACGAGGTCCACGGGAGGCTCGAACCGCAGGCGATATTTTTGCATGGTCTCGTCCCAGTAGGCGTATCCCGGGACCACCGCTGCGCCCGTATGCAGCGCCACACGTGCTATCCCTGTCGTCGCGCAGGCGGGTGTTCCGAAGAAATCGACGAACACGCCTTCTTCCGGCATGGTGTTTTGATCAGCGAGAATGCCGATGGTTCCCGAGTCTTTCAGAATTTTCAGCATGACGCGCGCGGATTCATTTTTGAAGATGGGTTGGTTGCCTGAGGAGCAGCGATATTGGTTGACGAGCGCGTCTAGGCGCTTGTTATCGAGTGGCCGCGCTATGTAGTGCAACGGATAGCCGTAGAGCGCGTGCGCGAAGGAGGAGAGTTCCCAGGCGCCGATGTGGCCCGTCAAATAAAGAACGCCGTTGCCGCGCCGCTGCCCTTCCAGAAAATTTTCATGGCCCTCGAGAATTACGACGTTTTCGATATTTCCCTTCTCGAGCCGCGGGAAGCGCGCAAATTCCGCCGCCATCCAGCCAAGGTTTCGCACCATCTTGCGCGTCACCTCTTTGCGTTCGGCGTCGGTCCAGTCCGGAAAGGCCAGCCGCAAATTAAACTCGGCCGTCTTCCTGAGCTTTGGCTGCAAGCGAAAAAGCAGACTTGTCACCGATGCGGCTAGGACGCGCGCGACGGTCCGCGGGAGCGCGCCCAGCGTCTTCAAGATCAGCCAAACGGCGGCGTATGCAAGCCATTCCTTCATTTCGTTCCGAGACGGCCGCACGGCGGCCGACGCGCGACAGTATGCAAGAGGTGTCGGCTTCGAAGATAGAGGTTCAATGCTAGACTTTCCATTCCGTGACTGAATCACTCACCACCATCCCCCGAAAACCGTGGGCCAAATCGGCAGCCCGCATCGGCTGGGCCGTTCTGATCCTCCTAACACTGTACGTCTCCTATTTCCTTCACCTCGGAGCCATTGGATTTGTCGGCCCAGACGAACCCCGCTACGCGTGGATTGCGCGCGACATGGCTGAGGCAGGCGATTGGGTAACGCCTCGGCTTTACGGGAAGCCTTGGTTCGAGAAGCCACCACTCTATTATTGGGGCGCGGCGGAGAGTTTCAAACTTTTTGGTGTCCGTGAAGCCGCGGCGCGGCTGCCTAGCGCAATTTCCGCGCTGCTTCTGACGCTTGCGCTGGCCTGGTTGGTGTTGCGTCTCTATGGCCCGGAAACTGCCCGTTGGCTGCTGCTGCTCCTCCCTACATCCTTGGGTATGATCGGCTTTTCCCATGCCGCCGCCACGGACATGCCCTTCAGCGGAATGCTCGCCATGGCCATGGTCTCGGCCGCCGTCGTCCTCGGCCTCACACGCAATGAAAACAGTCCGGTGATCCCCCGAACGCCGTGGCTCGCATTGATCTCTTTCGGCTTTTTTCTGGGCCTGGCGGTTCTCGCCAAGGGACCCGCGGCCATGCTTCTTTGCGGCGGGGCGGTTTTTTTCTGGGCAATTTTCACCAAACGATGGCGTGACGCGTTTCGGCTATTTCATCCAGTTGCCATCGTCGCTTTCTGTTTGACGGCGCTCCCTTGGTACGTCCTCTGCGCCCGCCGCAATCCGGATTTCTTCCACATCTTCATCATCGAGCACAACTTCAAACGCTTCCTCACGCCTGAGTTCCAGCACATCCAGCCGTTTTGGTTCTATGGCGCAGTTCTGGCTATCGCTCTGCTTCCCTGGACGGCCCTGGCGGTGTGGTCCTTGATCGCGGGGTCGGTGAAATTGACCCGCTTAAAGCAACTATCGGCAAACTCGCTGTTCTTCTTAACGTGGGGACTGTTCTGCCTCGTCTTTTTCTCCATTTCAAGATCCAAGTTACCGGGCTATATTTTGCCGGCACTCCCGCCGATTGTGGCGCTCATGGCGCACTCGCGATTCGCACTTGCCGGCGGAAAAACAAGATCTCTCACCCTATCGCTGTTTGCCTCATCACTGGTCTTTGCATGTTGCTTTGCCATTCTCGAATACGTTGCCGCGCATGTCTCACGAGGCAACTTGAATTTCGGGATTGCCCCTGGTGTCATCCTCGGAGCGCTGAGTGTCGCGAACCTGATATTAGGGGCAGGTGCGTCGCTTTCGTTCAAAGGCGCATTTGGCCGACCTTTGGCAGCTTGCTGCGTCTTGCCAATCCTCTTCGCGGTCTCAAACAGTGACAAACTTCTTGGTTCGTTTTTCCCTTGGGATCCATCAGGCCGGACCCTTTCAGAAGAACTCCAGCGCCACGCCATTCCTACGGCAGAGCTCAACGTTTCCAAATATATGAACCGTGGACAGCGCTACAGCTTAAATTTTTATCTTCATCAAGAGGTGCCTGAATGGGATAGCGAACATCCGCATCAAGGCTACCTGCTGATAGGAAACAGGTATTCGAAGTCCCAGGCCCGATCGGACTTCACGTTCGAGGAGATAGAATCATTCGATTTGAGGAGAACCGGATACTTCCTCTACAGAATCCAACCACCATCAGGGGCTGGTCATCCCAGTAGCGGGAAGCCTCAGTAGGAAGAAGCTAACGACGCGATTCTCGTAATCGCGCTTATCAGCGTCATCCATAGACACAAAATTACCGTGCGGAATGATCGTCTGATCGCGCGGTTCGGGCGCCTTCAGAAACATTTGGCGGGTAAGTTCGGCAAGCTCGGGGTCGTCAGAAGCTTCGATGAATAGTTTCGGAATGCCCGCCAGCGTATTCAGCTTTTTCGACAGCGCCGCATCCTCGCGGTACTTGTAGTTCAGCCAAGTAAAACTAAACTGCGCCGAGCGAACCATAAGGGGAAATCCACCAAGGCCGCTGCGCTCCACGCCGATTTTTACCATCTGTTCCGGCAAGTCGTACACCGAATCCAGCACGATGGCGCGAATGCGATGATCGTTTTCCGCCTCGCGCAAAGCTGCATAAGCCCCCAAATTGTAGCCCCATAGTCCGAGGCGAGCGGGATCTACGTCATTTCGCGCCGCCACGGTGTCGGCAGCCGCACGCACTTCGTCCGCTTCGCGATACCCAAACGTGGTGATCCCGTCATTCCCACCATGCGCGGCAAAGTCAAAAACAAACACGTTGTACTGGTGATCCTGCAGCGCCGAAACCAGCGTCAGCAATTCGCCGCGGCTGGATCCGTATCCGTGACACAGGACAATCGTCGGCGCACCGCGCAATCCCGGGAAAAACCAGCCGTGACGCGTCCCCAATCCGGAAACCGTAAAATCCACAAGGTCCGGCTTGCCCGGAAAGCTCTCCATGTCAATTTCGCTGCTAGTGCGTTGCGGCTTCACGATGCGGTAAACGAGAAACCCGGCAATGGCAGCGGTCGCCAGCACGGCGAAGAAGACCAGCGCCAGCAAAGCCATCAACAGTTTGGTATACCACTTGGTTGGATAGCGGAGCTCGTAGAGGATCGACATTCGTAGTCTGCGCCATGGCGCGAACAGCGCCGCCGGTTTCCACTCCTCAAGAAGCAAGCACGTTAGGCGCGATGTTAGCACACCTTTTCTAGACCATTTCGGGAACCCTGCTGGCATTGTGTCGGAATTGTATCGTTGCCACGCCCGCCTTGGTTGTGCGGACCGAGATTCGGCTATCATAGAACCTCGGCGGCAGGGGCCGCGTGGCAGTCTTCTTCCACATGAATATTGTCGACTTGCGCCAGACGACGGTCCGTCAACTCGAGCCTCTCCTTGAAGAGGAAGCCCGCCACTGGCGCGACGAACTCCATTGGGACTACCGCAGCGCCCTGGAATTGATCAAACGGTTCCTGGACGCCCATGCCCTCGCAGGATGTGTGGCTTTCGAGAATGGCAGCGCCGCCGGCTACTCCTTTTACGTCCTCGAAGAGCAGAAAGGTCTTATCGGCGGCCTCTATGTGTCCGCAAAATTCTCGCAAGCCATCATCGGACAGCGGCTGCTCGACGAGATGCTCTTCTCCATGCGCGCAATTCCCCAGCTCTCGCGCATCGAAGCCCAGCTCATGCCCTTCAGCGGACCGGTGGAAGTCCCGCTAAGCGAGCAGGGGTTTCGCCTCTACTCCCGCCAATTCATGCTCCAGGATCTACAGAAGCTTCCAGAAGCCAAACCCGGCGTCTCCGCCGGGATGCGCCTGGACCGCTGGAATGACCGCTACTTCGAGCCCTGCGCCAAGCTGATCTATCTGGCCTACGCCAACCACATCGACGGCGAAATCAACGATCAGTACCGCAGCCGCTCCGGCGCACTGAAGTTTTTGAAGAACATCATCCTGCTTCCGGGCTGCGGCCACTTCGTGCCAGGAGCCTCGTTCGTCCTGCGCCAGCCGGGCAGCGACGATCTGGTGGCCGCCATCCTCACCAGCGAAGTCTCTCCCGGAGTCGGCCACACCACGCAAATCTGCGTGCTCCCCGGCTACCAGGGCCACGGCATCGGCCGCATGCTGATGCAGACCTCCGGTGAAACGCTGCGCAGCATGAAATTCAAGGAATTAACGCTGACGGTCACGTCGGAAAACTACGGTGCGGTCCAGCTCTATGAAAAACTGGGATTCACGAAAATTCGAACCTTTACCGCGGGCGTCTGGCCGCGATAACAACGGGCTCACTTCTTGGTCCGGTCCTTCAATAAGTTTTTCAGCTCGGACATGAATTCCTGCACATCTTTGAAATCCATGTAGACCGACGCAAAGCGCACATAAGCGACCTTGTCGAGTTTTTTCAATCGGTGCATGATCATTTCGCCGATTTCGGTGGTGGTGAGTTCCCTCTCTGTAGCTTCGTGCACCACACTCTCGATTTCATCCACGATGGCTTCCAGTTTCGGGGTCGCCACAGGCCTCTTCTCGCAAGCCTTCAACAATCCCTGAAAAATCTTCTGGCGTTCGAAACGCTCGCGCCGTCCGTCCTTCTTAATCACCATGTAAGGGATTTCGTCGATGCGCTCATAGGTCGTAAACCGGCGGCTGCACTTGAGACACTCCCGACGCCGCCGAATCGTGTCTCCAATGCGCCCCTCGCGCGAATCGATCACCTTGTCGTCCAAATGCGCGCAGAATGGACACTTCACTGGGTCTCTCCGGAAGGCGAGCTTTCCAGCGATTCCCGCTCTTCGGCCGCCATCTGTCTTAGTTTCGCCAACGAAACTCCTTGATGCAACAATAGCGGCAATCCAACCACCGCGACTGCCGCGAAAGTGATCAGCCAAATCACGGCAGCAACCGCTGTGGCAAGCTCCGTTTCTATCCCAAATACCTTCGTGAATACAAGAAAGGACGCTACTTGCGAGCCGCCGCCAAATGCCGGCAGCTGGACGATGGAGCCCACCAGCGAGGCCGCCATCACCAGCATGGCATCCCCCAGTCTGAAATCCGCCAGGCTTCCGCCAAACGCGCGGATCACCCACTGATACACATACAAAACGAGAATCCAGTGGAGCGCGGAGTATAGCCCGGCTAGCGCCAGGTCGCCCCAGGTCCGAATCGTCTGCACGCCCCGCGCGAATCCCACTAAAATTCGCGCGACGCGAGCCTTCCAGTTATGCGCACCAAGCCACGGTGCCAAGCGCTGCGCGATCAGCGTCGTGCCGCGGACCCGTAGAAATACGAGGAAAGCAATTGCGCCCAAAACGCCCACGCCGAGAAGGGCTCCAGCGGCTTGGAAGGCGGGCACAAATTTCCCGGCTGTTTCTTTGGACTCCATGCCTGATTTGATCAGCAACAAGGCCAGAGCCGCTACGACTAAGGTACTGGCGGTATCGAGAATTCTTTCAACCAGGTAGATCCCGAAAAGATCCGCGGCCGGCAATTTTTCCTTCCGCGCCAAAAGCAACACGCGGATTGGCTCTCCCGGCCGCCCCAGCGCAAGCACCGCCGCAAAACCAGCGAGCGTCATGGCATATATCTGCCAGAAACGCGATGGCCCTAAATTGCGCTGAAGCACCTGCCATCTCAGCGCGCGAATCGCATAGCAGGCATAGATCGCCACGGTCGACAACCCAAGCAGTGCGGGGTTGGCACGGCGAACCGCCTTCCACAAATTCGCAAGAAAATCGCCCGAATGAAATAGATCGCTCGACCGATAGATGACGAAGCCGATGAGCGCAGCCGCGAACAGGATGTAAACCAGTTTCCTCGACGATGAACGCATGAGCTGTTCAGACTAACGGTCGCAAACAGGGGCGTCAAGGCGAGCTGCGTGATGTTTCGATTGCGATTTCTCGAATTCAGATCGAACTTATCGTGGCACGCTCGCGCGATTGCGAATCAAAAAATCGCAGAATGCGGAAACTGACTTCTTCCGCGAGATACAGTGCCATCCAATGCCCAGCCCCAGGAATCTGCTCGAACTTGGCCCCCGGCACCATCTCGGCGAGCTTCCTTGCATGGACAACAGGGAAATGTTTGTCGCGCTCCGCCCATAAGAACAACGACTGCGTCCGAATGGCGGGATAGAGCTGCTCGAGACGCGGCAATGTCCCTTGATAGCCAGCGCACATCCGCACCACAAATCTCCTCACTTCCGGACGCTTGAAGCTTTCCCATAGGTCGCTGCGCAGCTCCGGACTAAGTTTCGAGCCGCGCGGCAGAAACGTTCGCATCGCGCGAAAATAGACGGCTCGCGGCAGGCGCTCCAGCAAGACACGGTTCCAGCCGAATTTTCTCAGTAGGGCAATCTCCCAGGAGGTTTTCTCGTCCCAAATCACGAGTGAATTCATTACCACGAGGTGACTGATTCGATCGGTGTGTTCGGCGGCAAAGGCCAGCGCCGGCTGGCCGCCCATGTCGTGGCCGATAATCGCGGCTTTCCGGATGTTCCAGGCGTCCATGAGTGTCCCTAACCGGCGAGCGAAATCGAATGGCGTGGCACCGCCCGTCCACGCTTCGCTGTACCCCATTCCAGGCCAATCAAACGCAAGCACTTCGAATCGCGCAGCCAGCCGCGGCAGAAGCTCCGACCAAACTTGTAAATTGTCCGGATAACCATGGAGGAGAATTACTGGCGGTCCGCTGCCCATACGCGCGACGCGCAGCTGGCGTCCTCTGTGCGTTTCGGTCGTCGTCGCCAGCATCAGGCGAAATCCTTTCGCACACAGTCCGCCGCGAGCACTCCGGAAATGGCGCAAAAGCTCACCCACTGCCCCGGATGCGTCGCGCTCCCCGCCAGATACAACCCGCGCAAATCCGGGCTGCGGTGCGCGAGCCGGCCCTTGCGCATGAAATTCGCCGTCATCACGGGATTCATGCTGCCGCGCGCAAGCGAATATTCCGAAGCCCATTTCGCCGGCGTCCGCCGTCGAAGCACGCGATAGTCGCTAATTCCCTCTTGCCACCATTTTTCCTCCAAAAGTTTCCCCAAATAGTCGCCTTGCCCCGGTGGCCCCATGCGCTGCGCTTTCGCGTGATCCATGGGCCCAAGCAGCCTCGCCGGATACCACTCACCGTTTTTCTCCTCCGGATTCACGACGCCCGGCCTAATGAATAGCCTGGCGCGCTCTTCTCCACCGGGAAGCAAGAATCGCAAGTACGGCGGTTCCATCTTTCCCTTTACCACAAGGTAGGCGCACACTCCCGGCGATTGCAGCAGCAGCTTCTCGCAACGTTTTCGGCCGAGGCCGTCTTTTTGATCGAGCAGCTCAAGATATGTGGCGATACCGCAGTCGGAAACAACCGCATCCACCGGAAAGCTTTCACCCTCGGTTGATTGCACTTCCTTCACGCGGCCGCCGGCGGCCGAAATCCTTTTCGCTTTTGTGCCGTACCTAAATTCCACGCCTGCCCCGGCCGCGGCCTGCGCCAAAACCGCGGGGATGGCTCGAATCCCGTCCTTCGGATAAAAACAACCGACCGAATGCACTAGCGCAGAAACAAACGCCAAAGGACTTGGCGCTTCTTCCGGGTGCTGCCCAGCCACATGAGTCCATATCGAGAGCGCATCCACGACGGGCTGCGGGAGCCGCGAGGCGCGCATCACAGAACCCAGCGACCGCAAGAGAAATCTAGCGTGGCGCCACCGTCCGCCGCCAAGGAGCGACATTGGTCCGGGCGCCGAGCCGTAGAGCAGGGGCCGCAGCGACGCTTCGATCGCTCCTGTCTGCCGGACGAAGCGCAGATAGAGTTCCTCGCTTCCTGGCCACTTTTCTTCCATCTCCGCCGCAGTCTTGGCATCATTCGAATAAATGTTGACCGCAGGACGGCCGGGCGAATCGACGCCGTAAACATGATCGATGCCCCGCAATTCGATGTGCTCGCCGAGTTCGAGCCCCACAGACCGAAACGCCCACTCCAAGCCTGGCCGGTCCAGCAAGATGTACGGCCCAGCATCAAACGAGAATCCCTCGTAAACATTTCCGGAAGCCAGCCCACCAGCTTCGGTGCGCGCCTCGAGGACCTGCACTCGGAATCCCTGCCGTGCCAGCCGCAGCGCAGCCGTCAACCCCCCCATCCCCGCGCCGATAACGGCGACATTCTTTTTCACTGGGATGGAGCCTCAGCATTCTGCCGCTTTTTAGTTCGTGGGAAATGCAAGCCAAGAAGCCTGCGTAGCACAGCACGCAAAACGCGCTCGAAAAACGAAACGTGTTGCAAGGGAGGAAATGCTTGCTCATCCATCTCCGGAACAAAGAACGAGCCGCGTCCGCTCCCGAAGACGTACACCGGATAGGCCACGAAACTGAGCATCGTAGAAAACTCTGTTTCGTAGGGCCCGCGCCACTCTCGCAAATTCTCGTTCGTCCCGACAACTTCGATGCGCTTTCCCGGATCGCCAAACCAGTGGCATGCCGCGTGCAAAATATTTGTCTCCTCCGGCTCGCGGACTCCCATGTGCCGCGCCGCCACCAAATCCACGGCGAGCGCGTCCTGGCCCGCATAAAGCCTCCGAGGAGAAGGCGGGCGCGGGCAACCCATCACCCCCGCAAGTCCGTCGGAAGCCTGGTCATACGCGTCCAGCAGCGCAAAATCCGGCGGAAAGCCGTCCAGCAACATCATCAACGCGGTCTCGCGGTGCGCTTGCCGCTCCACAAAAAGAAATTCGTCGCATCGTCCGCCCATCCACTCCAAATTACCAATGGTGAGATAGGCCATCTCAATCGGATGGCTCCGCATCTTCCCAAACGAAATCCGGAAGTCCGCCTCCTTCCAGCTCCGCGAGATGGTGTTCTGCGCCATACCGCGAAAATAGCTGTGCGGGACCTGATCGCTCGACCCATCTACAATCGGCAACCCGCACTTTTCGACCCCAAAGTAAGCAGCCACCTCCTGAACGCTGCGGTGCCCGAAAAACTGGTCGTATATATTTGCCGACTCGACAATGACGGTATTCCCGCACTCCTGTCTGCCTAAAAAGTTAGCTAGCTCCCCCAGCAACTCCGCATCCGTGATGATCGAGCGGTCCTTGCTCGCATACCCCAACATGAACGACGGCTTGACGACGATCGATAGACCGGCAACCTGTTTTCCTAAAGCCGCCGCCCGCTGCCGCAGTTTTTCGTGAAGTCCGCTCTCTTTCAACAAGCGGCGAAACACGGCGCATTTTTCTTCCGCGGATTTTCCCTCGAAGACAAACACCCTCCCGCCGCTTCCGATCTTGCTATTCACAACGGTTTGCTTCCTCAGCGTCCGCGGCAGAAAATATTCTCCAACGTCCTCAATCTTTCGGGTCAGCGACTCTTCCGTCTCCCCTGCTACGAGCTGGTCTTTTTCATCCAGCGCGTTGGCAAGAATTTCGAAAATTCTCGCATGCCGGTCTTCATCATCGCGCACCCGCACAAAATCTTGCTGGAGTTCCGCTCCCAGCTCCGGTGCTTCTCGGGCCAGCGCGATCATCCGGTCGTAGCACAGCCTGGCGGTCTTCTCGGCATCAACGTTGAAAACACAAAACTCCCGGAACGGTCCATAGTTCAAATATTTTCGAACATCTTCCGGGACCTTCCCGGTTAGCGCCCCGAGCCACGTTACGAGCGTCGCTCCCGCGCGAGAGAATGGCGCTTTCGACCACGGCACATGCTGCCTTACCGACCCCGCCCATCCTCCAACCAATCCGCCTATCTGCTGCGCAAATGCCTTCATTCGCAATAACGGCCCGCCGTACTTGAGCAGCGCACCCCGAATGTAAATCGAGTGCATCTCCTCGTCCCGCCAGGCCCAAATCAAAGCGTGCCGCATCAACTCCGAAACAGCGGGCGGAATCGGCATGGCCGCGAGCCGCTCCGTCACCA
>Ga0210395_10000579_pt1 | contig 28115 bp, 23 predicted proteins | sample IncBWH4OmetaG_FD_150861 | JGI IMG/M metagenome (GOLD analysis project Ga0210395, IMG submission 150861) | Forest soil microbial communities from Barre Woods Harvard Forest LTER site, Petersham, Massachusetts, United States - Inc-BW-H-4-O ... | reverse complement strand
CCGGCCGGTTACATGACCTACGCCCCGCCCAGCTACTCGCCCCGCTCGGTTGCCTTCCCCACTAGCCCTGTCAGCGCCGATGCCGTGCTCCTGATGACCGCGCACGTCATGTCCGAATTCGCGGGCGGCGGCCTGGGGCGCATGCTCGTGCAGGGGCTGGCCAAGGATCTGACCCGGCGCGGCATCCGCGCGATCGAAGCCTTCGGCGACGTGAAGTGGACGCAGCCGTCGTGCGTAGTGCCGGCCGACTATCTGCTCGCCGTGGGCTTCAAGACAGTGCGGCCGCACGCCCGCTACCCGAGACTGCGGCTCGAGCTCAAGACGGCGCTGTCGTGGCGCGAGGACGTCGAGGTCGCGCTGGAGCGGCTGCTCGGATCCATGTCGCCCGAACGCGCCCTGCGCCTCGCCTGAAGCTCTCCCCAGATCCGGGCCGGCCGCAGGCACCGGTCCGCGGCATCCGTGCCCTCGTGCCCGGCCGCCGATGCGCCCAGTGATCCCGGGCTGATCTGCACCCTTAATCCGGCTACTGAGCAGTTTCCGCACTGTGAAAGGCCCACGCACGATAGGCGAAAGCCGCAAAGCGGGTGGCACGCAAGGCGTGCCTGCCTAGCTGGTCGAGCTGCCGCCCGCTCTGGCCGACAGAGCCCGTGCCCAGCGCCGAGCCTTCTCCAGCCACCTCCAGCGTAACCTAGGTTACGCTGGACGACATGTCCTACATCGAGATCCTCATCCTGCGGAATCTGTCCAGGCGCTCCGCACACGGCTACGAGCTCCGTAAGCGCGTCGAGGCGGTGACCGGGGTGGTCCTGAACAACAACTCCCTGTACCCCGCCCTGCGCCGGTTTGAGGAGGCCGGGGCGGTCACGAGGACTGCCCACCCGCAGGAGGGCAGGCCGCCAAGGCAGGTCTACGAGCTGACCGGCGCCGGTCAGGGCCTGCTGCACGACCTGCTCGCGGACCTGCCGCCGGATGCGGCTCAGGATGACACGGAGTTCCTGACCAGGCTCGGCCAGTTCGCCCTTCTCAGCCCCGAGGAGCGCCAGGGTGTCCTGGCGGCGCGCGACGCCGCGCTCGCGGAACGGCTGACCCGGCTCGCAGCCCTGCAAGAGCGGGCGGAGAACGAGCAGTGGAGCACCCTCGTGACCGCAGAGCTGATCGCCCGCGCCCAGCAGGAGCGAAGCTGGCTGGCTGGCCTGCACGACCTGGCCGCGGACACGGGCGCCGGGCCACAATGACCGCAGCGGCCGCCGTCGGCTCCGGACGGCGCCTGAGCCCGGCCGTTCAGTACGCGCTGATTGCCGGCCCGCTGCTGTCAATGGTCGACTCGAGCATCGTCAACGTGGCGGTCGCGCCGATCGCGAGGCAGCTCCATGCCAGCCTGCCCGTGGTCCAGTGGACCGTCAGCGGTTATCTGCTGGCCATCGGAACTAGCCTGGCCGCCACCGCCTACCTGGCACGCCGGTTCGGCACCCTGCCGCTCTATTCGGCAAGCGTCATCGGCTTCACGGTCGCCTCCGCGGCGTGCGCCGGCGCGCCCGACGTCCAGATCCTGATCGTCGCCCGGATTCTCCAGGGCCTGGTAGCCGCGCCGCTCGTGCCCATGGCCATGAGCATGCTGTTCGGGAAAAGCGAGGCGACGCGATCGATGCCGGCTACGGCGGGCATGCTGCTGTTCCTCGGTCCGGCGCTCGGCCCGAGCATCGGCGGCGCGCTCATCGGCACGGTCGGCTGGCGGAGCATTTTCCTGATCAACGTGCCGGTCGGGCTGGTCGCGGCGCTGGCCATAAGGCGTATCCCCGCCGGAATGGCTGTCGGCCCGCGCAGCGGGGCCCGGCTCGACCGGGGCGGCCTGCTGCTGCTCGCTGCGGGCCTGGCGCTTCTGCTGCTCGGCATCAGCCGGGGCGGCACCGGGGGATGGGCGGCACCGGCCACGTGGTTGCCGATGGTCGCCGGCGGCGGCCTGCTCGCCAGCTACGCCGCCTGGGCCAGCAGGGCCGACCAGCCTGCTCTCAACCTGTCCCTGGCCAGGAACGGGCGCGCGGCGCTGGCGGTCGCGCTCTGCGCGACCGCGTCGGTCGTGACATTCGCGGCGGTGTTCCTCCTGCCGGTGTTCATGGAAGAGGCGCAGGGGCACAGCGCGCTGGCGGCGGGCCTGGCCATGCTGCCGCAGGGCATCATCACGGGCCTGTCCACGACCTTCGGGCAGCGGGTGCTGAGGTTCATCACCGTGCGAGCCACCGTGCTCACCGGGTTCGCCGTGCTGACGGCCGCCAGCCTCGGACTGCTGGCGATCGACGCGCAGACGCCCCTGATCCTCACTGCTCTCCTGCTGGCGGCGAGGTCGGCGTCAATCGGGCTGATCATCACGCCGCTGCTGGCCGTTCTCACCGAGCCGCTGGAGCAAGGCCAATTGAACGATGCCACGACGCTATTCAGCATCTGCCAGCGGATCGCCGGCTCTGTCGGGATCGGACTGATTGCCGCGCTCTTCGCCCAGCAGGCCGCCGCGCATGGCCCGGTGCCCGCGCTGCACGTCACGGGCACCGTCATTACGGCCATCGCAGCCATCGGCCTGCTGGCCGCTCCGCTGCTGCCAGCGGAGCGGAACGTCGTTGCCTACGGCCGTCGGCCGCAGGAAGTCAGCTCAGATGAAGTCGGCTAGCTCACGCAGTATGGCGGACTTCGGCCGGGCGCCGACGATCTCCTTGACGACCTGGCCGTCCTTGAAGACGCTCATGGTCGGAATGTTCATGATCCCGTAGCGCTGGGCGACCACAGGGTTCTCATCCACATTGAGCTTCACGATCTCGATCTTGTCGCCATGCTCGGTGGCGATCTCCTCCAGCACCGGCGCTACCTGCCGGCACGGCCCGCACCACTCGGCCCAGTAGTCCACGACCACTGGCTTGCTGGCCTTGAGCACGTCCGCCTCGAAGGTCGCGTCAGTTACCGCCTTGGTTGCGCCCACGTCCAGGACTTCCCTTCCCTCTCGATCGCCTTGACCCGCCGCAGCGCGGCGGTCAGCTAGTTACGCACTCTCTCGCTCAGTCAGCCCTCGTTATCGGCCAGCCACCGCTCGGCGTCCAGCGCGGCCGCGCAGCCAGTGCCTGCCGCCGTCACCGCCTGCCGGTAGGTGCGGTCCACGACGTCGCCGGAGGCGAACACGCCATCGATGGCCGTCCGCGTCGACGGGCTGTCAACGAGCAGGTAGCCGTCCGGGTCGGTCTCGAGCTGATCCGCGAACAGCTCGCTGCGCGGGTCATGCCCGATCGCCACGAACATTCCCGTCACGGCCAGCGTGCTCTCCTCGCCGGTGCGGACGTTCCGCAGCCGCAGGCCGGTTACCCGGTCCGATCCGAGAACCTCGGCCACCTCGCTGTCCCACGCGAACTTGATCTTCTGGTTCGCCAGCGCGCGATCCTGCATGATCTTGGACGCGCGCAGCTCGCCTCGCCGGTGGACAATCGTCACGCTCCGGGCGAAGCGGGTCAGGAAGGTCGCTTCCTCCATTGCCGAGTCGCCGCCGCCGATCACGGCGATGTCCTGCTCGCGGAAGAAGAATCCGTCGCACGTAGCGCACCAGGACACGCCATGACCCGACAGCTGCTTCTCGCCAGGCACGTCAAGCTCGCGATAGCTGGACCCCGACGCGATGATGACGGCCTTGGCCAGGTAGGTATCCTCGCCAACCCGAACGACCTTGGGGGTGACCTTCAGGTCGACCTCGGTGACGTCGTCGGCTATCAGCTCAGCGCCGAACCGCTCCGCCTGCTTGCGGAGCTGATCCATGAGGTCTGGGCCGAGTATCCCGTCCGGAAAGCCGGGAAAGTTCTCTACGTCCGTGGTGTTCATCAGCGCGCCGCCAGCCGTCACCGAGCCCTCGAAGACCAGCGGGTTGAGGCGGGCACGGGCCGCGTACAGGGCGGCGGTGTAGCCAGCCGGCCCTGATCCGATGATGATGATGTCCCGAACGTCGGTCACGTGGGTCCTGCCCCTTTCGAGTGCACCGGCATAACCACCGGCCGGGCGCGGAGATTCCCCGCCCGACCCCGGATGCTAGCCGGGCAGACCGGGTGTTGACCCCGTTCAGGTCACGAATTCAGCTGCTGACGCTTAATGATGTCGCTGTTCGCCGCCGAGCACTGGGCGCCGACCACGTAGATGAATGCGGGGCCGCCCGCCTTGCTGCTTACCACGATGACCGTTGCCCTCAGGCCCTGGTACTTGGCGACATCGACGAGCAGCACCGTGCGGCCGGCCGCGACCTTGTCCACGCAGCCCTGGAGCATGCCGGTCGACAACGTGCCGGGCACGGAGGCCGTTCCTCCGGTGCCGGCGGGGGCGCTGGTGCCATTGTCGGCGCCGAACGTGTTGGTCGGCCCCTGATCGAGCCGGTGGGCGCTCGGGCCGAGCGGCACCGCCGCCGCAGCGATGGCGGCCGCGGTCTGCCTCCCGAGCGTGCCGGGACCGAAGTTGGTGTCGGTCTGGATCGAGGTGATCGTATGCGTGTGGCCGCCATGCTGGAACCTCAATCGCGGGCCTTGCTTGAGACCCATCGGAGCTGCCGCCTGAGCGGGTACGGCGGCACCCGCGGTGCTGGACGGCGCGCCGGAGCCGCTCCCGACGTGGGTGGCGATCTCGTAGCCGCCGCCCGCCACGATGACCGCGGCGCCGGCGGCCGCGACCGTGCGCAGGCCAGCGCCCGACGGCACCGGCATCCGCCAGCGCGAGCGAGGCGGCCTGGCCCTGGCCGGCAGGTCCCGGCGACCCAGTTCGGCGGACGGCTCGCCGGCCACGCGGGCCGCGGCCTCACCCGCGATCGCCATCGAGATCCGGGTAGACAGTTGGGCTGGTATGGGAGGGAACTGGACGGAGGCCAGGAGGGACGGCACGCGGTTCAGCTCTTCGAGCTGCTCGGTGCAGGCAGGGCAGCCGCGCAGGTGGGAAGCCACTTTCGCGGCCTTCCGGGGCCTGAGGTCGCCCTCGCTATAGCGGGCGAGCTGCTCTGTGCTGAAGTGCCTGCTCATCGCGCATCGTCACCCCCCTCCTGCGCAGGTAGGACGTGTGAGCCGCCGGATCGGTTCCGATGATCTGGGTCGAGTTGCCCCGAGGATCCATCCGGGCTGTCGGTCTGAGGCGGGTCTGCGGGGCTTTGCGGGGTGCCCTGGGGGCGCAGGTGAGACAGTGCCGGAAGCAGCCGCGCCCGGCCGCGAGCGGCCCGGCTCTTGACCGTCCCTTCAGACACTCCCAGCACCTGCGCGGCATCTGCCACCGAATATCCGAGCATATCCACCAGTACAAGCGCTGCTTGCTGATCTGGCACGAGGCGGCGCAGGGCCGCCATGACGTCAAGCTGCGTATCGGTGGTCCCGGACGGGTCGGAAAGCGGTGCGCGGGCCGAGGCCAGGCTGTCCAGCACCTCCTCGTCGCCGCTGCCGGCGGTGGGCCGGGCCGAGCGGCGCCGCATCCGGTCAAGGCAGGCATTAACCACGATCCGGTGCAGCCAGGTCGTCACCGCGGAGTCGCCACGGAAGCTGCCGGCCCGGCGGAAAGCCGAGATCATCGCGTCCTGAAGCGCGTCGGCCGCCTCCTCAGGGTCGCCAAGCGTCCTGATCGCGACGGCCCACAGCCGGTCCCGGTGCCGCGCAAATAGCTCCCCGAATGCCTCAGGATCTCCGTCTATGTGCCTGCGGAGCAGATCAGCATCAGACTCGCGGGCGGCGTTCTCGCGCGCGTCAGCGGGTGGCCTGGGCTCAGGCAGGAAATGTCCAGCAGGACCGGAGTCCTCAGGTTCCGTTCTGATCCCTCCCCCCGGCAGGTGGCGCCGCCGATCAGCGAGGGGCGGGCCTTCAGTCGGTCCCGCGGACGATGATAGTGAAGATCTGTGCCTCGTACTTACCGTGGGCTCCCGCCAGAGGCGGGAGCTTGGTAAACCAGACCACCAGGAACTGGCCCTGGACGGGATGCGCGATCTGGAAGGTCTGCTGCCCGGAGACGTCGAGCCTGGTGGCGACGGTCGTCATCGACTGCTCGTTCGCCGCGCTCCTGGCGTCGGAGTTACCGACCTTCAGCTCCACGTTCGCACCGGGCTCGTTGCCAAACGTGATCGTGACCGTGGAGATCGTGACCGGCTTGCCCATGTTCAGGATCAGGCCGCTGCCGGACTTGAGGTTGCCGAAGTACGGGCTGCCGTAATACTGCTGGGTCTGCCAGCCCGCCGAGTTGTCATCCAGCAGGTTGCCGGCCTGCGAGCTGTTCTCGTCCGTCGGATCCTGATGCGGCGTCCGCAGCGCGTCGAACCCCTGGGCGGCGACCGGGGTGAGTACCTGGGCCTGCGCTGACTGCGCGGGGGACGAGTGCCCGCTGTGTCCGCCGGCGTGACTATGACTGGCCTTGGCGGGCGAGTGCAGGAAATACTTGGCGGCTGCGCCGAGTCCGACTATCGCCGCGACCGCCAGGACCACGGCGACGCCGACGCGCGCGGTGCTGCGGCGCTGACCGCCTGACGGCGCGGGGCCGCCGCGGGGGGGCAGGCCAGCGGGAGGTGCTGCGGATCGGCGCGGGGTCGTCTGCTGACTGTCGTCCCGCCACTGGTCGCGGGCCGGCTGGGCCCGTGGCTGATCCCTGCGCGGCTGGGCCGCCGGCGGTATCGGCATCGGCGGGATGACCGCAACCAGGGCGTCGGCCAGCTCGGCCGGCGAGGTGTAGCAGTCCGCCTCGTCGAGACCGAGTGCCTTGCAGGCGATGTCGTCCAGCGAGGTCGGAATGCCGGCCCGGACCTGTCGCGGCCGCCGCGGTCGTCCCTCCGACAGCGGAGCGGGCGGCAAGTCAGGGTGATCGGGGCCCGGCCAGGTGCCAGTCAGCACCGCGTACAGGAGCCCGCCCAGGCCGCGGGTATCTGCGAGCTCCGGATCCTCGGCGGAGATACCGGCGAGCGCTGCGTCGATGCCGAGGCCGGTGATTTTCAGACCACCGCCGGCTGTCCAGCGCACGGCCTCCGGCTGCAGGCACAGGTGAGCCAGTCCGGCGGCATGAGCGCCCGAGATGGCCTCGGCGGTCTCGGCGATGATCCGGGTCCCGGTGGCAGGATCGAGCCGGTCGCCAGCGAGCAGGTCGGCGAGCGTCTCCCCGACCGGCCACTCAAGCACGATATAGGCGTGATCCCAGCTGTCCTCGACGTCAAAGACCTGCGTGAGGCGGGTGTCGGTCAGTCGGCTCGCGGCCCGCGCCGCGGTCACCACCTGCTGAAGCCGCGGGAAGCCCGAGGCAAAGGTGATCACGCTGACCGGGCGAGCCAGGATCTCGTCGATCGCCTTCCAGGCAGACCAGCCACCGGCAGCGGCAAGCCGGTCCTCAAGGCGGTACCGGCCGCCGAGCTTGGTGCCCGGCTCCGAAGTGAAGGTGCTCATAGCGACGAGTCAAAGAAGCCCTGACCCTCGAACCTCCTCTCACGGGCTACGACCGGTGCTGCAGACATCTAGGTGACCGAAACTCTCAGATACGACAATGACGCTCTGCACCATGCTAGGTGCCCGTGGTGCCCGCTGGCAGGCGTCACCGGCCGAACCTGGCCATGAGGTTTCTGGTCAAGCTCGTGAGCTCCGTAACCTGCAGAGCTCTGGCGAACATCGCGTAGAACAAGAGAGCACCGCCGCCGCCAAGCACGATCGTTATCGCCGCGCCGACGCGCGGGCCGCTCACAATGTTACCTACCAGCACACTCACTGTGACCGCGAGCAACGCGGCCGGTATCGACGCCGCGTGCATCCGGCCCAGTGTGCTGCCAATGACCCGGCCATCCAGCCCGCCCAGGCGCCGGCTGAGAATCCGCCAGGCGATGATCGTGCCCAGGAGATTCGCGAGCCCGAAACCGACGCCAAGACCCGCCACCAGATCGGCCTTGGCGACCAGGTGGAGCGCGATGAGGTTCGCGGCGATGTTGACGGTCATCGTGACGAGCCCGATCAGCGCCGGGGTCCGGCTGTCGTGGAGGGCGTAGAACACCCGCAGCTGGAGCTGGAACAGCGTGAAGGGCAGCAGGCCGAGGCAGAAGATGGCGAAGACCACGCCGATGTAGTCGGCCGCCCCGACCTTCGCGGCGCCGTGGGCGAGGAACACCTTGGCGAACTCGGGCCCGAGCACGGCCAGGATCAGCGAGCAGGGCACGACGATCACCGAGGCCAGCCGGACCCCGTAGGAGAAGTCGCTGGTGACCCTGGCCAGCTCGCCATCGGCCGCATGCGCGCTCATCCGCGGCAGCAGGGCGGTGATCACGGAGATGCCCACCACGGCATACGGCATCTGGAACAGCTGCCAGGCGTAGCTGTAGGCAGTGAAGCCCCCGAAGCTGTTGGCATCGTTGGCAACGTTCGTGGTTACCAGGAACGCGATCTGAGTCGCGCCGATGTAGCAGAACATCCAGCCGGCCATCCGGCCGATCTCATTGACCTCGGCTCGGCGGAAATCGATCCGCGGCTGCCAGCGGAATCCGACCCGGCGGAGGGCCGGTACGAGCGCCGCGGTCTGGGCGATGATGCCGAGCGTGGTGCCGAGGCCGAGCAGCCTGACCTGGCCGCTCGAGATGTGGGTGAGCGACCCCTCGTTGTGCCCGGCGCTGATCATGTACAGCAGCAGGATCGCGATGACCACGACGTTGTTGACCACGGGCGTCCACATCGGCGCCGCGAAGCTCCCGCGGGCGTTGAGGATGGCGCCGATCAGGGAGCTCATGCCGTAGAAGAAGATCTGCGGGATGAAGAAGTAGGCGAGGACCACCATCAGGTGCAGCTCGGTGCCGTGGATGCTGCCCTTGTACAAGTCCACCAGCGGAGCTGCGGCCAGCGTGGCTACCAGCGTGATGGCCAGCAGGGCCCCGGTCATCAGCGTGAACATCCGCTGGTCGTAGGCATCACTGTGGTCGCCGTCGCGCTTGGCCGCGTTCACGATCAGGGGCACGATGACGCTGGTCAGGATGCCGCCCAGGGCGAGGTTGTAAACGACGTTGGGCAGCGTGTTCGCGCTGTTGTAGGCGTTGGCGAGCAGGAACAGGCCGAGCGCCCAGGTCTGGATTAGCGTCCGCAGGAAGCCGGTCACCCGGGAGGCGAGCGTTCCGATCGCCATGACCCCGCTCGACTTCGCGATCGAGGGCTCCGGCTGCCGCTGCCCCTCATCGGTCCTGACCGGGTAGGGCATGATCGCCGGCAGCGCCCTGGTGGGCGGCTCGGGATAGCTCAGCTGGGCGCGCCAGGCATACGGGTCCTGGCCGGCATAGCGGTCCTGGCGGTCCTGCCAGTCGTCCCGGCGAGGCGGCGGTGGCGCCTCCTGCCTCTCGGCCCGGCGCGGCCGGCCGCGTTCCGGGCGGAAGAACTCGGCGAGCGGGCTCTCGGACTCCGGGTACGAGGGGTAGCTGTCGCGCGGCCGCGCCGACGGGTGGCTGAACTGGGCGAGCGGGCTCGCAGCTTCCGGATCGTCGTGGTAGGACGCGCGCCGGTCCCAAGCCTGAGGCGGCGCGTCCGGCCGGAGCGGGTCCTCCTCCCGGGGAGCCCGCTCCGCCGGGCGGGTCATCTCGCGCGGCGGCGGCGGTTCTGATCGTCGGCCGCGGTCCTCCTGCGGGTCGCGGAAGGCTCGCGGCCCGGCCGGGTCGCGAGGGCCTCGCGGGTCGCGCAGGCCCCGCGGGTCCGCGCCCGGGCCCGCCGGCCCTGGGTCCGCGACCGGGCGCTGGTCCCTCGGCACGCGTGGCACGCCGGGGTCGCGCGGGCGGCGTGGCTGGCCGGGGTCGCGGGGATCGGCGAGGTCGCGAGGGTCGTACGGCCTGCCGGAGTCGGGCCGGTCAGGCGAGCCGGCCCGGCTGGGGGCGCCGGGCGGATCCCGGTAGCCGCGCGGATCCCGGAAGCCCCGCGGATCCCGGTAGCCGCGTCCTTCCTGGTAATCGTGCGGGTCCTGGTAGCCGCGGGGGTCCTCGCGGTCGCGCGGGTCCTCGCGGTCGCGGGGGTCGGCGTAGTCACGCGGGCCCTGGTAGCCGCGCCCGTTGCGGTTGTCCGGATAGGCCGCCGTCTGCTGCCGGTCTTCCTGGTGCCTCGCGTGGCGGCCATGGCGGCCCGCTGGCGGCTCGTCGGCCCGTCGGCCCCGGTCGGGCTGCGGGCCGTACCCAGATGGGCCCGGCACCGCCCCGTTCCCGTCGTGGGCGCCGCCGAACTCCGCGTCCGGGTCGTACTCGGAGAGGTCGGGATGCCAGCCGGTGTCCTCGAAGAGGGCGTCGTCGTGCAGGCGAGAGTCGGGCCGCTGCCGGTCGCTCCGGCCCGATCCGCGTCCGCGGCCGCCCTCCGGGGTGGTCAATCCAGCTCCTTCATCACAGCCCGGACGTACCGGCTGTTCCTAGCTCACTGTGCTCGGGAACGACGCTATCCGGTCCCGGTGCCTCCTCGCCGCTCTCAGCCTCATCCAGGTCAGGCTGCCCGGCAAGGCCTGTTTCATCCGCGGCCAGCTGGCGGCGGCGGAGCGCACGGGTAGCGGAGGCGATCACGAACACCGCGAGCGCGGCGGCAAGGATGATCATCGCGAGTGTGCCGAACTGCGTCGGCTCCACGGTGAGCTTGATCTGGCTGGGCAGCGGCTGGCCAGTCGGGGTCTCCAGCTGGATCCTGACGATGCTTGAGCCCTCCTGCGCGGCCTGGACCCGCAGCCTGATCGTCACGACCTTGTGTGCCGGGACGATGACCGAGCCCTTCTCGTCCAGGGACATCCGCATACCGCCGCCGGGAGGCTGCGTGAAGCGGGCTTTCAGCTGCACCTTGACCTCGAAGCCCAGCTTGTTATCGATCGAGACCGGCACGTTGCCCTTGAGGCCGCCCAGGGTGTCGCGGCTCGTGGCCAGCACAACCACGCCGTGTAGCTGCCTGGTCACGTACGCATTGAGGTCGTCGAGCCTGGCTAGCTGAGCCTTCCTGGGCACGCCGCGCCACGCCGACGACTCCAGGGCGGCGAGGGCGACCGCGCCGTTGCTGACCGGGTCTGCCCTGGCCTGGACGCTCGCGAGCTGCGAGATGTTCTGGTCGATGACGTGCATCTCGCGCAGCACCGATGCCTTGAACCCGACGCTGATGCTGGTCGGCAGCTCCGAACCGCTCGACACGCCCCGGCTCGTGAGGCTCGACAGAGCCGCGGAGCGCAGCCACGGCGCCTTCGAGGTCTCGCTGAGGACGGCCTGGGCTACGCCGGCCGCCGGGCGCCAGCGCTGCGGCGGGGCGACGATGATCGCGTCGCTCGGATAGCGCTGCTCCAGCAGAACGGTCTGGGCCGTGAACTGCTGCGCGGTCGCGAACGGCGATCCGGCCCCGCTCGTGGCCGAACTCAGGATCTGGGAGAGCTCGCCGGAGTACCGCAGCACGAGCGCCGAGCCGCCGACGCCGTCGGGCATCATCGAGGCCGTATGCGGGACGCGCGGCACCTTGGCGCTGTCCAGCAGCACTGACCGGATGTCGTCGTCGGCGGCCAGGCTCCCAAGCACGCCGTAGGTCACCGCGCCATCCGACGGCCAGGCCAGGCCGCTGATCGGAGAGGAGGCGACCGGGTTCAGGTCGCGCCCTAGTACCCTCCCCGCGAGCTGCCGGCCGAGGCTGAAGGCCTCGGCTACGTCCTGGTCGTGGCCGCGTCCGATGAGGCCAAGCTCCACATCGGCGTAGGGCGTGACGACGACGGGCTCGTGCATAGTCGCGGCCTTCAGCTGGGCGAGCCAGGTCAGCGCGGGCTTGGCGACCTTAGGGCCTTCCGGGCACGTGGTGAGAGTTTCCACGTTGCGCAGCAGCGCCGGGTCAATGGCCCAGGTCAGCTGGACCTGCCGCGACAGGCTCTGGCCGGCCGCGAGCAGGCCATTCAGCCGGCCGCCGGGGCTCAGGCTGGCGGCCAGGGTCCTGGCCTGGGCGGTCGAGCAGACCGCGGTGCCCGGCGTGGCCGTGAAGGGCACGTCGATGAGCGGCCAGATCCAGGAGACCTCGACGGGCCTGAGCCGGCCCTTCGAGCCGTGGGCCGCCGGGATGTAGGGGAGGAAGGTGCTGGCGGCGCCGATTGGCACGCCATCAAGCTGCAGCACCGCGGTCAGCGGGTAGTCGCCGAAGGCGGTCATGCCGACCTGCTTGACCTTGAACGAGATGGAGAAGTTGCTGGACTGGCCCGGCTTGAGGGTGCTCGCCGCCCCGGAGGACGCGCGGGCCACCGGGGTGATGCTGGCGCAGGCACCAGTAGCGGAGCAGGTCGCCGACAGCGTGCTCACCGCCTGGCCCGAGGCCTCAAGCCGCACCGCCACCCCGTGCATGGTCGCCTGAGAGGCGTTGTGCACCTTGCCGGTCACGGTCACCGTGCTGCCGGGCGTCGCCCAGCGCGGATTCATGCCGTCAATGGCGATGCTGGCCTGTGACTGGCTGGCCGCGTCGGTGCTGGCGGGCTGGGCCGTGCTGGCGGGCTGGGCCGTGCTGGCGCTGGCGGGAGGCGGGCCGGCAAGTAGCAGTGCCGGGATCGCCGCCGCGGCCACTAGCAGCCCGGTCGCGAGGGCGCGCGCCGCCCGTCTCAACCCCGACTCACCTGCCGATCCCTGTGGTCTGGCCCGGTGTCCGTTCGGCCGCCGCCCGTCCTGCCCGGCCGAACGCCTCCGGGCAGGTCGCCAGCCTGCCTGCGGACGAGGACCAGGCGGGCACTGCATGCCGAAAATGTTATTGCCGCCAGCTGAGTGCCGGGGCACCGCGGCGGGCCGGGCCTGGGAGCAGGCACAGTATCCTGCGGGAGATCCCCCGGCTTCCTTCAGGTTACGTGCAGGACCTAGCCTCGATGCCCGTGTCAGAACCCGAATCACTAAGTCAGCGCCAGCTGCAGGCGGCGGCGGCGCTGCTGGCTGCCGTGTCCCCTCTTGCCAACGAGCTCGGCACTATCTTCACGGCGGCGGGGCAGGAGCTGGCGCTGGTGGGCGGGCCGGTGCGGGACGTCTTCCTCGGCCGGCCGCCGGGCGACCTGGACCTCACCACCGACGCGCCCCCCGAGCGGGTGCTGGAACTCGTGGCCGACTGGGCCGATCAGACGTGGACGCTGGGCATCGAGTTCGGCACCATCGGACTGCGCAAGGGCAGCACGATCTTCGAGATCACCACCTACCGCAGCGACCGTTACGATCGCTCCTCGCGCAAGCCGATCGTCCAGTACGGCAAGTCGCTGGAAGATGACCTGGCCCGGCGCGACTTCACGGTCAATGCGATGGCTTCCCGGCTGCCCGGCCACCAGCTGATTGATCCGTTCGGCGGGCTGGCCGACCTGCGGCGCAAGGCGCTGCGGACGCCGAGCACCCCGCAGGCCTCGTTCACCGACGACCCGCTGCGCATCCTGCGGGCGGCCAGGTTTACCGCGCAGCTCGGCTTCACGGTCGATCCTGACGTTCGCGAGGCGATGGCCAGCATGGCCGGGCTGCTCGCCCCCCCTAAGGTGTCGGCCGAGCGCATCGCCGGAGAGCTCAGCAAGCTGATGCTGTCGCCGCTCGCCCGCGGCCCGGCGGCAGGCATAGAGCTGCTGGTGGACACCGGCGTGGCCGATCAGATCCTGCCGGAGGTGCCGCAGCTACGGCTCGAGTCAGACGAGCACCACCGGCACAAGGACGTCTATCAGCACTCGCTGACAGTGCTGGATCAGGCAATCGGGCTCGAGCCACGCTACGGGCTGGAGCAGGATCTCGTGCTCAGGCTGGCGGCGCTGCTGCACGACATCGGCAAGCCGCGCACCCGGACCAAGCTGCCTGGCGGGCGCGTCGCCTTCCATCACCACGAGCTCGTGGGCGCCAAGATGGCCAGGAAGCGCCTGGCGGAGCTGCGCTACAGCAAGGAGATCATCGCCGACGTATCCCGGCTGATCGAGCTGCACCTGAGGTTCCACGGCTACGGCGAGGGCGAGTGGACCGACTCGGCGGTCCGCCGGTACGTGACGGACGCCGGGCCGCTGCTCACACGACTGCACGCGCTGACGAGAGCTGACTGCACGACCAGAAACAAGGCCAAGGCCCTGCGGCTGGAGCGGGCCTACGACGACCTCGAGGACCGGATCGCCGATCTGGCCGCCCGCGAGGAGCTGGAGCGGATCCGGGCCGACCTCAACGGCGTCGAGATCATGGAAATCCTCGGGCTCAAGCCGGGCCCGCTGGTCGGGCAGGCCTCGCGGCACCTGCTCGCACTGCGGATGGAGCACGGGCCGCTAAGCCGCGAGCGCGCGGTTCAGGAGCTGCTGGCCTGGGCCGCGTCGGCAGGCATCGAGCCGCCAGGAGCGCCCGGCCCGGCGGAGTGACGGCTGGCCGCCCAGTATCCCGCGGCCACGACGACATACCCGATCCCGACGAAGGCCATGAGCCCCGCCGACTTCCCGTTTGCCGGCATGAACGGAAGGCAGATCAGCGCCCCCGCCGCGAACGTGATGTTGAACATCATGTCGTAATACGAGAAAGCCCGGCCCCGGAATTCGTCGGGCAGCTCCTCCTGCAGGATCGTGGTCGCGCAGATCGCGGTCGCCTGCCCGGCCAGGCCGAGGAAGAAGCCCATCACGATATAGGGGACCTGACTGAAGGTCTCCCCGACGAATCCGATCAGCACCCCGCTGACCAGCAGCGCGATGGCGATGACGGCAGGCTTGCTTAGCCGCCTGGTCACGCCCGGTGTGAGCAGGGCGGCGCAGAAGTAGCCGATGGCCGTGGCTCCGACGAGGTAGCCGAAGTGCGCCTCCGCGGTGCTCGCCTTTGCCCCGTGGTAGAAGAAGTTCCGGTACAGCAAGATCGACATGAGGAACAAGATTCCGTAGAAGAACCGGTTGCCGCCGATCGCTCCGAGCGCGGCGGCCGGGCCGCGGCGGCCGAAGACGTAGCGGATGCCGCTCGCCAGCCCGATCGCGACCACCCGGAGCTCGGTCAGCAGGCTCGCCGTGGCGGCCTGGCCGGGCTTACGCGCCGGGCCGAGGAGGTCCTTCGGCATGGTTCTCGCCACCAGGCTGGCGGCCACATAGCACGCGCCCGCGACCAGCAGCGTGATGGCCGCGCCGGCCTCGGTGTCGCCGGTCGCGGCATTCACGCCGAGTCCCACGAGTCCGCCGACAGCGGCGAGCGTTCCGCCGGCGGTCGGGGACACGGAGTTGCCCATCACGAGCTTGTCCCCGGCCACCACGTGCGGAAGGGCGGCCGACAGCGCGGAGAGGAAGAACCGGTTGACGCCGAGGACGAGCAGCACCGCGATGTACAGCGGCAGCCCCAGATTCCCCGACGCCATGAGCGCCGCCGTGATCACGACGAACGCGGACCGAAGCAGCGCCGAGTAGGTCAGGATCTGCCGCCGCGACCAGCGGTCGATGAAGACGCCCGCGAACGGGCCGATCAGTGAGTACGGCCCGTACAGCACCGCGAACGCGGCCGCGCCCTTGGCCGGGTTCGGGAACGTCGACGCGTTGAAGAAGACATACGTGCCGAGGCCGGCGGTGAAGATCCCGTCGCCGGTCTGGGAGACGAGCCTGGTGGACAGCAGGCGCCGGAAGTCGTGCTCGGCCCAGACCACCCGCAGGTCGGCCCAGAACGACGCGCGCCGGGGCGCGGGGGCGGGCTGCTCAGCGCTGCTCGCCGCGACCGGTTGCTGCTCCTGCCGGGACACGGGGCCAAGCCTATGGCGCGCCGCCCGCGGCGGGCTATATCAGGCTCAGCCCGCTAGCCGCCGTGCTCACTGGCCTCGCGCGCCCCGGCCGGTCAGCCCGCCTTGGGTGAAGGCCCGCAAACTTTCGACCTAAAGGGCGGTATGTCCATGCGGATACAGGTAGTAGCCCTGCAGCGAGCGGGCGGTCCGAGAAAAGCAGACGGGCAGCCAGGGAATCCCTGGCTGCCCGTGACGATCTGCAGGCGAGCGGGCTAGCGGTCAACCTCGCCGCGGATGAACTTGTCGACCGCCTCGCGGGCGACGTCGTCGCTGTACTGCTCCGGCGGCGACTTCATGAAGTACGAGGATGCCGACAGGATCGGGCCGCCGATGCCACGGTCCTTCGCGATCTTGGCGGCACGGACCGCGTCGATGATGACGCCGGCCGAGTTGGGCGAGTCCCAGACCTCGAGCTTGTACTCCAGGTTCAGCGGCGTGTCGCCGAACGAGCGGCCTTCCAGCCGGACGTAGGCCCACTTGCGGTCGTCGAGCCACGGCACGTGGTCAGACGGGCCGATGTGCACGTCGGCCTTCGCCATCTCGTGCGGGATCTGGGAGGTCACCGACTGGGTCTTGGAGATCTTCTTGGACTGCAGGCGCTTGCGCTCCAGCATGTTCATGAAGTCCATGTTCCCGCCGAAGTTGAGCTGGTAGGTGCGGAGCAGCTCGACGCCGCGGTCCTCGAACAGCTTCGCCATCACGCGGTGCGTAATCGTGGCGCCGACCTGGGACTTGATGTCGTCGCCGACGATCGGAACGCCCGCCGCGGTGAACTTGGCCGCCCACTCCGGGTCGGAGGCAATGAAGACCGGCAGGGCGTTGACGAATGCGACGCCCGCGTCGATCGCGCACTGAGCGTAGAAGCGATCCGCCTGCTCCGAGCCCACCGGCAGGTAGGAGACGAGCACGTCGGCCCGCGCGTCCCGCAGGGTCTGCACGACGTCGACGGGCTCATCGTCCGACTCGGTGATGATCTCCTGGTAGTACTCACCGAGCCCGTCCATGGTCGGGCCGCGCTGCACGGTCACGCTGCTTGGCGGCACGTCGCAGATCTTGATCGTGTTGTTCTCGCTGGCCACGATGGCCTCGGCGATGTCCCGGCCAACCTTCTTCGCATCGACGTCGAACGCGGCGACGAACTCGATGTCGCGGACGTGATACGGGCCGAACTGGACATGCATGAGGCCCGGCACTCGGATTTCCGGGTCAGCGTCCTTGTAGTACTCAACCCCCTGGACGAGGGAACTGGCGCAGTTCCCGACGCCCACGATGGCTACCCGTACCGAACCCATGAGGATTGCTCCTTATCTTGTGCCGCGGCTGGGCAGCCGGTTTCAGCCCGGCTGGCCAGCCCAGCGGCCTTGTTAGTTTTCTCCGGCGGGACCGCCGGGCTCGTGGCCCGACTGCCGCTCGGAGGCGATCAGCTCGTTGAGCCAGCGGACTTCTCGCTCGACCGATTCGAGCCCGTGCCGCTGGAGTTCCAGGGTGTAGCTGTCAACCCGCTCCCGGGTCCGCGTCGCTGCCGCCCGAAAGCCTTCAAGTCGCTCCTCGAGCCGACTGCGGCGGCCCTCGAGGATTCGCAGCCTGATATCGGCCTGAGTCAGACCGAAGAAGGCGAAATGAACGCCGAAGCCGTCGTCCTCCCAGGAGGCGGGACCCGACTGGGCGAGCAGGTCCTGCAGGCGCTCCTTGCCGTCCGCGGTCAGCCGGTAGACGATCTTCGAACGCCGCGGCCGGTCCGTCGGCCTGGTCGGCCTGGCCGGGCTGTCGGCTTCCTCGACGATGAGGCCCTTGGCCAGCATGTCTTTCAGCGCTGGGTAGAGGGAGCCGTAACCGAAGGCGCGGAACGCGCCGAGCAGTGAGTTGAGCCGCTTGCGCAGCTCGTATCCATGCATCGGCGTCTCGTGGAGAATGCCCAGTACGGCGAGTTCAAGCACGCCGGACCGCTGGCTGCTCATACCCGCCCGCACCTCCCATTCCGCACTGAGTTACTATCCTGGACTAATAGCTATGTATCACTGAGGCATGTCGTCCTGATGTATCGAGTTGATACATCCGAACGATACGTGCTGGGTTCTTGCGAAGCAAATCTCTCGTAGGTGCCGCTGCGCGAGATCCCGGTCACAGTGGCCGAGGGCGAGCCGATGGCCAGTCAGGTCTCCTGTCCCGGCCAGTTCCGTCGTAACCTGTCGGGCATGAGGCGATCGGTGGTCGACTACGGGCTAGCCCGCAGGGCGACGCTCGCCTCAGTGCTGTCCGGCCGCACCACCGTGACCGACGTCTGCGATGCCCATCCATACCTCCTCCGGGCGGCGAAGTTCCACGGCGAGGGCACGGACGTAACGTGTCCGATCTGCCGGAAGACCAAGCTCACTCACGTCACGTACGTCTACGGAGACGAGCTCGGCCGGTATGAGGGCCGCGTCAAGCGCGGGCCGGAACTGGACGAAATGGCTGCTGAATATGCAGAGTTCCAGGTCTACGTGGTCGAGGTCTGTCAGAGTTGTGCCTGGAATCACCTCGCATCGTCGTACGTACTCGGCCATGGCGAGCCGGCTCCCCGACGTAGTCGGCGGGCCAGGGCCAGCGAGTAAGGAGCCAGGTCGGCGAGTAGTACACCGGCCAGCAGGCCGACTGCGGTTGCTGGCGTCTGCTTGCAGTTGCGGGCAAGACGTTTATGAAGCACTAAATGCCGGGATAGTAGGTCCCGCCAGGTAACGTGGGTTGCCGGCGGGCGACAGCCGGCCATAGCCGTTTCCCCGACCAGCGAGGACGCGTAACGCGTGAGTAACCCAGACTGGCCCGGGCCGTACTGGCATGAGCAGCAAGACGATGCCGGCTCCGGGTGGCGCAGCAGGCAGGACGGTCTGCCGCAGGACCAGGCTCCGTGGGATGACCGCGCCGGGTCCTGGCAGGGTGCAGAGCGCCAGGGCAGCCATCGGAACGGCTCCGGATCTGGCTCACCGCGGGCAAGCAGGCACGCGGCCGCGGACCGAGACGTCGCCAGGAACGACCGCTCCGCGAGCGATGGCTGGTCGGGCCGGGCCGACGGGAGTTCTCGCAATGGCTCGCGCGATGCGAACGGGTCTCGTCCGGCTAACGGCACCCGTGGCTACAACGGCACGCGCGGCGCGAATGGCAGCAACGGCGCGAATGGCAGCAATGGCTCGCGCGTCGGCAACGGGTCTCGCGGACCGGCGGGATATGGCGGCGCAGGCGAGCGCCGCCGGGACGGTTATGAGGCACCAGGTGACCCGCGGAACGGGCGATTCAGCCAGACCGCTGACGGCCTGCGCAGCCGGCTAGGGTCCGGTGCCCAGGGGCGCGGCCGGTCAGCGCGCAACGAGGCCGAGGTCGACGAGGACTTCTGGGGCGGTTCTGACCAGCGCCGGGGCGAAGGCAACTCGAGCCTTCGCGAGCGCGCCGCCGGGCGGACCCAGGGCTGGCTCGACTCTGCCCGCAGCACCTACCGCGGCTCCCGCCGCTCCGGCGGGCCCGGCGCTGACGAGACCGGCCGCACCTCCCTGCGCGACCGGGCCGCGATGCTCGGCGGGACCGGACTTCGCAGCCGCACCGCGATCGGCGATGGCACCGGCCGCGGCGACGGCTGGGGATCCGAGGACGGCCAGCGCACCGGCTCCCTGCGGACCAGAACGATCGGCGCCGGCGGCCGCGGAACGGGCCGGGGCGGCGGCGGTCGCGGCGGCGGGGATGGCCGTGGCGGGCGTACTGATTACAACGGCGAGCCGCTCAGCCGCGGGCAGCGCTTCAAGCGGTGGCTGCTATACGGCCGCTGGTGGCGGCACTGGACCTGGAAGAAGGCACTCGGAGTCCTCGGCGTCGGCTTCGCCGGCTTCGTGCTGCTCCTGGTCATCGGGATGTACATCCTCTACGACATGACGCCGGTCCCGACCGCCATCGAGCTCACGGCGAAGTGGCAGTCCTCGAACGTCTACCTGAGCAACGGCACGCTGCTCGGCACGTTCGACACCGTGAACGGCGTGGAAGTCGACCGGACCCTGCTGCAGGAAAACCAGATCCCGCAGGTCATGAGCAACGCCATGATGGCGGCCGAGGACCGCAACTTCATGACCGAGGGCGGGATCTCGCTCACCGGCCTGGTCCGCTCGGCTTACGAGGACGCCTTCGGCCACGGCGGCCTTCAGGGCGGCTCGACGATCACGATGCAGTACGCCAAGAACTACTACACCGGCGTGGACACCGGCCAGAACATGAGCACGAAGATCAAGGAAGTCTTCATCGCCATGAAGCTGGCCCACCAGGAGTCCAAGCAGTGGATCATGACGCAGTATCTCAACACGGTGCCGTTCGGGCCCACGATCGACGGCGTCGGTGCGGCGGCGCTGAACTACTTCGACGTCAACCTCGCGCAGGGCGGCACGCTGACCTATGAGCAGGCTGCCGAGCTGGCCGCGATGCCGAACAACCCCAGCGTGCTCAGCCCGAACCCGTCCGACAAGCTCGGCTACCAGCTGCTCCAGGGCCGCTGGAAGTACGTGCTCACGAACATGCTGCGCGACGGCAACATCACCCAGCAGCAGTTCAGCGCGGCGAAATTCCCCGCCTACAACCCGCCCAAGACCGCCGGCGCCACCGGCGTCAACGGCTACCTCATGCAGATGGTCGAGCAGCAGCTGATGGCGCCGAAGTCCGACGGCGGCCTCGGGCTGACCACTCAGCAGATCGCCACCGGCGGCTACCACATCGTCACCACGTTCAGCATGCGCCAGATCAAGGCGCTCGCCGCGTCGGTGAACGAGGAAAAGGCGATCATCAAGGAGCAGGGCGGGGCCTCGCTGCCGGACTACGACCACATCGGTGCCGCTCTCATCGACCCGAAGACCGGCGCGATCACCGCGATCTACGGCGGCCCTGGCTATCTGTCGAACCAGGCTCAGTGCCTGAAGGTTAACTGCGACATCAACAATGCCGAGGTGCCCGAGGAGGTCGGGTCATCCTTCAAGCCGTACGTGCTGGCGACCGCGGTCAACGAGGGCATGAACGTCTTCAACAGCATCCTCGACGGTTACGGTCACATCTACATTCCGACCTCGCCGGCCGACAGCAAGACGACCGAGCTCGCGCTCTCGGTGCTGAGTCCGCCGGCCGGGGCGACCATCGGCTCGACCGGCTTCTTCCAGCCGACCGACCCGACGTTCTACTACCACTTCCCTGAGGGCGCCGACGATGCTGCGGTCGACAAGCCGCTCCCGGTGAGCGTGGCGGCCGCGACCTCGTCCGACCCGGCGTTCGAGGACCTGGCGCACCGGGACGGGATCACGAACGTGATCGACATGGCCCAGACCATGGGTGTCGGGACGAACGCGTTCCTGTACCCGTCCGGGTGCACGGCCAAGACCGAGACCTACGCGCAGACGCTGGCGGCCTGCAACGACTTCAACGGGCAGAACGGCATCCAGAGCCAGTTCAGTCCCGACCCCAGTCTGGCCAGCAAGTACTTCAGGCAGCAAGGCCTGCCGGGCTCGCCGCAGATCGCACTGGGCGAGGCGCCGCTGACCGCGATCGAGCAGGCATCGACGTTCGCGACGCTGGCCGACGACGGGGTGTACCACCAGCCGCACGTGATCGCGCAGATATCGCAGAGCGGCACGCCGGTCACTGTTCCGGTCACCATCAAGCGCGTGATGAGCACGGCGGGCGCGGCCGACGTGTCCTGGGCGCTCTCGTTCGACAACCTGAGCGCCGGCACGGCGTTCGGCGATGTCACTTACCGGCCCGGCGGCATCATCGCCAAGACCGGCACCATCGGCAGCGGCGCGGACTCCTCCCAGGCCTGGTTCGTTGGTGCGGTCCCGGAGCAGGAGTCGATGGCAGTCGCCCTCTACACGAACCTGCCCGGAAAGCAGAACCTGGACAACCTCCCGAACACGCCATCCGGCATGCAGGGATCCCTCGGTGGCGCCTGGCCGGCGAGCATCTGGAACAACTACTTCACCACCAACGACCAGTCGGCGTCGTACTCGCCCGTCGCGTCGCAGATGCCCATCGGCCAGGCGGGCTTCCAGCAGTGGATTCAGGCCAAGGCGCAGCCCAAGAAGCCAAAGATCTGCAGGCCGGGCCAGTTCAAGAACTGCACCTGCCCGCCGGGACGGGCCGCGTTCTGCAGCGGCAACCCGAACCCCAACCCGTCGAAGAGCTGCGGGCCATTCGGCAACGGACGAGGGTGCAACACCCCCGGACCGTCGCAGACGCCGAACCCGAGTCCATCGTGCGGCGGGTTCGGGAACCCGTGCCAGTCGTCTACGGGCCCCAGCCCGAGTCCAGATCCCAGCTCGGGCTCGCCGAGCCCGGACTGCTCGCCCAACCCGGCCTTGTGCTCCTCGTCACCGACAGCGGGAGCCGGTCAGGGGCTAACCCCGGATGCGTCGGCATCGCCCTTCACGACCGCGGCCGAGGATACGGCGGCGGTCATCTCCGGGGCCCTGGGAGTGATCATCTCCGCAGCGGTCTAGACGCTCGATGCCTAGGTGGCGGCCGGGCCAAGCTGGCCGCGCAGCCAGCGCACGTCGACGGCGGGATCGGGCGTCTCGCAGATGACCGTCGCCCCGGCGGCCCGGACGACCTCGACGAGGACCGCCGGATCGATGTGGCCGGACTCGAGCGGCGCATGGCGGTCCCGGCCGGAGCCGAACTCGTCGCGCGAGTTGTTGCAGTGCACGAGATCGATGCGGCCGGTAATCGCCTTGATGCGGTCCACGATCCCGCTGAGCTCCTCACCCGAGGAGTACGCATGGCACGTGTCCAGGCAGAAGCCGATATCGCCGTCGCTGCCGGCGGCATCGGCGATCGCGTCCCAGAGCCGCGCGATCCCGTCGAGGCCGCGAGCCATCGCGCCGTCGCCGCCCGCCGTGTTCTCGATCAGCATCGGCAGCGGGCGGTCAACGCGCTCGACGGCCTTGCGCCAGCTGTCGTAGCCGTCCTGCGGGTCCGTGCCGGCGTTGACGTACCCGCCGTGGACGATCAGCCCCTTGGCCCCGATTGAGGCAGCGGCCTTGAGTTGCTGGTCGAGTATCTTCCGGCTGGGGATGCGGATGCGGTTGTTCTGGGACGCGACGTTGATCAGATAGGGCGCGTGCACGTAAGCGTCCACACCGGCCGCCTCGAACCCAGTCCGCATCTGCGCGGGATCAGCGGGGAACGTCGGAGGCCGCCAGTCCTGCGGGTCTCCCAGGAAGAACTGCACGGCGTCAGCGCCGATGGCCTGCGCCTCCGCGAGCGGGTCGCCCTCATGCAGATGAGCACCGATCCGGATCATCCACCGAGCCTAGCGCCAGCGCAGCGGGCGGGCCCGGACCGGCGGCGGCCGTGCCGGCGTTCCCCTATCGGGTCAGCCGAACCCGCCGTGGGCGATGGCCAGTCCCATCCCGACGAAGCCGGCAACGATCCCAGTGACGAGGACGACGCGCTGCTCTCTCGTGGCCGAGAAGAGCTGGCCGATCAGGCCGATGCCGAAGGCGGCCATGCCGAGGATTGTTGCGGGCAGGTGCAGGCGGACGATAAGGCCCAGTGCGAACGACGCGACGCCGGCGAGCACTGTGAATCCGGCGACGGCATTGAGCAGCGGGTGTCGCTGGCCGTCGCTATTGAGGGTCAGTCGCAGCGGGCGCCGTTGCGCCGGCGGACTTTGAACGTTGGCGCTGATGGTCTCGGGCATTCCGGGCTACCCCCATCGACGGATCAGGACAGCTTGGCCACGTGCTGCCTCTAGTGTGTTCCCGTCGGCCCGAGAAGGGAACCATCAGCCGTCTGAGCTAGGGCGCTATGTCGCACGGGCGTCCGTAACTGTCCGGCCAGACTGGTAGGCTGGCTCGGCTGCGCAAAGGCCGCCATGACTGGCGGCGCGTGGTTCCTCCTGTCACGGAGATACCGTGACCGCCAGAGTCCAGAGGAGGCAGGTTTCCCGTATGCGCCAGTACGAGATGATGATCATCCTAGATCCGTCGCTGGAAGAGCGCACCGTACAGCCATCCCTTGACCAGTTCCTCACGGTCGTCACCACGGCCGGGGGCAGCGTCGACAAGGTCGACGTCTGGGGCCGCCGGCGGCTGGCCTACGAAATTGACCACAAGTCCGAGGGCATCTACACCGTCGTCGAGATGAAGGCTGAGCCGGCCACGGTCAAGGAGCTTGACCGCCAGCTCAACCTCAACGAGGCGGTCCTGCGGACCAAGATCATGCGGCCCGATATCCACTGATACGTGAGCCCGGCCGCCTAACCCACCCCGAGCAAGCGGGAGATACCCGATGGCAGCAGGCGATACCACGATCACGATCATCGGCAACCTCGTCGGTGATCCCGAGCTCAGGTACACCCCGACCGGGCAGGCAGTGGCCACGTTCCGGGTGGCCTCCACGCCCCGGTTCCTCGACAAGAACACCAACGAGTGGAAGGACGGGGACTCGCTGTTCCTGTCCTGCAACGTCTGGCGGCAGGCCGCGGAGAACGTGGCGGAGAGCCTCCAGCGCGGCATGCGCGTGATCGTCTCCGGACGGCTCAGGCAGCGGTCCTATGAGACCAAGGAAGGCGAGAAGCGCACGGTGTACGAGGTCGAGGTCGACGAGGTCGGCCCGTCGCTGCGCAATGCGTCGGCCAAGGTCACGCGGTCCACCAGGTCCGGCGCCGGCGGCGGTTTCGGCGGCGGCGGCCAGAGCGGCCAGGGCGGCCAGTCCGGGTATGGTGGGGGCTCCGGCGGCCGTACCGACGACCCCTGGGCCTCCGACCCCGCCGGTGACAACGGCTTCTCCGACGAGCCGCCGTTCTAGCCAGAGTAAGAGTTAACAACAAGAAACCGACCATCCCCGCCGCAGGCGGGGCTCTGCCTACCATCCCGGTGAACTGCCGGGACGCGAAGGAGCACCACGATGGCCAAGCCACCGATCCGCAAGCCCAAGAAGAAGGTGTGCCTCTTCTGCCAGGAGAAGGTCACCAGGGTGGACTACAAGGACACCGGGCTGCTGCGGAAGTTCATTTCCGACCGCGGCAAGATCCGCGCCCGGCGGGTGTCCGGTAACTGCACGCAGCACCAGCGCGACGTCGCCACGGCGATCAAGAACGCGCGTGAGATGGCGCTGCTGCCCTATACGAGCACGGCTCGCTGAGACCGGGGAGGTATCTGACGCCATGAGCGGTAAGCCCATGAAGCTGATCCTGACCCAGGAGGTCTCTGGTCTCGGCGCCCCCGGCGACGTGGTCGAGGTCAAGGCCGGCTACGGCCGCAACTACCTCGTCCCGAGGAGCCTGGCGATGCCGTGGACCCGCGGCTCGGAGAAGCAGATCGACATGATCAGGCGCGCCCGGTCCGCCCGCGAGATCCGCAGCCTGGACGACGCGAAGGAAGCTGCCGGGCGGCTGGGTAGCCTCCGCGTCCGCCTGCAGACGAAGGCGGGCAGTGGCGGTCGGCTGTTCGGCTCGATCTCGACCGCCGACATCGCCGCCGCCGTGCGTAACGCGGGCGGTCCCGAGCTCGACAAGCGCAAGATCGAGGTACAGAACCCGATCAAGACAGTCGGCTCGCACCAGGTCTCAGTCCGCCTCCACCCCGAGGTGAGCGCGCGACTGGACATCGAGGTAACCGGGAGCTAAGTCAGAGGACCCCTAAGGGGCCGGCGACGTACGAGGGCCGGGGCTGCCTGAAGAGAACGGCTGCCCCGGCCCTCGCACGCCACCGTCCGAGCATGCGCGCTCGTGAGGTAGCTTCGGCCGACACTCTCAAACCAGCACGAAGGGACTCGGCACTATGTCCGCTAGCCGCGATGTTGTGATTGTGGGGGGCGGGCACAACGGGCTCGTGGCGGCCGCTTATCTGGCGCGGGCGGGTTTGTCGGTGCTGGTGTGCGAGCGGCGGGATGTGGTCGGCGGGGCGGCGGTCAGCGAGAAGCCGTTCGGGCCGGACTACACGATTACGTCGCTGTCGTATGTGGTGTCGCTGCTGCCGGCCGAGCTCGTCCGGGATCTGCAACTGGTGAAGCACGGGTATCACGTGTTCCCGCAGGGGCCCTATTTTGCACCGCGGGCGGATGGACGGTACCTGGCCCTGCCCAGTGATCCCGCGGCGCGGTCTGAGCAGATCGCCAAGTTCTCGGCGCACGATGCGGCGAATTACGAGCGCTACGAGCAGCACATGGCCGGCCTGGCCGCGATCCTCGGTCCCATGCTGGCGCAGATTCCGCCGCGACTCGGCTCGCGGCGCCCGCAGGACCTGCTCCGGCAGGGCATGCTGCTGCGGCATCTCAAGGGCGTCGATACCAGGGCGGCGGTCGACCTCACCCGTCTGCTGACCGGCAGCATCGCCGACCTGCTTGACGGTTACTTCGAGTCCGACGCGCTCCGGGGGCTGCTCTCGGTCTCGGGGGTGATCGGCACCTGGTCAGGACCGCGCTCGGCCGGCAGCGCCTACGTGACCCTGCACCATCACATCGGCGACGTCGACGGCCAGGCGGGGGCGTGGGGTTTCCCCCGGGGCGGCATGGGCGGCGTGACGACCGCGCTGGCGGCGGCAGCCCGTTCCCTCGGCGCGGAACTTCGGACCGGCGCTGAGGTCGCGCGCATCCGCACGCGCGGCGAGCACGCCGTCGGCGTGACGCTTGCCAGCGGCGAGGAGATCGATGCCGGCACGGTCATCACGACGGCCCATCCGCAGATCTCGTTCCTGCGGCTGCTTGACCCGCAGGCACTCCCGCCCGAGTTCGTGGCCGACATCCAGGGCTGGCACTCCCGCAGCGGCACCGTGAAGATCAACCTGGCGGTGGACCGGCTGCCGGTGTTCACCAGTCATCCGGAGTTCGACCCCCAGATCCACGGCGGGACGATCGTGCTCGCCGAGAGTCTCGAGGACATCGAGTCGGCCTACCAGGACGCGGCATCAGGCCGGCCGTCGGCGACGCCGTTCGCCGACATCTGCATCCCGAGCGTCTTCGACGACAGCCTGGCGCCGGCGGGCCAGCACGTGGTCTCGATGTTCACCCAGTGGGTCCCGCACACCTACGCCGATGAGCCGGACGACGCGGCGATCGACGCCTACGCGGACCGCGTGATCGGCCGGGTCGATGCGGTCGCGCCGGGCTTCGCGAACTCGATCCTGCACCGGCAGGTCATTACTCCCCGCCAAATGCAGCAGGAATACGGCCTGGTCGGCGGCAACATCTTCCACGGCGAGCTTTCGCTCGGGCAGATGTTCCACGCCCGGCCGGCGGCCGGCTTCGCCGACCTGCGCACTCCGATCCAGGGTCTCTACCAGGCGGGCTCGGCGACGCACGGCGGCGGCGGGGTGACCGGCATCCCTGGCCGGAACGTCGTGCGCCAGGTGCTAGCCGATCGCCGCACGGCCCGGTGGCTCCGGCGTAACCGGGCAGTCTGATCCGCTGGTCGCGATCCGGGCCGCGGCCAATCGCGGCGCTCAGTAGCGAGACGTCCGCTCCGCCAGGGCTGGATCGGCGGCGGCGATCAGCGCCCAGGCGGCCGCGAGCCTCGCGGCCAGGTCGTCATCGGGCCCGCGATCGGTGGCGCCGGCAGCGGCAGCGACCTCGTCGATCGCCGTGCCCAGCCGCGCCGCGACGTCCTGCTCCTGGGCGTTCGAACACATACTCGAACTATAGACGGGCGGCGACGGGCCGGCCGGGCAAACGGCTAGATCCGAGCAGCCGGCCGCGACGGCGCGCCAAAGCTTCTCGGTGACGTTGGACGTCAAATTCCTAGTGTGGATAACTTATGGCCACCGTGTGCATTGTCCCGCGTCCGGAAAATCTTCTATGCACACCCTGCGAGGAACGTTCCCGCAGGCAGAGGGCATCGAAGTGCGTCAGGCACAGGCACATCCACAGAGCCATCCCCAGGCTGCGCACAGTGCTCGCGGCGTGTCTGCACAGACTGTCCACAGGCCTGTGCACAGCACGGGTCGACGTGACGCCTGAGTCGCTGGAGACTGTCGGAGGCGTTCGATAGAACAAGCCTGAGGGTCGCGCGAATGGCGCGGGCAATGGCGGCGTCGCGACGGGGAGGAGCGCCGGGTGAGCGTTGCGGAGATCATGCCGCGCGGCGGCGATGAGTTCGAGCGGACACCGCCGCACGATCTCGCCGCCGAGCAGTGCGTTCTCGGCGGGATGATGCTGTCGAAGGACGCGATCTCGGACGTGCTCGACGTCATCAAGGCGCGCGACTACTACCGGCCCGCGCATCAGCTGCTGCACGAGGTCATCCTCGACCTCTACGGCCGCGGCGAGCCAGCGGACGCGGTTACCGTCGCGGCCGAGCTGACGAAGCGCGGCGAGATCGGCCGCATGGGCGGCGCCCCGTACCTGCACACGCTGATCGCGTCGGTGCCGACCGCCGCGAACGCCGGCTACTACGCGCGGATCGTCATGGAGCGTGCGGTCCTGCGC
>Ga0210395_10000578_pt1 | contig 28118 bp, 22 predicted proteins | sample IncBWH4OmetaG_FD_150861 | JGI IMG/M metagenome (GOLD analysis project Ga0210395, IMG submission 150861) | Forest soil microbial communities from Barre Woods Harvard Forest LTER site, Petersham, Massachusetts, United States - Inc-BW-H-4-O ... | reverse complement strand
CCAGGTGCGCTGGTTCTTCGCGCCGAAGCGGTCTTTCATTACGCGGTACCAGATCTTGCGCGCGGCGCGGTATTTGGCGATCTCTTCGAAAAAGTCGTTGTGCGCGTTAAAGAAAAAACTCAGCCGCGGACCGAACTCGTCCACATCAAGTCCGCGCCGCTTGGCCCACTCGACGTACTCGACGCCGTCATACAACGTGAATGCAAGTTCCTGCAAGGCAGTCGATCCCGCCTCGCGAATGTGATATCCACTGATGGAAATCGTGTTGAAGCGCGGCGTGAACTTCGAGCCGAACTCAAACGTGTCGATGACCAGTCGCATCGACTGCGCTGGCGGGTAAATGTATTCCTTCTGCGCGATGTATTCCTTCAGAATGTCATTCTGAATCGTGCCGGAAATTTTCTTCCAGTCCGCCCCCTGCTTTTCCGCGACCACCAGATACATTGCCCACAGCACCGACGCGGGCGAGTTGATGGTCATCGACACGGTCGTCTTTTCGAGGTCGATGCCGCCAAAAAGAATTTCCATGTCTTCCAGCGAATCGATAGCCACGCCGCACTTGCCGACTTCGCCTTCGCTGGCGGGATGGTCGGAGTCATAGCCCATCAGCGTGGGTAGATCGAAGGCGACCGAAAGCCCGCTGCCGCCGTGTTCGAGCAAATATTTGTAGCGCTGGTTGGTTTCCTCGGGCGAAGCGAAGCCCGAAAATTGCCGCATGGTGAAAAGCTTGCCGCGATATCCGGTGGCGTGAATGCCGCGGGTGTAGGGCGCCTGGCCGGGATAGCCAAGATAGTTTTCCTCGCTCCAGTCGCCGGGTAAATCAGCCTGAGTATAGAGACGACGGATGGGCACGCCGGAAATTGTGGTGAAGCGCGCGTGGCCGTGCTCGTCGAGATTCGTGCCGGTGGGCGCGCCGATGGGGCGCTCGGGAGCTTTCTCGAGCGTAGGCGCCAAAGTTTTCTCCGCCCACTTCTTCTCGGCAGCAGAAGGATGGCGATTTTCAAAAACATCGGCAATCGGACTCTCGGCAACTTGCGGCTTGGGCGGTTTCTTTTCCATGCGTTCTTTTCCTGTTGATCCGGTGCTCTGTTTCGATGATAGGGAAGTGAGTGCGCGCGAGCAAGGCGCGCGGAGGACGATAAAACGACCGGTCGGTCAGTTTTCCGTCGGCTTACCTTGCGTGCGCGCCAACTCCCACGCCTTGGAATATTTCCACGAGACGTAACCGGCATGGTAAAGGTGCAACAGAAGGCCTTCGCGCCCGTCGAGAAAACCGAGGCGAAAGAAATAGTTGTAGACGAAGGTCGCCAGGGGGCGCAGCACAATGTTGTTGAAGCTGAAGCGGCGATGCCCTTTGGCGACGGCGAGCTGCGCGCCCAGAGACGAATAGCGATTCATGTGGCCAAGGTAAAGCGTCAGGTTGGGATAAGTGTAGTGAATGAGGGCGTGCTTGAACTGGTGGGATCGCTGTGCGATTTCCGGTTTGAGTTCGCAGCGGTCGTGCGGATCGTGCCCGGTGACGAAGCCCTGCCCACGTCGAAACAGGCGCAGCTTGGGATCGGGATAGAAGCCGCCGTGGCGCATCCAGCGGCCGAGAAACAGATTCTGGCGCGGCAGCCAGTAACCGCTCACAGCGTTCGGGTCGGCGATCGCGGCGCGAATCTCCTCCGCCAGGCCGGCACTCACTTCCTCGTCGGCGTCGAGCAGCAGCACCCAATCCTGGGTGCAGAGATCGAGGGCGTACTGCTTCTGAGCGACGTATCCACGCCAGGGTTCGACGACGACGCGGGCGCCGTGGTCGCGCGCGATATCGCACGTGCGATCTTTCGAGCCGGAGTCGACCAGCACAATTTCATCCGCCCAGCTGACGCTGGCCAGAGTACGGGCGATGTTTGCCTCTTCGTCCATTGCCACGATGGCTACGGAAATGGTCATGGGGAATCGCTGATTATCGATTGCCGATTGATGATTGGTGATTGAGAAAACGAGCTGCCTCCCCAATCATCAATGAACAATCATTATTCAACAATTAACTCCTCCGCCACCGGCCGGGTGCGATATTGATGGAGGCCTCCGATGGCCGCCAGTTGAAGGGCAAACGAAAGGGGCAGAAGCCAGAGGAAAAATCTGGGCAGCGGCGGCCGGAAAGGTCTGGGCGTGGAAGGTTCGGGCATTATAAGTTGCGATTGGCGATAGTCTATATCAGCTGCGACCCGCACCGGATCGAGCCACAGACTCCCACAATGTCCCGAAGCTCTTCTCACGCCAACTAAGGAGTTGAATACTCATCCTTACAATGTTGTACGTACACCGGAACGGGCGCTACATTTGCCCTCCCGGCGGCGCTGGCTGAGTGGTCTGCGGCGGCGGAGTGTTCGGCAGTCCATCGGGGGACGCGTCCTGGCGCGGGGCGACGTACGGCACGTTGGGCAGGCGCGTGACCTGGCCGCGGGTAGCGTCGGCGATATTGATGCCGGCGTGGTCGAGCAATAATCCGGTGGCGCGGTCGAGTTCGATGCGCGACTTCTCGTAGGCAGCCTTGGCCGAAACCAGATTCGACTCGCCGGTGGTTAACGTGGCCGCATCCTGCAGGATCGCCGTCTGGGTGGTCAGGCCGACTTTCAATTTTTGGAGATCGGCGTCCAGCGTCTGGCGCGCCAGGTCGACCGCGGACTGCGCCGCCTGCACTGCTGCGCGATTCTGGCGCACGTCGAATTGTGCGTTGCGCACTTCAATTCGCACCTGATTTTCCAGTTGATGTTCACGGACCTGCGCCTGCCGGTATTCCAGTTCGCCGCGCACCTGGTTGGATTGCGCCAGGCGATTCCGCAGCGGGATAGTGAGCGACAGCCCAACGCCCTTGTCGGGTGCGGTCGAGTTGGCGAGTTGGTTCAGCGTGCTGCCGTAGCTTACGGGGCCTCCATTGACGAACGGAGGCGGTCCGTTGGTTGGGTTGAAACAATTCTGCGTCGCCGGATCGCAGTTTGGCGGAACCAGCGCCGGGTTGATGTTGCCACCCACCCCCGACCCGCCGTAGTAAACAAACGCATCGAGCGTGGGGAGCAGGGTGTTGCGGATCGCCTTGTTGCTGATGTCGCGCGAGTTGAGATCGATGCGCGACTCAACCAGTTCGGCGCGATGCTGCAGCGCGTCGTTGATCATGTCCTGGATCGGAATGACGGGCTCAGTTTGCGGCAACTGCACCGTAGACGTGGGAATCACGTCGGCCTCAGCCAGCACAGGATCCTCGATGCTGCGGCTGAGCGCGTTTTTCATCAGCAGTTCTTGCAGTTGCAGATTGTTCTGGGCCACGATCAGGTTCTGCTGGTCGGTGGCGACGGTGCTTTGCGCGCTGACCACCTGAATCGGAGGGATGGTGCCAACCTGCACCTGTCGCTTGGCGTCGTCGAGAGCCTTCTGCCCGTAGGTGAGCGATTCCTGCTGCACCCGCACGTTTTCGTAGGCGAAGACCAGGTCCCAATACATGTTTTCAATCTGGTCGACCGTGGTGATGACCTGTAGGCGGAAGGCGACGTCGGAAATTTCGCGGTTGTTCTTGGCAATGCGAATAAATCGCGTGTTCGGAAGAAAGCCGAAACCCTGCAGCAGATTTTGCGTGAAGCGGAACTGGAAGTTCGACCCGAGTTGCGGCGTCAGCAGCGCAGCAGTACTGTTGGTCGTGACGTGCGTGTTGTTGAATCCCGCGGTGAGAGCGCCACCCCATTCAAATCCCTGCGTGTAGGCGAAGTCGGCGGTGTAGGTGTTTTGCGCAATGACGCCGCCCGGAGCGGGGCTGAACAGGCTGAGCGACTCGGTGTTGTTCTTGTCGAGTTGCAGCGTGCTGGTAAATTGAGGATCGAAGGCGGTGATCGGCGATCCGACGCCGAGCGTCGAACTGACCAGGCCGTTAGTGCCGGATCCAGCGCCGCCCGCCGCGACCGTAGTGCCGCCGGTGCCGCTGCCCACCGTGCCTCCGAGTCCACCCACGCCGCCGCCAGGCGTGTTCTGCACGATGCCGGTATTTACGCCCAGAATGCTGGCGCCCGATTTCGCGCGCAGCAAGTCGGCTTGCGCGATGTTCAGGTTATAGCGGGCGATATCGAGATCGAGATTGTTCTCCAATGCAAGCGCGACCGCGTCATCGATCGAGAGAAAAATTTTGCCGTCTTTCATGAGGGCATCGATGCGCGGCGAGTTCCCCAGATTCGGCGGCGCCAGTTCCTGCGACTTGTAAGGCTGCAGCACGTGGGGAAAGGCGGAGCGCGGAACCGAGTAATCGTTCAGCAGAACGGGCTGCGGCTGCGCGGGCTGCGGCGCAGCGGGCGGTGTAGCCGGGGGCGCTGCCTGCGTCGATGGCGCTGGCGGAGCGTCTTGAGCACGGACCGCGGTTGAGGCTACTCCCAAACCTAAGGCGCAAGCGAGGTACAGCGGCAACCAGCGGACAACCGAAATCAAACGCAGTAAACGCATGAGTCTTCTCCTTGCATAAGAGCGGGGCGCATTTGTTTTCCCGAGCAGAATCGAATGATGCCAATGTTGGATGCAACCCACAAAAATACGTCACTTCATCTTAGCGGGAGAAGTTTCACGGATAGGGCCGGGGATTGTAAAGAATTGTGAGGGGGATCATCGAGGCGCGGCTTTGCAGCCGCGCCCGGATCATCACGTAAATCAGACCGCACGGGAGTGAATCTACGGCTGCGGCGTCGGCGGCGGCGGAGGCGTCGTCGAAGGCAGCTCCTTGCGCGGGGTAACCGAAGGCACATTGGGCATGCGCGTAACCTGGCCCTTGGCGGCATCGTCGATGCTGATGCCGGCATGGTCGAGGGTCGTGCCCACGGCGCGATCGAGTTCCACGCGCGACTTTTCATAAGCCGCCATCGCCGACATCAAAGTGGACTCCGCCGTGGCCAACGCGCTCTGCGTTTGCAGCACCAACGTTGTCGTCGATGTACCAAACTGATATTTCTTCTGCTCGGCGTCCAGCGATTGCCTGGCATAGTCCACTGCGGCTTGCGCGGAGGCTACACTGGCCCGGTTCTGTTCGACTCCGAACTGCGCGTTGCGGACTTCGATGCTGATGCGGTTCTCGGTCTGCTGCAGCGCCATCTGGGCCTGCTGGTATTCCAGTTCCGAGCGGATCTGCACCGCCTGGGCGGCGCGATTGCGCAGCGGGATGTTGAGCTGCAGGCCGACACCTTTGTCGGGGGCGGTGGAGTTGATGAGTTGGTTCAAGGTCCCGCCGTAACCGATAGGAGTTGCTACAGGGATATTGCCTGGGGGGCCGGCGCAAATCCCGGTGATCGCCGAGGGGCTGCCACAGGTACTGTAGATGCTCTGATCTCCCCCTGCCCCCGATCCGCCATAGTAAGCGTAAAGGTCAAGAGAAGGCAGCAGAGCGTTTCGCACAGCCTTGTTGCTTTGTTCGGTGGTGTTAAGCTGGATGCGAGACTCGACCAGATCGGCACGATGGCGCAACGCTTCACCGACCAAGTCCTGGATCGGCTGGATCGATTCGCTGTCCGGCAAGTCCATGGTCGAAGTCGGAATTACTTCCGCACCCGCAAGGGTCTGATCGCGCAGGGTGCGGCTGAGCGCATTCTTCATGAGCAACTGTTCTAACTGCAAATTGGTCAGAGCAACGGTCAGAGCCTGCTGATCCTGCGCCACGGTGCTCTGGGCGCGAACCACTTCGATGGGCGCCAGGCTGCCGATCTCCACCTGCTTCTTGGTGTCGGACAGAGTCTTGTCGGCAAACGCAAGGGATTCTTTCTGCACCCGGACGTTTTCGTAGGCGTAGACCAGATCCCAGTACATGGTCTGAATCTGATTGACCGTCGTAATGATTTGCAGTCGGAAAGCCACATCGGAGAGTTCGCGATTATTCTTTGCAATGCGGATGAAGCGCGTGTTAGCCGAGGGACCGAAACCCTGCAGTAGATGTTGGGTCAGCTTAAACTGAAAGCCGGAATTCAGCGAAGGACTCAAGAAATTCGTTGGATTGCTGCTGGTCGTACGGGTGTTATTGAACCCGATCGACACATTTGTTCCCCAAGTAAATCCCTGCTGGTAGGCAAAATTGCCTGTCGTTGTGTTCTGGAAATTGCCGCAGAAGATGCTGGTGCACTCGAAGTGAGCGTGATCGCTCTGCAACGTCCCCGTCACGACAGGGTCAAAACTGGTGATCAACGATCCGATACCCAGCGTCGAGCCCACCAGGCCGCCCGCACCGGCACCCGCGCCACCCGCGCCAAGGCTGGTGCCGCCAGTGCCGGACCCGACCTGTCCGCCGAGGCCGCCGACCCCGCCGCCAGGAGTGTTCTGCACAATGCCGGTATTCACGCCGAGAGTAGCGGCCCCCGCTCTGGCGCGCAGGATGTCGGTATCGGCGATGTTCAGGTTGTAGCGCGCGATGGCGATATCGAGGTTATTCTCGAGCGCGAGCGCGATGGCGTCATCCAGCGACAAGTAGAGTTTGCCATCGTGCATGAGTTGGTCAATGCGTCCGGTGTTGGCCAAATTCGGGGCTGAGAGGTGCCGCGGGGTGTACGGCCCAATCGGATTGGGAAAATGCGATACGGGTTTTGCATAGTTCAAGACTGGCAGCGGTTTGTCGGGTAACGCCTGCGAGGCGGGTGCGGCGGGCGCCTCCTGGGCCCAGCCCGCGAGACTCAGCGTTGTGAACAAACTGGCAGCGGCGGCGAGCCGGACGGTCGACATAAAACGTGCGAATGGCATCTACTCTTCTCCGTGGGTTTGAAAACCAGCTGAATTAAGATATTGCTGCGAATACACCGGGTTACGACCAGAGCCGGCTTCGCCCGAGACTGCCAAACTGCCCGAAATCAGATCCTGCAAAACAAGTCCTGCTCAGGCATTGATACGCAAAGGGCTGGCCGAAGGTTCCAGAAAAACTGCCCCTGCACAGTCGCCTTCATCCTCGAATCGAAATTCCTTCGAAACCATTCAGTATAGCTGACCCGAACTGCACCTGACCTGCCCCGCTCGGCTCACAGAACTGTTAGATTGCATTGCTAAGCCTGCCGGTAAAGCTTGAATGGGTTTGGATGATGCCCACACGCCCCGGGACTCGAAACATCGCAAGACCGCAAGAACAGAAGATGCGCAATGTCAAAGTGATTCTCGCCTATGACGGAGCCGAGTTCTCCGGCTGGCAGGTGCAGCCCGGCGCACCTACCGTGCAGGGCACACTGGCTTCAGCCATTGGACGCATTACCGGGGAAAAGGTATTGCCCCAGGGCTCGGGCCGCACCGACGCAGGAGTGCATGCGCTCGCGCAAGTAATGACATTTGTCACGGAGTCTTCCGTCCCCACGGAAAACTTCGTGAAGGCTTTGAATGACATTTTGCCCGCATCGGTGCGCGTGCTGGAAGTGACTGAAGCGCCGCCGGACTTTCACGCCCGCCATTCGGCGCGGGCGAAAACGTATCGCTATCGAATCTATCGGGAGTCAATCTGCCCGCCGTTTCTGGCCAGATATGTCTGGCACTATCCCTACCCTCTGGCCGAGCAGGAGATGGCGCGTGCCGCGAACGGCGTGGTCGGCGAGCATGACTTCACTTCGTTCGCCGCCGTGGACTCGGAGCGCGGCCGCGGGGAAGAGGCGGTCTCAAACGTCCGAAAGATTTTTTCCTCATCCTGGGAACGGCTGGGGGACGAACTGGTCTACACCGTTCGCGGCTCGGGTTTCCTGCACCACATGGTCCGGAACCTGGTGGGCACGTTCATCCTCGTGGGCCGAGGGACGTTGCAGGTCGAGGATGTCACGCGAATCCTCGAAGCCCGGAACCGCTCGGCGGCCGGGGCAACCGCGCCGGCGAGTGGTTTGTATCTCGTCGGTGTTCAGTACTAGGTGTTAAGTACCTAGGATCGGCGGTTCGACGGCAGCAGTTTTAGCAGTTGCTCTTCTCTGCGCCCTCTGCGGATTTTCTCAGCGAGCTCAACGCTTATAGGCTTTTTGCCGGCACGAGCAGAATGCCTTTAACCGCTGGGGACGCAGGGAGAGCCCGCATAGATCGCCGAGCGTTGATCGACTAGCAGCGGAGGCTTCGTGGACTTGCATTCTCTACAGCAGCGCGCACGCGGTAGTGTGGCGCTGGCTCTGGCCGAGTTTGCCATTGTTGCCGCGCTGTTCTGGGCCGATGTGCACCATCACATCTATGTCAGCAAGACTCCGTACTTGTTCGTGCTGGGATGGGCTTCGCTGCGCCTGCGTGGAATGCGCTGGAAAGATGTCGGTTTCACGCGGCCGCGCAGTTGGGGCAGAGCTCTGCTGATCGGAGTTTCGGTCGGACTCTGCATGGAGGCGATGGAGTTGTTCATTACTCAGCCGCTTCTCGCCCGGTGGCTGGGCAAGATGCCCGACCTGTCGGATTTCGCGGACATGACCGGCAATCTGAAAGTATTTCTGTTCTACATGGTTTTGCTCTGGACGCTGGGCGCTCTGGGCGAAGAGATCGACTATCGCGGCTACCTGATGAATCGCGTAGCTGACATGTTTCGCGGTACTAAGGCGGCGTGGGTGGTGAGCCTGGTCGTGGTCAGCGTCGTCTTCGGATGCGGTCACCTCGACCAGGGATGGACCGGCATGATCGAGAATGTCTGGAACGGCCTGCTGCTAGGAGCTCTGTATCTGGCTTGCGGACGCAATCTCGCGGTACCGGTCATCGCGCACGCCGTCGGCGATACCCTGGACTTTCTGCTTATTTATTTGGGCAAGTATCCGGGAATGCATTGAGCGAGAATCGTCGACCGAGCGGGCCTGATCTCTGCTCGCGGACAGCGAGACGTAGCCAGCTACGTCTCTACGGAATAAGATTCCTTCATGGCGACTGATCTGCAAATTCCGGTGCGCCGGATTGTGTCGGTGAATCCGGCAACCGGCGAGGTTCTGCGCGAACTGGCGTGCGCCGGAGAAGCCGACGTTTTCGCTGCGGTAGCGCGTGCGCGCGCGGTCCAGCCTGCCTGGGCTGAGCTAGGACTCCGCCACCGAATCGCCGTGCTGCGCAAATTTCAAGACAAGCTACACGCCAGAAAATCTGAGTTCGCCGAGGCCATCACGCGCGAAGTGGGCAAACCGCTGGTCGAATCGCTGGTCACGGAAGTTCTGGTAGTGCTCGACGCCGCCCGCTTTCTCATCGACCATGCGTGGCGCTTCCTGCGCGATGAGCCGGTCCCGCACGGCAACCTGGCCACCAAGCTGAAAAGTGGATGGCTGCTGCGCGAGCCCCATGGCGTGATCGGGATCATCTCGCCGTGGAATTATCCGTTTTCCATCCCGGCAACCGAGACGCTGGCCGCGTTGGTAGCGGGCAACGCCGTAGTGCTGAAGCCGTCGGAACTGACGCCGCTGGTGGCGCTGGAGCTGGCGTCTCTGCTGCATGCCTCCGGCGTGCCCGAGGAAGTTTTTCAGGTCGTGGTGGGAGACGGTCCGACGGGCGCGGCGCTGTTGCGTTCGCCGATCGACAAGTTGGTGTTCACCGGCAGCGTCGCTACCGGGAAGCGAATCGCCGCTGCTGCCGCAGAGCGCCTGCTTCCGGTGGTGCTCGAACTCGGTGGCAAAGATCCCATGCTGGTGCTCGACGACGCCAATGTGGACGTCGCTTCCAGCGCGGCCGTGTGGGGAGCGTTCGTCAACGCTGGCCAGGCGTGCCTCTCGGTCGAGCGCGGCTACGTGCATCGCAGTTTGTATGAATCATTCGCCCAGGCCTGCGCGCAGAAAACCAAGCAGCTGCGCATCGGTAACGGGATGCACCCGAACACTGACGTCGGTCCGATGATCCGCGAACAGCAAGTGCAAATCGTCGAATCGCACGTTGAAGATGCGAAGGCGCGCGGGGCGCGGGTTCTGGCCGGCGGCAAGCGCTTGCCGGAACTCGGCGTGAACTTCTACGCGCCCACCGTGCTGGCCGACGTGACCCATGACATGCGCATCATGCGCGAAGAAACCTTCGGCCCGGTGCTGCCCCTGATGGCGTTTGACAACGACGACGAAGCGGTGCGGATGGCCAACGACTCCGAATACGGATTAGCGGCGAGCGTGTGGACCCGCGACTCTAAGCGCGGCGAGCGCCTGGCGCGGCGCATCCACGCCGGCACCGTGATGGTCAACGACGTAATCTCATGCTTCGGCATCAGCGAGGCTCCGCATGGCGGCGTGAAAGCCAGCGGTCTCGGCCGCACCCATGGCCGCTTCGGGCTTGAAGAAATGGTAAGGCTGAAATATCTGGACGTCGACCGCATGCCCGGGATGAAGAAAGTCTGGTGGCATGGTTACGGCGAAAGTTTCCGGCGGCAGATGGAAGGTTTTCTGGATATGCAGTTCGCGCGTGGACTGGGAATGCGAGTGCGAGGCGCATTTCGCGCGGCAGGAGTTCTGAGGCGTCGGCAATTGTGACGGCTCATGTGGCGATGGCCGCTTTCGGCCGTCCGGTTTCGGGCAGGCCGGGGTAGTTGCGGTCGAGCGCGCGTCAGTCGTCGATTCGGTCGCCGTGACTGCGCGGGTGCGAGATCACCAAAAATCTCACCGGGCTCGACGACGGATTCCGGATCTGATGATGCTTCCCCGGCAGCACCCGGATGCCACTGCCCGCGGCCAGCAACACAGTTTTCCCCTCCACTTCCATCAGCACTTCGCCGGAGACAATGTAGAAAAACTGCTGCGCCTTGGTGTGATGATGGCGAATCTCGGCGGCGCCCGGCGGCATGAACTCTTCGATCACGCTGAGTTGCTCATGGTTGACCAGATACCAGGCATCGCAATCGACTCCCCAGCGATAATGCTCGGCGTTCTCCCGGCTCACCGGGCCGGGCAGGTCCGGGTCCGCGTGCGCAGCGCCGGCGTGTACCGAGGCACGAGGGCCAGGGGCAGGTGGGAGTTTCTTCGCCATACTTTATCGTCTCCTATGAACCAGTGTAATCTGGTCGGCATGAGCAATCCTACTGAATCCCGTCCTACCGATTCCGATTCGGCTCAATCCAATTCGGCGACCGATCCCAAACGGGAACTGTTGCGCCACACCCTGGCCACACTGGCCTATCGCGGCGGCAAAGCGGTGCGCCACGCTCCCGAGGGTTTCGCCGATTTCCAGCCGGGCGCAGGCGTGCGCGCGCCGTGCCAGATTCTGGCGCATATCGGCGATCTGATGGATTGGGGATTGTCCATCGCCCAGGGCCGGCGCACCTGGCACGACTCGAAACCCTTGCCGTGGGCACAGGAAGTAGAAAGATTTTTCGCCGCGCTGAAACAATTCGACGACTTCCTGGCCTCCACCGAGCCCGTGCAGGCTTCGATAGAGAAAATATTTCAAGGACCGGTCGCCGATGCCTTGACGCACGTGGGACAAATCAACATTCTTCGCCGTCTCGCACAAGCGCCGGTGAAAGGCGAGAGCTATTACGAGGCCGCGATCCAGACCGGGCGAGTGGGCGCCGACCAGGCCGCGCCGAAGCGCGAGTTCTGATCGAGTCCGGTGCGTTCCGACGGCACCGAATTATTTCGCGCGATTGCGATAAAGCGAAGCGTCCACCTGCTGGGCCATCGCGTCCAGATCCAGTGTTATCCCCAGAAATTGCGCTAGCAGCTGGCCGACCTCTTTCGGATTCTTCAGCACGTCGTGATATTGCACGCGGACGGTTTTGATGTAGGGCTTGCCGTCAATCCAGGCGTAGACTTCGCGCAAGTGTTTTTCGAACGCGGCCGAGATCGCGGCGGGATTCGCCCCTTCCTTATAGGTTCCGCGGCGCCGCAACATCTCATCCTGCGAGGCCAGCACTTCCGGCAGCGGCCGCTGCATAAAAATAATTCGATACTCGTGTCCGGCGGGCAGTGAGAGCAGCAGCCGCGAGATCACCTTCACAACTTTCCCCTCACCCTCGGCGATGCAGCCCGGATCATTGGGCAGTTGCTTGATCCGCTCCCACTCCAGGTAGCCGCGCGGATTGTCTGGGTCCGCGCGGCGTTCGCCGTCCGAGAGCGCGGACATCCCCCCCGCCACCAGCATCTGCATCATGAGCGAAGTGCCGGAGCGCGGCAGTCCTGAGACGATCGTGATCATCGGGTAATAGGAAGCTCCAAGAAACGTGTCCCGCCTATGCCAGTCCGCGCGCGAGAGTCGATGTCGAACCAACAGACTAGCAGAGCCGTTCGTTGTTCGAGATAGGCGGATAAAGAAGATGTGAGGTTTTCTCTGCGACCTCGGCGGCAGTTCTCCGCGCTCTCAGCGGTTAAAAGCTTTTGACCGCAGAGATCGCAGAGGAAATCCGCGGAGTTCGCTGAGAACTCCCCCAGAGTCGTAGTTCCGATTACCCGCCGTTCATGCCATGCTGCGCACGCTGCGTTTCAATTACGGTTTTCGTTTACAATGACCGCGTAAGGCCGAATCCGGCGGCGTGGGCGCCGCTCGAACGAGGTGTACGTCCTTTGGCGACTGGCGAAGTAACTACTTCTGGCACGCAGAATGTTCCGCAGCTCCCCCACCACAAAGTCAAGATCAAGAAGGCCGGGCAGCGTGCCTGCAACGAGAAAAATGAAAAGGGAAAATTCTGCGGCGGCCACTTGAAACTCTGGTCGTACATGACCGACGCCATCGAGCGCGAGTGCGGCGACGTCGAAAAAGCCTGGGGACCGAAGGCCGAAGTCTACCGCTGCGAACATTGCAAGACCTTGTATCTGCCCACGCCCGGCGAGACTAAGATGAACGTCGCCGGCCAAGGCATGATTTCAGTGTTCGGCCTGACGCTGCCGCCGAAGGAGAAGTAGCTGCGAGCCTTGAGCTTCGAGTTGAGAGCGATCTGGCGTTCATATTCTGGCGTAGCGCTGAGGCTTTGCTCACAGCTCAAAACTCGTAACTCACAGCTAAGGTGATGTCCACTCCCAACCTCATCTACGACTGGAACAAGAATTATCCGCTAGAACTGAAGCCCCCGGGCCCCGTCTTGCTCAACGACGAAACCTTGCGCGATGGCCTGCAATCACCCTCGGTGCGCGATCCCTCGATCGCCGAGAAGATCGAGATTCTTCATTTGATGGAGGCCCTGGGCATTCATTCGCTGGCGCTCGGATTGCCCGGCGCTGGTCTGCGCGCGGTCGAAGCAGTGACAGCCGTCGCGCGCGAAATCGCCACAAACAAAATGAAGATTCGCGCCAACTGCGCCGCGCGCACGCACGAAAACGATATTCGCCCCATCGCCGAGATCGTGCAGAAAACCGGCCTGCCGATCGAGGCCGCAACGTTCATCGGCTCCAGCCCGATTCGCCGCTTCACCGAAGGCTGGACCGACGATTTTCTTTTGGCCACGACCGAGAAGGCCGTGAAATACGCGGTTTCGCTGGGCCTCGACGTAATGTATGTCACCGAAGATACGAGCCGCTGCGATCCGGAGACGGTGAAAAATTTGTACGCCACGGCAATTCGTTGCGGCGCCCGCGCCATCTGCATCTGCGATACGGCAGGCCACGCCACGCCGATGGGCGCGCTGGCGCTGGTGCGATTTGTGATTGACGAAGTCGTGAAACCGTCAGGCGAGAAGATTCGCGTGGACTGGCACGGCCATAGCGACCGCGGCCTCGCGATCGCGAATTCGTTGGCAGCGATCGTCGCCGGCGCGAACTGCGTGCACGGATGCGCCATCGGCCTGGGCGAGCGCGTCGGCAATACGCAAATCGATCAGATGCTGGTGAATCTGAAACTCATCGGCATCGCGCCCTGGGACGAGCAGGACCTGACCAAACTCAAACCGTATTGCCAGGCAGTTTCGCGGGCCACGGGCGTGCCCATTCCGGCGAATTATCCCGTGGTCGGCGACGACGCGTTCCGCACCGCGACCGGCGTGCACGCGGCCGCCATCATCAAGGCCTATCACAAGGACGACGTCGCGCTGGCCAACAGCGTGTACTCCGGCGTGCCCTCTCACCTGTTCGGAATGGACCAGATTATTGACGTTGGCCCCATGAGCGGCAAATCGAACGTGTTGTGGTGGCTCGAAAAGCGCGGCATTCCGGCGACCGACGAAGTCGTCGAACGCATCTACCAGCGCGCCAAACAAAGCGACCACACGCTGAGCGAGGCGGAAATTCTGGAGTGCGTCCCGGCTACGGCGGCGCAGAAGAAGTGACGCACCCATGTCTGTGCCCAACGAGATGAAGAGATGAAACATGCGATTCTAGGCGCGGGCGGAGTTGGTGGCCTGATCGGAGCCTGCCTGGCGCACAGCGGCGACTCCGTCACCATGGTGGTGAGAGCGGAATCGCTTGCGAAATATCCTGAGCAACTTCAACTAGAGAGCGCGTTCGGAAATTTCACTGTTCCGGTTGCGCTCGCGTCCACCGTGCCTCCCGCCGACGTTCTCTGGATTACGGTGAAAGCAACACAACTCGACTCGGCGCTGGCATCTTTCATCAACGCCGAAGCGGTAGGAGCGATTGTTCCCCTGCTGAACGGCATCGACCATCTCGCGCTGCTGCGCGCCAGATACGGCGCTGGCCGCGTCATTGCGGCCACCATCGCTGTTGAGACCGAGCGCGTCGCCCCCGGACACATCGTCCATCGCAGTCCCTTCGCCCGCCTGAATGTTTCTTCAGCCGGACGAAATCAGCTCGCCGCTCCCGTGGCTGAGCTGCAGAAAATGGGATTCGAATGCCACTTCATCGACGACGAGTCGACCCTGATGTGGAGCAAGATCGTGTTCCTGGCCCCCTTCGCGCTGACCACGACCGCCGCCGACCGCACCACCGGCGCGGTCATTGCCGATCCGGAATGGAAGCAGCAACTCGAATCCTGCGTGCGCGAAGCCTGCGCGGTGGCCGTGGCCGAGGGCGCGAAAGTCGATGCCGATGCCATCATCGCATCGATGCTGAAGATGCCGCCCAACATGCGCAGCTCCATGCAGAAAGATGTCGAGCGCGGCAACGCCCCCGAACTCGACGCCATCGCCGGACCGATCCTGCGCGGCGGCGCCCGCCACGGGATCGCAGTACCCACAACTAAGAAGTTAGTGGCAGCGGTCGAGCGCCGAACTACAACCCTGTCATCCTGAGCGAAGCGGCGTCTTCGCGAATGCGAAGACGCCGCGCAGTCGAAGGACCCCTTTCCCCTCAATCCTATTCGCGGCTTGTCGGGGAGTTCTTGTCCGACGGTGGACGAGAAGATGCCTGAAGAGAATTCCGGCGGAGCCGCGGGCGCCGAAGTTGCAGGAATCCTTCGACTCCGCATGCAGTTCGCTTTGCGAACCGCATGCTACGCTCAGGATGACAGCCCACGGGGGCGTGAGAAGAAGTGCCCAAAGGTGAGGGCTTTTCGACACACCGTATTACCACCCTCCCGTAACGCTCACGTTCCACATAAGCCAATCCAAATCCCGGCCTACGCGATGTAAACTTAGAGAACTCTTACCATGAGCCCGAATCCCCCGCGCCCGGACTTGCCGGACCTCTCACTGGCTCCCACTGCCCCGCAGCAGGACGTCCAGCAGGAGGTGGCGCGTCTGGCCGCGTCCCCTGAGGTGCGGTCGGCATTTAACTGGTTTCGAACACAGGAAGCGCAACTAACCCACTGGCAGATGGAAATGGCGCGGATTCCGGCGCCTCCGTTTGGCGAGTCGGCGCGCGGCGCATGGCTGGCGGAGCGCTTCAAAGAAGTCGGGCTCGACGATGTTCGTATCGACGATGTGGGCAACGTCTTCGGTACGCATCCCGGATTCGGCAGGCGCTACGTAACGCTCAGCGCCCACATTGACACAGTTTTTCCCGCGAATACGCCGCTCAATATCCGCCAGCAGGGAAGCCGCATTTATGGCCCGGGAGTTTCCGACAACGGGGCCGGCGTGGCCGCGCTGCTGGGGATTGCGTCCCTGCTGCGAACCGTCCGCATCCGGCATGCGCTGCCATTTGTGTTCATCGGAAATGTCGGCGAAGAAGGCGAAGGCGACCTGCGCGGCATGCGCCACATTTTTTCCACGCCGCGCTGGAAAGATTCCATCGCCTACAGCCTGGTGCTCGACGGAGCGGGCGCCGACACAATCGTGGCCGAGGCTCTGGGCAGCCGCCGCTTTGAAGTGATCGTGCGCGGCCCGGGCGGGCATTCGTGGAGCGATTTCGGCGCGCCCAATCCTATCGTGATTCTGGCCAAGGCGATTGAAACTTTCACCGCAACCGCGGTTCCCACCACGCCAAAAACCACGTTCAACATCGGCGTGATTCGGGGCGGCACCTCGGTGAATTCGATCCCCGAGTCGGCCAGCATGAAAGTCGACATCCGCTCGACCTCGATGACCGAGATGGAGCGCCTTGAGCAGTCTTTGCGCCTGGCCCTCAACCGCGCCGTGGAAGATGAAACCATGGCCGCCGAGATGCGATCCTCGGCGCAGAAACGGCCTTCAGGAGTCAGTTGCGAAGTGGTGGTGATCGGCAACCGACCCGCCGGCGAGTTGCGCCCCGGAGCGCGGATTTTGCAGGTGGTCCGCGCGGTCGACGCCCAACTTTCCAACGCGGCGCAGGTGCAGCGCGCCTCCACCGACGCCAACATTCCGCTCTCGCTGGGACAGGAAGCCATCGCCATCGGCGGCGGCGGTTCCGGCGGCGGGGCGCACACTTTGCAGGAGTGGTTCGATTCCAACGGCCGCGAACTGGCCTTGAAGCGGATTTTGCTGACGATGCTGGCGCTGGCGGGGGTGGGAGAATGAGTCTGATCTCGAAAGCGAGTCTGTGGTGTGCACTGCTGGGTTCCGTGCTCGGCGCGGCGCAGAGTTCCGCGCAGCAAGCGGCTCCGCCCGTTGCTTCCCCTGCCGACACCAGGCCCAGGGCCGACATCATCTTCATGCACGCCAACGTGTACACCGGCGTCCCCGACAACACGCCCTTCAGTTCGATTCTGCGCGAAGAAGCAATCGCGGTGCGCGGCGACCGCATCCAGGCCGTGGGCAAGACTCTCGATATACAGAAGCTCAAAGGCCCGCAGACCCAGGTCATCGACCTCGGCGGACATTTCCTCATGCCCGGTTTCAACGACGCTCACCTGCACCTTGACGATGCTGGGACGACGAAGCTGAGCGTCGATCTCACCGGCGTGAAGTCACTCGACGACCTGCGCGCGCAGGTCGCCAAGAAAATCGAAGAGTCGAAGGCGGGCGACTGGATTCTCGGATCAGGCTGGGACGAAACTCTCTGGCCCGTGAAAGTGCCGCCCACGCGCTGGGACCTCGACGAAGTGTCCGGAGGCCATCCTGTATTTCTAGGCCGAATTGACGGCCACATCGCGGTCGCCAACACCCGCGCCCTTCAGCTGGGCAGCATCACGCTGGCCAGCCGCGATCCCCAGGGCGGGAAGATCGATCGCAACGAGAGTGGCGAGCCCACCGGAATCTTGCGGGAAACCGCCCAGGCCGCGGTTCTGGGAGTCATCCCCAAACCACTCCACCGCCTGCGCCGCGAAGGTCTCGAACTTGCCCTCGCGGATTTGGCCGAGCACGGCGTAACCTCCGCGCAGGATTATTCGCCGACCTGGGAAAATTTCGAGATTTACGAGGAACTCGAAAAAGAAGGCAAGCTGACCGCGCGCATCACCGAGTGGCTGCCCTTTGACGATCCAGTAGAAGAGTTGGACCGCAAGCGCAACGCCCATCCCCAATCGGATCTAATGCTGCACACCGGCATGCTCAAGGGTTTCATGGATGGTTCGCTAGGCTCGCACACCGCCGCCCTGCTCGAACCCTACGCCGACGATCCGAAAAATTCGGGCCTGCCGCGCTACGATGCCGCCAAGTTGAACGAGATGACCACCGAGCGCGTGCTGGCCGGCTTTCAGATTGGCTTTCACGCCATCGGCGACAAGGGTATACAGATGGCACTCGACGCCTTTGCCGCAGCCGAAAAAGCGGCGCGCGAAGCGCACGTGCGAGCCCCCGACGGTGGCAGCGATTTCCGCCTGCGCATTGAGCACGCGCAAGTGACCACCCCGGCACAGTTCGCGCAGTTCAAAAATCTGAAAGTGATCGCGTCCATGCAGCCCAGTCATTTGCTCACCGACATGCGCTGGGCCCAGGATCGTCTCGGTGCGCAGCGCGCGGCGACGTCCTACGCCTGGCTGGCCTTTCTGAACAAAGGCGTGACCCTGGCCTTTGGCACGGATTATCCCGTGGAACCGGTCACGCCCTTCCGCGGCCTTTATTCGGCCGTCACGCGCCAGACCGAAAACGGCAAGCTCGAATATTTTCCCGCGCAACGCCTCACCATGGATCAGGCCCTCGCCGCCTACACCAGCGGTTCGGCTTTCGCCGAATATGAAGAAAAAGAAAAAGGCAAGATCGCCCCGGGCATGCTGGCGGACTTCATTGTCCTCGATCGAGATCCGACCGCGAGTTCTCCGGAGAAGCTATTGGGAACAAAGGTGCTGCGAACCGTAGTCGGCGGGAAGACAGTCTACGAAGCCAAGTAACAAACTTAAATCCGCGAACATCAAACACTTTGTCAGGTTTGCGCGTCTAACCAAAGCCGGCCAAGTCGCGCGAAGGATCGCAATCAATCGAATTCCTTCGTGAACCTTCGCGCCTTTAGTGGTTCAAGCTTTTTCTTCTTGAATGGCGCAACCGCACGCGCGCCCGGGCGTCGTAAATGGGTATACTATTAAGGGTTTGTGAGTTTCGGAGGCAGGTAGACATATGGATTTGGGCGCAATTTGGATGCGCATGAAGGCTCATCGCTGGGCCTACACGCTGAGTATTCTGGCAACGCTTTCCGTCGGTATTCTGATCGGGACGGTCATTTCCTACGGAGTCAAAGGGAAAGAAGGGCAAGGAAAGAGCGACGCGACGCCGCTCGCCATGCCCTCGCCGCAGCAGATGTCGAACACGTTCTCGCAGATCGCGAAACAGCTGGAACCGAGCGTGGTCAATATCAACACGGAATCGACTATTAAGAACGTCCACCGACGCCGCGGCGGACAAGGCCAGGGAGACGACGAAGAAGACGGCGGCGGCATGGACGACTTCTTCAACCACTTCTTCGGTGGTCCCGGCGGCCAGGCTGGCCCCGGCGGCCAGGGCGGCCCCGGCGATGGCTCCATCCGCGAACGCTCGTTGGGTTCTGGCGTGGTCGTCGACCCCAAGGGATTCATCGTGACCAACCGCCATGTGGTCGAAAAAGCTGACCGCATCCGCGTCCGCTTCGAAGACGATCCGCCGGGCGTGCAGCATGACGCCAAGGTCATTGGCACCGACCAGGAAACCGATCTGGCCGTGATCAAAGTCGACATCGATCGCGTGCTACCCTCCGCCAAGATGGGTAATTCCGACAGCATGCAGGTGGGTGACTGGGTTCTGGCCGTAGGCAGCCCGTTCGGCTTGTCCGAGACCGTGACCGCGGGCATCGTTTCCGCCAAGGGCCGCGACATTGTTCCCGGCCGCCAGTTCCAAACCTTCATCCAGACTGATGCCGCCATCAATCCCGGCAACTCCGGCGGCCCGCTAGTCAACATGACCGGGGAAGTGATCGGCATCAACACCGCCATTCTGAGCGAGACCAACGCCTATGCCGGCGTGGGTTTTGCCCTGCCCTCAAAGACCGTGGTCGAGGTTTACAACCAGCTGACCGGCCCCGCACACAAAGTGACTCGCGGTTCGATCGGCATCACCTTTGATGCAGTCGAGAATCCCGCGATCATGCGCGTATATGGCGCTGGATCCGGAGTCACGGTATCAAGCGTAGTACCGGGAAGTCCCGCAGACACCGCTGGACTCAAAGTCGGCGACACCATCACATCGATCGATAGCAAGAAAGTAGCCAAAGGCGCCGAACTGGTTTCCGACATCGCCTCGCGCAAGCCCGGATCCAAAGTGACGCTGGGCTTCCTGCGCAATGGGAAAACGCAGGAAACCTCCGTCACCATCGCCGATCGCGCCAAACTGTTTGCCGCGCGGCTCGGCGACGATCAGGACAACGGCGACGAGAGCGCTCCCAAACAGAGCAAATTCGGCGTGACCGTTCGCAAGGTGACGCCCGAGATGGCCGACCGTCTCGATATGCCCGCTGGAAAAGGCGTGATCGTGCAGGACGTGAAGCCCAGCTCGTTTGCTGAAGACGTCAACCTGGGACGCGGCGACATCATTCTGGAAGTGAATAAACAGCCGGTCAACAGCGAAGAAGAATTCGCCCGAATCGAGTCGAGCCTAAAGAGCGGCCAGGACGTTGTATTCCTGGTGCGCTCCCGCGGTTCGTCCCGGCAGGATGGAACGATCTTCCTGGCGGGTACACTTCCGTAACTTCAAAAAGCCCAATCGGAACTGGCACTCTACCGTCCAATAGAGGATGATTACAATGCCAGCGTCCGGTTGGGCTTTTTACTTTTTGTCGAAGTTTCGCGGCCCGGCGAAGTCGGCAGTGAGGACGAGGAGAAGAATTTCGAGTTGAGAAATTGCAATCCAATCCGCGGAATACGATTCATCGCACTGGGAGCGATGACCATCTTTACGTGCCTCGCGGCGGCGAATGCCGGTCAAAGTTCCACCAGCGGCGCACCCGACAGTAAGCCTGCGACTGCGACGACTCCCGCACATACGCATCACGCCACCACCACCAGCACGACTCACACCGCCTCGACGGGAAAACGCTCCTCCCGCAAGAAGTCAACGCGCGCCCGAGGCCAGCAGAAAATCGACTCGGAACGAGCGCTGGCCATTCAGCAAGCCCTGATCCGCGAGCACTATCTCACCGGCGAAGCCACCGGAACCTGGAACCAGTCCAGTGAAGAGGCTATGCGCCGCTACCAGGCCGACAACGGCTGGCAGAGCAAGGAAGTGCCCGACTCACGCGCGCTCATCAAACTCGGCCTGGGCCCCAGCAAAGATCATCTGCTGAATCCGGAGAGCGCCATGACCACGGTCCCGGATCGCCCGCGCGCCGAGCCCATGCCCACCACGTCGCACACCGCGCCCCCCACAACCGATCCGCCCCCCGCCGTAAGTCCCAACCCGAACGATTCTTCCCGCCCGCAGTAAAAAAGCAGCATTTAGCAATTAGCACTTGGCACTCAGCTACCCTCAGCACACTGTCATCCTGAGCGTAACGCGCGCTTCGCGAAGCGAAGTGCGTGCGAAGTCGAAGGACCCCTTGTCTCTCAACCCTACCAGCGGCCCGTCAAGGAGTTCGCACACAAATTCCGTGGCTATCGACCGCTCACCAGAGAATGCCTGTATGCGCAGGACAGAAGTAGAGAGTACAGAGATCCTTCGACTGCGCAGGTTCATTCGCAAAAGCGAATGAACCCGCTTCGCTCAGGATGACAAACGGGGATGAATGCTGAGCGCCGAAGAAGCTGAGAACTGACGGCTCAAAGCTCAAAGCTCAAAGCTCAAAGCTCAAACCCTACTTCTTCCGATAACTCGTCATCACCGGCCGCGGAGTATAAGGCAGCGCCTGATTAGTGACGATCGCCCGCGGATTCCCCTCGACCAGAGCCTCCGCGATCTCCGCTCCGCAAATCTGCGCGGCGGCATCGCGCGCAGTCGAAAGAATCGGAACCCGCTTCTCCAGATCATGCGCATCGGTGGCCAGCACGTGGACGGCCTGGTGTTCGAGCAGCCACAGCGCAGCCCGGTGCGTGCGGTCGCCCCAGAATCCCGTCAGCGCCGAGCCCGTCACCTGCACCACGCAGCCCTGTTCGATCCACTCCAGCACCTGTTGCGGGCTCTCGCGCAGAATCGGGTTACGCTCGGGATGCGTGATGATCGCCGTCATTCCACAACTCGCCAGCTTGAAAAAATATTCTGAAGTCTGCGGCGGGATACCGAAATTGCTGAACTCAACCAGCAGGTAACGCGTGCCTCCGATGACATACCGCGTGGGGTTGGCCAACGCGTCCTGCACGTTATCGACGGAAAGATGAAAGTCGCAGCCCAGGCTGAGTTGCGGCGCATCGCCAACCAGTTCCTGCAGATGCGCGACCAGTCCCTGCAGATAGGCCCGGTCGTAGTGGTAGCGGTCATTGGCGTGCGGCGTCGCCACCATGTGCGTAATGCCGTCGGCCGCCGCCGCGCGGCACATGGCCACTGAGACGTCCCACGATTTGGGCCCGTCATCTACTTCCGGCAGAATGTGTGAATGAATGTCGACCACGAAACACCTGTTTCGATTTAAACAGATTCGAGCGTGCGGCGAAGAAAAATTATTGCACGCGCGTTCGGCCAGGAGTTTGAAGACAACATCCTCGGAATTTATTGATTCGAGGCCTTCACCAGATCGTCGGAACCGCACGCGAACTGCGAATTTCTTTGTCCGCGGTGATGAGGGGCAGGTCCTCAATGAGCGCCGTAGCGCCGATGACGCGGTCCACGGGATCGTTCGGATAGCTTGGCGGCAACAAGAATGCCTGTTCGGCAATCCTGCCCGTGATCGGCAGGATGGTGAAACGGCGCTCCACGTCGGAAAGAAAAGTCTCCAAGTCCGGGGCGACACGAATCTGCCCGTAAGTCGCAAGCCTCGCGATCTCTAGAAGCGTCATGCTCGACGCCGCCAGACCCTGCTCTTTTGCGCGCGCTTCCTCGATTGCCTTATGTGCCTTTGGAGAAATGCGTCGATAATCGCCAGCCAGCCAGAGGACCACGTGAGTGTCGAGCAGGATCAATAAAGATCGCCCCACTCTTCGGGACTGATGATGGGAGAGACAACGTCTCCCTTGATTTCGATTGTGCCCTTGCCGTTAAAGAAGCCGAAGATATCGTCTTTTTCCTTCTCCACCGGGACGAGTTTCGCGACCGGCCTCCCGCGCTTGGTGATGACGACGGATTCGCGCTTGGACGCAACTTCGTCCATGATCGCGAGGCAGCGGGCCTTGAACGTGCCAGCGGGAATGGTCTTGGTTTTCATGCGCATAAGATCATGGTCATTATACCATGGTCATACAAGGGGTAAAGCCTGAAATGTAGACCGCGGATTAAGCAGGCTAGGTAGATTTCTGCGCCTTGAGTTGACGATATTTCTCGTTCCACCACTTGACGAGATGGGCGTGCTGCTCGTGATTCACCCAGATTACATTTTCGGCCGAATTAAGACTGCCGCCGAACAGAAGAGGTTTCACCTACCACTTGATTCTGCCGACGAAGCGGTCGTCACCCCGCAAGGCTGTTAGATCGTTTGGAAGGACAAAGGGTGAGAGTTGCCGGACCTCCGGCGCAACGCTGGGGACCGTGTACGTCTGCCCTGCGGTGTTTCGCACCACGAAGTCATCCCAACCGCGCAGCCCGACCACCTCATAGCCGGGTATCGCCTCTGAAATGGCATACCTATTCGATGCGGCCGAAATCTCTGCCTCATCGAACAAGACCAGATAATCGTCGTTGTGCCAACCTTCGTGCATCGTTTTGTGATTGATTTATTGCTCGGCGAGCGCCAGCACTGTTCCGGGAATCACGAATTTCCATACCTTTCCCGAATGAAGTCCGCAATTCCCGCGTAGGCCCTGCTCAGCGTGGGCTCATCCGGCAGAAACACTATGCGAAAATGCTGCGTCCCCGGCTTCTGCCCGAAGCCCGATCCGTGTACCACCATCACGTGCTTTTGCCGGATCAGTTCTTTCACGAAGATCTCATCACTTTCCGGGATATCGATTTTGGGGTAAGCATAAAAAGCCCCGCGCGGCGCCACGCAACTCACGCGCGGCGTCGCCTCACACCATTTCTGGGTCAGGTCGCGGCGCGAGCGCAGTTTGCGCTGCACTTCGACGAGATGATCCTGCGGCCCTTCCAGCGCCGGCCGGATCGCGTACTGCTCGGGATGATTGGCGCAGAGCCGCGCCCGCAGCAGCCTGTGTACGCCCTCAGTGTAAGCCTTGACCGCCGCGCCATCGCCGGAGACGATGCCCCAGCCGATGCGCCATCCCGGCACCAGATAGTTTTTCGACATGCCGCCGAAGGTCACACAGGGCACGTCGCGCGCGACCGACGCGAATGCAATGTGCGGCGTGCCGTCCAGAATTAACTTGTCGTAGATTTCATCCGAGAACACGATCAGATTGTGCCGCCGCGCCAGTTCTGCCACTTGCTCCAGCATCTGCCGCGTGCACAGCGATCCCGTAGGATTGTTGGGATTGATCAGCACAATACCGCGCGTGTGCGGCGTCAGCTTGCGTTCGATATCGGCCAACTCGGGCTGCCATGCATCGTCTTCGTTCAGGTCGTAAGCGTTGAGTCCAATGCCCAGCTTGCACAGCACCGCGGAATACAGCGGATAATCCGGCTTCGGCGTGAGAATGTCTTCTCCGGGATTGACCAGCGCGGAAATGCAGAGATCAACCGTTTCGCTCACGCCCGAGGTAACGAACACGTCGCGCACCGTGGTGATCCCCTTGCGCCCCGCCTCGCCGCGAATCGCCTCCAGCGCTTCCGGAATCCCGGGCGACGGCGCATAGCCGTTCTTCCCCTCGCGCATCGCCTTGTAAACCGCTTCAATAATGTGCCGCGGCGTCTGAAAATCAAAGTTCAGTGGATCGCCCACATTGAGCGGCAGAACCTTGTGTCCCTGAGCGATGACTTCGTCGGCCACGCATGCCAGATCGCGAATGGCGTAGCGGACATTTTCCAGGCGGGCGGCGGCAGCGATCTCGTGTGCTTGAGTCGAGGGCATAGCAAATTCTAACCGCAGAGCGCGCCGAGGTCGCAGAGAAATCGCATTGTCATCCTGAGCGGAGTGGGCGACACGCGATGCGTGTTGCCCACGCAGTCGAAGGATCCCTACCCGTAATGTCGTGCCGATCGTAGGGATCCTTCGACTGCGGCTGGACTTCGCGCTTGGGCGCGAAGTCCAGTCCTCGCTCAGGATGACAGGGCCGTTTAGTCTTCGCGATCAATCTGCGCCTTCTGCAGCTTGTCGGAATAATCGATGTACACAGACTTCCACTCCGTGTAGAAGTCGATGGCACCGATCCCGCCCTCGCGATGCCCATTCCCCGTCGCCTTGGTCCCCCCGAACGGCAGATGCACCTCAGCCCCAATCGTTGGCGCGTTGATGTAAGTAATGCCCGCATACAAGTCGCGAATCGCCGAGAACGCCTTGTTCACGTCCTTGGTGTACAGCGCGGACGACAGCCCATACTCGATCCCATTCGCGATTTCAATCGCGTCCTCCAGGTCTTCGCACGGAATAATCGAAACCACTGGCCCAAAAATTTCTTCCTGCGCAATCCGCATCTTGGGGTCAACGTCAGTGAACACGGTCGGCTCCATGAACCAACCATATTGATAATCGCCCTGATCCAGTCGATGCCCGCCGGACACCAGCTTCGCGCCTTCGTTCTTGCCAATCTCTACATAACTCAAGTCGGTCTGCAGTTGTTTCTCGTTGACCGCCGGCCCCATCTGCACGGTTTCATCCAAGCCGTTGCCAACCTTCAACTTCTTCGCGCGCTCCACGTAGCGCTCCACAAACTCCCGGTAAACGCCTTTCTGCACAATGATGCGGCTGGTCGCAGTGCAGCGCTGCCCGGTGGTCCCAAAGCCTCCCCACAACCCGCCTTCAATCGCGAGATCGAGATTCGCATCGTCGAGCACGATCATCGGATTCTTCCCGCCCAGTTCGAGCGAGCAATGCTTGAAGCTCTTGGCCGCGATGCCGCCAATAATGCGCCCCACCGCCGACGATCCCGTCAGCGAGACCGCCCGCACGTCAGCATGCTCCGCCAGCGGCGTTCCCACGTCTGGACCGAATCCAGCGACCACATTGATCACGCCCTTGGGCAGCCCCGCATCGGTCAACGCCCGCACCAGATTGAAAGTCGACAGCGGAGTATCCTGCGCCGGCTTGATCACGCAAGTATTCCCGCACACAATCGCCGGCAGCAGCTTCCAGGAAGAAATCGCCATCGGAAAATTCCACGGGGTAATCATGCCGCACACCCCGATCGGCTGCCGCACCGCCATGGCAAACTTGTTCGGCATCTCCGACGGCACGGTTGGCCCAAACAGCCGGCGACCCTCCCCCGCGTTGTAGTACGCCGCATCAATCGCTTCCTGCACGTCGCCCCGCGTCTCGGCGAGAACCTTGCCCATTTCGCGCGTCATCTCCCGGGCCGACTCCTCCTTGCGCTCGATCAAAATTTCGGCCGCACGAAAAACAATCTCCGCCCGCCGCGGCGCCGGCACCAGTCGCCACTTGGCAAACGCGCGCTTGGCGGCCGCCACGGCAGCATCCACATCGGCCTTGGCCGATTTCTGGAAGATCCCGACAAGGTCGCGCGTGTCCGCCGGATTGCGATTTTCGAACGTCTCCCCCGTCGAGGCCTCGACCCACTCGCCGTCAATAAAATTCTTGAAAACCTTGGTCTTGCCGTAGTTGAGCGTGGCCGGACTGGCCAAAGTATCGGTTGCCATAAGTTCTCCTGGGTTCCCTGACATGGGATTTTCGAAAATCGGTTCTGAATATGAATGCCTGATATTGATGCTACAGCCGGAGCGGAAGGTGCGGCAAGGGAAGGGCGACCGCGCTCCACATTCGAATCACCTCCAGCGTTTCAATTGCGGCCAGACCTGAGTCAGTGTCCCGAATTTCGCTCCGCGGCAAATGTAAACATCGATCTGCTGCTCCAGCGCGTATGGACTCGCGGCGGAGGTGCCAACGTACTCGACCTGATTGAAAAGCTGCTCCAGACGTTCTTTTCTGTCATCGAGCACGATCAGACAGTTGCCGGAGTATCCGCGCGGCCCCCACAGAAACCAGGTTTGATGTCCACTGAGCGAAGCCGGCAAGCCATACCGGCGGCCAAGAAAGTCGATGGCCCCGGCTTGCCCGTAATCCTGGCCAAAGATGCCGCAATCTTTCCGCTCCTCGGGCGCAAGGCGGTTCCAGGCGACCGCCGTTTCGTCCACAATCTCTTGCCAGCCGAACTGGTCGGCATACCACTGCGGCAGCGCCGCGCGCGCATGGGCGTGCTCCATGACCGGGAGTTTGAACGGGAGAGATTTGGCGAAGGCGAGGAAGTGATCGGGCGAAAGAACGGGAATGACAATAGGTGAGAGGTAAGCACCCTCGGCCAGCAGAGCGACGACAATCACAGGCTTCAACAACTGCAGGCGCGGCCGCTTGCTTTCTGGCCCACGATCGGCCCAGCCATCAATCGTCCCTTCGACGACCACCGCACCCGCCGCCAGCAGCATGGGATAGACCGGCGCCAGATAATAGCTCTTGCCGTGTAGCACAAAGAAAACGGCGTAGCAGACCAGATAGCACCATCCCAGCGCGCGGTACGGCCTGAACCGCGCCGAGAACAGAAAAAAGAGCAATCCCCGCACCCAAATCGGCAAGGTGAGCGGGTTCACCAGCAGGACTTGTTGCAGCAAGAACTGAGCTGGTCCCAGTACCACATCGCGGCCATCCGCCTTGATGTTGTGAATCAGTTGTACAAACGGCCAATCATAATGAATGTTCCAAAGCAGGTTCGGCAGAAAGATGAGAAAGGCGGCAAGCCCGCCCAGCCAGATCCATTTATCGAGGAACACCTTCCGCTGTTCGGTCAGCAGCAAGCCCACGACGATTCCGAATCCGAAGACGGCGATGGAGTACTTCTCTTCCATGCCGAGCCCGGCGACCACGCCGAACCACAGCCAATATCGCGGATCATTTCTCTTGATGGCGAGAATGGCGAAGTAAGCGCAGCCCATCCACAGGTTGGGTTCCAGGCAGTTCGTGCCGAGCAAGCTGCCATTCGACAAATACTGCGGCACAACGACCGCGCAGACCGCGCTCAACAGCATCGCGAACCGGCGTCCTCCCAGTTCGCGCCCCAGAACCGCGGTCTGCACCACCAGCAGCGACGACGCCAGCGCAGGAATGAATCGAATGCTGCGCAGCGAGTCTCCCAGCACCCCCCGGCACAGGTGGATCAGAAACGGAATCAGCGGCGGCTGGTCGACATATCCCCACTGCAGGTGGTCGCCGCACGACATGTAGTCGAATTCATCGCGAAAATAGCCGTAGCGGTTGTTGAAGTAGATATGAACCAACAACTTGGCCAGCGCGATCGCCCAGATGATCGCCATTCCAGAAGCGAGAAACGATTTACGGTCGCGATTGGGTTGAAAGTCCGCTGGAGGAGGGCTGGCCATAGGCACGTAAGGA